>VFSW01004189.1_pt1 | contig 21500 bp, 21 predicted proteins | sample 5358111 | NCBI WGS metagenome assembly VFSW01 (sample SAMN11554181, study PRJNA540505) | mine drainage metagenome | isolation source: sediment from site ElyBrook_90M | place: USA: Ely Copper Mine, Vershire, VT | collected 2017 | reverse complement strand
CCGGCACGCTCACGACCACGTCCTTGCCCTGGAGGTTCACCTGCGCGCCCGAGACACCGAGTCCGTTCACGCGGTTCGTCAGGATCTGCACGACCTCTTGCATGTCGGCTTTGGTGGCGTGCTGGACCGGCTTGTAGACCACCGACAGTCCTCCGGCGAGGTCGAGGCCCAACTTTGGCCCCCAGCCGAGCGACAGCGTGGTCGCGAGCGAACCGAACGCTATGGCGATCGTGAGAAAGAGGCTGACGATCAGTGATCGTCGAGAACCGACCTTTGAAGCCATTACTTCTTGTCGACTTCTTGCGCGTCGTCGTCCGTCGACTCCGGCACGACGACCGGGTCAAAACGACGGGCGATCGCGGAGGGGACGAACTGCAGTTCGACGCCACTCGCGCTGCGAAGCGTGATGAACTGGTCGTCCTGGCTCACGACCGTACCGACGAAACCACCGACGGTTTGCGCGCGCTCACCGACGTTGACCTTCTTCGACTCCTGACGTGCCGCCTTCTGCTTCTTGCTGCGTGGTCGCAGGTAGAAGAAGTAGAGTCCGCCGAAGACCACCGCGTAAATGATCAAAATGGTCGACGAACCACTGCTGTGTGAAGCTGCGAACATGTGTATTTCCTCCGTCAATAGACAAAGAAACCCTAGTCGCTGGCGAGCTCTGGCCTAAGCCAATCCCCCGCCACGAGGCGTAATCCCCATGTGTCGGAACGCCTTCTCCGTCGCCACACGCCCCCGGGGCGTTCGAATCAGCAGCCCCTCGCGCAGTAGGAAGGGTTCGTACGCATCCTCAATCGTCGCGGGTTCCTCCCCGCACGCGTGCGCCAACGTGGTCAATCCAACGGGCTGGCGGGCGAACTGGTCACAGAGCAACTGCAAGATTCGACGGTCGATCTTGTCCAGGCCGTAGCTATCCACCCCGAACAGCACCAGCGCCTCGACCGCGATGGCGGTATCGATGACCGGGTGGCCCTGCACCGCGGCGAAATCGCGCACTCGGCGCAAGAGTCGGTTCGCGATGCGGGGCGTCCCGCGACTACGCGAGGCGATGGTCGCCGCGGCGTCCTCTCGCAGGTCGACGGCGAGCAGGTGCGCCGACCTGGTCACGATGACGCTCAATTCCTCCACGTCGTACAGGTCCAGTTGTCCAATGAATCCGAAACGGTCCCGCAAGGGTGCCGCCACCAGTCCGGTCCTCGTGGTCGCACCGACCAACGTGAAGTTGGGCAGATCCAATCGAATCGAGCGGGCCGACGGACCCCGACCGATCAGTACGTCCAGTCGCCGATCCTCGAGGGCCGGATAGAGGACCTCCTCGAGTGAGCGTGACAAGCGATGGATCTCGTCGATGAACAGCACGTCCCCGTCCTGGAGGTCGGTGAGTAGCGCCGCGAGGTCGCCGGGTCGTGAGAGCACCGGGCCCGACGTGATGCGGATGCCCGAACCCATCTCACTGGCGACGATGCTCGCCAGTGACGTCTTTCCCAATCCCGGCGGACCGGCGAACAAGAGATGATCCGCTGTCTGATTGCGCGCGCGCGCTGAACCCAGCACGATCTCGAGGTGGCGCACGAGCTCACGCTGTCCGACAAAGTCCCTCAGGGTGCTCGGTCGCAGCGACACTTCCGCGGTGCGTTCCTGCTCGTCGGCCAAAGGCCCGACGATGCCCGCGCCGAGTTGCTCGAGGTCAATCTCACGTCGGCTCATTGGCGCCTCACGAGTCGTAGCGCTAATCGCAAGGCCTCTGATTCGTCGACCGGCAACTCCACATCCTCGAGAGCCTGGCGGATCTCTTGATTGGTGTAACCGAGGGAGCGAAGCGCGTCGTCGATCACGCTCGAGGGTGCGCTGGAGGCCGTGAATGCCTGGTCCGCCACGGCAAAGAACTTTCCCTTCAACTCGAGCACGATCCGGCTCGCGGTCTTAGGTCCAATGCCGGGAATCTTCGCCACTCGCTTCACGTCATCGCTTTCAATGGCGTGGGCGAGCTCGCCCGTGGTCATCGTCCGTAACGCCGCCAGGGCGGTCGAGGGTCCGACACCGGGCGTGACCAGCAGCAACTCGAAGAACTCACGGTCGCCCAGCGAACTGAATCCGTAGAGTTGGATCGCGTAGGCGCGCACCACGGTGTAGACGAACATCTCCACGCTCTCGCCCACGCGGTAGGCCGTTGACGACGCCACTTGCACCTCGTAACCCACCCCGTTGACGTCAACAATCAGCGCGCCGCCGATCCGTTGATGCACGACCTGCCCACTGAGCCAGCCAATCACGAGGTGCTCACACTCGGGTAGCGCCGTTCCAAGCGTTCGGTCATGAAATAGGTGATCGCCAGCGCCAGGGCGTCGGCGGCATCGGGGGGTTGGGGTATCTCGGAGAGCCCGCAAATACGCGCCACCATGCCCTGGACCTGTAGCTTGCTCGCCGCGCCGTAACCCGTCACCGCGAGCTTCACCTGTTGAGCCGTGAACTGGCGTACCGGCAGGTCCACCGCGCCCGCGAGTGCTACGGCGACCCCACTCGCCTGCGCCACCGGAATGGCCGTTTTGGCGTTGCGTTGGAAGAAGACCCGCTCAACCACCACTGCGTGCGGCGCGGTCTCGGTGAGCAGGTCTCGAAGCTCCACCAGCAACTGACTCAGGCGTTTCTCGACCGCAACGTCGGGATCAGTCTCGATCACGCCCGCTCGCAAAGCACGAAACGACTCAACCCCATCGAGCGAACCCTCGACGAGCCCATAGCCACATCGAGTGAGTCCGGGGTCGATTCCGAGTACGAACATATGTTCGATACTAACCCGAAAGGGTCGCCAGCGGTGGTTTTTAGCCCTCGAACGAGGCGAGGACTTCGTCGGCGATGTCGAAGTTGGCGTAGACGTTCTGCACGTCGTCGTGGTCGTCGATGGCTTCCATCAATCGCAGGATCTTCTTCGCCTCGGATTCATCCTCGACGGGGATCAGGTTCTGGGCCACCAGCGTCAGATCGGCACTCAAGACCTTCACACCAAAGCCTTCCAGCGCGTCGCGAACCGTCCCCACGTCATGGGGTTCGGTCGTCACGATGAAGTTCTCACCCTGCTTCTCGAAGTTCTCGCCACCGGCCTCCATGACCCATTCGAGCAGCTGGTCCTCGTCAATTGGTCCCTTGACCTCGAGCACTCCCTTGCGGTCGAACTGCCACGACACGGCGCCAGGCTCGGCAATCGAACCACCGTTCTTCGAAAAGACGTGCTTGATCTCCGCGCTCGTGCGGTTGCGATTGTCGGTGAGCGTCTCAACGATGACGGCAATCCCGTTAGGGGCGTAGCCCTCATAGGAGATCGACTCGTAGCGAACGCCTTCGAGCTCACCGGTGCCGCGCTTGATGGCGCGTTCGATGGTGTCAATGGGCACTGACGCCTCTCGGGCCTTTTGGAACATCGTGCGCAAACTGGCGTTCGAAGCGGGGTCCCCGCCTCCCTCACGGGCTGCGACCTCGACCTGACGTATCAGTTTGGCGAATACTTTGGCGCGGGCGCTGTCCTTCGCACCCTTACGGTGCTTGGTCGTTGCCCACTTTGAATGGCCGGACATGGTTCCTCCTGCCCTTAGGGGCGTACGTATCGTAGCGAAACTCAGAGTGAATCGGTGAACAACTGGTGCACGCGCGCATCTGGCGTCAGTTCGGGATGGAACGCACACCCCCAAATGTTGCCGTGACGAACCAACACGGGGTGTTCACCGTCGCCGTGGTCGAGCATCGCGAGCACCTGGACGTCGCTCCCCCAACGTTCGATCTTGGGGGCACGAATGAACACGCCCGGTACCGTTCCCACGCCGAGGACCGCCACGGGCGACTCGAAACTCGCGATCTGGCGGCCGTAGCCGTTCCTTCGAACTGCGATATCGAGTGCGCCGTAACTCCATTGGTCGGTCCGACCACCGAGGATCTCAGTGCTCAAGAGGATCAGGCCCGCGCACGTACCCATGACACTGAACCCACTCTGGATCTTCTCTTCGAGAACTGGTCGGATGCCCGACGTCGTCAGCAGATAGGCAATCGTCGTCGACTCGCCACCTGGCAACACCAAGCCGTCGAGATCGTCGAGGTCCTCGGGGTGGCGCACGCGCACCACGTCGACGTCGAGCCCTTCCAACATCGTCACGTGTTCACGCACGTCGCCCTGGAGAGCAAGCACGCCGACGCGTGGCACTACCAACCGCGCTCGGCGAGTCGTAGCTCTAGTGTTGACGTCTCGGCGCCACGCATTGCTTCGCCGAGCCCCGTCGAGACGCGAGCGACGACCGCGGCATCCTCGAAGTGCGTCGTCGCCTCCACGATGGCTTTGGCCATACGTATCGGGTCTTCACTCTTGAAGATCCCCGAACCCACAAAGACCGCCTCCGCGCCGAGCTGCAGCACGAGCGCGGCGTCTGCGGGGGTGGAGATCCCACCGGCGCAGAATAACGGCACGGGCAACTTGCCCGTTGCTGCCACTTCTTGCACCAGGGGCAGCGGCGCCTGGAGGTCCTTGGCCAAGGCGAAGAGCTCGGCGGTGTCAGCGGTTTGCAGTCGGCGCATCTGGGCGTTGATGGTGCGAAGGTGACGCACGGCCTCGACCACATTGCCCGTGCCCGCCTCACCCTTCGAGCGAATAAGGCACGCCCCTTCGCCAATACGGCGAAGCGCCTCGCCCAGATTGGTCGCTCCGCACACGAACGGGACGGTGAAACCCCAATTGTCGATGTGGTTCTCCTCGTCGGCGGGCGTCAATACTTCGGACTCGTCGATGTAGTCCACGTCGAGGGCTTGGAGGATCTGCGCTTCGGCGAAGTGACCGATGCGGGCCTTGGCCATAACCGGGATCGTCACACTGGCCTGAATGTCTTGAATCATCTGAGGATCGCTCATTCGCGCGACCCCTCCGTCACGTCGGATGTCGGATGGCACTCGCTCGAGCGCCATGACCGCAACCGCGCCCGAGTCTTCGGCGATTCTCGCCTGTGCGGGGTTGACGACGTCCATGATGACGCCGCCGCGCAACATGTCGGCCAGTCCCCGTTTGACGAGGGCGGAACCGACGGTGGAGGGATTAAGTGAAGAACTCATGTCCCCAGCCTAACTGGGAACAGCGATTACCACTCTTCGAGGGCGAGGGCGCGCAGCTCCACATCATCGAGGTCACTCAAGTCCGTGGTCTTGCGGTCACTCCAGATATCGAACCAGATCCAACGCCATTTTGCGTAGGTGCTCGAGGTGAAGAACGAATCGGGACCCGGTACCTGGCGCGCGCACTTGTAGAGCGCGCCGGCGATTCCGAGCGGATCGCCAATGGCCGCGGCCGCGACCTCATCGGCTCGGTACGACGCGCCCGGACTGGCCAGTTCACGACGCGCGTCGTCATTGAGCGAGGCGCCCGACGCCACGCTCTCTCGGTTCAAAAGACCCAGGCGATGACGGGCCAGACAGTGCGCCACGACCCCTTCGAGCTCGATCAGTTCGAAATCGGCCATCATGGCGTCGGTGACGAACAGGGAGAGTCCGGTGCCGTTGGGCACCAGAGCCGCGTTATAGCCCGAGTCGTGGACGATGAAGGCGCTGACCTCGTCGACACCGAAGGTCGCGGTCAATCGGTCAAGGACGGTGATCAGTCGCTGCCTTTCCTTCGCACTGCCACTCGCGCTGAACTGCTCCAGCATCAAGTTACCGAGCGAAGCTCCGCACCGCTCGAACTTCAACAACGAACGGCGCAGATCCCACGCGTAGAGCAGTCCCAGCGCCACCCCGAGCACTGGGAGCCACGGCACGACGACCACACCGACGATGAGTGCGAGCACCACGATGCCCGCGATGATCATCTGGGGGATCCTTCGTCGCAGCGCAAACGCACGAACGAAGTGTTGGTTCGTGTGTCGCTCGTCCGTCGAGGGTGCGTAAGGGTTCTGCCAGCCCGGATCAAGGACCGGTGCCACGTAACGCGGCCCGCGATCCCTGGAGGAGTTGGGTCGGCGCGATCGCGATCGTTGCTTGGTGGCCACGGAGTAAGGCTACCGCGTCTCACTGAAGAGACGCCGGGCGTGGTCGTAGCGAGGCTCGTACTCGTCGACCAGGCGACGCATTGACCAACCCTCGGCGTGCGCGCGCGCCGCCGCAACGCGTTCGGGCGTCTCGCTCGCGAGCGCAGCGACGACGGCCCTCTCGAGTTGGGCGACGTTCGAAGGCTCGAACAGCTCGCCGTGGCCACCCGCAGCCTCACGGTAGCCCGTAATATCACTCGCCACCACCAGCGCCTCGCTCGCCATGGCCTCAAGAATGATGAGCCCGAAACTCTCACCACGGGTCGCGGGTGCCACGAGCACATTGGCCCGACGTAACCACTGGCGCTTTCGTTCGTCGTCAACGCTTCCCGCGAAGACGATCATCTCGTCGTGGGCGGCGAGCGCCTCGAGCCTCGCCCGTTCGGGCCCCTCGCCGATGATCACGAGACGCCACTGGTCGAGTCCGCGCGCATTGTGCGTACGCACCGCATCAATGGCGTAAGCGGTGCCCTTTCGATCCTCTAGTCGTCCAATGCACAGCACGACCACTTCGCGATCGCGTTCACGAGGTGACGCGACGAAACGCTCCATCTCGAAACCATTGAAGAGCACGTCCGCCACGATGCCGGTGGCGTCGCGTATCGTGCGCGCGGCGGCGGCACTGACGGCAGTCGCGACGTCGATCCCCTTCGCCAGTGACTTGAGCAGTGGCTTCGTGAACGTGAACGCCGGTCCGGCGCCGCTGCGGTGGAAGGTCGCCACCGCCGCTCTCTCGTGCGCGCGAAGCGTCGCCCAACCAAGCAGCGGTGCGAAGGGTTCGTGGAAATGCACCACATCAGGTGCGAACGCTCGAATTGCCTCCTGCGCGGACCGTGACGCCTTGGGCGACAAGGTGAGTGGTGCCCTCGATCCATTGGCGCGAATCGAGGTCAGGCGGCCGAATCGAAGCACCTCACTCGCCACGTCGTACAGCGCCGTGTCGGACTGGTCCGGACAGACCACGAGCACCCGAGTGTCGCGTCTCTCCAGTTCGCGCGCCATGGCGAGTACCTGCTCTTGGACCCCACCAAAGACGCTGAGGGCATAGGGCGACACCAGGGCGACGCGCAGGTGGCTCACGACTCGCTGAACCGAGGTTGCAGTACGTGCCACTGCTCGGGCGCGCGACGGATCAAACCCTCGAGCTCGACGGCGATGGCCTGGGTGACCCGAGCAACGTCGTCGCGAAGACGCGCCGTACGCTCGGTCGGAATCGGCGCGGTCACAACCGCGAAATGGTCCCGGCCTGGCCCCGAGTAACAGGCCGCCGCCACGAGTGTCGCGCCGGTGCGCAGGGCTAAGGTCGCCGGTCCGGCGGGGATGGTGACCCGCTCGCCGAAGAAGTCCACCGCGATGCCGTTGTCCTGGATGTCGCGGTCGCACAAGAGCCCGACAACGTTGCCTTCACGCAGTGTCTGGAGGAGCACGGTACCGGCATGCGCGTCCAGGGGTTCGATGTTGATGCCGATCGCCTCGCGCTTGGCCTTGAACCACTCGAAGAGTTCTCGGGGTTCGAGCTCCTCCGCCACGGCCGTCATCGCCATATCGAGCGATGCGAAAAAGGATCCACCCCACTCCCAACTTCCGATATGGGGCAGGGCGATCACGATCCCTTTGCCGAGTGCTCGAGCGGCCAGAAGGTGCTCGAGGCCCTCGGCGATGATGAATCGACTCGTGATTGTCTTTCGACTCAGAGCCGGGAGTTTGGCGCTCTCAGCCCAGTACTGGCCGTAGCTCGCAAAGCCCCGGTCCACGAAACGCTCGAGCAGCGCGGAATCAGCGGTCGATCCGTTGGTCGCCAACGCGTGCGCCAGGTTCGTCCCCAGGTGCTGACGGGCACCTTTGGTGCGGCGACCCGCCACGACGGCGAGCGAACGTGCGAGGGCGACGTCGGCTCGCTCAGGAAGTCGTTCGAGTACTGCGCTCAGAGCCTTGAAGAGAGCGACGCGCGCCTGAATGGCCACGGGTTAGTGACGAGACGCGCGGCTTGGTCCTCGGCGAAGCCGACCAGCGTGCTGATAGACACGATTGGTGGTCGGTGCGGCGGGTGCCGGGCGCGCGGCAATCTGCCAGACCCTCCAGAATCGCCCACCGGCGGTCATCGCGGTGAGTACCAGCATGAGCCACAGCACGGGAACGAAGATCTGGGTCGCGAGCAGGGCAACGCCCAACAGCACCATCCGTTCGGCGCGCTCCATCAGTCCGCCCTTGGCTTGCAGACCGAGGCTCTCCGCCTTCGAACGTTGGTATGAGATCAGGAACGTGGTGGTGAGAATGGCGAAGGGCAACAAGACGAGTTGGCCGTGGTGGTGCGCCTCGAGGTAGTACGCGACACCCCCCAAGAGCACCGAGTCCGAGACCCGGTCCACCACGGAGTCAAAGAAACTTCCACGCTGACTGGCGCGGTGCGAAGCTTTGGCGACCGCTCCGTCGAAGAGGTCGTGAAACCCGGTCAGGATCAAAAGGACGATCGCGAGATAGAAGTACCCGACACCGATGGCCCACGCCGTCGCGCAAGCGAACACCAATCCTGATCCCGTCAAGACGTCTGCGGAGAAGCCAGCGTGTACCAACCATCGTCCAATGGGAGCGGTGGTGGCGTCCACCGATTTACGAAACTTTCCGTCGAACATTGATCCTCCGGATCCTTTGGGCGAAGTCTACCGGCCGAACCCGCCAATGACGGGCCTAGAACTGGGCAAAGACCTTCTGCCAGGTCGATTCCAGCGACTCGGGTAACACTCTGGTCTCACCGATCGAAGTCATGAAATTGGTGTCACCGTTCCATCGCGGCAGCACGTGACCGTGCAAATGCTTGGGGATTCCAGCCCCCGCCGCCTGGCCCAGGTTCATTCCGACGTTCATGCCATCGGGCCCGTACGCCGCCTCGACGGCGCGCACCGTGCGTCGCAGCGTCCAAAAGAATCCCTCGTACTCGTCATCGGACAGGTCCGTGAGGGCCGCCACGTGTCGATGCGGCAGGACCAGGAGATGCCCCGAGCCGTAGGGAAAGGCGTTCAAGATCACGTAGGAGTTCTCGTCGCGATAGACAATGCCCGTCGAAGGTCCCACCTCGTCTTGGGCGAAGAGACAAAAGATGCACTCGCCCTCGTCGAGCAGATTCTCTCGCGTACTCGCGCTCGACACGTACGACTCGCGCCAGGACGCGGAGAAGCGATCGAGTGGCACTAGTGCGCCTCGGGCGAACCGTGGTCCGCGATCTCTTGCAGCAGTCGCTCGCGAAAATCGCTGAGAGTGACACCGCGTTCGGGGTCGTTCGAACCTCGCGCATTGACACCGAGGGTCCCCTGCGCCAGGTCATCGTCGCCGACCACCACGATATAGGGGACCTTCTCCATCTTCGCGCGTCGAATGCGTGCGCCGAGTGGCTCGTTGGCCAATTCGACTACGACGCGTACGCCCGCGGCACGCAGGTCGTCGGCGACGTCTGATGCGTAGTCGTCGTGGTCGTCGCGCACACCCAACACGCGTACCTGTTCGGGGCTCATCCATGTCGGCATATTGCCCGCGTAGTGCTCGATCAGGATGGCCATGAAGCGCTCCACCGATCCAAAGAGCGCACGGTGAATCATGATCGGACGATGGCGGGCGTTGTCCGGCGCGATATAGCTGGCGTCGAATCGTTGCGGGAGTTGGAAATCCAGCTGGATGGTCGACAACTGATGAGTCCGCCCGATCGCGTCGCGCGCCTGGACCGAGATCTTGGGGCCGTAGAACGCGCCGCCGCCTTCGTCGAGCACGAGCTCCAGACCGGCGGTGTTCGCCACCTTCTCCAGGGTCTCTTCTGCTTCGCGCCACTCTTCGAGCGTGCCTACGGCCTTCTTCTCGGGCCGCGTTGACAACTCGAGGAAGAAGTCGTTGAGGCCGAAGTCACGTAGAAGGTCCAACACGAACTTGAGCAGACTCGTGAGTTCCTCCGCCATCTGGTCGCGAGTGCAAAAGATGTGCGCGTCGTCTTGGGTCATGCCGCGCACGCGCGTGAGTCCGTGCACCGCACCGGACTTCTCGTAGCGGTAGACCGTGCCGAACTCGAACATCCTGATCGGCAGCTCGCGGTAACTGCGCTGGCGTGCCTTGAAGATCAAGACGTGGAAGGGGCAGTTCATTGGCTTCAGGTAGTAGTTCTGGCCGTCGTCGAGCGCCATCGGGGGGTACATCCCGTCGGCGTACCAATCGAGGTGGCCCGACGTCTCGAACAACTCCCCCTTGGTGATGTGCGGCGAATTCACGAAGTCGTAGCCCGCCGCCACGTGGCGGCTGCGCGAGTACTCCTCCATCACCCGACGCATCGTGCCGCCCTTGGGGTGAAAGACGGCGAGTCCCGGCCCCAACTCGCGCGGGAACGAGAACAGGTCCAACTCCTGGCCCAGGCGTCGATGGTCACGCTTTTCAGCTTCTTCGAGCTGGACGAGGTGCGCGGCGAGCGCGTCCTTCGATTCCCAGGCGGTGCCGTAGATCCGTTGAAGCTGCGGGCGCTTCTCGTCACCGCGCCAGTAGGCGCCAGCGACGCGCATCAACTTGAAAAATCCCAGCCGTGACGTCGACGGCACGTGCGGTCCGCGACAGAGGTCTTGGAACGCCGGGGTGTTCGAATAGGTCGAGACCACCGACGTGCTCGCCACCTCGGCGAGGTCTTCTTCACTGGCGCCTGACCTGACGGCGTTGATGATCTCCACCTTGAAGGGCTCGTCTTTGAAGAGTTCGAGCCCCTCCTCATAGGAATGCTCGGAGCGTGTGAAGCGCTGGTCCTCAGCCACGATCTTTCGCATCTCGTCCTCGATGCGACCGAGGTCGTCGTCGCTGAAATGCGCCGAGCCCGGTAGTGAGAAGTCGTAGTAGAAGCCGTCGCGGATCGCCGGTCCGATGGCGTAATGTGCTCCCGGCCACAATCGAGTGACGGCCTGGGCCATGACGTGCGCGGTCGAATGGCGCAGTACTTCTCGACCCTTCTCACTCGCGGGCGTAATGATCGAGACCGTGGCGCCGTCGGGCAGGGGTGCAGAGAGGTCGACGAGGTCACCATTCACCTCAGCGGCGAGTGCATCTTTCGCCAAGCGTGCCCCGATCGAGGCTGCGAGGTCGTAGGCCGACGCCCCATCAGGGAGCGAACGCTGGCTACCGTCTGGCAGTTTTACTTCGAGATCCGACATTCTGGCCTTTCATTGTCTACAGCGTAATGCCGAGCAACGCGGCGGCGGGAGCGACACTGAAGCCCGCGTGAGCTGCCTCATCGATTGCGCGTAGCGCCCGAGGTGTATCGAGGTCGTCGTCGAGGGCATCGCGCACCTCGTCAAGTACGCTGCTCGCTCGACCCGTGATCAAGGTCGATCGCCAGGTCGCCAAACGTGATTGCGCGCGCGCGAGCAACTCGTCGCGCCACTCCCAATCCTCGCGGTAGTGCTGATCGAGCAGTGCCAAGCGCACCGCCGCCGACTCAGCGCGTTCTACCAGTTCGGACACGAACACGAGGTTCCCGAGTGACTTGGACATCTTGGTCCCGTCGAGACCAACGAGACCCACGTGCATCCAGTGCTTCACGAAAGGCACCCCGGTCACCGCCTCACTCTGGGCCGCCTCACACTCGTGGTGAGGGAACGCGAGGTCACGTCCTCCTCCGTGCACGTCCACCGACGTGCCGAGGTCACGCAAGGCCAGCGCCGAACATTCAATGTGCCACCCGGGCCGGCCCGCACCCCAGCGCGACTCCCACGCGGGCTCATCCTCGAGCGAAGGCTGCCACAGCACGAAGTCCAGCGGGTCGCGCTTTCGCGGGTCATCGGGATTTCCGCCATGAATCGCCGCAAGTTCCAGCATGGAGGCGTGGCTCTCATGGCTGACTTGACCGAAACGTGGGAATTTCGCCACCTCGAAATAGACCCACCCATCGACCTCGTAGGCGAAACCCTTGTCGAAGGTCTGACCAATAAGGGTCAGGATCTCGGGGATGGCGCCCGTGGCGCGCGGCTCGGAGTAGACCGGGAGCAAGTTAATCAACTGCATGTCGCGGTCGAACTTCGTCATTTCCTGGGCCGCGAGGTCGAGGTAATTGACGCCGAGTTCGCGGGCCTTGCGCAAGATGTCGTCGTCGACGTCGGTGACGTTACGAACGCAGCGGGCCTCGTGCCCCTCGTCGATGAGTCGACGCTTCAAGAGGTCGAACGACAAGTACACGAAGGCGTGCCCCAGGTGCGCCGAGTCGTAGGGCGTGATGCCGCAGCTGTACATGGTCACAAGGGGGCCAGCTTCGAGGGGGAATATCCCCTGACGCGCGGTGTCGTAGAGCTGCATCAGTGCTGCAGTCCCGAAAGTCGCACGTAGCTATGAGCCTTGTGGCGGATATTGATCGAGATGCACACCGCGGTGAACGCCTCGGTCGGACTCGCGAGCGACATCGATCCCGCGATGACGGCGTGCAATCCCGGCATGGAGTCGATGATCTCACCCACGCGGATGCGCGCGGTGTCATGGTCAGAAAATACGATGACGTCGGCGTCGAGGCCGCTGTCGAGGTCTTCCATTTGGGCGGCGGGCAGGTGATGGAACGCCCCCACGATCGCGCTGTCGGGTAAGGCGTGCGCAATCTGGGCAGCCATTGATCCACGCGCCGGGTACAGGGGTACCATCTCGCGGCCTTCGCGACTCAGTGCGTTCACCATAGAGACCACAGTCTTTCCCGACAGTGCCGCACGAAGCGCGCTCACGGTCGAAACCGCTGAGTCACACGGAGTGGCGACGATGATGAGATCACTTTGGGCGGCCGCGTCGTTGGTGTCACCGCGCACCGTACCTTCGCCACGAACGTCCATGTCCGCCGCGATCGAACTCGCGCGCTGCGCGTCGCGAGATCCGAGCACGACGTGGTACCCGCAACTCGCCAGTCGAATGGCGACGCCGCGTCCTGCCGGCCCGGTACCGCCGAGAATGCCCACTGATTCCATCATCGTCCTCGTTGAATAGATTGCCTCCAAGTACGCTAACAACATGGGACTACTCACCGATCACCGAATTCTTGTCACCGGCGTGTTGACCGAAGACTCTCTGGCATTTGGGATCGCCAAGCGCGCCCTCGAAGAGGGGGCCACGATTGCGCTCACCGGTGCGGGACGCGGCAGCTCACTCACTCGACGCACCGCTCGCAAGCTGGGTGACGTTGGCGAGATCATCGAACTCGACGTCACCGACCCCACCCAGGTCGCCGCAGCGGTCGAAGAGGTGCAACGACGCTTCTCACGCCTCGATGGTTTAGTGCACGCCATTGGCTTCGCACCCCAGACGTGCCTGGGTAGCGGCATGTTCACCGCTCCCTTCGAGGACGTCGCCATGGCCATGCACATCTCGACGTACTCGCTGGCGGCGTTGGTGGGTGCGTTTCGACCACTCCTGCAAAGGAGTGAAGCACTCGGGGGCGCTTCGGTGATCGCGCTCGACTTCGATGGAGCTCGCGCCTGCCCCAAGTACGACTGGATGGGTGTGATGAAAGCCGGTCTCGAATCGCTGGGCCGCTACCTCTCACGAGAAGTCGGACCCGAGCACATCCGTATCAACATGCTCGCCGCCGGACCAATTCGCACGATGGCCGCCAAGTCCATCCCGGGTTTTCAGATCTTCGAAGACTCATGGTCCGAGCGCGCGCCACTCGGTTGGGACGTGTACGACTCGAGCGCCGTCGCCGATACGGCCATGGCGCTGTTGTCACCGCTGCTTCGTGCCACCACCGCCTCGGTCATCCACGTCGACGGTGGCTTTCACGCAATGGGCTAACGCTCTTGGGTCGCGAATTGTGTGACGTAGAGATCGCGGTACAGACCACCGGACGCTAGGAGATCCTCGTGGGTGCCGCGCTGGACGATGCGCCCCGCCTCCACCACAATGATTTGGTCCGCGTTCCTGATCGTCGAGAGGCGGTGTGCGATCACGAGAGACGTCCGCGTCGACATCGTTTCGTCGAGTGCGCGTTGCACCGCGGCTTCGCTCTCCGCATCGAGGTGTGCGGTCGCCTCGTCGAGCACCACGAGACGCGGTGACTTCAACAACAACCGCGCAAGTGCCACGCGCTGCTTCTCGCCACCCGAGAGTCGGTAACCCCGCTCACCCACGACCGTGGCGAGTCCGAGAGGCAGGCTTTCGACCAGGTTCCAGATCTGTGCGGAACGAAGCGCCGTTTCAATCTCGAGTTCGCTCGCCTCAGGCTTCGCGAAGACCAGATTCGCGCGAAGCGTGTCGTGGAACAAGTGCGAGTCTTGGGTGACCACGCCGACCATCTGGTTGAGTGACGCGGTGGTGGCGTGACGCACGTCCACACCGTTGATCGACACCGAGCCGCTACTGACGTCGTAGAGCCGCGACACCAGTAGCGAGATGGTGGTCTTGCCCGCGCCGCTCGGCCCCACCAGCGCCGTCATAGTGCCAGGCGCGACTTCGAAGTCGAGACCGAACAGCACCTGGGTGCGCGGCGTGTCGTCGAGTCGCGCCACCGCCTCAAGTGACGCCAACGAGACTTCATCAGCGCCCGGGTACGCGAATTGCACGTCGTGAAACACCAGCGACGCCGGACCATCGGGGATCGAGACCGCGTCGGGGCTCTCTTTGATCATCGGCTCGAGATCGAGGACTTCGAAGAGCCTCTCGAAGCTGACCATCGCCGACATGTAGTCAATGTTCAAATTCGACAATTGCGTGAGCGGACCGTACAGTCGCGTCAAGTACGCCGTCAGCGCCACGACCGTACCGACGCCGAGGGCACCGTGTAGAACCTCGGTGCCCCCGAAACCGTAGGCGAACGCGGTGGCCAGTGATGCCGTGAGTGACAGCGCGATGAAGAAGAAACGCTGATAGGTCGCCTGGCGGATCCCGATGTCACGAACCTGTGCGGCGCGTCCCTCAAAGTAGGACAGTTCATCCTTCGGGCGACCGAAGAGTTTCACCACCATGGCGCCTGCGACGTTGAAGCGTTCGGTCATCACCATGTTCATCTCGGCATTGAGCTCCATGCCACGCTGGAAGAGGGTGCCGAGTTTTCGCCCGACTCGCCGAGCCGGAATCAAGAATGCCGGCAGGAGAACAAGCGCCACCAGCGTGATCTGCCAGCTCAGGTAGAACATGGTGCCGAGCACTATTGCAACGAGGATCACGTTGCCCACGACGTTCGAGAACAGATCGGTGAAGGCCTGTTGGGCGCCGATGACGTCGTTGTTCAGTCGACTGATCAGTGCACCCGTCTGGGTACGAGAGAAGAAGGCGATGGGCATCTCTTGAATGTGGGCGTAGACCCGTGCACGCAGATCGTAAATGAGACTTTCACCGATCACGGCCGAGATACGGCGCTCGAACAGTGACAGGACCGCATCAATGATGGCGAGCCCTGCGGTCAGGACCGACAATCCAATGATGAGACCCTCACGGTGATGTTTGATGCCCTGGTCGATGATCGCGCGCAGCACCAGAGGCGATACTGAACTCGCAATGGCCCCGAGTACGACCGCGACGAGGAACACGATGAGCATGGGCTTGTAGGCCCTGGCGAAGGTGAGTATCCGCGGCAGTGTCCCCTTTTTGATCCGGTGTTCCAACAGGACTCGGTCCTTTTGCATCGAACGCATGCCCATGCGTCCCGCACCCATACCGCCACCGTGCATACTCATCTGGACTCCTTCGCCCCATCAGTGTAGGAACGAGCCGCAAGAGTCGAGGCGTTCTCTCAAATACCGTCGAGATCGCGACGCAACGTTCGAAGCGCATCGTGATACACGACTCTCGCCTCGCGACGAACGTGATCAGAGGACTCCTCGTCGCGCGCCATCGCCCATGAGCGCATCATCACCCGGTTCGTCGGACCCTCACCCAGGACGCACCGCACCGCGTGCGTGGCCATCTCAATCAGTTCGGGTATCTCGTTGGGACCCCGGGCCTCGACCCACCAATTGGGATTCGCGCTGCCCGTAGGTTCACGCCAGCGCGCCGCGCGCAACAGTGCTTCGTCGTCGTCGCTCAACGCTTGGACCGCGTCGAGATGTCGATTGGAGATCACTTCAGCAATCAACGCGCCCGAGGGCTCGACCCAGAACTGAACGTAGCGGAGATCATCGAACTCCGCTACCACGACGAAGCACCGAGGGTCGTGCGCCATCGCGTCGAGCAGCGCTGGCAACTGCAGCAGAAATACTTCTACCGTCGTGAAGGAGTGCCCTCGCGGGCCGGTCAGATGAAGTGTCCCCATGCGCAAAACGTAAGCGCCGGGTGTGACGCTATGAAGTCATGGCGCTCGTCACGATAAGAAGACCCAGCGCACACATCACACAGCCCCCCACTGTTCGAAGCGCCACCAATCGAGACGCCGAGCCCGAGAGCCACTCCCGCGCGGTCCCCGCGATCAGACCCCACGTACCGTCGCTGCAGAACGCCATCACGCTAAAGATGCAGCCGAAGATCACCAACTGCAGCGTGTCGTTGCCCTTCGAGGTGTCCACAAAGTGCGGGAACACTGCGGCGAAGAAGACCAACGACTTGGGATTGAGCACACCCACGGTGAAACCCTGACGGACGACATGAAGGTTCGAAGGCCGTGAGGCTTCACGTTTCGCCATGGCCTTGGCGTGCTCGTGGCGATGACGAAGGGCCTCGTAGCCGAGCCACAGTAAATAGAGCCCGCCCGCGAGCTGCAAGACCACCGAGAACGCGTGCGAGCGCGAGAGCAGCGGACCCAGCCCGAGAGCGATCACCAGCGACAGCACTAAGGTGCCGAGACTATTACCGAGCACGGTGAGCACTGCGACGGCTCGGCCCCACGCGACACCGCGAGCCAGCGTGAACAACACGCTGGGTCCGGGCACGATGATGATCAGCATCGAGGCGACCAGGAAGTCAACCAGGTGGCTGCCTCCGATCATCGCTGGATCCGCTGGACGAGCCGATCCGTCACGTGGAGACTGGCGCCGATGCTGAAACCAATGGTGGTGGCGAAGAACGCAGTTCCGACACCGACCGTTCCACCCATGAACCAACCAGCGACCAACACGAGAACCTCCAGGGTCAATCTCACGTAGACCACGCTCACCCCGAGTCGGCGATGCAGGCTCGTCATGAGACCGTCGCGCGGACCCGGGCCCAGGCCCGTCGTCAGATAGAGCGAACTTCCGATACCGATCACGACTACCGCCGCGACCACGAAGATCACCTTCAAGAACGGCGCGTGTGGCGTTGGCACCACATCGGCCGTCACGTTCAGTACGTAGGCAATGATGGCGAGATTGGCGAGGGTGCCGAATCCCGGGCGTTCTCGCAGTGGCCACCAAGCGAGCAACACAACGCAACTGATCGCAGCGGTCGACCAACCAAGGGAGATATGGGTATGTAATGAGACGCCCTGGGCGAACACGGTCCAAGGCGTCGCACCCCAGTGTGCAACCACCAGCAGCCCCTCACCGACGCCAAAGAGCGAAAGCCCGATCACGAGTGGGAGCACCATCGGGGCCCGAAGCCCCCACGTCGAGGTCGCTCGCCACGGCGTCACGGGGATCTTGTGGCTGAGTTTCACCATCCATCTACGCTACCCGTCGAGAATGTCAAGACCCCGCAACGCCCGGGGCTCTTCACGTCCAGCGCTGCACCACGAATACTGGTTCGTTCGGCACCAGATCGGTCAACGAATCCGCCAGGTCACGATGGCCACGCACGCACCGACAGCAACTCGGCGCGTCAAAGCGCGTCGTCCCAGATGAGAAGCGTTAGCTTGTGAAATCAAATTAGTGCCAAAAGTCCTTCGGGATTCGCGCAAGCCACCGTCGTACACTTGGTTGTCGCCACTCTGCGGCTAATCGCAATTCAACGAGCGGGGGCTTCTTGATGGATTCCAGTGCTGTAGCCAAGAACACCACTCCGTGGCTCATCCAAGGGGGCATGGGTATTGCCATCTCCGGGTGGCCACTCGCTCGCGCGGTCGCGCGCACCGGTCAGCTCGGTGTCGTTTCGGGAACAGCGATTGACACCGTGTTCGTACGCCGACTCCAGGACTTCGGCGTCGACCGTAGCCTGCAGGCGGTGCTCGACCGTTTCCCCCTGCAGGCGATCGTCCAAGAGGTGCTCGAGCGCTTCGCGGCGACCAAACGACGTATTGGCGCGCCGTACAAGACCATTCCTATGCTCACGCACCGCAACACCAAGTCGTCCCAGGACCTGCTCGTGTTGGCCTCCTATGTCGAGGTGGCACTAGCCAAGAATGACCAGGACGGCGAGGTTGGTATGAATCTACTCACCAAGGTGCAGCTCCCCACTTTGCCGACACTCTTCGGCGCGATGCTCGCCGGGGTGAACTACGTGCTGATGGGAGCTGGCGTGCCCACCAACATCCCGGGGATCCTCGATCGCCTCAGTCAGGGACAGGACGCCCAACTCCCCCTCACCGTCATAGGCGCCACCTCCAGCGACGCTGCGCCGGTCATGCGATTCGACCCCGCACGGTTCTTGAGCGACCGGGTGCTTCGTCGGCCCAAGTTCCTCGGCATCGTGTCGGGCCACGTGCTCGCCAACGCTCTCGCCAAACGAAGTTCGGGTCCTGTTGACGGATTCGTCGTCGAGCGCCCCTCGGCGGGCGGGCACAACGCGCCGCCGCGCGGAACCTTCAACATCGATGAGAAGGGCAACCCCGAGTATGGTCCTCGCGACGTCGTTGACTACCAGGCCATGCGCGACCTCGGGGTCCCCTTTTGGATCGGTGGTGCCGTCACGGCCCCCGAACACGTTCAGCAAGCCTTCGACGAGGGCGCCGCGGGCGTCCAGGTAGGCACTCTCTTTGCCTACTGCGACGAATCCGGCATGGACCCCCAGTTGCGTGCGCACATCATCAAAGAGACCTTGGGTGGTGAGGTCGAAGTACTGACGTCGCTTCGAGCATCCTCGACCGGCTACCCGTTCAAAGTCGTCGTGGAAGAGGGAACGATCTCGGACCCCGTGGTGTACGCGCAACGCGAGCGCAAATGCGATCTCGGCTATTTGCGCGAGGCCTACCAGCGCGCTGACGGCTCCGTGGGTTACCGCTGCGCTGCAGAACCCGTGACGGCCTTCCTTCGAAAAGGGGGCGATCCCGAGGCGACCGAAGGTTCAACGTGCCTCTGCAACGGCTTGATGTCGACCTGCGGACTCGGCCAGATCCGAACCGACGGGCGCCAGGAACCACCGATCGTCACGAGTGGCGACTCGCTCAACGACATCCGTCTTCTCGCAACGGAGCGCGGACACTACAGTGCCGCCGACGTGGTGTCCTACCTGACGCCCTCGTCGCTACGCGACGACGCCGTCACCACGACGACCTGAACAACAGTTCAACCGCCGCGGCGATTTCAAGTGGAGTACTTCGAACTCAGCCGACCGCTGACTCGTCGCCGAGCGACAGATAACTCTCTTCCTCCTGGGAAGTGTGAAGTGCCAGAATCGCGTACAGGCCGTACAGCAGGCTGCGCAACTCAGCGATGTCGACATCATCGGGCCCCGCGGGCTCGATGTCATCAATGAGCTGGGCGAGTCGGCGAATCTGGTGAGCGATCTCGATGTGGGCACGGCTCATCGTCCCGAGAGGTTCGTTACCTCCGAGCACCCGTTCGAGTGCGGGATAGAGGATTGACTCTTCGGCTTGTTCGTGGGGTACCACTTCCTCGTTCAGCATCCGATAGAGCTCGCGCGCTTGGGTGAGGGTCGCGGCGGGTGCATCCGTGCCCAGTGCGTCCGCGAATGCTCTGACGCGCTCGATGTCCCCCCGGATCTCGGTGTGCTCCATCTGGAATCGCCTCGTCAGCGCGGTGTCGGCCTCGTTCAATTTCAAGACACCGTCGGCACCGCGTAATGCTCGCAGCGCATTGAGGATCACCGATACGTCGATCACCTCCTGCAACAGCGCGCCCCACACCGCGGGCAAAAGGCCGACCGTCGCGAAGCCCATTGCAATCAATGAGAGACCAATGCCGATGACGATGCTCTGGACCGCGATGCGCATCGTTCGTTGGGCTACCCCCACCGCTTCGCCGAGTCGATCGAGTCGATCGGCCGTAATCACGACGTCCGCCGCCTCCGAGGCCGCCGTAGCACCGCGGGCCCCCATCGCCACACCCACGCTCGCGAGCGCGAGTGCTGGCGCGTCGTTGATGCCGTCGCCCACCATGATCGTGCGGGCCATACCGGTCTCGTAGCGAACAATATCCAATTTCTCCTGAGGCGTACGCTCGGCGAGCACTTGATCAATACCAATCACGGCCCCCACCGTTTCGGCTACCTCGAGACGATCGCCCGTCACCATGACGATCCGGTTGAGGCCCTTTCGACGCAAGTACCGCATCGTTCGATTCACGTCAGCGCGCAACGGGTCGCTAAAGACGAGCACGCCCACGGGTTCGTCGTCGACACCCACGAAGACGGTGAGCGCCCCGTCGAGTCGAGCCTTTCGCCGAGCAGACTTCGCCCACGCGGGGCTGTCACTCAGACCAATCCACGGGGCCTTGCCCAAAGCGACATGGCGGCCCCCGACGAGACCTCGTATACCCAAGCCGGCGACTTCTTCCACCGACTCCGCTGGGTGAAGTTGGCATCCGCGCTCGACGGCCGCGCGCACCACCGCGCTCGCGAGCACGTGAGACGACGTCTGATCAAGCGACGCGCCCAGCTCGAGGATCTCGTCAGACGAAAGCACCCCCGAGCTCACCACCTCCTTCAGCGTCGGATGACCCATCGTCACTGTCCCGGTCTTATCGATGAGAAGTGTCGTGCACTTGGCGAGACGTTCGAGTACAGCTCCGCTCTTGATGATGATGCCCCTACGGGCGCTGCGTGCGAGGCCCGACACGAGGGCCACCGGTACCGCCAAGATGAGTGGGCACGGCGTCGCCACGACCAACACCGCCACGGCCCTCTTGGGTCCACCTATCAACCACGCCACCGCCGCCGTGGCGAGTGCGACCGCGAGAAAGGACACGGCGTAGCGATCCGCGAGGCGCACGAAGGGTGCCGGTGACGACTGGGCTTCGGCGACGAGGCGCACGACGCCCGCGTAGGTACTCTCGGTGGCGCTCGCGGTGGCGCGAAATTCAAACGGGCTGCCCGCGTTCACCACGCCGCTGCGCACCGCTTCACCCACCGTGCGCTCCACCGGCAACGACTCACCGGTGAGGGCCGATTCGTCAAACACCGCGAACGGCGACGTCAAAATACCGTCGACGGGGACCTGTTCGCCTGAGGTCACGAGTAGAACGTCACCGACCACTACGTCGGCGAGGTCAATCGTGGTGACCTCGCCCTCGCTCATGCGATGCGCTGACTTGGGCACTCGCTCCAGCAACGATTTCAGTTCGACGTTCGCGTGGCCGACGGCCCAGTCCTCGAGTGCGCGTCCGCTGGCGAGCATCACACTGATGACGGCTCCGGCCAGGTACTCCTTCA
>VFSW01004188.1_pt1 | contig 21500 bp, 24 predicted proteins | sample 5358111 | NCBI WGS metagenome assembly VFSW01 (sample SAMN11554181, study PRJNA540505) | mine drainage metagenome | isolation source: sediment from site ElyBrook_90M | place: USA: Ely Copper Mine, Vershire, VT | collected 2017 | reverse complement strand
CTCGTAACCTCCGGTAGACATTCTCAACTGTGATAACCGCATCGTCTACCAGCAACCCGATTGCAATGGCTAGGCCGCCGAGAGTCATGGTGTTGAGGCTGATATCCAGATAATCCATGACCGTGATTGCCGCAAGCAACGAGAGCGGAATTGCAGACAACGAAATGGCGGCGGTGCGCAAATTGAACAAAAACAGCGCCAGTACGATTACGACCAACACTCCCCCCATCAACAAGGACGCTTTCACGTTGCGGGTGGCAACCTCAATGAAATTCGCTGGCCGGAAAATATCCGCATGCAAAATGGCACCTTGTGCTTCCAGGCTGGGTTTCAAGTCTTGCAAAGCCTGCTCGATATGCTTTGTCACTTCCAGCGTGTTACCCCGATACTGTTCGGAAATCACGATCTGTATGGCGGGCTTGCCCATTACCGCGGCAAATCCGAACGGCGGTGCCGGCGCTTCCACTACGCGTGCCACGTCACCCAACGTCACGTTGAAACCGTTCTGGTGTGTCAGAACGGTTTTGGATAACGCATTGCTGGTTAGGGATTGTCCCTCGCTTTGCAAAACGATGCGCTGATTGGGTGTATCGATGAAACCTGCTCCGCGAATGCCCGTAACCTGAGCAGCGGCAGTCATGACATCCTCAATGGCCAGGCTATATTTGATCAGATGCTCGGGGCGCACCTGTATCTGAATTTCTTTTACGTCGCCTCCAAACACCACTGCATTAGCGACCCCCGGCACAGCCAAGAGCTTCGGCTTGACTATAAAGTCGGCCATGGTGCGCAGTTCCATCAAGGAAAGTTTGTCGGAAGTTAATCCGATTGCCATGACGCTACTGGTCGATGAAGTAAGCGGAGACATGACTGGTGCCTGTACTCCACGAGGCAAATGTGACGAGATAGCCGCCAGGCGTTCAGTCAATGCCTGGCGGTCTCGGTAGATATCGCTGGCAGCATCGAATGTCACTGAAATAACAGAGAGCCCCTGTATCGAATTGGAACGCATCATTTGGATAGCAGCTACACCATTGATGGTATTTTCGATGGGCTGTGTAACCAGGACTTCGACTTGACCCGAAGAAAGTCCTGTCGCTTCCGTTTGAATTACCACCTGAGGCGGTGCGAACTCCGGGAATACATCATACTTGGCTTGCGTAAATGAATAGATGCCGTAACCACCCAGAATACAGGTGAGCGACACCACGATGCCACGAAAACGCAGCGACCCACGAACAATAGTGGCGAGTATCCCCGTAGCCTCCATACTCATCAGTCGTTGCCTTCTTCCCCTCCGCCAGTCTGCGGGCGAAATTCCGCGGAAAGCAGTAACTGTGCACCGGTAACGACCACGGGTTTGCCAGATAGCTCATCGTTGGCAGTGAACCAGCCGTCAGTCATTGGGCTTGCCGTGGATATTTCCGTCCTGACATAGCGCCCCTTATCTTCCTGAACGTAAATCCATGCCTTTCCCTGCCACCATACCACTGCCGTTGAGGGAATGAAGATTCCCTGTTCCTGGGGGCCTGAGGGCAAATACGCAGGGATGTTCATGCCGGTTGCGAGTCCGGCTTTTTGCGCTGGTGCGGAATAAAAGAAGCTTCGCCCCTGAAAGCGCAAGTCAACCCGCGGGGAAGGAGAGATAAAAGACGCCTGGGCAATATTTCCATCTGGAAGTTGAAGCCGGATACTCTGCGGAATTGGAGAAATCTTATTCCCCAAAGGCACGGTTAGCTGGATGAGTACATCCTGCTGTGTGGCAAGGCGTTTAAAAAGCGACGTATCATTCATGACCGATTCGGCAAGAATCGATCCCCATTGTTGCTGTGCATTTTGTTCAATCGTACGAAGCGCCTCTTGTGAGGCTTTCACCCGAGCCTCATCAGAATGCCAGGTTGCTTCGGCAATCTGGACGGCCTTTTCCGACACATTATGGTCGTCCGCATACAATGTCTTCAGCCGGTCATATTCTTTGCGGGACACGTTTAATGCAGCCAGTGTTGCCTCAACTTGAGTCATGGCGGCTGCATGATTGTTCCGCAGGTCGTTGAGTTCCTGTATCGGCAAAACAATCCCTAACGCTTCAGTCTCCTGCCGGTAGGACACGGGCTGAAGCGCTTTTGCGATTATCCCTCCGGTTTGTACTGCGGATTCGCTCAGCGTGACGGCCGCTTCTTTTGCTTCGGCGACTGGTTGAGCAGATGTTTCTGCGGAACGACTCCTTTCCGCATGCTCACTATGCTCCCCGATGACGCTCCATGCGGAAAGTCCGGCGATTCCACCTGCAACGCCCGCAATGAAAATCAGAATGTGCTTGGCGTTCATTGGTGTTTTTCCTCTTTGCGTGGATTGGCCTCGACAAGGTTTGACTGAAACTCTTTCTGCGTTAGCGGATGTTGGATGGCCTCCTCCAGCAAGCCCAATGCCAGCATCTCTTTCACTTGCGCATCAAGCCTGGCGAGTTTTGCATTCGCGAGCTCAAGCTGGCTGCCTGTCAGCGTCAGCCGATCCGACTCACCTACATTGAATTCTGCCGTAATCGAGCGTTGCTGCTTTTGTTGTGCTACAAGCAGCGAATCTGCATTCTCCAACTGGTTCGCTGCTGTCTGGTAATTGCTCCACGCCAAATCGACTTCATTGATGCTGCGTGCTTGCAGTGCCGTAAAACTTGCCGCAGCTTGCTCACGGCGCGCAGATGCTTCGGCAATCGGCCCCGCGTTCCGATTGAGAATCGGCAGTGAAAACGACAGTCCTACAGACCATTTGCGTTCACCCTGATCCCAAACATAACCAGGGCCCAAATGAATATCCGGGTATTGCTTTGCAACTTCGAGTTGCAGAGCAGTTTGGCTGGCATCATAGTCGGCCAGCGCCGAGAGCAAGTCAGACCGACTCAATAATGCCTGGCGGCGAGCTTCTTCGGAAGGGAGCATTTCCGGTTTGGGAAAGTCGGCTAGTTCTTCGAAGGAGAATTTCAGTTCTTTCAGACTGCTTACCGGCAATCCGATCGCGGTAGCAAGCTGTGCAAGTGCTGCGTCGTAGCGCTTTTGCGCTTCCCCTAATGCCAAACTATTCTGTGCCAGTGCGATTCGCGCTTGCGTCGCCTCTGGAAGGGATATGGCCCCGATTTCAAGACGGCGGTTCAGCAGTTTGACCATTTCATTCCGAACGGTTTCTTGTTCCCTCAATAGCATCAAATTCTCTTGAGCAGAGTACAGTTCGACCAACGCCATCTTTAAGCGACTGCGTATTTGCCATGCTATGCCATACAGATGGAACCGTGCCGACTCGGAGAGTTGCTTCGACTGTTCAATCCGGTAGCCTCGTTTGCCAGCGGTTTCAATGGGGATATCCAGGTTCCAGCCAAGCGGCAATGCTGACGTTCTGGAAATTGTGCTGGCAGGCTGGGTTGATAGACTTAAACCCGGATTGGGTACGATCCCAGCCGAAACAACTCCTGCTTGGGCAACTCCCCATTGTGCACGTGCGACATCCAAATCCGGGTGGTAATAAAAGGCAGCCAGTGTCAGCAGTGATGCATCCCAGGATGTTAATGGCCAAGTATTTACGTTTGTTCCGTTTTGCTGAACAAAATCCCTGAGTCCCGGACTGTCGAGCGTGCGGGCCTCAAAGGTGGTTGCTGTATCCCGTGGGGCAATGGGTTTGGATTGAAAGCTGGTGCATCCCAATAGCAATGTAGCCAACATGAAAACTATCGGCTTTTTTATGAAAACCATCATGACGAAGGATCCCTGGCTAACGGCGTATGCAATGCCTGAATTGATTGATGCAGAACATGAAGCGCCGAACGCATGAAGACACTCGCGATAACTACGCCGACGATCAGATCAGGCCAGCGCGATGTTAGCGCATAGCTGGCAGCAGCGGCCATTAGCACGCCGACATTGGCGATCAGGTCATTTCTGGAACACAGCCAAGTGGAACTCATGTTCAGATTGTCCTCTCTGTGCCGGTAAAGCAGGAAAAAGCAGGTCAAGTTTGCAAGCAGCGCAAGCCCGCCGATCAGGCCCATTGTTTCCACAGTCGGCATGACAGGGTTAAAGATCTTGTATATCGCCTCACCCATTACACCAAGCCCGAACACTAGCATGAAGCAGCCCTTTACCAACGCAGCACTCGCCTTCCAACGTACCGAACGTTCCAGCACAAAAAGGCTGAACCCATAGACCAAGGCATCTCCCAGCATGTCCAGCGCGTCTGCCAGCAGCGATGTGGAATGGGCATTCAGACCTGCCCAGCCTTCCACTATAAACATCACGGCATTGATTACGAGCACAATCCATAAAACGCGCTCATGCTTCTCGCGCATTGCAGATATTTCGCAACTTTTGTCTTCACAACAATTGGCCATTGATCATTCCGATAAAAACTAACGCAATCAGCAAACAGTTCAAATTGCCACAACCCTCGGTATGAGGTAGCCTTATTTAAAACCTTTGAGTAACTACAAGGTCAAGCGAGAAATGACAGGGAGGTAGGTGATGTTAATTGGGGAACTGGCAAAGCAAACCGGATGTGATGCTGAAACCATCCGTTATTATGAACGCGAAGGGCTTCTCCAGAAGCCTTCCCGCACCGCATCCGGCTACCGCACATACACCGGCGAGCATCTCGGGCAGCTCAACTTTGTACTGCACTGCCGCACATTAGGAATGGCTCTGGCTGAAATCAGGACGCTGCAAAATTTTCAGGCGAATCCCAGCCTGGCCTGCAACGATATCAACGCATTACTCGATCAGCATATTTCTCATGTTCAGCAACAAATCGAGGCGATGCATTTATTAGAAAAACAACTGGTAGCCTTACGCAATCGTTGTCGAGACAACTTGACTGTAGGCGAGTGCGGGATTCTTAAAACACTCGTCAGTGCATCTGTTGGAGATGGATGTGTCTGCCACCAGGTGGCTCAAATTCGATAGATTGGTTTTATAACAACTATCCTGACTTATTAACTACCAGTCAGTACCCGACAAATCAGTGGCATGGCATCCGACAATTGTGGATGCCATTCTTGATCGGGTTGGTGGTGGTGAACGACACCCTCAGGTGTGCGGAGTGTCAACCGCTCCTTCCGCGAGATGTTCGGACTGTATTGTGATTACTTCCCGCCGTTTACAGCCGCTTTGAGCGTTGCGCCAGCCTTGAATGCCGGAGCCTTGGAAGCCTTGATATTAAGCTTAGCACCTGTGGCTGCAATTCAACAGTCACACGAACAAAGAGCAAACGCGGCATTACGGGATTAGCGCGGCATTACAGCAGGGGGCTGTCCGTCGCTACCGTTTAATTTTCCCGTGCTGGCTAATGACTTTACCAACCGACCTATCAGTTTTTCGACAGACTCGTGAGTTGCGTCCTCAAGCTGGTCATTCCGAGTAGCGGCATCGATATTAGTGACCAGTCGGATAAAGTGAACCTTAGCGAGTCCCGTATTGCTGTCCGCCCACACCAGTTCCCCAGTACGCAGGTCGAACATCTCAGCTTCGATCCTGACCGGTCGACTGAGCTTGTCCAGTGCCCAGAAACCTGTATATGCCTCGGCAGTTTCCTCGACGGCTTCTGTTACGAGGTAGGCTCCTGCAAGGGGCCTTGTGTTAGGCACGGAGTATGCGATAGCAGCGATGCCAACAGTGGATACGACTTCGAATCCGATCACCCAATTGCGCCACGCCCTCGGCGTCTGTCCGTAATCAGTGATGCGGAAACGCAGCAGCCCATCGGCACCTGAGACGAGATGCAGCTCATTCGCTTGCTCGTGGCTCAATTCTGTCTGCACGCTGTTGATCTCAAGATCATTCACACTGCGCGCAATCGATTCACTGCTGAGAACCGTCATTCCAACATTGATGAGGGCGTTCTGCATTTCGGCCATCGTATGGGTTTCGGCCTCCGCCATACCCGATTTAACGAGCTTGCTTGCTTCATCGGAATTTTCAGGCATATCAGGCGCAAACACACTGCGGAGAACTGCAAGGTTAACGCTATTGGGACTCTCTACAACAACCACTCGTAGCAGAGGAGTCATCGGCTCGCGTGAGGTTTTTTGGACAGATGTGGTGCACCCGCTCAAAATTAGCACGCAAAGGAATGTTGCTACTAGCTCATATCGGAAGAGCATAGTGTTCTGAGTCGTTAGCGTGCCATGGCTCGTATACATCAAGGGGTTGTTTTCCCGCTAATCAGTCTATCAATGATCGGACATCCGCAGCCGCTCTTCCCTTTTCGACAAGCAGAAACAAGCTTTTTCAGTGCCGATTCAATGGCAAGTAAATCCGCGAGCTTCTGGCTGATCACATCCAGCTTTTTCTCCGCCAGTGCCTGTGTTTCCGCGCAGTGTTCACCTTCAGCCAACTGGAGCAGCAAGGTAATTTCCGTCAGTGAAAATCCAAGTGCCTGCGCGCGCTTGATGAAAAGCAGGCGGTTCAATTCTTCTTCACCATAGCGTCGAATCGAGCCTAGGGTGCGTTGTGGTGCGGTCAGCAATTTTTCACGTTGGTAATAACGGATGGTTTCTACATTGACTCCACCAGCACTGGCCAACTGACCGATAGTCATCTCAGCATCTGTTTTGGCAACACTCTTCATAAGACTTGACTCCGTAGTTGACTACGGGTTTAAGGTTAACATATCTTTTGAAATGGAGAATCTCATGTCTGGAACGAAAACTGATCGCGGCGCACTCTTCACAGGCGGTGTGGCGGCCATCCTTGCCTCGACCTGTTGCCTCGGGCCGTTGGTATTGCTGTCACTTGGAATTAGCGGTGCATGGATAGGTAACCTGACGTTACTGGAACCTTATCGTCCAATTTTTCTCGGTGTGGCACTGGCGGCACTGTTCTTTGCTTGGCGGCGCGTTTATCAGTCAGAGGCCGAATGCAAACCGGGTGAAATTTGCGCCTTGCCGCAGACCAAGCGCGCTTACAAAATCATTTTCTGGATCGTTGCGATGTTGGTGCTTGTCGCACTGTCCTTCCCTTATCTTGCACCGCTATTTTATTGAAGGAGCCATTACATGAAAGTCGCCCAAATATTATCGATTATCGTGACAACCACGATTACCGCATTGACTCTGTCACCTGCTTTTGCAGCCAGCAAAAATGTCACGCTTTCTGTTCCAACGATGGACTGCGAAATATGTCCGATCACCGTCAAGAAAGCACTGAACAAAATCAAAGGCGTGGGCAGGATTGAGGTCAATCCAGATAGACGGATAGTCTTTGTAACATTTGATGATACCCAGACAAATGCCACCGCGCTGACCAAAACCACCAAGAACGTCGGCTATCCATCCCAAGTCGTGGAGACGCGTCAGTGAAAACGTCCACCTTGCTGAGAACCGGCATGACATCGAAAGACAATGAATCATGAACAACATCACCCTGCGCATTACCGGTATGACTTGCGAACATTGCGCAAACACAGTGGAGAAGGCGCTATCCGATGTGCTTGGCGTTGTCTCTGCCGTAGTTTCCTATCACGACAAAGTTGCCAGCGTAACGGCGCAAAGCGAGATCAATACCGATACCCTCGTGCGTGCGGTCAAAGCCAGTGGTTACAACGCCGAGATCATTGGCTCAGACAACGCTGCGGCAGGCAAAGAGATTAAGTCCAAGCTGCGCATCGTCGTCATCGGCAGCGGCGGCGCAGCAATGGCGTGCGCGTTGAAGGCAGTCGAGAGGGGCGCACGGGTGACACTGATCGAGCGCGGCATCATCGGTGGCACTTGCGTCAATATTGGCTGCGTGCCGTCGAAAATTTTCATTCGAGCCGCACATATCGCACATTTGCGCCGCGAAAGCCCGTTCGATGGCGGCATCCCGGCAGTTGTGCCCACCATCCTGCGCGACCGGCTGCTCGCACAGCAACAGGCGCGCGTGGACGAACTGCGCCACGCCAAATACGAAGGAGTACTGAAGAGCACACTGGACATTAACCTGTTACGCGGAGAGGCCCGCTTCAAGGACGGCCACACGTTGATCGTGCATTCGAGCGATGGCAACGAACGCGAGGTGTCATTTGATCGCTGTCTCGTTGCGACCGGTGCCCATGCAGCGATCCCGCTGGTTCCCGGATTGAAAGACACACCTTACTGGACTTCGACCGAAGCACTGGTGTGCGACAGCATTCCGCCACGGCTCGCCGTGATCGGCTCATCTGTTGTCGCGCTGGAACTGGCGCAAGCCTTCGCACGACTCGGTAGCAAAGTAACGATATTTGCGCGCCACACCTTGTTCTTTCGCGAGGATCCGGCCATCGGCACGGCGGTGACGGAGGCGTTCCGCGCTGAGGATATAACGGTGTTGAACGATACGCAGGCGAGTGAAGTCAGATACGCGAACGGCGAGTTCGTGCTCAAACTCCCGAGTTGTGAACTGCGCACCGACCAACTGCTCGTTGCTACGGGACGCTCATCCAACACTAGCAGCCTGGCACTGGACAGCGCCGGGGTGGTACTCAGCCCACAGGGTAATATCGTGATTGATGACCACATGCGCACCAGTGCGCCGGACATTTACGCCGCCGGCGATTGCGCCGACCAACCGCAGTTCGTTTACGTTGCTGCAGCCGCCGGCACGCGCGCGGCGATCAACATGACCGGCGGCGAGATCACCCTTGATCTCACTGCCATGCCAACCGTGGTATTCACCGACCCTCAGGTGGCGACGGTGGGGATGTCCGAGTCGGAAGCACACGACAAAGGTATCGAGACCGTTAGCCGCACGCTGTCGCTCGACAACGTACCGCGCGCACTCGCCAACTTCGATACACGCGGCTTCATCAAACTGGTCGCGGAAGCTGGGAGCCTGCGTCTGCTGGGTGTACAGGCAGTTACGCCGGAAGCGGGCGAGATTATTCAGACGGCGGCCATCGCCATCCGTGCGTGCATGACGGTGCAGGATTTGGCCGACCAACTCTTTCCGTACCTGACGATGGTCGAGGGGCTGAAACTGTGCGCGCAGACGTTTACCAAAGATGTGAAGCAGCTTTCGTGCTGCGCGGGGTGAGTGGCTGATACAGGCCCATTGCTCTTGAGGAGGCTGACCGTTTCGTTTAGGGTCGATTTTTGCCCTTCATTAACATCTTTCGGGTAGTGTAGGAACGAGAAATGATTTCCGAAATCGGCGAGGCTGTGTAAAAACACTGGGTAAAACGAGGTGCCGAGGAGTCGACTCGTCAGAACGCTTTACATTCGATTTGTTTGTGAACTTGGTGAATGTAAGTTTTAGTACCGCGATATTTCAAGTTGAAGTGGCCGTTCAGTGGCGTGTCGATAGTCTATTCGGCGGTGAATAGAATGCAGTGTTTTGTGTACGTTACGCGATAAATTGACAAGTAGAGCAAAATAAGATCACACTATATATATGTTTCGCCTGCCCAGAAAATTTGTTGCAATCCTGATGCTGTTGTGGCTCCCTCTGTTCAGTGGGAACGCACTGGCGGCTTCAGTGTCCATGCAGTTGCATCAAGGTTCCTGCCATGAAGCAGCTGTATCGCAGGCCATGCCTGACATGGACATGGGAGAGCATCACGGCGAGATGCCAACCCCAGCAGATGAACCAAATCCTTCCTGCAGCACTTGCAGTGTGTGCCATCTGGCGTGCACTGGTTATTTGGTTGTACCCAGCGTTGAATTGACTGTTGTAGCTACAGTTACACGTGAGATCACGCCTTATCTGGTTTCATTCATTTCCGTAACTTCCACTCCCATCGTTCCACCACCACTCGCCCGCGTCTGACGCAGGACGAGTACGTCTACTGATTTCATAGTCCGATTCTCGTCCCGCACCTTTCGGTGGCCGCTGTCTGCTGTCTGCGTGTATCGCAATTGCAATTTTTGGGATGAATAACATGAGAATTCAAAAACTACTGGTGCTTTTATTGGCACTGGCTCTATTTGGAGTCGGAGCAGTACAAGCCGCGACGGCTGTGACGGTTTACAAAAGCCCAACGTGTGGCTGTTGCGAGAAGTATGTGGACTATCTGCGCGAAAACGGTTTTGCGGTGGAAACAGTGAATGAGTCGGATATGGATGCCATCAAGAAACGTTATGGCATGTCCCATATTGCCAGTTGCCACACGGCATTGGTCAACGGCTATGTGGTCGAAGGGCATATACCGGTCAGCGCCATCCGCAAGATGCTCAAGGAAAAGCCTTCCATAGTCGGCATCAGCGCACCCGGCATGCCGATGAATTCGCCCGGCATGGGAGAAATGAAAAAAGGAACTCTGACCATTTATGCTGTGCCGAAAGATGGAAAAGAGCCGTATGTGTTTTCAGTCGAGTAACCTTTATCAAGAGCGCATGACTTTTTTCATGCACGGCACGAAGAAGGAGTATTAGCAAATGAAGCAGCATCAAAAAGGCGAGGTAATGTTGGTGGTGATGGTTGTAATGTTAGTTGTTGTTTGGCTGGGGAGTGGACATATGGGCATGATGGGGCACGGCGAGCATGCCGAAAAACTGGCGGGTGCAGCGCAGCAGCATACCGAGACTCAGATGTTGCCTGCGCCCACAGAGTCCACCAAACATCAGCACTTAACGTTAACAGTTCCAGGAGGCAAGCATGATTGAAGTGATTCCAAACTGGCATCCGGTATTCGTGCATTTCCCGATTGCTTTTGCAACGGCATCGGTTTTCTTCTTTGTTGCCGCTAAACTGTTCAAGGAAAAAACTTTGGCTGCACAGTGCTTGCTTACAGGTCGTTGGATGTTGTGGGCGGCGGCAATTTTTGTCTGTATCGCAGCGTGGTTCGGCTGGCTTGCCTACAACAGTGTCGAGCATGACGAGGCGGGGCATCTGGCTATGACAACACACCGTAATTGGGCGCTGGGGGCTCTTGGTGCACTAGTATTGCTCGCTGCTTTTGAGGTGTGGTCACGGCGTTTTGCTGCGAAGCCATCTTATGGATTCTTGATCTTGCTGATCGGAGCTTGGTTGCTGGTAGTCAGTGCTGCCTGGCATGGAGGTGAGTTGGTGTATCGCCACGGACTTGGCGTAATGGCTTTACCCGATGTTCACGACGAACATAATTCTGCAATGCATGATGCAGATGGACATGCACATACGCATTCACACTAAATTTCTTGATTAATTAAAAAGGAGGTGTTTCAAAAGGAAAATTTCGACTAAAAGTTTAACTGTATTTTTTTATTAACCAGATTGTTAGGAGAAAGAAATGAAACTGAAGACAACTTTACTTGCTGCTACGCTGGCAGCATTCGCTGCTTCCACTGCTTTTGCCGCTGATGATGCCATGACCAAGAAAGCTGAAGCACCTGCTGCAGAGAAGGCCGAAGCAAAGAAACCAGTGAAGAAACACAGCCATGCTGCAGAAAAAGGTATACCTGCAGCAGAATCCACGGCCGGTAAGAGTCATCGCGAAACCATGGATAAAGACATGCCTATGCATGATCATACACAGGACCGTAAATGAACTATCTCACTCAATAGAGCGGCAAGGGAAATTCCACTCTCTGAGAGTTTTATTGGATGAGGGCTCGGTTTTCTGCGTTTGAAAACCGAGTCTTCATCTACCAGTCCGAAATAACAAATATGGTGATAGGAGATCGATAATGAAGACTGGCTGACAGGGTTAAGTTGAAAATCTAGTTAGCCGCTGGGCTAAAGTTGATTCCTGGTACCGAAACTTTGAATTTAAGGATATGGAGATTAATTATGAACAAAAGATCATCGTGGTTTATGGGTGTTTTTTGTAGTGTTGTACTTGCGTTCGGCCTATCGCTCAGTGGGTATGCGGTAAGCGCAGATCAGGCACTATCATCATCCATCGAACAGAAAATCCTTGCAGTAAAGAGCAAGGCGGACCATGAGGCGTTGGCTGCGTACTATGAGAATGAAGCAAAGGATATTCAGGCAACAGCACAAATGCACAGAAGTATGTCCGATGCATATGAAAAGGTCGGTTTTGCTGAAAAAAATGTTTTAAGACGTCATTGTATTAGCCTAGCTCAAGAATACGAGGCGGCTGCAAACGAGAATCTGGAAATGGCAAAGATACATCGCGGTTTGGCAGAAAAGATGAATTGATATCAAAGAGTCAGGGATGTCCATGCCGTAAAAGAGTGGCATGCAAAACATGGATAAGCATGATCATATCAACACATGCACAATCATACGAAAGACAGGCACTAAAGCAGATTTTCTGATGCACAGTTGAGAGGTATCGCAGTGTACCGGGTTCTCACTTAACCAGAATCAAGGAGGCTTAATCATGGACAGATTGAATCCCCTGCGCACGGGCAGCGCGTTGGCTTTAACTGCAGGTACGCTTAGCTTGCTTTGCGCGCTGGCTGTTTTCCTGTTCCCTGATGGAACGATTGGATTTGTGAATGCATGGGTGCACGGGTTGGACCTGAACCTGATCAAGAGCAGCAAACCATGGACGCTGGATGAACTCGCCTATGGTTTGTTCGGAGTGACATTGACTGGATTCCTGAGCGGCATAGTGTTTGCCCTCTTCTACAACTTGGTGGGCAATTGCCCAGCGTGCCGTCAGAAACCGTAAATGCCATAGCGAATATACAACTGAAAGGTGGTTGGTATGACACATCATCCATACGAAGCGGATCACACGGAAGCTGGTGGAAGTAAGGATCCAGTGTGCGGTATGTCAGTATCCCCCGACAGCCGTTACCGTCTTGTACATGGCGGGCAAACCTATCTGTTTTGCAGCACGAATTGCCTGTCCAAGTTTCAGGCATCACCGACTGACTATATCGATACGCTCCCGGCATCGCTACCGCTGACTGCCGCCGCATCTGGCGACGTAACTTATTACACCTGTCCGATGCACCCAGAAATCCGCCTACCCTCTCCGGGTAATTGCCCCAAGTGCGGCATGACGCTGGAGCCCGTGAAGCCAGCCACAACTCAACCGAGCAACACCGAGTACACCTGTCCCATGCATCCCGAGATAGTGCGCAATGAACCCGGCAGTTGCCCGAAGTGCGGCATGGCATTGGAACCGCGCAACGCGCCGTCTGAAGACAATACCGAATTGAACGACATGACGCACCGCTTCAAGGTGAGCGCAGTGCTGGCCTTGCCAGTATTCCTCATGGCGATGATTTCCGATCTGGCACCGCAACTCATACCGAATTTTGTTTCGATGACCGCTTTGCAATGGCTGGAATTCGCACTGTCCACTCCCGCAGTGCTGTGGGGTGGTTGGCCGATCTTTCAGCGCGGCTGGGCATCGGTGGTCAACCGCAGTCTCAACATGTTCAGCCTGATCGCACTCGGTGTCGGCGTGGCATGGACATACAGCGTGGTGGCGATGCTGCTGCCGGGCATCTTCCCGCCTACCATGCGCAGCATGGGTGAGACAGTGCCGGTATATTTCGAGGCTGCGGCAGTCATCATGGCCTTGGTGCTGCTTGGTCAAGTGATGGAATTGCGCGCACGCAACCAGACCAGCGCCGCGATCAAACTGCTGCTGGGTCTCGCACCCAAGACCGCACGCATCGTGCGTGCAAACGGCAATGAGGAAGATATTCCACTGGCGCAGGTACAGCCGAATGACGTGCTGCGCGTGCGTCCCGGCGAGAAGGTACCTGTGGACGGCGTAGTGCTGGAAGGCACAAGTTCAATGGATGAGTCCATGGTCACCGGCGAATCCATCCCGGTAGAAAAAACGACTGGCGCACGACTGATCGGCGCCACGGTGAATGGCACGGGCAGCCTTTTGATGCGCGCCGAACGCGTCGGTTCCGATACGCTTCTTGCTCAGATCGTGCACATGGTGAGTGAAGCACAACGCAGCCGCGCACCGATCCAGCGGCTGGCTGATGTCACTGCGGGTTATTTCGTGCCAGCGGTGATACTGGCCGCGCTCGCCACGTTGGCGGTATGGGGTCTATTTGGACCGGAGCCGCGTCTGGCGCACGCCATCGTCAACGCCGTAGCCGTATTGATCATCGCCTGCCCATGTGCTTTGGGTTTGGCCACGCCGATGTCCATCATGGTTGGCACCGGACGCGGTGCGCTGGCCGGTGTACTGATCAAGAATGCAGAAGCGTTGGAAACCATGGAGAAGGTGAACACTCTGGTAGTGGACAAGACCGGTACATTGACCGAGGGCAAGCCGAAACTGACCACGGCTGTTCCCCTTGCCGGATTTGATGAAGGAGAAGTACTACGACTGGGTGCCAGTCTGGAACGCGCCAGCGAACACCCTCTGGCAGAGGCTATTGTGAATGGCGCACAGGAAAAAGGATTAACGCTCGTCGCTGTCAGCGACTTCAGTTCGATCACCGGCAAAGGTGTGGCAGGAACCGTCGAAGGTCGCGTAGTCGCATTGGGCAATCTAAAATTGTTCGAAGAGTTGCACATCGATGCTGGCGACTTACCAGCGCGCGCAGAAACATTACGTAGCGACGGCCAGACCGTGATGCTGCTGGCCATCGACGGCAAGGCGGCAGGTTTGATCGGCGTGGCCGATCCGGTCAAAGAGTCCACGGCAGAGGCAATCCGCGCCCTGCATGATGAAGACGTGCAGGTCATCATGCTCACCGGCGACAACCGCGTCACAGCAGAAGCAGTGGCGAACAAATTGGGTATCGACCGTATCGAGGCGGAAGTGCTACCCGAGCAGAAGGCCAGTATCGTCAAACAACTGCAAGCGCAGGGTCGCATCGTGGCAATGGCAGGCGACGGCATCAACGATGCCCCGGCGCTGGCTCAGGCACAGGTGGGCATCGCCATGGGCACCGGCACTGACGTAGCGATGGAAAGCGCAGGCATCACGCTGATCAAAGGCGACCTGCGCGGCATCGTGCGTGCCATGCGACTGAGCCGTGCCACCATGCGCAACATCCGCCAGAACCTGTTCTTCGCTTTCATCTACAACGTGCTGGGGATACCTATTGCAGCGGGAGTGCTGTATCCGGCGTTCGGACTGTTGCTATCGCCCATCATCGCGGCGGCGGCGATGAGCTTCAGTTCGGTGTCGGTGATTACGAATGCGCTTAGGCTGAATCGAGCAAAGATGTGAGTGGGCATTTTCAATGTAAAAATTTTTTGAAAAAGGAGAACATGATGGAACATGAAGAGCATACCGAGCACGACTCACATCCTGCTCCACGCGGATACAACTGGATTTTCATTGCATTTCTGGCGATTGCGGCTTTTTACTTGATTACCGAACACCGAGCCCACCTGCTTGGCGCATTGCCTTTTTTGTTGCTGCTTGCCTGTCCATTGATGCATCTGTTCATGCACCATGGACATGGAGAACATGGTGCTCACGGCAAGCATGATGAAAATAACGAAAGGGGCGAAAAATGAACTCCACGGAAAACGCTTATGGCCTGTGGTCGCTGGTATTCATCAACTCGGCATTCTTTATATTTTTCGCCTTCAGTTTTTTCAAGCCGCAGTCGCAGCGCGACTGGCGCACACTTGGTCTTTACTCGGCTTTCATCGTGGCGCTGTTCACCGAAATGTACGGATTCCCGTTGACGATTTATTTACTGTCCGGCTGGTTGCAAAGCCATTATCCGGGAGTGAACTGGTGGTCCCATGATGCCGGACACCTGCTGGAAATGATGTTTGGCTGGCGTACCAATCCCCATTTCGGGCCATTTCATATATTGAGTATGGTTTTCATCGGTGGTGGTTTCTGGCTGCTGGCATCCTCCTGGCCTGTGCTTTATCGGGCAGTACAGCGTAACCAACTGGCGACTACCGGTCCTTATGCGCGCATCCGTCATCCGCAATACGTGGCATTCGTACTGGTGATGTTCGGCTTCTTGTTGCAATGGCTGACGTTGATCACACTGCTCATGTTTCCAGTGTTGCTATGGATATATGTACGCTTGGCATATGCCGAGGAACGAGATGCGGAGGCACGCTTTGGCGATCGGTGGCGAGAGTATGCTGCCCACACCCCCAGATTTATACCGCAACGATCCCGTTAAGTCTCATCGAGTAGAGATTTTAAATGATTCCGGGCGGAGACAAATATATCTGGCTGGTTTGGGCTGTCGCCTTTCTCATTCCTTGGGGTGGGTTGTACGCAGCCTTTCCCGAACAGCGACGTATCATGCTGCTGAGCAGTTTACTGACGTCGCTGTTTGGCTTAACCGAACCCATTTTCGTACCCGAGTATTGGAATCCGCCAAGTCTGTTCGATCTGGCGCAACGCACAGGTTTCGATATTGAAAGCTTGGTCTTTTGTTTCGGCATCGGTGGTGTGGGAGCGGTACTGTACAACGGGTTAACCAGAAAACGCTTGGTACCGATGAATCATCACGAGCGCAACAGTCGGCGTCACCGTTTCCATCGCGTGGCATTGGGTATGCCGTTTGTGGTGTTCGTTGCGCTGTATTTTCTGCCTTGGAATCCAATCTATCCGGGGGTGGCCGCATTGCTTGCCGGTGGATTGTCCTGTGTGCTATGCCGCCCCGATCTGGCTACAAAGACTCTAATCGGCGGGACGTTATTTACAGCTTTCTACCTGCTCTTCTTGACCATCCTGGAAATAATGGCTCCCGGCTATATTGCGCGGGTATGGAATCTTCCAGCGCTCAGTGGTGTTATGTTCGGTGCTTTCCCAGTCGAAGAACTTATGTTTGGATTTGGCATTGGAGCCTATTGGTCAGGTGTATATGAGCATCTTGCTTGGCACCGCAGCACTTGATTGACGGGTTGGAGTTTAATATGGTGTGTTGATTTACGTTATAGGAGAGTCACCATGTATAAGATAGTCAAAGATCCGGTTTGTCACATGGCAGTTTCTAAGACATCGTTTGCTACCGAATACGAAGGTATCCATTACGCGTTTTGTTCAGAGCAGTGTAAAGATCGATTTCTCGCGAATCCACATTTGTACACTGGATTGCCGGGCAAAAAGGCAGCTGGGCAGCAGGGAAAGGAAATCATCAAACAACGCCGTATGCTGTTATCAGCACCGCTTGATGCAGGTCAGGCAGAACTCGTAAAACAGGCATTACTTGCGATGATGGGAATCAGTGAAGTTTGCATTGAGGGCAACGCAATAAAAATCCAATATGATCTGATGCAGGTTACAGCTGATCAAATCGCGGACAAGTTGGCGCTGATTGGAACTGAACTTGGAGGCGGCTGGATGGATCGCCTCAAGCTAGCCTTTATCGCATATCAGGAAGAATGTGAAATTGGAAGTCTTGAAGTTGCAAATAGGAAACGCTGTCACTAGGCCATACCGGGACATGGCCTTCAGCATGGAGTGATATCCTGTATGATTTTTGACTTGTTATTCAGAATTGCAATTCAAGCCGAACCAATCGATCAGCATAGGCACCCGACATGACCCGCGCAGACCTTATTCAGCAACTCACTGATAAATTCTATCCACTCACGATAAAAGACATCGAACTGTCTGTTCGCACCATCCTGGACGAGATGACGCATTCTATGGCAAAAGGGGGAAGAATAGAGATACGCGGTTTCGGCAGCTTCAGCCTTAACTATCGTCCTCCACGCAAAGGGCGCAACCCAAAATCCGGTGCAACCGTAATGATTCCCGGCAAGTACGCACCACACTTCAGGGCTGGCAAGGAGTTGCGCGAGCGGGTCGACATTAACTGATGAACGAGAGGGAGGTCACATGAACAAATTTCTGCAGTTTCTTCCCGTACTCATAGGTGTCGGAACCTTCATCGGCTTAGGCTTGCTTGCCATATGGGCGGACAAGCGCGAGAAGGCAAATAAGAAATAGGCAGAATTGCTGCGGCCTCAGCTTCACAGCTAGATACTTTATTATAGTAGGTTGCAGTAGTTGCACTTCCATAGCAATAGCAATAGCAATAGCAATAGCACTACTTCCACCATTGATCGACAGCATACAAAAATGCCCTCCATTAACTGGAGGGCATTTTACTATTTATTTGAACGGTTCGGGCTAAAGCCGATGGTTTAAACCTTGCAATGGAATTAAACCGGACTATCGGTTGCTGTATCATTGCTGGCACCATCGGAACAACTGTGTGATTGCACGATCAGCCTCACGTCAGGCGACAGAATCCCATCAGGGATGGCACCTATGTCGTCGCGCCCGGAACTGAAATTGTGTGCCTTTTGTAGCAGAGCGGGGATTCCCTCCGCCGGCAGCGGTTTGCTGTAAAAATAGCCTTGCATGGCGTCGCAGCCCCGTTCGAGCAAGAAGTCGAACTGCTCCTGCGTTTCCACCCCCTCGGCCACCACCTTGAGGCGCAGGCTGTGGGCCATGGCGATGATGGCGGCCACGATCGCCGCATCGTCCTGGTCGGTCGTAATATCTCCTACAAAGGATTTGTCGATCTTGATGGTGTCGATGGGCAGGCGTTTTAGATAACTCAGCGAAGAATAGCCGGTCCCGAAATCGTCGATAAAGATGCGCATTCCTTTTGCGCTCAACGCCTGCAGGATATTGGCCGCCATCGAGAGGCTTTGCATCAGAATACTTTCGGTAATCTCCAATTCCAGGCAGGATGGATCCACACCCGTTTCACGCAGCACCCGCTCGATGGTTTCAACCAAGCCGTGCTCGGGCCGCTTCGCCCAATGACCGCCTCCCTCCGTTTCCCTGGTAGTCGATAAATGCCTGAATTGGCGCGCCGACAGATTCACCGCCACCGGCAACAGCACCCCTTCCTGTTGCCAAGCCTTAATTTGCAGGCACGCCGTTCGCAGAACCCATTCGCCGATCGGAACGATCAGGCCGGTTTCCTCCGCAAGGGGAATAAACTGGTCGGGCGGGATCATACCCTTGGTCGGATGCATCCAGCGCAGTAGTGCTTCAAGCCCGATCACGGTGCCGCTCGCGAGATCCACCTTGGGCTGATAGTAAAGCAGCAACTCGTCTCGTTCCAGGGCCTTGCGCAAGCTGTTCTCCAGAGTGAGTCGTTCCGGCGACAGGTTTTCCAGTTCGGACCGGTAGAACTGATACCCCAAGCCTTGCTCCTTGGCTTGGTACATGGCGCCGTCGGCGCACCGGATGAGGCTGTCTGCATCAATGGCGTCCGAGGGATAGAGGGCAATCCCGATGCTGGCCGAGGCGAAAACTTCATGCTCTTCCAACTGAAAGGGCTGGGCCAAGGCATCCTGGATTTTCTGGGCGACGAGGGCGGCATCCTGCATCTCGGAAAGCCCCCGCAGCATCACCACGAATTCATCGCCTCCCAAGCGGGCCAGCATGTCATCCCCCAAGCGGGCCAGCACATCGCCCCTGCGGAAACAGCCGGCGAGCCGCTCGGCCACCATCAGCAGCAACTTGTCGCCCACTGTATGGCCCAGAGTGTCGTTGATCAGCTTGAACCGGTCCAGGTCAAGAAACAGCACTGCCAACTGCTCCCCATTCAGCACCGCTTCATCCAGGCTGATGCCGAGACGTTCCCGGAAGAACTTGCGGTTGGGAAGGTTGGTCAGCGAATCGTGATGGGCCAGATGCATCAACTGGTGCTCGAACTGCTTGCGTTCGGTCAGGTCGCGCAGCACATAGGTAATGAAACTCCCCTCAGTTCCTTTGAAGAAGCTGCTGGATCCCTCCACCATGAACATCGTGCCGTCGCGGCGATGCCCCTGAGTTTCCCACACCAGCCTGCGCTGCAATCCCTCATCCAGTTGGCTGGACAGCGGCTCCGGCAGCACCGTTTCGATCGGTCGCTCCAGCGCCTGGTTGCGGCGATAGCCGAACATGCGTTCCGCCGCTTGATTGAAATAGGCGATTTTCCCTTCGGGATCGGTCATGATGATTCCGTCATGGGCGGTTTCCGCCAGGTCCCGGAAACGGCGCTCGGATTCCAGTGCGGTGGTGCGCAACTTCTCCTCTTCAGTGAGATCCTCCACAATCAGAAGCAGCCGAGCTTCTTCTTCTTCTGCAAGATGGATTCCAGTCAGGGTCACGCTCATCGGTATGCGCTCGGAGCCATCCGCCAGCCCCATGCTAAAAGGCACGTCATGCTGCGCGATCCCGGTAGCCAAAACTTCCAGGGCTCGCCCCCGCAGACCGTCGGCCGCGACCACGTCCATCAGATAGCTGCCATGCGCGGCCTCTTCCGTGAGCTCAAAGCGCTTCAGGAAAGCCCTGTTGGCGGACAAGACGGTGAGGTTTGACGAAAGTACAACCAATCCATCCGGGATATTGGCAAATACGATGTCGGCATATTCTTTCAGCGTCAGGATGGTTTGCTGATCGGCCTGAATATAGGTGTCGATAGCCAGTCCCATGTCCAGCAGGACGATTTTGATCAGCGCCTGGCAGGTAGCCATAAATGCTTTTGGATCTTCCCCGAGCCGCTGCCAGATTTCGGGGAACAATCCTGCCAGGTATTTGCTATAGGCACCCAGATACCATTCCGGCGCAAGGCCGACACGCTGGTGGGCGACTCCGACACGCAGGCGGTGGTGGATATAATCCTGTCCGTAGTCTCCGGCGGTGAGGCTGCTGAAATAAATCGCTTGGGTACGCTTCAGGTGTTCCAGGAATTGAGGGTCGGGAATGAAGCGGCGGGTTTCTTCATGGGACAGCAGATGGGTGTAAAAGGCATCGACGAAATCCGGCGTCCGGGTCTGCAGGGCTTCATGCAACGTCCGCAACCGCGCCACGTCGTCATCGGTGAATTCCAGGAAAGCCTTGCGCCGAACGACGGCGGCTTCGTCAATACCGAGTGCCCGCACGACGGCCTCGACGGCCTCATTTAGAGGCTTCATCTTCCCTGGCCTCGCCGCCATAAGCCAAGAAGGGGAGACAAAACCGCCGTCAGGCTTGCTTGCTTGCGCAAGATTTCTTCCATAGACGACCTCACCCTCTACTTTTTATTCTCAGCTTATTTTTGCGTCGAGCTTCGATGAAGCGTTGCATTATAGACATATTTTCTTAAGGACTCATGCGATTACACAGCGGCGGTGCGCCGAACGTTTCGCAGAATACTCGGTATAGTTCCCGCTCCGCCAAGCGCCATTCATCGCTAATCAGGCGAAACCGCACCCGTGCGGCGCCGTCTGCGACGTGGTTATGGAGCAATGCGTTATCGCTGTTACCGCGCAGGTGATCCCCCAGACGCTTGCGCAAATCCCCGGTCGAGCCGATATAAACTACGCCGTGCGGTATTGGCGGCATACTTTTTCCTGGCCAGGCTGCCTTTTCTCCATCCAGGGAAAAAGCGGAAACCGCCCGAATCTCATACACCCCGGGGTGGGCCGGAACCGCAGTTCGCAGCGCTTGAGGGGTCAGCGGTACCAGTGAGGAAAATTCCTCGGTCGCCGCCAGATAATTCGTACGGTGGCTGCGGCTTCGACAATCGGGAATCGCCAGGTCATGCCGGATGTTGGCCACCGTGCGCCGCAGCAAGCGAATGCCGTATTCGCGCTCGAGAATGTCGGCAATATCTTTGTCCGTCAGCGGTTCTCGCAATACCCTCTCGGCCATCCAAACTTTTTCTGTTTTTATCACATGATCCACGAAATGGCAATGAACCTGCCGCGGCTTCGGAAACA
>VFSW01004187.1_pt1 | contig 21502 bp, 19 predicted proteins | sample 5358111 | NCBI WGS metagenome assembly VFSW01 (sample SAMN11554181, study PRJNA540505) | mine drainage metagenome | isolation source: sediment from site ElyBrook_90M | place: USA: Ely Copper Mine, Vershire, VT | collected 2017 | reverse complement strand
GACCGGACAAAGAGCCTCGCACACAACCGCGGAAGCGGTTGCCCATGGCAAATGTGCAGCGACCGAATGCACCGAGGCACGGTGCGCACCCATCACGATCAGACCCACATGTTTACTTTCTGCCACGCTAAGGATCATCTCCGCCGCTGATGCACATTCGACAATAATCTCTGGGTTCAACTCCTTCATAACGTCGGCGGAAACCAGCTCTGCCATTTGCTTCCGGGCAGATGCAAGAGCATCCGCAACAATCTGTACGGAGACTTCCCAATTGGCAGACAACGGTTCCATACTGCTTGGCAGCATCTCCACGCTGGTCGGCACGGCATGCAGCAGGATGAGCTGCGAGCGGTTAGCCCGCGCCAACGACACCGCATAGGAAAGGGCATGTTGGGAGCCGGAGGAAAAATCAGTGGCGAAGAGAATCGTCTTAAAGCTCGTGTCCACCGTTCCTTCGTGCGTCGCCTGTGGGCCAATGGTGAGCACCGGGCACGGAGCAAGGCGGAACACCTGTTCCGCTACAGAGCCGAGTACCAGTTTCTTCAACCCACGTCGGCCATGCGTGCCCAACACGATCAGATCAATGTTTTTTTCTTTAATGAATGGTGCGAGAACGTCCCATAGCTGTCCTCGTTCGATGGTCGCCGTGTGCGCGATATTTTCGAAAGGACGGCTGGCCAGCAGAGCGTTCATCGCGGATTGTGCGGCGTTTTGATCTGCATCCAGCTCCGGAAAGCTGTCCAACGGAACCCCGAGCGCCGGTTCTGGAGCAAGAACATGGATTACGTGCAGGGTGGCCCCGTAGCGCTCGGCGATGGAATACAAATAAGGGAGAGCGGCCTGGGAGAATGGGGAAAAGTCGGTGGCAAAGAGAATGTTTTTCAACGCCGGCACAAGCAGCGTTTGCGTGGAGCTTGACATGGCATACCTCCTTTTAAGAGAGCCCTTCCGTTACTCGGAGCGCAAAGAATCAAGCGGATTGAGAAGTGCAGCCTTTCGGGAAGGTTGATATTCGAAGGGTGTGGCGCAGTGACGATGACTGGAAGCGCCGGGGCGGGTTCGATCTGAGTTGGTGCCGAAGTCATCTGGCACCTCCCTGAACGCCGCTATTGTGAACCCGAGAGCGGTCTGCGGCGGTGACACAAATCACATAGGCGCGTGGCTCGAAGCACAGAGCATCGCAATTGCCCCAATTGCTGCACTATCGGACAAATTCATCGCAGCAAGCAGCAGCAATGCCTCACCGGGTTCACGATGGGAATCACACTAAAACGTGTAGTTCGTCACATCGGATTTTAGGAAAACGGAACATCATACGGGCGGATGAAAAGTAAGAGGTTCTCTTGGGAGGTGCTGTATGATGCCTGCCTCATTACCAGCCTCAAGCACGGAAGCCACTGCTGAATTCCATCTCCACTCCATTCTGCTGCCAACCGACTTCAGCGATGCTTCTGACCGCGCCGCCTGCATTGCGCGAGGATTAGCCAATCGCTTCGGATCGAAGCTGTTCATGGTACATGCCGTTTGGCAAAAGAACTACGAATGGGATGAAGCGCTGTACGAACTTGAACCGAGTGAGAATCTTGGCCGCAAACTGACCAACCAGTTCGTCGTTAGCAACAGACTCAACGTGCTGCCACATGAGGTGATTGTATTGTCCGGTTCGCCGGTTGATGTCATAAGAAAAATCGCCGAAGAGAAGAACATCGATCTGATTATTCTAGGAACGAACGGATTGCAGGGGCCCGCACAACTTCTGTTTGGAAACTACTCCGAGCAGATTTACCAGAACTCGGTCTGTCCGGTACTAACGGTAGGTCCGCATGTTAGCCCTAAAAGTTGCAGCGGGAACGTTCAGTCCATTGTGTTTGCGATGAACCCCGAATCGCCAACAACAGCGGACGCACTACGTTACGCGATCGCGCTGACACGCGCCTGCAATGCATATCTGACAGTGGCGAGTATCTTGCCGGAATCATGTGATGCACATGGTGAAAAGCTCTACAAGTTGGGAGAGGAAAGGCGCAAACAGATCTTGAACATGATCGCCGAAAACCAGCTCCCCCTTCCTCACAAACCAGAGATCATCGTCGAAACCGGCCATGTCTCGGAGGAGATCATAAAGATTGCGGTCGGGTGCGGAGCCGACTTGATCGTGAAAGGAATACGCCCATCGGCGCGCATTTTCGACCCTTCTCATCCGCTGGCGGGACACACATACCCAATCAGCGTCAACGCACATTGCCCAGTGTTAACCGTCGGCGCCAGAACTCAGGACATCAGTTCTGGTGTGAGCTAATTAGGAGGCAAATCGGCGTGGGTGCAAAGCCCTTATATCACCAAGACGCTTGCTCAGTCGCCGCTCCTGCGTGTGCTCCGGAGCTGCTTTGCCTCCGTGCGGTTGGAGGGGCAAAGATGAAGGAACGAGGAGCAAGGGATGCTACCTACACCTAAAGTAGTTGCGCCACCCTCGGACGATAAACGCTGGAAAGTCGTCGACGGCATGATGCAGCGTCATGGGCACCACCCGGACGCGCTGATTGAGGTGCTGCATACAGTTCAGGAAATCTTCGGCTTCCTCACCGAGGATGGCTTGAGATACGTGGCGGCCTCGTTGCGGGTGCCTTTGAGCAAGGTATACGGAGTCGCCACCTTCTATCATTTTTTCACCCTGAAGCCGCCCGGAAAGCATACCTGCGTGGACTGTACCGGAACGGCCTGCTACATCAAGGGGGCACCCGCGGTGCTCCGTGCGGTGGAGAAAGCCGCCGGAATCAAGCCGGACGAAACCACTGCGGACGGCATGTTGTCGTTGCTCACGGCGCGCTGCCTCGGCTTATGCGGCCGGTTTGCTCCTGTGATGGTCTTTGACGACCAAGTGGCCGGAAAGGCCGACACCGAGTCGATCACAAAACGCGTCCTCACATACATGGGAAGCGAATGCGAATCTCTTGCGTCGGAGGAGCACCAATGACCCAGGACGATCTCGCAAATATTACGGCGCAAGCGAAGAAGGACGACAGTCGCTACGATCACATCGTCAAGGTCTGCGTTGCCGCTGGTTGTCTCTCGGCCAACTCCGGCCAGGTGAAGACACAGCTGGAAAGCGAACTCAAGCAGCGCGGACTTGAGAGCTGTTGCAAGGTGAAAGGGGTCGGATGCATGGGGCTGTGCGCCGCCGGTCCTCTGGTCTCGGCCGACGAAAACGAAAAGATGTATCAGTCGGTAACGCCCAGCGACGCCGCCGCGATTATCGACAACATCGTGAAGAGCAAGCCGGCTCCCCCCGCGATCGTAATCGACAGCAAGCTGGACTTCTTTGCAGGGCAGAAGAGAATTGTGCTGGAGAACTCCGGTGAAATCGATCCCGAATGCATCGAGGACTACATCGCCAGCAATGGCTACGAAGCGCTGTTCCACGTCATCACCCGGTTGAAGCCAGCCCAAGTCATCGAGCAGGTTACTGTCAGCGGTCTGCGAGGACGCGGCGGCGCCGGTTACCCGACCGGGCTAAAGTGGACCACCGTGGCCAAGGCCGATGGCAATCGCAAGTTCGTGATCTGCAACGCCGATGAAGGCGATCCCGGCGCGTTCATGGATCGCAGCATACTGGAGAGCGATCCGCACCGCGTACTGGAGGGCATGGCGATTGCCGCCTATGCGGTGGGCGCCAATCGGGGCTTCATCTACTGCCGGGCCGAGCACCCACTTGCGGTCAAGCGGCTGCGGGTTGCCATTCGCCAGGCGGAGAACAACGGGCTGCTCGGCATGAATATCGGCGACACTCACTTCAACTTTAAGGTTGAGGTCAGATTGGGGGCCGGCGCGTATGTTTGTGGCGAAGAAACAGCTCTCATTGCTTCCATCGAGGGTGGGCGAGGCACACCGCGGCCGCGGCCTCCGTTTCCGGCACAGCAAGGCCTATGGGACGCGCCCACGCTGATCAACAACGTGGAAACCTTTGCCAACATTGCGCCCATTATCCGGCGCGGCGGCGAGTGGTTCGCCTCCATCGGCACCGAGAAGAGCAAGGGAACCAAGGTCTTCGCTCTCGCCGGGCAGGTCAAGAACGCCGGCCTGATCGAAGTCCCCATGGGCATCACGCTGCGCGAGATCATCTTCAAACTCGGCGGCGGAATCGCTGAAGGCCGCCGCTTCAAGGCCGTGCCGCCGGGCGGGGCTTCCGGTGGCTGCGTTCCCGAGCAGTATCTCGACCTTTCGGTGGATTACGAGTCGCTGGCCGGCGTTGGCTCCATCATGGGCTCGGGCGGTTTGATCGTAATGGACGAAAGCTCCTGCATGGTCGACGTCGCACGCTTCTTCATGGATTTTTGTATGTCCGAATCGTGCGGCAAGTGCGTGCCCTGCCGCGTCGGAACAGCCCAAATGCACAATATCCTGGAGCGCATTACGCAAGGCAGGGCGGCGCCGCAGGATCTTGAGTTGCTGAAGCGGCTGACCGGCATGGTCAAGGCAGCCAGCCTGTGCGGACTGGGGCAGTCGGCTCCCAATCCCACCCTGACCACCATGCGTTACTTCATGGACGAGTATCGCGCTCACATTGAGGAGGGGCGCTGCCCGGCGGGCGTCTGCCACCCGGCCAAGACCGGAGTGGAGGTGAACGCATGAAGAGCGCCGGAGTCGAGATTTGTACCCTCGTCATCGAGCACCGCGAGTGCGGCGGCCGCGCCGACCAGACGATTCTCGAAGTGGCCGAGGAAAACGGCGTTTTTATTCCGACCCTCTGCCGGCTCTCGGGACTTAGCAACATCGGTGCCTGCAGGATGTGCTTAGTCGAAGTCAAGGGCAACAACAAACTCGTACCCGCCTGCGTCACTAAGGTGCAGGAGGGCATGGAGGTCACGGTGAACTCCGAGCGGCTTGCCGAGTACCGCAAGCTTACCCTGGAGATGCTCTTCAGCGAACGCAACCATATCTGCTCGGTCTGCGTCACCAACGGCCATTGCGATCTGCAATCTCTGGCGCAGATGCTCGGCGTAGACCACATCACCATGCCTTATCTTCATCCGCTGCTGCCGGTTGACGCTTCCCACCCGCGCTTCCTCGCCGACCATAACCGCTGCATCCTATGCACGCGCTGCGTGCGCGTTTGCCAGGAGGTGGAAGGCGCGCACACATGGGATGTGATGGGACGCGGTACCAGAGCCCGGGTGATTACGGACCTGAACACGCCCTGGGGCGAGAGTGAGAGCTGCACCGGCTGTGGCAAGTGCGTGCATGTCTGCCCAACCGGCGCGTTGAGCGAAAAGGGACAGGCCGCCGGCGAGATGATGAAGCGCCGCATGTTCCTACCTTACCTGAGCATGATGCGGGAGATGGGGAAATGACGAAAGCACGAGTCGCAACGGTTTGGCTGGATGGCTGCTCGGGCTGCCATATGTCCTTACTCGACATGGACGAGCGTCTAATCCTGCTGGAGGAAAAAATCGAGCTGGTTTACAGCCCTCTGGTGGACGCAAAGCAGTTCCCGGAAAACGTGGATGTGGCGTTGGTGGAAGGCTCGATCAGCACCGAAGAAGATCTGCACAAGATTCATTTGATTCGCAAGAATTCCAAGATACTGGTATCTCTCGGCGACTGCGCAGTAACCGGCAACATTCCCTCCATGCGCAACGTGTTTCCGCTGGAGAAGGTGCTGGAACGGGTGTACATCGAGAATGCGACGATCAACAAGCAGGTGCCAACCAAGGTTGTACCAAAGCTGCTGGAGCGCGTGATGCCGCTGCATGAGGTGGTACACGTGGATGTCTATCTACCGGGCTGCCCGCCCTCGGCTGACAACATCTTTTTCGCCATCACCGAACTGCTGGAAGGGCGCACGCCGGAGTTGAACTCGACCACGCGCTTTGGAGCCTAGGAAACATATGGCTACGATCATCATCGATCCCGTGACCCGTATAGAAGGCCATGCCAGGATCACGGTGCAGTTGGACGAGCGGGGAGAGGTGCAGAACGCGCGCTTCCATGTGACCCAGGTGCGCGGCTTTGAAAAGCTGTGCGAAGGACGCCCCTTCACCGAGATGCCGGCACTGATGGCGCGCATCTGCGGAATCTGCCCGACCAGCCACTTGCTGGCCTCCAGCAAGGCGTGCGATGACATTATGGCCGTGCGCATTCCGAAGACGGCGGAACAGCTGCGCCGCATCATGAACTTCGCGCAGATCATTCAGTCCCACGCCCTCAGCTTTTTCTATCTTTCCTCGCCGGACTTTCTGCTGGGGATGGATGCTGAACCAGAAGAGCGCAACATCATGGGCGTGATACGCAAGTATCCGGCAATGGCGCGCGACGGCATCAGGCTGCGTCAGTTCGGCCAGCGCGTGGTGGAAACGCTGGGCGGAAAGCGCATTCATCCTGAATGGATCGTGCCCGGTGGGGTGAGCCATCCGATGCGTGCCGATCAGCGCGATCTGATTTTGGCCGAAATTCCCGAAGCGATCCAGATCACTCGCAGCGCGCTGCGCTGGTTCAAGGGACAGATTGAAAACTTTCGCGCAGAGGTGCGTTCGTTCGCCAATTTCCCCTCGTTATTCCTGGCGACGGCAAACGATGCCAATGAGCTTTCGTTTTATGGCGGCTGGCTGCGCTTCGTCGATGCCAACCTCGACATCGTGGCCGACCACATCACCGGCACCGGCTATATGGACTACATTGGCGAATCATGCAGTGACGATTCGTACCTGAAGTCTGCTTACTTCAAGCCGCTCGGACTCACCGAAGGAGTCTACCGGGTGGGGCCGCTGGCACGGCTCAATATGTGCAAGTCCGCGGGCACCACGCAGGCCGATGAGGAACTGGCGGAATTCCGCGAGTTGGAACGGCATTCATTGCTCAGCTCGTTCTATTACCATTACGCGCGGCTCATCGAAATCCTATGTTCGATTGAGCGCATGCAGGCGCTACTGCACGAGCCCGGGATTCTGGGCGAGAATGTGCGTGCCCACGCCGCAGCCAATGCTTTCGAGGGCGTGGGCATTCTGGAGGCCCCTCGAGGAACCCTGATCCATCATTACCACATCGACCAGAACGGACTCATAGAGTCGGTAAACCTGGTGATCGCAACCGGACACAATAACCTCGCGATCAATCAAGGAGTGCTCCAGGTGGCCCGCCAATTCGTGAAAGGTAACAAACTGCAGCCGGGCATGTTGAATCGCGTGGAAGCCGTGGTGCGGGCCTTTGATCCGTGCCTGAGTTGCTCTACCCATGCCGTCGGCGCCATGCCAATGGATATCCGGTTGCTCGCCTGCGATGGCGAAGTGGTGGACCGGCTGCGCCGGTAACGCTCGATGCTTCGCCGCGTGCTGCTCATCGGATATGGAAACACTTTGCGCGGCGATGACGCCCTTGGGCCGATGGCTATCGAACGCCTGCGCTCGCTGCTCTTGAATGCAGAGCTGGCGGAGGCGGAGTTTGTAAGCTGCCAACAGCTTGCTCCGGAACTGGCCGAGAGGCTGGCGAGCTGCGACTTGGCTTTATTCGTGGATGCCGCCTGCGATGGCGACGCCGGCACGGTGCGCGTGAAGCGGCTGTCGCCAGAGGCGGGTGATGCCGCCAGCCTCACCCATCATGTAAAACCAGAGGTGTTGCTTGAACTGGCCAACGCGCTCTATGGACACGCACCACAGGCTATGCTGGTCACCGGCACGGGCGCGGTCTTTGAAAGCTGCGAGAAATTAAGCGGGCAAGGGAACCAGGCGCTGAATGAAATCTGCCGCCTCATACCGGGGTTGATTCGAGATTATTCTGCGATGGAGTGACGATGATAAGGCTTGTATCGCCAGTGCCGTACAGGGGGATGAGCCTTTTGTGTGGTATGCCCTCGCTGATGCAGCATCAGGGTGGGATGCTCTCAGCGGGGTGCGCAACTGGATAGAGCGTCTTCCAACAGTGCTGCGTTGGGAGCATCAGTAGAACAGCAGCTTTTCAATTCAACCAGAGCGGGATAAAGCCTCGGGTCGCCGATGGCCTCCGCCGCCTCCAGCGTAAGGCGTCCTGCGTTGCCCGAGGACAACTCCGAGATGAGCAGTTCGATTACTCTTTGGTCTTTTCGCAGCGCCAAGCCAACCAGCCCTTCTCCGCGAGTTTCATCGTGTATGTCGGATGCGCGAGCAAGCAAGGCTTCGCGGATCTCTGGCGTGTCCGCCGGAGTCATTGTGCCGAGCGCGAATGTCGCCCAATTTCGTACCAACTCCTCGCTGTCTCGCGTCAACTCGACCAAGGCCTCAATAGCATCCGGGCGGTCGTGGCCAGTCAATCCCAATACAACGCCAAAACGCACATCGGAATTGGCATGGCGTTTCAGCCGGAGGAGCAATTCGATGGCTCTGGGGTCTTTCAGATGGCCGAACGCCACCCCAATGCACTCGAGAACGTTAGGGTCGGTTTCCTTGGTCAGCATTGCCGCGAGTATTTCAAAACACTCGTCTGGGAATGTCCTATTCGGCATACCCAGCTGGCCGAGGATGTTCGCCCCAAGCTGACGCTTGTCCGTACTGTCGCTGGCACACAGTCGCCTGGCGGCTTCGAGAACCTCTCTGCTCCCCTTGTAATGCAATACATTCACGGCTTCCCATGCAGCGTCCTCGTCCTGCTCCGTCAGTGCCAACCTGACCAGTTCCTCGATGCTGCGGGAGTCGTTACGCTTTTCGTGACCGTATTTGAGATCGGTGCTCATTCAGGCCACCATGCCTGCCGCGATGTGATGGATGGTCGATGTGTCGACCGTGTAAAAGCGGACATCGGCCTCGCCATCGATGTGCGCTTTCAATAGCCCGATCAATTGCGAGTACACATTGCGGTGATGGTCTTCAGCGTGGTCCCTGGTCTCCCAGAAAGTGACAACAAGGAACTGGCTCGGTTCGTCGCCAGATTGCAGAATCATGAGATCGACCAAGCCTCGCTGTGTGCGCAGCACCGGAATGATTTCCTCATGGATGATCTCCCGGGTCAGTTCGCAGGTATCCGGGAGCACGGTAAATGACGCGATACAGGTATACATGGAGCGCCTCCTGGCGGATTAACTCCTTCGCATTGCCACAGATTTTTATCACACACCTGCATATTAGTCCGTAGCAGCGATCACACCAGATTGTGACGGCTAGGCGGACAGCAGTGAACGGGTATTAACCAGCGGGCCGGCGCTGTCAGTAGTAAGGCAAAAGAAATGAAGTCTGCCGTGACAACTATCACCGCCCTTCGGCTTCGGGGAGGGTAGCGTTCTCTGCGACGTCGATAACAAGGAGAAACGCACCATGAAACCAGCAGCACTTGCGACACGACCTGCAATCTCCACATTGATCGAGGGCGACCCATTTGTTGCGCGCATGCAGGAGCTTCACGAGTCGATTGCGCGCCGCGCCTACGAAATATTCAAAGAGAGTGGTTTTAGCTTTGGCCACGATCTCGAAGACTGGCAACGGGCTGAATCCGAGTTGCTACTGCAAGTACCACTGAAGCTCACCGAAACGGATGATGCGATCAGTGTGCGCGCTGAGATGCCGGGATTTACCGAAAAAGATATTGAAGTCAAAGTGGATACTCACCGCGTTTTTATTACCGGCAAACAAGAGAAGTCATCCGAGAGTAAGGAGGACAAGACGATCCGCTCTGAGCGGAGTTCGAAAGAGGTTTTTCGTGAGTACCGCCTTCCTGCGGAAATCGATCCGGAAAAGGTAACCGCAGAACTCAAGGATGGTGTGCTTGAGATTCGTCTGCCGAAGTGCGTCACGAGCAAGACGGTTATGTTGGCGAGCAAGGTTGCATAAAATCGCCGAATCAAAGACAGGGCCGCTGGCCGGGGGTGCTGGCGTTCACTTGCGGTCTTCGCGTAAGGAGATATGAGACCATTCCAGCGGCAGGAATGTCTCAGTGCCTAACTTGAGACGACAATCATGTCCGAACATTCGATCAGTTTGAGCTCCGGTCTTCTCACTGACTTTTATGAACTTACGATGGCGGCCGGCTACGTTCAGAACAGTTTCAACGCACGAGCCACGTTCGAGCTTTTCGTTCGCCATCTTCCTGAGCGTCGCAATTATCTAGTCGCCTCCGGCTTGGAACAAGCGCTCGATTTTTTGGAGAGCCTCAAGTTTTCGAAGGAGGAGATCTCGTATTTAAGGTCCCTCCCGATGTTCCGGCATGTGGACTCTGATTTCTTCGAGTATTTGGCGCGATTCCGATTCAATGGCGATATCTGGGCATTGCCCGAGGGCACAATTGCCTTTCCCGCCGAACCACTTCTTCGTGTAACTGCTCCCCTTGCCGAAGCGCAACTGGTGGAAACCGGCCTCCTCGCCATTGTTCATTTGCAGACCCTCGTCGCTAGCAAAGCAGCACGCATAACTGCGAGCGCTTCCGGTCGCCCGGTGATTGAATTCGGCTCACGGCGCGCTCATGGTATTGAAGCCGGCGTCCTCGCCGCCCGCGCTGCTTTCATCGGTGGCTGCCAAGGCACCTCTAACACTTTCGCTGGCTTCCGTTTTGGAATTCCGGTCTACGGCACGCAGGCGCACTCCTGGATTATGGCCTATCAGGACGAAGCGACAGCCTTTTGCCGGTTCTTGGACGTCTTCCCCGAAGGATCGACGCTTTTGGTGGATACCTATGATGTCCGCGGCGCAATCAACAAGATCATTGCGCTCGAGCGCAAACCCCGTGGTATCCGCTTGGACAGCGGCGATATCCTTGCCGATAGTGTTTGGGCTCGGAAGCGGCTCGACGACGTTGGCTGGACCGATGTGCAGATCCTTGCCTCTGGAGATCTCGACGAAAGTCGCATCGAATCTCTGCTTGACAGCGGCGCCTGCGTCGATTCGTTCGGCGTCGGCACAGCTCTCTCTACCTCCTGCGATGCGCCGTTCTTGGGTGTGATCTACAAGTTGGTCGAAGTGGAGGTCGGGGGAGAAGTCCGCGGCACTGCAAAGTTCAGCGAAGAGAAGAAGACCTACCCTGGAGCCAAACAGGTCTTCCGATTCACCGGAGAAGATGGAAAGTTTTGCGGCGATATTATCGGTCTGGCAAGTGAATCATATCCAGGCAGCGAGCCGCTTCTCGTTCCGGTGATGCGGGAAGGCCGCCGAGTTGACGCTGCAGAGCAGAATTCTGCGGTTAGGGCTCTCGCTGCTCGCCATCGTTTTCTCGAAGGGCGCGAGCATTTGCCCTCGCGGTTGCGCGCACTGGATTCAGCACGTCCACCATACCCGGTGCGCTATAGCACTCGTCTTGAAGCGCTTTGTGATCGAGTGCGGCAAACAGCTATGGACAGGGCATCGATCAGATCGTCATCGGAAGCCGCTTCTGCGGTCTCTCGCGCAAACGTCCTGTGGGGAGTGGACCTGCAAGCGGACTTCATGTTTCCAAGCGGACGACTGTACTTTCCCGGCGCCGAAAAGATCATTTATAACGTCAGTCGTCTCGTTGAAGCCGCACATCACGCCCAGGTATTTCTTGTCATGTCGGTTGACGCCCACAATGCTGACGACCCCGAACTTCGCCAATGGCCACCCCATTGCCTGAAGGGCACGCCCGGCGCGGAACTTATCCCCGAAGCACGGGCGCTGGATTGCTCCATCATCCCCAACCAGAAGGGATTCTCGTTTCCCGTCGATCTCCTGACTTGCCAGCAGGTCATCCTTGAGAAAAACACGCTCGATGTGTTCGATAACCCGAATACGGATGTTCTTCTTGATCTTCTGAGTTCTAAAGCGGCGGGCTCTCCGGAATTCGTGGTCTTCGGCGTGGCTACAGAATATTGCGTTTGCTGTACTGTCGAGGGACTGCTGCGTCGCGGTCTTCGCGTCACGCTGGTCACCGACGCGATTCGGTCGCTCGATTCGGATAAGGGACAATCTGTCCTGAGTGATCTTCAGTCGCGCGGGGCACGGCTGCTCACAACGGACCAAGTTTTGGCGCTGCTGACTGCACCGCAGGGACACCCAGCTTGTGGAATGCCGCCTGCTTGAGCCATTGTGATCGCATCGCGATCATGCACACATGGTCACTGTGCAGGGCTGCTCACCACGGCCGACACTGGCACCGCTGACTTCAATTGGCCCAGCTCAGTTAGCACGCTCTGCCAACGAACGGTGTTCTTCTTTGTCTCTATCGGCACCGAAAGGTCGGAATAAAACTGCAGGATATTATCGCGCAGTTGTGAGGAAGTGCGATCAAATTTCCGCCCTGATAATTGAGCCAGCAACTGTGCATAGGCGTCGTCGGTCAGGGAATATTCCGCCGCTTTAGTTTCATTGCCGCTATCAAGGTCGCGATTCGGCAGCACGAGGGAGTCGGTACGCACCTCTTCCAGAAGTGCATGGTATTGATCGACCGTGGTATTGATGCTCTTGATATACAGGTCTTCTGTTTGCGGAGTAGGATTCTTGAATGCTAGGCCTTTGAATGGGCCAAACTTCGGCATGTATCGCAGGAGTGTTGATAAGATGCGCGTGCCCACCCCAGGCTTCTTGTAGTCTTTGCCCCACTCCCTTTCGTACCCGGAGCGTGAAAGCCGGTAGAGAAACTTCCGCTTCGCAAAGGTCGGCTTTTCTCGCATCAGGTCTTTCTTGTGGGTTTGCAGGGCGACTTGGGTCATCTGCGGAATAAGGCGGCTGACCGCGTAGCGGTAGGAACCCACTGCCAGATCCTCGCGGGGAAGCACGTTCTTCAGTTCCTCACCGTACACGACGGGAAAGACCCGTTCCAGTAACGATTTGGACACTTGAAAGCCGATAAAGTCGTGGTACTGCTGCGAGGCGTAGCGATTTTTGGCGACCTGCAGGGTGTCGAATCCGAACTCCGTTCTCAAATGTGCACTCCTGTCCTGAGCGTACCGGACTGACTTGCCATACTTCGCCCGGAGCTTCGGATATACAATCGCGACCGACTGGTTTACAGCCGGGTGACCGGCGATGTCCGAGGCATAGTGGGACAGCGCGCCCAGGGCGAAGGCGTACTCATCGACATCCTGGCTCTCGATCAGCAGCTCACGAACAAAGTCTCCGCTGCGGACATAATGCACCAGGTTGCTGAATTCCTTGCTGCCAAACGGATAGTAGCCGAGATCCTGGATCACAGCGCCTCCGTACGCAAAGCCATGAGCCTGCCGGATCTGGTCCTCCGACAGCCCCGGATATCGCTGGAGCAGGATGGGGCGAATCTCACTGGTCCACAGCAGGTCTACGATTTCTTCGTGAGTCAGAACCGAGTAGGCTGGCGCACCGGCGCTGCACATGAGCACAATGAGAAGAAGCGCCGTCCCGCGCATGGTGAGCAGGCTCCCTCCCTCAGTTCTGGCACCTGGCGATGTTGACGAAGAGCGCATGGTTCAAATCCGTCCGAGAAGCAGGAGAATGATGACAATCAAAAGAATCAACCCTAACCCTCCGGTTGGATAAGAACCCCACTCTCTGCTATGCGGCCATCTCGGCAGCGCACCAACGAGTGCTAAGAGCAAAATCACGATCAATATAGTTACAAGCATGTTTCGCTACCTACCTTCCTGTATTCAGACAGGAATACAGCTGCACCGGGCACATTGCTACCTCGAGATGCTGATCGCAATTCCGACGTTGGGGTACCTGCGATCGAACAGGTAGTAGCCATTATCGATGTAGGCAACATAGACGTCGTCGGTGTCATACCAGTCGTCTGCCCAGTATTCTGGCCATGGGTCGATGAGACTGAACCAATAGCCGTTGTATTGGAAGCGGGGATATCCGCCAACAACCCCAAAAGGGCGGCCGTAGATTCGGAAGCCATGCTCAGGCCCGAAGCTTCCGCGGAACCGGTTGTCAGGGATGCGGTAGCCGTTGTAGCCGCCACGTTGCTGCCAAGTACGGGGGTCTGACTGCCAACTTCGTGCGCGATGCTGCTGCCAGGCGTTCTGCTGGCCACGATGCTTTTCCTGAGTGGGCCGGTGTTGTTCATTCCCCCGTTGTTGCTGTTGCGCTTGTTGCTGCTTGTTCTGGTTTTGCTGATGTTGTTGTTGGGCCTGCTGGTGCTGCTTGCCTTGGTTCTGTTGCTGCTGTCTCTGAGCGTTCTGCCGCTGTTCGGGCTTGGCTTGCTCATGCTTGCCCTGTTGCTGTTCGGGACGGCCTTGCTTCTCGCGCTGCTGCTCCTGTTGTCCGTAGGAAGGAGCAGCAATTCCGAGAAGCAAAGACAGAATCGCGGTGGCGGTGATTCTTATTATTTTCATCGGTGCTACCTCCGCTCCCGCCTTGTTAGGTACGCTTTACTTCTGCATTGTGAGCATCCGGGACCGGGCATTCTTTTCTCGAGTGCCCGCACGTATTCCATATCGACTATTACTTTCCAGCGTCTACGGCCTGTGCCTTTGCATTCCTGACTGCGCTCAGAAATGATTCGGCTACTTCTGGCGCCTTTACTTTACCCAGCAGTACGTCCCGGGTCGTAACATGACGCCCGTAGATCGCCTGCATGGAATCATCGTCCCGGCGAATCGAAGCACCATTCAACGTGAGCCCAGCAAAGGCTCCCTTGGCTCGAGAGTAGGTAAGAATCTCTGTATCCAGCTTCCAATCTGTATTGGCCGAAGCATGACGTCCCACCGGTCCGGCTGCCGCGGAGGCATCCGCTCCGAGTTGGAACTTGTTCGTCAACAACTGCTGCATGCCTTTTTCGTTCTGGATGATCATGACCAGATCGACGCCCTCAACACCAATCTGCAATCCCCAGCTACCGCCCGTGATCGCAAAGAATGCTGGTGCGCTCCATCCCGCAGCGGTTCGGCATGTGGCTACGCCACGGCCATTCTCCGCGCCAAACACGAAGCCGCCCTTGATCATGTGCGGTACCACGGCTATGCACTTTGCGTGCTCCAATACTTCTTCCGGAATGCCCTTGTCTGGCGCAGCCATGATCTCGTGCAGTACTGCGCCTGCTTTATCCAGCCGATCGGTCGATGATTCGCGGTCCGAGTCTGCCCAGCCCAGGCTGGTCAGACTGAGTAGCGCAACTAACAACATGAATTTCTTCATATTCCTCACCTCTTTCTCCTAACGGGCACTGCGTTCCCTGCGTCGGTCACATTCGCAGCGCGGCCCTTTGAACTTTGCCCGCCCTTGTTCGGCTTTTCCCTTCGACTTTCAAATTGCGGGCATTCGTAACCTTTCCGACCTCCGCCTTGATTGTCCCTCTGCTTCATGGATGCCCTTGATCTTGTCCTTGTTGCTGGTGTCGATATTTTTCCTTGGCCCACGTAAGGCTCAGATCGCAGCTTTGAGGGCAGCCAGCCTTCTATATAACCTCGTGATGTTCTAAAATCTGAGCAATATTGCTCATTCTTAGAGTGGGCCTTTCCGAAACGGGCAAAGCTATGCACTCCACGCCGCGGTATCAAAGCTGGACGATTGCCTAAACTTCTCCGCATCGCAACGCTTATGTGGAGGCGCTCGAAAAAGCGAGTGTCGGCATATTGCGGCCGCCCGTTCCATGCTCCTTCCAGTGTTTCTGAATGAGAATCTTACCGATCGGCGATCGTCCAGCGCTGTGACCCTTTTATCTTCCGTGCGCGTCATCACATCTTCCCGTTTCCAGCTTTGGTGCTAAAATTACTCCCCTCAGGTGCAGCTTTGTCGACTCGCTCTTCTTCTACGTCGGTGGTTACTGAGACGGTCATTGAATTCCTGAAGACTGTCCCGCCCTTCCAGTTTCTACCTGCAAGCGAACTTTCCCGCCTGGTGCCCAGCATGGCGCTGGAGTATTACCCTAAAGGCACCACGATCATCAGCGCCGGCGATCGCGCGTCTGAAGTGCTGTACATCGTACACAAAGGCGCCGTGAAACTGACGTTGCGCACCAAAGTCGGGAAGGGACTTGTCTTCGACTTTCGCAGCGAGGGTGAAATCTTTGGACTGCTTTCGACCATGGGGCGGGACACCGCCCGGCTCGACGTGACAGCGGCCGAAGACGCACTCTGCTACAGCATCCCGGGCACGGTGATTCAGGAACTCGCCTCGCGTTACCCTGAATTCTCGGAGTACCTGGTTCACGTGTCGATCACGCGCTACATCGACCGCAGTCTGGAGGAACTCAAGGATCAGACGAATCTGATGGGCAGCACCGAGCGCCTGCTGTACTCGCTCGCCGTTAAAGATGTCATTAGCGCTCCGGCGGTAGTCTGCACCGGCGAAACGTCCATTCAGGCGGCCGCGCGGTTGGTGGCAACCTCGCACGCGACCTGTCTCGCCGTGGTCGGATCCGACGGCCGCGCCACAGGCATCGTAACCAGTCGCGCCTTTACGGACCGCGTTGTGGCCAATGCCTTGGCTCTCGATCTTCCCGTCGCCAGCATCATGAGCGCACCCGTAGTTTCGGTCGAGAGCTCTGCGCGCCTGTTTCAGGCCCTGCTTTCAATGCTCTCCAAAGACATCCAGCACGTACTGGTCACCGAAGAGGGACTGCCCACGGCCGTCCTCTCCAGCCATGACCTCATGTTGCTGCAAGGCAAGTCGCCGCTCAGCGTCTCGCGTTATATCGAGCAACAGAAGTCTGTCGAAGGCCTCGCCCAGGCTCAGAAAAAGATCGTCGAACTGCTTCCGCTGCTGCTGCGGGAGGGCGCAAGGGTAAGCCACATCACGCGTGTAGTGGCCGAGATCAACGACCGCCTGATGGCAAAGATTCTGGAATTTGCTGAGGCCGAATTGGGGCCGCCCCCGCTCCCATACTGCTGGGTGGTCCTGGGCAGCGAAGGACGCCGCGAGCAGCCCTTCCAGACCGAGCAGGATAACGCCCTTATTTATGCCGCCCCCGACGACGGCAATGCCGGGAGGGCGAAGGAATATTTCACGCGCTTTTCGAATTACGTACGGGATGCGCTTGCCAGTTGTGGTTATGCGCCCTGCACTGCCTACTATATGGCAAGTAACCCGCGTTGGCGCCGGCCGCTTTCCTCGTGGAAGAACTGCTTTCGGGAGTGGATCACCGAGCCCGATCTCCATTCCGTTGAGGATGCTCTCATCTTTTTCGACATGCGCCCGATCGGCGGCGATTTCTGGCTTTTCGAAGCTCTTGCAGCTTTCTTTCGCGAAGCTCTGAAGGACGCCTCCTCCTTTAAGTCAATTTTTGCTTACGTCACCATTGATCGCAAACCGCCCCTCGGATTCTTCCGCACGTTCGTGGTCGAGCGCTCGGGCGAGCACAAGCAGGAACTCGACATCAAAACCTTCGGCACTGCTCCAATCGTGGAGGCCGCGCGTCTGCTGGCGCTTGACGCGAGGATCGAAGCCACGAATACGGTTGACCGGCTTTCGGCGGCGCAGCCGCTCCCCTATTTCGATGATGTCCTTCGTCGTGATCTGTTGGAATCGTTTGAGTTGCTCATGCTTCTCCGCCTTGAACATCAACTCCAGCAGTTGCGGGCGGCACAGCCTGTCGACAACTATGTGAACCCCGGCAGTCTAACCCAACTGCAGAGGAGCCTCCTTAAAGAAGCATTTCGGACGATTGCCCGCGCACAGTCGGTGATCTCCGACCGCTACCGTACTCCGCTGTGGGCGCAACTGGGAGGCTGACGATGCGCCACTGGCTCAAGTTTGGTGAATGGAAAGGCGAATACCCGCCCGAAACTCCCATACGTTCGGTCCGGTACGCGGTCCTCGACACTGAATTCACCTCGCTGGATCAGCGCTCAAACCGTCTGCTTTCGGTGGGCGCCATCACCATGGAAGGTGCCAGCATTCGGATGGGCGAGCAGTTTTACCGCGTGCTGAACCCTGGCGTGGAGGTTCCCGCAAGTACGGTTGTCGTGCACAAGCTTCGGCCCAGCGATATCGAACTGGGAGAACCGCCGCTCCAGGCCCTGGCCGAGCTGCGGGATTACGTCGCGGGGGCGGTGCTGGTCGGGCATTTCATTAAAATTGATCTGGACATTCTACGCAAAGAAATGCGGGGGACCGATCACTCATTCGATAATCCCGTTGTGGATACAGCCCAAGTGCATCGCTGGCTGTTGCGGAACGGGCGCTATTCGGAGGACCTGTTCCACCGCCTCGAAATCCTGGATCTGGCCTCGCTGGCGAAGATCTACAATATCGAGCTCCGCGAGGCCCATCATGCGCTCGACGATGCCTTTGTCACGGCTCGCCTATGGCAGAAGTTGATTTATCAGCTCGAAGCTCGCGGCGTACGCACCCTCGCCGCCCTGCTGAAAATTGGCGCCCCCTGAGCTCTGGGCGCTGCCGTCACATCGCGGGTGAAACGCGGTGTTATTCCACGCGAACATTCAACTTTGAGACAACCGCCCTGCGTACCAAATTATGTTGATGGCCGGCAGCCAATCATGCCTTAGCCGCGAGTCGGCACAAATCCCTGCGGCCGCAACTCTCCGGGTACGATTTCATCTATGTAGCACCACACCCATTTTTCCCCAGGTTCGATGGACCGCATCAGGGGATGCTTGCTCATGTGGAAATGCTTGGTTGCGTGCCGGTTCTTGGATGAGTCGCAACAACCAACGTGTCCGCATTCCAGGCACATGCGCAGATGGACCCATGCGTCTCCCGTTTTAATGCAGTCTTCACATACATGCGTTTCTGTGCTGGTGATCCTGATCTGATCGAGGTGTGAACATTCAGTTGCCATCCGGATTCTCCCTCGCTACTTGGATGATTTCACGAGAAATACGCTTCCTACGTCTGTTCCGCAGAGTAGCGCGGAGTTGTACCGGATCGGCGCCATTTTCGTCTGATGGCCCTGTCGAGCTGGAAAACCGCAGGGATGAATGTCAATTTGTTTCGCTTGGGCTAAGAAATACCGGCATTTGTGATTCAAATCCTAGCTTGAATCACAATCTCCCGCTATTCTGAACGCAGAAATACTCTCTCCGACGCTCTCCCGCTGTTTTTCTTGAGGGCGTCACAACCCACCACAACTCTCCCTGTACCACCGAAGGTGTCAGCCATGCGTTCTGATATTGTTTTTGATGCGCTACAAACGAAGAACCGTTTTGTTTTGTGCCATGAAGCATTCAAGGCTGTTCGCATGCTCCACAAAAGCAATACCCGCATTGAAGATACGACCAATGATGCACTCATGAGGCTTGCTGTTATTGAGCAAGATAAGACGGAAGAAGCAGCCACGCCTTCTCTGGAGCCCTAGCTCTGCAATCCAAGGAAGAGAGATGAACAAGGATTGGGAACAGCAGGTAACCATCCGCCCCATCGGAGTGGTTGTCTCCGAGCTGAAGAACTTCGATCAGATTCCGACCTATCGCGAGCAGAGCTACATTTCCATCCGCGAGGACCTGACGGAGGGCTTACTGGGCCTTGAGTACTTCTCTCACTTGCACGTCATCTACTGGCAGCATCGCCGCGATGAGTGGAAGAAGCGCGCCAACATTCCCGATGGCGAGGAAATACTTACCCTGCCGCGGATCGGGGAGCCTACCTGCACGGGCGTCTATACCAGCCGCTCTCCGGCGCGCCCTTCCGGAATCGGTTCCTGCGTGGTTGAACTGCTGGGACGCGATCGTAATCAGCTGCATGTGCGCGGACTGGACGCGGTGGATGGCACTCCCGTTCTCGATATCAAAATCTACATCGCGCGCTATGACTGCTTCCCCTGGGCCGAGTCGCCGCTGAACTGGCGTCACAATACCGGGATGCTTACCACCTCGCGGCTGCTTCACTGGGACACGATGAACGTTGCCCTGACGCTCGGGATGCGAGCCGGACAGCGCGCCATGCACGACCTTGGCGTAGCGCGCGGAGCCGCTACCCACGCCGTCGTTCATGGCGGCAGTTTCTTTGGCCAGGGAGTGGAAGCCGTGACCGGTTGCAGCGTGTTGCGCGGCACCATGAGTTTCGAGGAGAAAACCAAGTCGCTCGCCGACTGGCTCGTCATCCTGCACGCCGATGGACGCGGCATCGAGATAAAGATGAAGGACCGTCTCTACTCTGGTGCTGACGAGGTACTTTCGCTCCAAGATGAACAGCTGTTTACCTCACGTAATTTCAGCGGTCCCGTCACCGGGTGAAGCTGGCACGCCGCCCCAGAGCGGAAACGCCTTGCCCTGAGTTCCTGTGGTAAACTTGCGCATGGCCATTTATGGCTGGGTTGGGTGGTGATTTTGTTTGGCAGAAATTCGTTTGCAAGAGGGCGAGTCGATTGAGAGCGCCCTGCGCCGTTTCAAGCGAAAGGTTCAGACGGAAGACATCATTAAAGAAGTGAAGCGTCATTCCTACTATCTGAAGCCGGGCGCGAAGCTCCGCGTAAAGCAAGCTCTGGCTCGTAAGCGGGCACAGAAGAAAATCCGCAAAGAGCCAAAAGACTAATCTATTAAACCTGGGCCGCTGCCATCGCGCAGCGGCCTTCGCATTTTTGCGCAGAGATCACTCTTCCTGCAACTCCCTTCAGGCCCCCGAAACACCGCCTTCCATCGTGAATTGCCGCCACCAGGGTAATCATTTTGGCCTTTTCCACCGTCTAAAGGGACTACCCTTGAAGTCTTGGCGTATGCCGATATCGGTTGCATCTGGCATGATGGTGAGCAGGCTTTGCTTAGGATAAGTCGCAGATGATGGAATTTCATATCTCCAGGGCCGCACGCAACCGCTATCAGTTCGCGGAGACGCTCTTCTCTTTTACCGGGAATGTGGTCTTTGCAAACGTGGCGGCCAGCCGCGAGTTTGCCCACCGCATGAACCTGGTTCGTGATGTCGAGAAGCATCCCGAGCGTGCCGTCCATGCCGCCGCACTCTACGTCATGGGACTCATCGACGAAGCCAGCCACGCGGTCATGGCGCGCTATCGCCAGCAGTTTGATCCCAACGTGATGGTCGATGCCCTCTCTTTTTTCTCCCAGCAGGTCGGGGCCAAGGAGTTGGACAAGATGCTCCTCGCCTTTGTCCAGCAATTTCCCGGCAGCTCCGTCTATCGTGGCGAGCAAACCCCCGGGCAATGGCTGGCCGGTTCCACCGCTGGAGTCCCCCACCGCGCCGCCGCTATCGAAGAGATGATGCTGCTCTGGATGGCGAACCGTAACGCCGCCTTCCGTCCCTTTGATGAGTTGTTCGAGGACCGCGCCCTGGTTGAGAAGACCGCCTATCGACGCGTCGCCGAGCATCTCCCCGCCTACTTCGCCACTCGCCCATTGATCCCCGTCGAAGGCGCTGCGTCAGTGAATCTCTTTGACCTGCTCCGCGCCCCCGCCGTCTCCGCGCCCGGCTCCCTGAGTGACCAGCTCTCCGTGATCCGCAAGCAATGGAAGTCCCTGCTCGGCGAGAGTCTGGAGCGCTTTCTGCTCATCGCCGGTGACATCCTCCACGAAGAGGAACTGGCGATCTGGATGCGCTTCCATCCCCCCACCGCCGAATCCGAGGCCGCGGCCCGTGCCGCCGCCGCCAAGGCGGCAGAGGAAGCCGCGCGCCGCCGCCGCGAGTTGGGCCTGCAGCAATGGCCTGGGGTGGTCAGCCACTCCGAGGTTCCGGTCTTCGGCGACCCCGCCCACGAATATGAGAAGTTC
>VFSW01004186.1_pt1 | contig 21509 bp, 14 predicted proteins | sample 5358111 | NCBI WGS metagenome assembly VFSW01 (sample SAMN11554181, study PRJNA540505) | mine drainage metagenome | isolation source: sediment from site ElyBrook_90M | place: USA: Ely Copper Mine, Vershire, VT | collected 2017 | reverse complement strand
GCCATTCGCTGTTGGCAACCCAGCTCATGTCCCGCGTGCGCGAGGCATTCCAGGTAGAACTTCCGTTGCGCCGTCTGTTCGAGGCGCCGACTGTCGCGGGTCTGGCCGAGAGCATCGACGTTGCCCGCCAGGCCGGACATATTTTGTCGGCGCCCCCCATCCTGCCGGTCTCCCGGAATGGGGATCTGGCTCTTTCGTTCGCCCAGCAGAGATTGTGGTTCCTCGATCGGCTGGCACCAGGCCTGCCCGCCTATAATATTCCGGCCGCCGTTCGCCTTCAGGGACCGCTCAACCTGGCGGCGCTGGAGCAGGCTCTCAACGAGATCATCGACCGTCACGAGTCTCTGCGCACCACCTTCCGGGAAGTGGATGGATGCGCCACGCAGGTGATCGCTCCGACCCTGGCGATCAAGCTGCCGGTGATCGACCTGCAGGATCGGCCGGCAGGCACTCAGGAAGCGGAGGTCCGGCGCCTGGTCAACGCCGAAGCCGAGCGTCCCTTCGATTTGTCGCGAGGACCGCTGCTGCGGGGCACCGTGCTGCGGTTGAGCGACACCGAGCACGTCGGGCTGCTGACCATGCACCATATCGTGTCCGATGGTTGGTCGACCGGAATCCTGGTTCGCGAGCTGGCGACACTCTACAGCGCGTTCTGCGCCGGCGGCGCGGCGCGGCTGCCCGCGCTACCCATTCAATATGCAGACTTCGCCCACTGGCAGCGGACATGGTTGCAGGGTGACGTCCTGGAAGCCCAGCTTGCCTATTGGAAGCGGCAACTGACCGACGCACCGGACCGTCTCGATCTGCCCACGGATCACCCCAGGCCGAAATTGCAGACATTCCGAGGCGCACATCAGTCATTGACCCTGCCCGAACAGCTACGGGCAGACATCCAGGCACTGACCCGCCAGCAAGGCGTGACCCAGTTCATGGCGTTTCTCGCGGCGTTCCAGGCTCTGCTGTACCGCTACACAGGTCAGGACGACCTGATCGTGGGCACACCGATCGCCAACCGTAACCGGCTTGAGACCGAAGGTCTCATCGGCCTCTTCGTCAACTCTCTGGTCCTGCGCACGGGCCTTTCCGGCAATCCCGATTTTCGGGAGATCCTGCGCCGGGTGCGGGAGACATGCCTGGGGGCGTATGGCCATCAGGACCTGCCCTTCGATCGCCTGGTCGAGGAACTGCACGTGCAGCGGGATTTGAACCGAAATCCGCTCTTTCAGGTGATGTTCGTTCTGCACACCGCGTCACCGCGGGCCATCGAACTGCCGGGCTCCATCCTGAGCCCCGTCGAGGGAGACATCGAGACGGCGCACGTTGACCTGACCCTCGTGATCGCCGACACCGGCCAGGAGATGACCGCCACGTTCGTCTACAACGTCGATCTATTCGATCCCGACACGATAGTTCGGATGCTGGGGCATTTCCGGACCCTGTTGCAGGGTGCGCTCGCGAACCCCGAGCAACGCCTCGCGGACTTGCCGCTGTTGGGCGAAGCGGAACGTCAGCAATTGCTGGTGGAGTGGCACGACACCCCGAACAACAACCAACATGATGTCTGTGTTCACCAGCTGTTTGAGGCGCAGGTGGCGCGAACACCGGACGCCGTCGCCGTGGTGTTCGAGGCGGAGCAGCTGACGTACCGGGAGCTGAACCGCCGCGCCAATCACCTCGCGCAGCACCTGCGCACGTTGGGCGTTGGGGCCGAGGTGCCGGTGGCCGTCTGCCTGGAGCGCTCCTTGGAGCTGGTCGTCGGATTGCTGGGCATCCTCAAGGCGGGCGGCGCGTACGTCCCGTTGGACCCGGCGTACCCGAAGGAGCGCCTTATCCTCATGCTGCAAGACGCTCGGGTGCCGGTGCTGCTGACCCGGGCGCAATTTGCGGCCGGGCTGGCCGAGTTGGGGGTCGCAGTCTTCTGTCTCGACTCGGACTGGGAATCCATTGCCCATGGCGGCGAAGAAAACCCCGTCGGAACGGCCGGCCCGGAGGCGTTGGCCTACGTCATCTATACTTCGGGATCGACGGGGCAGCCCAAGGGCGTCCTGGTCCCGCATGACGCGCTCCTGGGGCACTGCCTGAATGTCATAAGCGCCTACGGGCTCGACACCAGGGATGTCGCTCTTCAGTTCGCTTCTCCGAGCTTCGACGTATCGTTGGAGGAGATCCTGCCGACGCTGGTCGCGGGGGCCCGGCTGGTGGTGATGGGTCCGAACATCTGGTACCCGGCGGAGCTGCATCGAAAGGTCGCGGAATTCGGGCTGACGGTCCTCAATCTTCCAACCCCATACTGGCAAGAACTGGCGCGAGAATGGGTGGAGGCCGCGGATCTCATCCCGGTCATTCCGCCGCGGCTCTGCATTGTCGGGGGCGATGTGATGTCGCCGGATGCCCTCAGGCTCTGGCAGCAGGCCCCGGTCGGTTCAATACGCCTCCTCAATGCCTACGGCCCGACCGAGACGACAATCACGGCGACGCTCTTCGAAATCGCGTGCCATCCTGGCCAAACGACGACCCATCGGAGCGTGCCGATCGGCCGCCCGCTCGCCGGCCGAACGGCCTATATTCTGGACCAGCACGGCAACCAGGTTCCCGTCGGCGTCCCGGGCCATCTGCATATCGGCGGAGCGGCCGTGGCCCGAGGATACTTGAATCGGCCTGATCTGACCGCCGAGACGTTTGTTCCGGACCCGTTCAGTCGCCAGTCCGGCGCGCGCATGTACAAGACCGGTGACCTGGCGCGATTTCATGCCGATGGAAACATCGAGTTCCTCGGTCGCGTGGACCAGCAGGTGAAGATTCGCGGCTTTCGCATCGAACTGGGCGAAATCGAGGCCACGCTTGGCCAACATCCGGCAGTGCGCGAGGCCGTGGTCCTGGCTCGGGAAGACGCACCCGGCAAGAAACAACTGGTCGCCTATGTGGTCGCGAACACCACGAGCGATGACCTCCGTCGCTTCCTCAAAGACAAGCTGCCCGAGTTCATGGTGCCGGCGGCGGTAGTGCTGCTCGACGCCTTGCCGGTGACCGCGCATGGGAAGCTGGACCGACGGCTGTTGCCGACACCCGATCGATCCAAGCTGGAAGCGCCGAAGGCGTTCGTCGCGCCCCGCAATGACCTGGAGCAGCAGCTCGTCCACATTTGGGAGGAGACTCTGGACGTTCGGCCGATTGGCGTGAACGACAATTTCTTTGAGCTCGGAGGGCATTCCCTGCTGGCGGTACGTCTGTTCGCCCTCATCGACAAGCGGCTCGGCACAAGACTTCCGCTGACGTCCATCTTTCAGGGCGCAACGGTTGCGGATCTCGCCCTGGTTCTGCTTCAGCACGCCACGTCCAACCCGGGGTCCTCGTTGGTACCGATCCAATCCCGCGGGAGCAGGCCGCCGCTCTTTCTGGTGCATCCGGCCGGCGGGCATGTTTTTCCCTACCTCCAACTGGGCCAGCTTCTGGGAACCGATCAACCCTGCTACGGACTGCAGGCCAGGGGGGTGGAAGACGGGCATGACCCGTACACGCGGATCGAAGATATGGCGAGCCATTACGTCCAGGCCCTGCAGACCGTCCAGCCGATGGGGCCATATTTCCTGGGAGGATGGTCGATGGGAGGCGTGATCGCCTTCGAGATGGCGCAGCAACTTCTCGCGCAGGACCAGAAGGTGGCGTTCCTTGCGATATTGGACGGACGGGTCCCCTCGCCGGGTGACACGTTTCCGGAGCAGGACGCCGAAGCCGCCGCGATGGCCGAGCGGTATTTCGGGATTTCGTTTGGTCTGACGGACTCCCTGGCACTGCTTCCCGAGGATGAGCAGTTGGCCGTAGTGCTGGAAGAAGCGAAGGCCGCCGGCCTGGTGCCCGCGGAGCTCGACGTGGCACAGGCGCGTCGTTTTGTCATGCTTCTGAGGAACGACCTACGCGCGACGGAGACCTATGAACTGAATCGCTACCCCGGTCGTGTGACCCTCTTTAGGGCCAGCGAAACTCTGGCGGGCGCGTCGGACGACGCGACGATGGGCTGGAGCGAATGGGCCGGCGATGGTGTGGAGGTCCATGTCGTTCCCGGCAATCACGCCAATCTGATGTACCCGCCGCATGTTCAAGCCCTGGCGGATATTCTGACAGGGTGCCTCAACCAGGCGCGCGCCGCGGTGACGAAACAAATTGGAGCCACTGCTTAGCCCGATGACCGACCCAACCACGTCTAACTCCTGGATTTTCGGCCGGAGACCGAACCCGCGGGCCGGGCTCCGCCTGTTCTGCTTCCCCTATGCGGGAAGCAGCGCCGTCGTTTATCGCGCCTGGGCCGAGGGCTTGCCGGCTTCCGTCGATGTCTGCCCGGTTCAGTACCCCGGCCGGGGAACGCGGCTGATGGAACCTTCGTTCACACGGCTGTCGCCGCTCGTCGAAGCCCTCGCACCCGCCCTGGAACCGCTTCTCGACCGGCCGTTTGCGTTCTTCGGCCACAGCCTGGGGGCATTGGTTAGCTTTGAACTCGCCCGTCAGATCCGGAAACAGTTTGGCATTCTGCCGGTCCGCCTGCTTGTCTCCGCAGGGCGCGCGCCGCAGGTCCCGCCGCGGCACCGTTCGATCCATTCCCTGGCCGAGGGCGAATTCCTGGAAGAGATGCGTCGCCTCAATGGCACTCCCCCGGAGGTACTGCAAAACATCGAGATCATGCGAATCCTTCTTCCCGTCCTGCGTGCCGACTTCGCCCTTGCGGAGACGTACGCGTACTCGCCCGAGCCTCCTTTGGCCTGCCGTATCGTCAGCATTGGCGGCCAGCAGGATCACCGCGTCAGCCATGACGACCTCGACGGGTGGCGCGAGCAAACGAATGCCGGATTCGCGCGGCGGATGTTTCCTGGCGACCACTTCTTTCTGAACACTGATCGTGAGCTCCTGCTTCAGTTCATCTCCGAGGAATTGCACGGAGGTTGGTGAGAGCCGGTCCATGACGGCAGTACCCGTCGTCCTTCCTGCCCCTCCGTGGCGACCTCCACCAGAGGCGTTGGTGTTGGCGCACGATGAGGTTCATGTCTGGCAGGCAACATTAGACCAGCCCAGGTTCCGGCTTGAAGGGCTTCTTCGCACCCTTGTCGCCGATGAGCAGATTCGGGCGAGGCGCTTCCATTTCGCGCAAGATCGCGAGCACTTCATCGTTGCTCGCGGCGTGCTGCGGGCCATCCTTGGCGGCTATCTGAACCGGGCGCCCGAATGCCTGTCCTTTTGCTATGGGGCTCATGGAAAGCCTGATCTCGCCGGAGGGGCGGACGTGGATACGATCCGCTTCAGCGTGTCCCATTCGCACGGAGCCGCACTCTATGCGGTCGCTCGTGGCCGGGAGGTGGGCATTGATCTCGAGCGCGTCCGTTCCGATCTGCCGGTCGCGGAGCTGGCCGAACGGTTCTTCTCGCGATCGGAGGCGGCACGGCTCCGGTCGCTCCCGAACGCAGCGCAGGCTGAGGCATTTTTTCGCTCCTGGACCCGCAAGGAGGCCTACATCAAGGCCCTGGGGGGCGGATTATCAATTCCCCTGGACCGGTTTGACGTGACCCAGGCTGCCGGAGAGCCGGGTCCGGTACTTGCCATGCCACGAGACCCGTCCAGGGCCTCAGCTTGGTTGGTTCAGGAACTTCCCGCCACTTCCGGCTATGTGGCCGCTCTTGCGGTGGAGGGAGACGGCTGGCGTCCGAGCTTCTGGCAATGGCAGGATCCGGGCCATAAAATGGTCTGAGGGCTAGGATTGATCCCGTTGCCGCACCCATCTTTCGGCGAGCCATTTGACGACGAAGTAGGATAGCAACGCGACGGGTCCGGCGATGATAATGGAGCCGATGCCCATGGCGGCGTAGGCATCCCACCCCATTTGCAACATCTCCCACGGTCGTACCGATCCCGACATCCGCGGATGCGGCATCCGCAGAACCGCCTGCCCCAGCCGATATTCAGCCAGCCAGATCAAAGGCAGCAGCGGGACATAGAGAATTGCCATCGTCGCCCCAACGACGGCGGCGATTACATTCCTGTTGAGCAGCCACGCCACCGCGCTCGCCACGATGATCGGAGATGGGTTCAACGGCAGGAAACCAGCAGCGATCCCGATGGCGAATCCGGCTGCAATTTGCCCGGGCGGTACATCCAGGCGCGATAGCTTTCTCCAGGTTTCTCGGACGCGCTGCTTCAGTCCTGGTTTGGTCATGCCTCAGGGAGCGTGGCTGGAATGCGCCACGTCGGTGGCGATCTGCCCGTCACGCAGGCCAATCAACCGGTGCGCCCGGGTCATGACCTGCGGATCGTGGGTGGCATATACAAACGTCGTGCCGTGTGTACGATTAAGTTGTTCCATCACGTCGAGCAGAGCGGTCGCCGTCGTCGAGTCAAGATTCGCGGTGGGCTCATCCGCCAGAACCAGCGCCGGCTCAGTGACCATGGCGCGCGCGACCGCGACACGTTGCTGTTGCCCGCCGGACAGCTCGCCGGGGCGCCGACCTTCAAGGCCGGAAAGACCGATTTCCGAAAACAGTTTTTCGACCCTCTCCCTTCGTTGCTTCGCTGGCACGCCCTGCAGGAGCAAGGTAAATTCCGCGTTCTCCAGGGCGGTCAGGACCGGCAGAAGGTTGAAGGCCTGGAAGACGAAGCCAAGACGCTGCAACCGAAGACGAGCCAGGCTACTTGCGGACAAGAGCTGAAGATTCTCCCCTTCCACCAGGACCTCTCCGGTATCGGCGCGATCGAGACCGCCGATGATGTTCAGCAGCGTGGTTTTGCCACAACCGGACGAGCCGGCAATCGCAAGAAATTCTCCCGGGGCAACCCGGAGACTGATCCCGCGCAGTGCCGGAACCTCAATGGGCCCCAACCGGTAGGTCTTCTTGACGTCCCTTAGCTCCACCGCCCATTCAGCCATCGTGCCCCCCACTCATGCTAAAGCACCCGTAATGCATCGGGCAATTTGGTCCGTGCGGCCTTGAGCGCCGGATAAAGGGAGATGGCGGTCGCCGTCAGGAACACAATGAAGACGGACGAAGCGATTCGCGTGAGGCTCAGACGCGCATAGATGATCGGATCGAAGACCGGTGCCGTGGGGCCGCTGCTTTTGAAAAACCAACGCAGGTCCAGTCCGTGGTTCGCAAAATAGTACTCGGCGCCCAACCCCAGAACAAGGCCCAGAGCGAGGCTGATCGTCGTGAGCGCCAAGGACTCGCCAATGACCATGACGGCGAGCTGCACAGGACGCAGGCCGAGGGCCGAAAAGAGACCGAATTCATACCGGCGCTCAAGCACGCGCATGAGAATGGTATTGAGGATTCCCAACCCGACGACCGCGAGCACCACTCCGTTCATGACATAGTTGAAGGCATCGTCCAGCAGGAAGAGTTGAGCCAGTTCAGGCATGGCTTCCCGCCACGGGAGGACTTCAACCGGGAGACCAGTCACCCGCTTTCGCAGTTCCCGGGCCACCATCGGAGAGTCGTCCTCCCGGCCCAGCAGGACCACGATCTGGGTCACCCTGTCCGGCCCGCCAAGCAGACCTTGGACCTGGGGCAACGGCAGCTGGATGAGATGTGCATCGATCGCCTGGACCCCAGTGCGAAAGATCCCGCTCACCCGTATCAGAGCGCTCTGCATCTCTCCGCCGTCCGCACCGGTCGCTTCCGTGTCGGGCGGTTGGAGCATCTGGGTCATCAGCACGAGCTTGGCCCCGACCTTCACCGCGAGCTTGCGGGCCAACGCCGCCCCGATCACAGCGCCCGTTCGTTGATCATCATTGAGATAGGCGCCCTCGACAATCCGCTGGGGAATCAGGGAGACGGCCCGCTCCTGTTGGGGGATGACCCCCATGATGCGCACCCCATCGGCGTTGATCGCGGAACTCAGCAATCCAGAGGCCAGCAGCCGGGGGCTCATGCCTCGCACGACACGTTTCATGGAATCGGCGTGCAGGAAAGCCTCCGCTATGGCCGCAGCACCGGGCGGCAGCAACGATTTCGGGGAGCCGGCGTCCTGGTACCCCTGCGCCTCGACGACGACGTCCCCGGTGCCTAGTCTGACCGCGCTGGCAATGGTCTGCTCGTGGCCGCCATCGAGCAGGCCCAGTGAAACCAGCAGCAAGGTCAGACCCAAGCCCAGGGCGAGCGCCGTCAACAGGGTACCGCGGGGATTGCGCCAGAGATTCCGCCACCCGATCTTCGCCAGCAGAAGGATTCCCATCATCGCTAAACCTTTCGGAGGGCTTCCGCCGGCCGAAAGCGGGCCGCTCGCCATGCGGGATAGAGCGCCGACGCCACAGCTGTGACGGCCAGCCCCAGAGCCGCCTGAATGTAGACAGTGAAATCCTGCCGCCCGTACCAGAGGGGGCGCACGACAACCCCGGCCAGAGAAATCGCGCTTCCTTCGCTGCCCAGGTTCAGGCCATGAACCTGCAGATACCAGAGAAGTGGCGCGCCAAGCGCCGCCCCCAGGATCAGGCTGACTCCCGCCAGACTTGCCGCCTCCGCCACGATCAAACCAACCACCTGGAGCGGACGCATTCCCACGGCCATCAGCATGCCGAGCTCACGCGTGCGCTCGATGATCGCCATGAGCATGGTGTTGACGATGCCCATGGCCGCCAACAGGAAGAAGATGGAAAACAGAATGAACGTGATTCGACGGTTGAACTGCACGTAGTCGGCGAGCTCCGGTGCCAGCTTCTGCCAGGGCGCCACTTGAACCGGAAGGGTCTTGCTGAGTTGCACCTCAAGTGCCGCCGCTGTCGCCGTCGCGGTGGTGACGTCATGGAGCTTGATCCCGACTTCATGGATCCTCCCCGGCGCGAAGCGCACAAGCTCCTGTAGGGACGCAAGAGGCATGACGACCAGGCCCTGATCCATGGCAGACAGCCCCGTATGGAACAGACCGGCGACCGTGTAGAGGTCGTTCCCAAGAGAACCGTCGGCCGCCGGCGTCAGCAGGACGATTTTCGATCCCACCGCGGCGCCAATCGTCGCGGCAAGTTTATCTCCCATTACGACACCGTTGGGCATTTGCGCGCTCAAATAGCTCCCTTTTACCATCTGGTTTTGCAGCACAGTGATCTTCTGTTCCTGACCGGGGACCACGCCGAGGAGCTCCACCCCAGCGGATTGGTCGGTCGCGCTGGCAAGGCCATAGGAGTACACACGGGGGCTCGCTGCCTGCACCCGGGGGTCGGCAGCGATGGCGGCCATCAAGGCGCTGACATCTGTCCCACGTCGTCCACCCAGGGTCTGCTGAAGAGGCCGATCGGGATAGTATCCGGGTGCGTGCACCTCGATATCGGACAAACCAAGGTCGGTAGCGCTCTCGATCATCTGCTGCCGGAGCCCTGCCATCAAACAGGCCACGAACAGCAACATGGCGTAGCCCAAGCCGATTGCCGCCATGGCGATCAGCGTCCGCGCGGGATTGTACCAGAGATTGCGCCACGCAAGCCGCAGGAGCGATCGGCTCACGGCCTCAGGCTCTTCAGAGAGAACATCGTCTGGCTGATCGGCACGTCGAATTGGACGCTGTCGTACGAGACTTTCGTGTATTCACCCGGATGCTGCGCGGGTCGCATGACCAGGTGCGTCGGAATGAGCCTCCCGCCCACATATGCATAGTCGGAAAATGTCAGTTCCCGGACCAACGTCCCGTTCTCATCATAATAGCGTTGCCACACGGGCATCAGGTTGGATTGGCGTATTTCCAGGGTAATCTTTCCCCACACCACGGGTGCCGCCGGCTTGGGTGTCAGGGTATATTCGGTGACCGCAACGCCATCCCGCTGCCCTGCGAAGGTGGTCGTAATCGCATAGTCCTCAGTGAGACGGGCCTGGTCCACCAGGTCATTGAGGGTGAAGTCGCCGCCCATCCACGGGGTCGTCATCATCGAAGTCGGCATCGCTATCGTACGGTCGGCTTTCGGAAGATACATCCAGGCTTGGTTTTCGACCTTCAGGATCGCCGTGCCGGCGTCTTCCGCCGGTTGCCTGATCCGGACGAGGATCTTCGACTCGCCGAGAGACCAGAACTGCATCAGGATCTTGCGTTGGAAGTCCGGCTTGACGATCTGCATTTTCACCGTGGCGGTGCTGGATTTGCTGGTGAACAACCGGGCCATTCCGGCCACGATCTCCCGCGCGCTTTGACCATTCGCGGCCTGGCAGATCTGCCCCAGGCCCAGCCATGTCAGCCCCACGCAGATCGCGATGCGCGCGGTATGCCATCGCCTCGCACGATCGATTCGGCGGCTTGCTCCTCCCTCGACAGCAATTCCGAACCCTGCCGTTGTCGCGCTACTGGGGGAGGGAACCACCCTTTTCCTCCCCCAACATCTCAGTGAGTAGTGAACTGACTTGCTCATCCGAAAGCTGGTCCAGGTTGGCCAGCAGACGTGCCGCATTCTGGCTCTCCCCCGGGGGTTCGGCTGCTGGAATTCGGAGCGTTGCCGTATCGTCGATCTCGGCGGTCAATTCGTGCAGCACCTGCTTCACGACCTGGTCAACGCTGAACCCCTGAAGGAACTTTACGATGGGCACGTTCACTTTCAGGTCAACCGCGATCCGGTTCTTCAGTTCGACGGCCATCAGGGAGTCCACACCGAGATCGCTCAGAGGTTGCTGCGGGTCCAGCTTGGCCGGGTCGAGCCCAAGCGACCGGCCCACCTGCTCGCTCAGGTAGGTTTGCAGCAGGTGCAGGCGCTCCTCAGGGTCGGCCGTAAGGAGGGCGTCACGCCGTTCGCTCGTGCGTTCCTCCCGCCCGGCCACGGCGACGTCCTCGTGCGCCAATTCGGATAGCAACGGCGTGCCGCTGCCCGCCGGTTGAAATTCCCGGTACTGTTTCCAATTGACCGGCACCGCCAGGACCTGGATGGCGCTTTGCCCAAGCAGTCGCCCCAGCGTTTCCAGCGCCTTTTCGGGTGCGATGTTGCTGATGCCCAGCAGCGCGAGGCGTGCCGCGAGACGCTTGCCGCCAACCGACGCCGCGAACCCCTCGCCGGCCCAGGCGCCCCAGTTGATGCTCAGGGCTGGCCGGCCCTGGGCGTGACGATGATGCGCCAGCGCATCCAGGAAGGCATTGGCAGCGGCATAATTCCCCTGGCCAGGCTGGCCCAGCACCGAACCCGCGGACGAAAAGAGCACGAAGAAGTCCAAGGCAGCATCTAGGAGCAGGCGATGCAGCAGCCAGCCCCCCACCACCTTTGGCCGCAGAACCGCACGCAAAGACTCGGCATCAAGTTGCACCAGCAGTCCGTCCTGCAGGATCCCCGCCGCGTGCACGACGCCCCGGATTGACGGCCAGCCCTCCGCGCGGAACGCGTCCAGGAACCCGCGCAGTTCTCCTTCATCCGCCACATCGACAGCCGCCAGATGCACGCTGGCGCCCAACGCCTCCAGGTCGCGAATGGCGGTGATCTGGCGGAACAAGCGGCTTCCTGGTTCGGCTGCGTCCCAATGCGCACGCGGAGGAAGCCTGGTGCGTCCCAGCAGGATCAACCGTCGCGCCCCTTGCTCGACCATCCAACGGGCGACCAGCAGGCCCAGGTCGCCCAGGCCGCCGCTGATCAGATAGCTGCCGTCCGTCCGCCAGCGGAACGACGCAGCTTGGGCAGGCGACGGATGCCAGCGGACCAGACGGCCCACGTAACGCCGCCCTTGACGAAATGCGAGCTGATCCTCCCCCGCCATACCGGAGATTTCCGGCCACAGTTGATCGGCGGAGTCACCCGGTGACGCCTCCGGATCCAGATCCACCAGCCCTCCCCAGAAGGTCGGGTGTTCCTGGGCAACGACGCGCCCCAATCCCCACAGTGGTGACTGCGCGACGGATAGCGGGCGAGATGTTTCTCCGACCGCCTGGGCACCCTGTGTCGCGACCCATAGTCGGGGCAAGTCATGCGACTCCGCGCGCGCCAGCGCTTGCACCAGCAGCAGCACACTGCCACAGCCCAAGGTCTGCGCGGTATTCAGCGAAGCCGGGGTGGTTTCAGCCGCATCCAGGCCCCAGAGGTGCACAATGCCCAGACAGCCTGGCCGATCGGGTTGCAGGGCCACTCCGAAGAGCCGGCTGATATCTTCCGCTCGCTCAGGGTGGATACGATAATGGTCGCTGTCCGTTTGCGCATAGGAATCCCCGGCGACAATCAGGATGCTCCGTTCGCCCCGGGCCTCCAGCAGCGCCGACAGCGCGTCTCCGACGCCCCCCTTGTCGGCGAAGATCAGCCAGCTTGCGCGGCGGGCTGACGCCGCGGGTTCTACTGCCTTGAGCGGCTGCGCCCGCCATCGCAACTCATAGAGCCAGTCGTCGATGTTCGCGTCAGCCGCATCCCGCATGAAGCCGCCAAGGCGTTCAAAGCGGAGTCCCTGAATTTCGACCACCAGGCGTTCCGCTTCATCGAAAACCTGGACGTCGCCCGTTATGGCATCCGCCTCCCGGTGCCGTATCCGGGCGTGACACCAGAGATGACGCCCCGGTGCCGCGTGCACAACGAACGCGCCGATGCAGGTGGGAAGATAGAGCCCCTGTTGATGGGCGTCCGTCCCGTCCGTTGGAACCCACGCCGCGCAGACCTGCATCGCGGCGTCCAGGATGGCCGGGTGAATTTTCCCACCAGAGGCAGCTGCCTCCGTCCCGTCGGGCACCCGTACCTCGCCCAGCACTTCTTCACCGGACCGCCACAACTGGGTGATGCTCTGGAAGAACGGGCCGTAGTGGATGCCGCTCTCCTCGAGCCTCAGGTAATGGTCCCGCCCGGGAATGTGATCCGGACACCGCATGCGGATCTCGGTCAGCGTCTCCTGCCCCGCATCCGGGGGCGCGCTGCTGTCGTCCTGTCGCGGGCAGAGTTTGCCGGTGGCATGTAGGATCGGCGATTTATCGGCGCGCTTCGCCCCTTCGTCGCGACTGTAGATATGGAAGGACGCGCCATCGGCTGCGTCGCGAGAAAGGATCGCCTGAACCCTGCGGGTCCCGCCCTCGGGCAGGAACAGCGCCTTAGGAAATGCGATCTCCTTCAGCGCGACGGAGTCCGCACCGAAGGTTTCCGCTGCCACGGCGAGGGCCATCCCGACATAGGTCGAGGCGGGCAGGACGGAAACGCCCTGAATGCGGTGGTCATCCAGATAGGGCAACCTGTTCTTGTCCAGCACGGACTCCCAGAAATCTGTGCCCGCGGGATGCGGCAATGCGAAATGCCGGCCCAGAACCGGGTGGTTCACAGTCCCGCTAGAAGACACATGTTCCCGGTAAGAGCTTGTCTCCGGTCCCGCGGACTCCAGCCAGCGGCGCTCCCGCTGCCACGGATAGAACGGGAGTTGGACGCAGCGCCCCCCAGCCGGATAGATCCGGGTCCAGTTCACTGGATATCCCGCCGCGTACACTGCGCCCAGCGATCCGAGCAGGATCGCGCGCTCATCTTCGTCACGACGCAGAGACGGAAGCAGGGCGCATTCCCGGCCGACGTGATGCAGCCCCTGCTGCATGGCGCTCAGCAGAATCGGGTGTGGGCTGATTTCCAGGAAAATGTCGTGCCCGTCCTCCACCAGGCACTGCACCGCGGTGGAGAACAACACCGGCTCCCGCATGTTCCGCGCCCAATAGAGCGCGTCGAGCGTCCGCCCGCCGACGATCTGGCCGGTCACTGTCGAGTAGATCGGCACGGATTCCGGTTGCGGCCGCAGCCCTTCCAAAGCCTCCACCAGCGCGCCACGCAGCGGCTCCATCTGGGGGCTATGCGCGGCGAAGTCGACCTTGACCATGCGACAGAAGACGTCCCGGCTTTGGAGCTCCGACACCACGCTGTCCAGCGCGGCGGGATCACCCGACAGCACCGTCGAAGTGGGGCCGTTGCTGGCGGCGATCGACACGCGATCTTCGAGGCCGACCAGGACGCTTCGAGCCTCTTCGATGGAAAGCTCCGCCGCCGCCATGGCCCCTTGCCCGATGGTGCGCGTGAACAGGCGGCTGCGATGACAGACCACTCGAACGGCGTCGTCCAGGCCCAGCGCGCCGGCGACATACGCGGCCGCGACCTCGCCCAGACTATGGCCGACCACGGCCTGCGGCTCGACGCCCCAGGAGCGCCATAGCGCGGCCAGGCCAATCTGGATCGCGAACAGCGCAGGCTGGACGATATCGACTTCATTCAATCGCGACGGGGCGGCATCGGTCGCCGCAAGTTCAGCCAGCAACGACCAATCACCGTACGGTCGCATCGCCCGGTCGCAGCGCTCGATGACGTCCCGGAAGACCGGCTCGTGCTCCAGAAGCCCGCGTCCCATGCCGAACCATTGACTCCCCTGCCCCGAAAAAACGAACACAAGTTTGCGCTGGCGCGTGGAAAGCCGGCGGCCGGAGGACAAGCCGGTACGATTCTCGCCGCGCAAAAATGCGTCCAGGCTCTCCGCCATTTGGTCCGGCGAAGTCCCGGTCACGGCGAGGCGGTGGTCGTGATGACCTAGACGAACGCTGGCCGTGTAACAAATATCGGGCAGCGACGACGCGGCCTCCGGCGCGGCAAGAAAGTCCCGATAGGCACGCGCGAGGGCGTGAAGGGCTTCCGGCGTGCGGGCGGACAATGGGAGCAGTTGTGTGCCTGTTCTGCGCCCGGCATCCGCTGTACCGGTCGTGGCCGGGGGCGCCGCTTCCAGAACCACGTGGGCGTTCGTGCCGCCGAAGCCAAACGAGCTGACTCCCGCAAGTGCCGGGCCTGCCTCCGTGGGCCACGGACCGAGCGCCGTTTGCACACGGAGCGGAAGCTCGTCGAAAGGGATCAGCGGGTTGGGTGTTTGAAAGTGCAGACTTGGCGGGATTTCCCGATGCCGGAGCGCCAGCACCACCTTGATCAAGCCTGCGATACCGGCGGCGGCCTCGAGATGTCCGATGTTGGTCTTGACCGACCCCAGAGCCAGAGTCTGTCCCGGAGGACGTTCGGTGTTCAACACTGTGCCGAGCGCTTGCGCCTCGATCGGGTCGCCCAACAAAGTCCCCGTGCCGTGGGCCTCGACATAGTGAACCTGACCGGGGGAGACGGCCGCTTGCCGGTAGGCTTCTCGCAGGACGGCCTCCTGGGCCGCCGGATTCGGCGCCATGAGGCCGTTGCTGCGTCCATCCTGGTTCACGGCGGTGCCGCGAATGACCGCATGGATCGGATCCCGGTCCGCCACCGCTTGGGAGAGGCGTTTCAGCACGACAACTCCGGCGCCCTCACTGCGAACGTAGCCGTTGGCCCTGGCATCGAACGCCTTGCAGCGCCCATCCGGCGCCATGGCGCCGGCTTTGGTGAAATTGATCGCAATCGCCGGCGAGAGGATCAGGTTCACACCCCCGGCCACCGCCAGAGTGGCCTCGCCGCTCCGCAAGCTTCGGCAGGCCAGGTGGACGGCGACCAGCGACGAGGAACAGGCGGTGTCGACGGCAATGCTCGGGGCACGGAAATCGAACAAGTACGAAATCCGGTTGGCGGCGATACTCGGGGCGTTGCCGGTGCCGGAGTAGGCATCGATCCCTTCGAGATCATTCCACTGTTCGCGGCCGTAATCGCCGGTCGAGATGCCGATGAAGACGCCGACCTGGCTGCCGGCCAGACGCTCGGGCGCCTGCCCGGCATCCTGAAGCGCCTCCCAGGTTACTTCCAGCAAGAGACGCTGTTGCGGATCCATCCGTAGCGCTTCCCGGGGGGAGATGCCGAAGAAATTGGCATCGAACTGATCCACCTGATCCAGAAAGCCGCCCCAGCGCGTGTTCATTCTCCCGGGCACGGCCGGATCCGGATCATAAAACGCGCGCTGGTCAAATCGATCCGCGGGAACCTCTCGGATGGCATCCACGCCGTTCCGAAGCAAGTCCCAGAACGCATCCGGATTGTTCGCGCCGGGAAACCGGCAGCCGATGCCGATGACGGCAATCGGCTCGGCATGCTCCTCCCGGCCCTGGTCGACCGCATTTGCCGGCACCGGCACATCCGGCGACGTTGCCAAATGCAGAGCGAGAGCCTCGATCGTGGGGTACTCATAGACCAGAGCGGGAGAAAGCTTTCGTTCCAGCCACTCCGCGAGTTCGCCAGCCAGACTGACCGCCTCCGTCGACCCGAGCCCGTAGCTGACGAAGGGCTCCCGGACATCGATTTCCTGCGGCGCGATCCCCAGCGTCTCCGAAACCCGGGCGACCAGCCACGCCTGGATGCGTTCTGCGGCCTTGGAACTCTCGGACATGGCCTACATCCCACCAAATCTGTCCAGCGTCCCTTCCAGGAAGCCGGCCTTGCAGGCGTGGCGCTGCACCTTGCCGCTGGTGGTCTTGGGGATGCGCCCGGCCCGGAGCAGCACCACCGTGTGCGCGCGCGCATCATGCTGCTCGGCCACCGCCGCTCGAACAGCCCGGACCACGGCCTCGACATCCAGCGGCAACCGCCCCGGGGGGTGGGCGCTCGCCTCCCGAGCTGGGGAGGAATGACCCGCGGGCCGGTAGTGGGGCTCCACCTCGACAACGATGACCAGCCTTTCCTCGTCGGGTCCATCGACCGCGAATACCGCGCAGCAAGCCGGTCGCAAGGCCGGGTGGCTTTGCTCCGCTGTCAATTCGATATCCTGCGGGTAGAGCTTGCGGCCACTCAGGATGATCAGATCCTTCAGGCGACCGGTGACAAACAATTCACCGTCCTGGACGAACCCCAAATCTCCGGTGCGGAGAAACGGGCCATCTCCGGTGTCTTTCAGGCAGGCATGACAAGCGCGCTCCGTCTCCTCGGGTCGGTTCCAATACCCTTGGGTCACGCTCGGACCAGAGACCCAGATTTCACCCACCTGATCCGGCGCGCAGGCCGTCAGGGACTCCGGGTCGGCAATGACGATTTTCGTATCGGGAAGCGCGTGGCCGCTGCTGACGAGCGTCCGCACGTTCCGGTCCTGGTCGCAGGCGTCCACGACGTGGTTCCGTTCAAGCGCCGGCACCTGGATCGTGCGGACGATCCCATCGCGGAGCGAGCCGCCGGAAACCAGCAGCGTGGCCTCGGCGAGGCCGTAGCATGGATGCAACGTACCCGGACGCAGGCCACAGGAGGCAAAGGTCGCCGCAAATCGCCTCATGGTGTCCGCGCGGACGGGCTCCGCGCCGTTATAGGCAACGTCCCAGCTCGTCAGGTCGAGAGTCTCGCGTTGCTCGGGCGTGATCCGGCGGGTACACAATTCATACGCGAAATTCGGGCCGCCACTAATGGTTGCCTTGAAGCGCGAAATCGCCTCGAGCCACCGTACCGGCCGCATAAGGAACGAGACCGCGGGCATCAGGTAGCAGGGGCGTCCCTTGTAGACCGGTTGGATGATCCCATTCGTCAGTCCCATGTCGTGGAACGCCGGTAGCCAAGTGACGGTAACACCGTTCGGGTCGAGCGCGAAGAGGCGGCTGATATACACGGAATTGTGAATGAGGTTGCCATGACTGATCATGACACCTTTCGGTTCCGCGGTAGAGCCCGACGTGTACTGGAGCAACGCCAAGGTGTTGCCGGTTACTCCCGGGTCTTGCCACTCCTCCGCCAAGCCGCCGGCAACCATGTCGGTGGGCACCCAGCGGAGCTTCTGGAATTCGGGAGCTTGCGCGAACAGATCCCCAGCATCTGCAAGAATCGCCGAAGTGGTGAGCACCACCGAAGGTTGCGCATCGTTGATGATGGCCCGGAGCCGGGGGATGGTCCGCTGCGGGTGAGTCAGGTTGGGCGCAGGCAGCGGAACGGCAATCACCCCCGCATACAGGCAGCCGAAGAAGGCAGCAATGAACTCGAGACCGGCCGGATAAAGCAACAGCGCACGCTCCCCGGCCGCTCGGTAGCTCGCCAGCAGCGCGCCGATGCCCCGGGCCTGACAATCCAACGTCGCATGGGTGAGGTGATCTCCTTCTGCTTCGCCATCGATGAGATAGGTATGGGTCCGCTGATCGGGTTGCTGAAGCGCCCGCCACCGAAGGACTTCGACGAGCGTGGTTGCGCCGCCAGCCGGTTCATTAAAGTCGTTCGGCACGACAGATCACCATGGCTTGGCCCGGGAGACACATTACCGGAGAGTTGGTTGCGGGGACATCCGAGCACGGGTGGCGGCAAGGCCTCGGTGGTCAGGCATCCGACACAGGTGTTTGGGCGCGCGCGGGACGGTCGCGGCGGCGTTGAAGTAGCTTCGGTCGACACCTCGGCTCGGGTCGTTGGTATCGCTGCCGGCCGACCGAATGACGCCGGTTTCACCTGTTTCGACGGCGAAGATCCGCCGGCGGGAGCGATCAACCAATCCGGGCGACGCACTGGCCGGTATGTCCATCTGGGTCGGAAGCAAGGGCATGGCCGAGTAGCTCCTTCCGCGTCCGCAAGTCCGACTTCCCCAAGGGGCAACGCCGCGTCGTTGTTCGCACGGCCGGAGGCAACCCGAGGCGGTTGCGAAATCAAACCGCGACGTGCTCCGCTCTGTCGGCATAAGGACCCTCTATCCCAACGAGGCTTCGCACCCGCTCCAGCGCGGCGCCCACCACCAACTGCGTCAAAGTCCGTCACGATGGGAGAGGCAGGCCCAGTCGCCGGTTGCGAGATCGCTCAAGTTCGGTATACTCACCAAAGGCCGGTTTGGTTGGCGCTGATGGCAGCGAGTTGACCTTATTCCCTGGCGTAGATCAAGGGGGCGGAGCGGTGGAATCGATCACGGACGCAGTCATGCAGATCATTTCGCGGGAACTCAAGATTCCCGTCGATCGTCTGAGCCCAGGCACGGCGTTGCAGGACCTCGGCGTCGAATCAATCGATCTGATCGAGATCATCTTCGCGCTGGAGGAAGAATTCGACATCAGCATCCCCTATAATGCGAATGAGGCGGCAGGCACAGGCAAAGAGGAGGCCTCGCAGAATGGACTGGGAAAGCTGGAGACCATTGACCAGATTGCCGCGGCAGTGAGCAGTCTCGTGGACAAGAAGTCCCCCGCATGAACCGCGTGGTCATTACGGGGCTCGGGGTCGTCTCCCCGGTGGGATGTACCCTTGGGGAGTTCTGGCCGGCCCTTGTGGAAGGCCGCTCGGCCATTGGCCCGTTCTCGGTTTCCCGGAGTGAGCGGCTGACCACGCGCATCGCGGCCCAGGTTTCCGAGTTCGACCCTGCACTGTTTTTCGAACCCAAGCAGGGCGCCCTCATGGACCGCTTCGCGCAGTTCGCTGTCGTGGCCGCGCGTGCCGCCGTGCAGGATTCGGGCCTGACAATATCGGACCATCTGGCTCTTGAGACGGCGACGGTCATTGGCAGTGCCTCCGGCGGCCAGACGACGATGGATGATGCGTATTTCAGATTGTATTCCGAAAATGCGTCGCGCCTTCATCCGTTGACGGTCCCTCGATTGATGACGAGCGCGGCTGCGAGCCAGGTAGCGATGGACCTTGGCCTGAAGGGCCCGGCCTTCTGCACGTCGACCGCTTGCGCGGCGGGCACGCATGCGATCGGCATGGCGTTCCATCTGGTTCGTTCCGGCCAGGCAGCCATCGCCGTCGCCGGCGGCGCCGAAGCGTGCCTGACAGCGGGGACGATCAAGGCATGGGAATCGCTGCGCGTGCTCAGCCAAGATACCTGCCGACCCTTCTCCCGCACGCGATCGGGGCTGGTGCTGGGCGAGGGGGCGGCCGTGTTGCTGCTGGAGGATCGCGCACAAGCACTCGCCCGGGGAGCACGCGTCTACGCGGAAATTCTGGGATTTGGCATGACCGCCGATGCCTATGATATCACCGCATCCGATCCCGACGGCGCCGCACGGGCCATGCGGGCGGCGCTTCGGGATGCGCGAAAGAATCCAGGCGATGTCGACTACGTCAACGCGCATGGCACCGCAACAGCCCAGAACGATCGATCGGAGACAACAGCCCTGCGAGCTGTCTTCGGGCAGGATGCCAGGCGCATTGCGGTCTCTTCCAGCAAGGCTGTGCTCGGTCACGGACTGGGCGCCGCGGGTGCGCTCGAGATGGCCGTGACCGCGCTTGCCATCCATCGGCAGACAATTCCGCCAACAGCCAACTTCCAGGAAGCCGATCCTGATTGCGATCTCGATGTGGTTCCGAATGTGGCTCGTCAAGCAGACATTAATGTTGCGATGTCGAATTCCTTTGCCTTCGGCGGCCTGAACGCCGTACTGGTGGCCTCCCGGGCCTGAAACGGTTGGGCTACAAGCGGCGGGTCCGGAGCCACCGGCACACGCAATGGCCCCGCTCGGACCGAAGTCCCACGGCCGGAGGATGCGGGAAGTCATCCGTCGGCTGCTCCTTGGAATCCACAAAGAACGTTACGTTCCAGATTCTATCGCCCCCGTTACCGAATCATGATGCCGATGCCCGGGCCATAGAAGACCGGCGGCGGATAATAGTACGGCGAGCCGTAGTACGGCGAGCCATAGACGACCGGCGGAGGAGGGTAGTAGCCGCGGGGCCAGCCGGGACGCCCGCGGCCGCCGCGATAGTCCCGACGATACCGATCAGGACCTCTATGGTCTGCCGCGTTGGCCGACGCGGCAAACGTCGCAACAACCAAAGAGGCGGAGATCGCGAACCCGGCGGCAAGCTTCGCTTTCCGGCGGCGTTCGGATTTGACGTCGATGACGCTGCTCATTGCGAACTCCTTTGACAGGCGCGCTCTCGCGTCCGGAAATGCCGCGGCTGGCCCACTACTTTCGCCGCAGCGCCCCTTTGTGACCAAAGGCCTCAAATACCTCATCGGCGTTCTTCTTCTGCGCCGCGGGCATGGCGTTATAGAGAGTCTCGAAGGATGCGATCAGGTTCTTCATCCCGTTCACGCGCGCCTGCGCGAATCGCTGATAGGCCTGCAGGCTTTCCACCGCGGTCATGCCTTCCGGTGCCGTCTTCCCGACGTCCGCGACGATTTTTGCCATGTTGGCGGCATTTTCACGCATCGCCTGGGCCACGTTGGTCCATTCCGGCTCCTGCGCGGTGGTAATTTCCAGCGCCTGGTGGAGCTCCGCGATCCGCTGCTCGACCGTCTCTTCCTTCGTCGCGGCTGCCCCTGGGGCAGCCTGGGTCTGTTGCGTGGCTGCCGCGGAGCCCGCCTGATTGGGCGACACCGCGGCCTGCGCCAGTTGCATGCCGGCAGTGGCACGCACCGCGATCAGCGGACTGACGAGCACGATCACGCCCAGCAGCGCCGCAATCACAACGGCGCGCGTGAGGGACAGGGAAGCGGCAATCCGGCGCTCGAGCGAGGACATTGGTGGAACCCCTTCCAAAGCCGGTGAACCGTTCAACGGAGGTGGGCCAGATTGACGTCTCGGACTCTCTTATCAACCCTCGGAAAGTACCTATGGGGAAGACCGAGGCCTGCCGGCCGGAATGCCTGTGGGTCCGGAAGCATGGATCCCCCTGCGGGGAGGGCTGATCGGCCGCTCGGTGAAACGCGGGCTAGCCTGGCACCAACGCCTTCGTGCCGCTCGCTTCCAGCAGCCGCACCGCGCGCCGATTGAAGGAGACGAAGCTCTCCGCCCCC
>VFSW01004185.1_pt1 | contig 21513 bp, 18 predicted proteins | sample 5358111 | NCBI WGS metagenome assembly VFSW01 (sample SAMN11554181, study PRJNA540505) | mine drainage metagenome | isolation source: sediment from site ElyBrook_90M | place: USA: Ely Copper Mine, Vershire, VT | collected 2017 | reverse complement strand
CCGCTTCCGGAACGGCCGAGACACCCCACCAAGGAGTCACCGTGAGCGCATGGGAGGCCCGGGGCGCGAGCTTGCTGACCCGATGGACCGACGGCCATCCCCAAGGCCCTTCGACCGACGGGGGAAGGGATCGACCGGACTTCCGGTACAGCCGGAGCGCCCAGCCGGCTCGCTCGAGGCGGCGGCCCACCGCGAGCACCTCCTCGATATCGCCGAGCCCCCCGCCCACCACGGCGGGCTGCAGGTACACGTCGAGCGACCGGCGGCGGGCGCCCCGGGGTCCGGTCATGCCGTCAGTCGGTGGATCAGCGTGTGCGACCGGAAACGTTCCACGAACCCGAGGGAGTCGAGGAGCGGGCACATCCGCCACTCGTGCTCGGGCACCTCGGTCAGGACGCGAGGGGCCCGGCGAGACTCGGCCCACCGGAGCGCGGTCAGGAGCAGGTCCCGTGCGACCGGCTGCGGGACACCGGCGCCGAACAAGGGAGAGGAAAGATTGGCGGCCTGCATGAGGCGGCTGACCGTGGAACGAAGGAAACCGACCGGTCGGCCGTCGACCTCCGCGACCCAGGAGGCCACGTCGGACTGGAGAACGTTCCGGGCGACTCCGGACATCCCGAAATCCTCCCGGTGGCGGGGAAGGATCTTCCGGACCTCCGGCGGCATGAGCGCGTTATCGAGTTCCGCGAGCTGCGCCCCGTCTCGGTGGAGGTAGGGTCGGATCCGGGTCTCCCCGCTCGGAAGGGGAAGGGGCGTGTCGGGGCCGAAGGTCCGGGCGAGCCAGATCTGGTCCCGGAGCGGCTGGTAGCCCCACCGATCATACAACCGGATCGCCGGGTCGTTCTGCGAGAGCACGTCCAGGACGAGGACCGGGCGGTGATACCTCCGGCCCAGGTCGTCGCACGCGCGGAGCATCGCCTGGGCGTGCCCCTGGCGTCGGACCGAACGGTCCACGACGACGCCGCTTACATACGCGGCTTCCGGAGTGAAGTTGAGGAGGCTGGTGCCCACGAGCCGGCCGTCCACCTCCACGACCAGCACGAGGAGGATCGGCCGGCCGAACAGTCGCGCCAGGCCCAGGAGGAATCGAATGCCGATGCCCTCGGTCTTCCGGAGCACGCCGCCGACCGCGTCGGGGTCGAGGCCAAGGAGAGGGAACTCCTTCGAGGGGTTACGTCGCCAGAGATCGGCCACGCCGGCCCAGTCCACCCTCTGATACTCTCGGACCGTCACCTCAGTCTCCCCGAGGAACGGACCGAGGCCGGAAAGAGGTCGGCCAGCGGGGGAGCGACGCGGCCGTCGCGCGTCTCGGGCGCCGGGAGGCGAGCGCGCCGGCGCAACTCCCGTACCGGAAGCCGGCCCCAGGCCCTGGCCAACGCCTGTTCAATGGCCCGGTCGGGGTATCGATGGTGGAGGCGCGAGAGGGCCTGGACCACCGCGTCGAAGATCCGGTCCTTGGCGTCGCTCTGGAGCTTGACGGCACCATCCCCTTGGGCGAACGTATCCGGGTCTCCGTGGGTGCCGGTGGGATCTTCCAACAGCGCCAGGAGGGCATCCCGGCTCTCTTGGTCGCCGAGATGGCCCAACGCCCAGACCGCGGCCAGTCGCACTTCCGGGTCCGAGTCCCCAAGACGGCCTCGTATCCGCGGTGCTGCATCGGCCAGCCCGAGACGGCCGAGCGCATAGACCGCGCCCCGACGGGGCCACATCTGCGGGTCTTCCAGCAGGGAGAGCAACCGATCCCGATCTTCGGACGCGCCGACCTCGCCGAGGCACTCCGCGGCCGCGCCTCGGACCGACCAGACCGCATCCCGAAGATGCTCCCGGGCTGGCGCCGCGGCTTCGCTCGCTGCGAGCCGTCCCAACGCGTGGAACGCGCAGACCCGGGACCAACTCGTCTTGTGCGACACGAACTCGAGAAGGGCCGGCACCGCCACCGGGTCGCCGATACGGCCCAGCGCCACTAGCACGGCGGGAAACACCCGGAGGTCCGGCTCCACCCGCAATCGCTCCAGCAACAGGGGGACCGCCGCTCGATCCTTTCGTTCGCCGAGACCGACCGCCGCGGCAATGCGGACACGGACCGCCGGGTCGGCGAGGAAGGGCCGGAGCAGGTCGCCGACGTTCGACGGATGGAGATGGGCCAGCGCGAGCAGAACTTCCCGTCGGACCCGGTCGTTGGGATCCCCGCGGGCTAACGTGAGTGCCGCGATCGCGTCCACGCCGCCCACCCGGCCGAGCGCCACCGCCGAGCTCCACCGAACGCCCGGTTCTTCATCCTCTAACCGGGCGGTGAGGGCCGGCGCCGATCTTGGGTCGGCGACGGACCAGAGGGCCCACGCGGTCTGTTCCCGCACCCGGGCGTTCGGATCCGTGAGGGAGCGCTCGAGGGCGTGCCGGCTTCGTGGATTCCCGAGCGCTCCGAGCGCGCCGGCGGCGAGGGCCCGAACCGCGGGCTCCGGATCCTGGAGCGCCTGCTCGAGGGCCGGCCGGCTTCGGCGCCCCGTTAACTGCCCCAGTCCCCCCGCCGCCGCTTGCCGGAGGACCGACTCCCCTCCCCGGGCGACCCAGTCACGGATCTCCTGCAACCGCTCCGCCACCGGCCGATCCGGGCCCATGCCCGGCCCGGCCGACCGATTCGGGGACGTGCGCTTCCGCCGGCCGGGGGTCATCGTTTCCCACACCCGACCGCGGCTAATGAGGTCGCTGCGGGACCGGGCGCCCGCGACTACGCCATCTCCTCGATCCGGTCGTCCAGCCGCCGCTGGTCCAGCGACTCGGGGGAACGGTACCGGCCCAGCTCCTTCTGCGAGGAGATGCCCCAGCGGGGGAGGAGCATCTCCCGGCGCACGCCCATCGGCGCGAGGAGCGTTTCCGCCGACCGGGCCAGGAGCTCCAGGTACGCCACGGGGTCGTACGGCTCGTCGCCCTCCAACGCTTCGGCGACCACGACCCGGTCCCGCCACGACCGGGCGGTACGGTCCGCCACGAGGTACCGAACCGTCTCCCCCGGCGCGCGCAGGATCCCGTGATGGGCCAGCTGTCGGAGCGCCGCCACCGAATCGGTGAACGTCACGTAGGCGTCCAGCTCCTGGACGATCCGACGGGCGATCAGGAGTTCCTCGCGTGGCCAGGTACCGTCCTGGATACGCGCGGCGAACGCGTCGGCCCGGGCCAGCGCCCGCGGGACCGCGGCGCGAAACTCCTCGGCGGTCCGGGCGCGGCCGAACAGCTGGAGGAGCTCCCCTTCGAATCGCCGCAGCAGCACCGGCGTGTCGTGGCGCCGGGAGCCGATGCCCCGAAGCTTGAACTCGCCCGTGGAGTAGAGCCCGTAGTACCGGTTCGGCACGCCGAGGCCGTGGGTCACCGCCGGCAAGAAGACGATCCACCGGTACCGGCCCTCGTACCCGAGCGGCAGGTCGAACTCCCGGCTCATCGTCGCGGCGAACTCCTCGGGGTCCGGCGGACGCGCCGGGTCGAGCGGTTGCACCCAGAGCGAGTCGACGATGCCGTGGATGACCCGATATCCGCTCCGCTCGGCCCGGTGGAGGAGGCCGGCCAATAGCTCGCGCGCGTAGGCGTTGATCGACTCGTGACACTCGATCCGGCCGAACCGGGCGTTCCGGTACCCTTGGTACCCGAAGGCGGTGACCAGGATCCACTTGAGCATCTTCACCCGGCGTTGGAGGATCTCCCGTTCGAGGGGGGAGAGCCCCGGTTGCCGGAGACGGGCCTTGTACGCGAGACGCCGGACCAGGAGTGGCTCCAAGGTTCGGGGAATGAGACCGACGCGCCGGTCGCACGACCGGTAGCCGAGCCCCGGCGCCCGGCGCCGGGCAGTGGGACAGCATCGACAGTCGAGCGTTTCGGCGGAGAGGTTCTGCCGGACCATGATGTGCGGATAGAGGCTCGCGAAATCGAACTCGTCGACGTGGTCGTGGACGCCGACCGGCGGCTGGAAGATCACCCCGCCCCGGTCCCCCTCGAGGAGTCTCCGACCGGATTTCCACGCCTCCGGCCGGTTCTTCTTCCACGGGATGTGGACCCCTTCCTCCCGGGCATGGGCCATCTCCATCGCCGTGAAGCAGGTCCCCGGCGATTGGCGGGCTACGGTCTGCAGCGAGAGCCGGGAAAGTCGGGCCGCCTCGATGAGTCCCGGCACCGCCGCGTCGCCCCAGAGGAACGAGTTCCCGCGGTCGACGTGGAACCGGCCGGGCAGCACGAACGCCGCTTCGCGATGTTCGATCTTCCCGTAGCTCTGGTACGAGAAGGCATCCCGGGCCGGTTGGAACCGGGCCGGTTCCCTACCGAGGAAGAAGGTCGCCTCGGTGAAACCTACGGCCTGGGCCCGCCGGTACAGCCAGGGAATGTCCCCCCCGTCCCCTCCATCCGTGAGGAGCAGGTCCGGGTCCTGCCGAACGACCTCTTCCCGGAGCGCGGCCAGGAGAGCCTCCTCCGGACCCTCGAGGGTGACATCGCCCAGCCGCACGGCGGAGATCGGCTCGGTGCCGCGGACGAAACCGTCCCGGCGACACCCCCGGAGCTCGACCTCGAGCCCCGCGCCGGTCAGCGGGGGCAGGGCATAGTCGATCGTCTCCGCCGGCTCGAGCGCGACGACGGAGCCGGCAGACCACCGTACCGGAGCGAACGGGTAGAGCTGGTGCTCCAGGTGGTAGAGGTGCGGCGGGGTCAGGTCCACGTCGTAGAGGTGGAACCGGGTGTAGCCGCCCCGGGCATCGATCGTCGTGGCAACGCGCCGACGGTCCAGGTTCCGGCGCGTCGTGACCGATAGGATCCGCCGAGGTCGCCGGTCGTAGAGCGATGGCCGGAGGACCGCGAACGTGGTCTCGGCGATCCGGGGGTCCTTCTCCAGTTCCCGGGAGAGCTCCGTGAGGTCGGTCCGGGCTCCGTCGACCCAGAATGGCGGGAGGAACGGCTCGACGCGCCGGGTGATCGTTCCCCGGACGCCGTCCTTCAGCCAGAGGACGACCGAGGTTCCGTCGCGTCCTTCGGTGACGTCGAGCAGCCAACCCTCCGCCATCGGCGCACCCTCCGGGTCGGTCGACCGTTCGGCGCGCCCGGACGACGAGCGGGGGCGGATGGCGACGGCGCAGCGCCCTGTCGCGTGCGGAGGTCGAGAAGGATCGACAGGAAGATCGTCTCGGTGAGGTCCGGCGAGCCGCCGTACGTCGACTGCGGAATGTACCGCCGCACGGAGGTACGGAGCTCCTCGAGCGCGGTCCGCTCCTCTGGCGTAGGCAGAAGAGCGGCGAAGCGGTCCCACCGCTTCAGTCGTTCCTCGAGTGCCTGCCGATAAGTGGGTGCGGTGCGCCCCACGGATTCACCTCCTGCGTCGCGTCGGACGGCGCGAACTCTTCGAGACCCCGTTGACCGGGCCTCCGGTGGACCATCAGGAGACGACGGCCTTCTCGAGCCGACCCGAGCTCTACCCCCTCGGGTCGAGGGATCAGTCGCACGAGGTCGGAGAACCGGGGACCGGACTCGGCCAATCCGGGAAACGCCGAAAGTCCTCCCGACACCGTGAGGAGCAAGGGAAGCCCGGTCCCTTCGACCAGGTCGGCGAGCCGTTCCGCCACGTAGCGGAGCAGTGGCTCCCGCTCCTCCGGTGGAAGTTCTTCGGGATTCCCGAATAACGCCGGTAGCTCGTGTCCGATGAGGAGCGTAGGACGGTGGCGACGCGCCTCGGCCGACCATCCGTCGACGAGCGCGACCAGCTGGTAGGCGGTGAACGCCCGGGCCAGATGGATTCCTTCGAGGACCGGGTCGGGCTCGAGTCCGAGCGCCTGACCCTGTTCGGCGATGCGATAGGGATTGAATCGGTTGGCGCCTTCGAGGAGCGAGATCCGGCCCTGGGCGAGCGCGCTGCCGGCGTAGAGCAGCTCGAGCAATCGATCGATCGCGGAAGAAGCGCCGGTCCAGACCGTCGCTTCACCGGGAGCGAAGCGCTTCCCGAGCCAACCGAAGAGTGGGGGCGCGTCGGGAAGCACGCGCCGGGCCGGCAATCGGCGACGGATCCGTACCGGGACCCGCGGGGTGGGTCCGGCGGGTCCGGCCGGGACCGACACCGGACCCGACGCCGGCACCAGATCCGGGATGGCCCATGCGGAGTAGGATGGGACGAGCGTAGCCGCTGCTCCTCGAGACACGATGAAACCTCGAAAGGACACGAGCGGCCCGGTCGCATCTTAAGTCGCCCCATAGGGGATCTGAAACGGTCCGAGATGTCGGCGTTTCAGCGAGCGCGTCGGCGCTCCGGGGATGGGGCCTACTTCTTCGTCTTCGGCGGAGGAGAGTACTCGCGGGTCCACGAATCCGACAGGTCGTCCCGTCGAGGTTTGTACACCTCCTCGTAAAAACGTCGCCGGGACTCCAACGTCGCACGGTCGTAGTTCCCGACGGTGCGAAGCGCTTCATCCCAGGCGGCGCGGAAATTCTCTTTCGTCCCGAAGCGGGTGGCCACGGCACGGTCGAACGCGACGGACGTCTGGGCCTGGTCCCCGATGGCGAAGACGAGTTGCTCGGCCTTCGGGTCCCGAAAGGCCTCTTCATCTCCCAGCCGATAGGCTTCACGTTCGGGCGGTTTGGCCGGTCCCGGCGTCGACCCGTCCGAGGGGGAACCGCTCCCGCGGAAACCGCGTTTGGCCGCCGCGTAGAAGATCGCCCGGTTCAACCCCCACGAAAAGGCGGAATCCTGGGACAACCCGAGAACCTTGGCGCGCGCCGCCTGGAGCATCGCCATCACGACAAATCGCGTGACCCGCCCCTGATTCCTCACCATGAGAGCCTCTCCCCGGCGCCTCGCCGCGGGCCTCCGGGAGCGGTCGCCGCTCGACCGATCCGCTCTCCGTTACACCGGAGAGGCCTTCCCGCGGTGCCTTGCAACGGCCAGTTGGTTGAGTTCATCGAAGGTAATCGCACCGTCGAGCAGGGAGCGGTATGTTCCGCGGGTCAGGACTTCCCGGCTGGCCCGCTGGAGCAATCCGAGTGCTGCGTACGAGGCCGAGGGACCGAAGCTCACCCGCTTCACGCCCAGCTTCTCCAGCGTCGCGACCGGGGGGAGGCCCTTACGGATCATCACGTTCACCGGGCAACGGAGCGCATCCACGAAGGTAGCGATGGAGTCGGCGTCCGTCAATCCCATCGGGTAGACGCAATCTGCCCCGGCGTCCCGGTACGCGACCGACCGGCGGATCGCTTCGCGAAGACGGGCTCGCTCGCTGCCTGGAGCCTGCCGGAGTGCATCGGTCCGAGCGTTGATCACGAGAGGCACCTGCATCGATTCCCCGAGGCGTCGGACCGCCTCGATCTTCTGGACCTGCAGGGCGTCGGGACAGAGTCCGTGGCCGGAATGGTCCATGTCCTCGAGATTGATCCCGACCGCTCCGTTTTCGAGCATCCGTCGGACCGTGGAGACCACGGCGCGGGGAGTCGTGCCATACCCCGAGACGATGTCCGCGCTCAGCGGGAGCGAGAGCCGGCTTGCGATGCGACCGACCGCGGCCACCAGTTCGGGAAGGGGCATCTTTTCTCCGTCCGGATACCCGAGGGACACCATGATCCCGGCGCTCGAAGTCGCGACTGCCGGGAAGCCCGCCTCCTCGAAGACCCGGGCGCTCGGGACGTCCCACGCGTTCGGAAGAACGAGGGCCTTCTTACCGTGGTGTAGGGCACGGAATCTCTCGGCCTTCTTGGCTTGGTTAGACATTCGAGAATCCCTAACCCGCCCGGGACTAAAACCTTCGACGGGACCCAATGTGCGTAGATGCGGGCGACCTGCCGCCGGCCGCCAGCCCCACCGCTCCGGGGAAAGTACGAATCTCCCGGGGGATCACGAAGCACCCCCTCCCTTCTGTCGGGCTCGATGGCGTTGCACCATCAGGGCCACCGTGGCGCCGGCCACGATGAGTGCGACAAGCCCTCCCAAGACCAACCCGTCGAAATTCGCGGAACGACCGAGTTCCGCGGGGCAGTTGAAGATCGGCGGCCGCACGAGGATGGAAGCGGACGTCCCGGTCCGGGCCGCGTCCGTTACGTTGAGCGTCACGTTCCATTCGTACCCGCGGGCGAAGGTGTGCGACGGATCCTGCACGGTGGAGGGAGGGCTACCATCCCCGAAGCTCCAGTTGAACTGGTACGGAGGAACCCCGCCCGATGCGTTGCCGAGGAAGTGCGCGGTAAGGACGACCCCGCCTCCTTGCCCACACGGATTCCCGGTGACCGTCCAGTTCACAAACGACGCGGTGGCCGACAACGTGGAAGCTTGTTCCCGGCCTCCCGGGCGTTCGCTCGGCGCGGGGATCGCCGGGAGAACGAGCGAGAGAGTGGCGAGGGTCACTAGGATGACCGGCCAGGCCCCCTTCATCTCGACTCGGTCGAGTCTCAAGCGGTAATGTCAATCGCGGTCCATGTCCGGTAGGGAAAAACGGATCTTCGGGGAGCCTACCCACCACATCATCCGATTCCGTCGGGGGAGGCCAGCTCCCGGGGAGCGCGACGGCAGACGAGACGCGACTCCGCGAAGGCGCCCCAGATCCGCCCGTTCGCCGTCCGCTCGAGCGGCGCGCACCTCTGGAGGCTACGGGGGCCTCCTTCGGAGGCCGAGAAGAGCTACCGCGAGGACGATGGCCACGCCCCCAAGGTACTGGGTTCCCGTGAGTACGAGCCCCAGGAACAGGTAGGTCGCCACGGCAGCCGCGATCGGTTCGAACGAGGCGACCACCCCAACCTCGGTCGGGGGCAGACCGCGCAGCCCGATGAGATAGAGACCGTACGCGAGGACGGTGCCGCCCACGACGATGAACCCTACGAGGCCCACGACCTCGACTTCCGCAGGCAAGCCCTGCGGGAAGGAGTAGTTCAGGAACGAGTATGCACCGAATGGCAGGGTCACCAAGCCCCCCAGCAGGAATCCCCAGCTCGTCACCGCCCAGGGACCGGACTCCCGGACGAAACGAGCCCCCAGGATAGAGTAGAGCGCCCCCGCAATGGCCGACAAGAGTCCGAAGGCGATTCCCGCGGGGGTGACCAGGATCCCGACCGATCCCCCGCGGGTCTTCGCGATCAGCAAGAAGGTCCCGACCCCGGCGAGCGCGAGCACGGGGGTCCAGCGAGGCGACCACCGGATCGACCCGCGGGCGACTTCATACACGGCCACCATCGGCAGAAACAGAAACTGGAGCAGGGTTGCCGTGACCGCGTTCGAAAACTGAATCGCCTCGAGATACGTGATTTGCGACCCCGCCAACCCGAGGAAGGCGAGAGCGAGGAAGGCGGCAGAGAACCGCGGACGAGGGCTTCGTGGCGCGATGGCAAAGATGAGGAGCGCCCCCGTGAGCATGCGCACCGTGGTCAGTCCAAGGACCGGAAACTGGAATCGCTCGAAGAGGGCCTGGGCGGCCGTTCCCGACACTCCCCAGAGCGCGGCCCCAACCAGCGTCGCGACCAGAGAGAACTGAGTGCTCCTCACGATCGCATCGGCCGAACTCGCCGAGGAGGGGGATAAGTCCTGCTTGCCGACGGCCTACCCTCGCGGTACCGCTCAGGCATCGTATCCCCTCCGAACCGGATCGAATCCTGATACCTCCTTCGAGTCGGGACCTCCGGGAGAGTCGTGGGCTCGATGGATGATATGACAGGAAGTGGTAACTCGAAGAAGGCGAGGGCCACCAGAACGACCGACCAGGCCCCCCGTATCATGACTCCATCCGGAGTGGGCCGGTGATGCCCATCGCGCGGCGTGACCGGCGGGGAGAACCAGATTCCCGGGAAATCGGCCTACCAGATCATCCGATTCCGTCGGGCGAGAGGCAGCTCCCGCGGAGCGCGACGGCGGACGAGACGCGACCCTAGGAAGGCGGCCCAAATCCGTCCCTTCCGGTCCCGCTCGAACCGGAGGTACCCGGTGCGGCCGCGCGGGCCCTGGATGAACTCGTCGTGCCCGTTCGGGACCATACGGAAGTCCCGTTTCGTGAACTCGATCCCGATGAAGTCGAGCCGGAGGCCGGTAGGCACGGGCCGGACCCGGAACCAGATCCCTTCTCCCGAGCAATAGTACCCAGCATACTCCTGGAACGTCGCGGGTTTCGGAGGGTTCGGGGGAACATCGCTCCAGGAGCGGGCCAATGGGCGGTGGGTCAGGAAGTTGACGCCTGCCTGCGCCGCGAGATGGGCCGGCGCCTGGTCGAGGTTGGTCAGCACCGCGGAGGTGATTCCCTGGTTCGGAAGGAGCAGGATGATCGAGGAGACACCCTTGAGACCGCCGGTGTGGTAGACGAGCGGTCCGTCCACGGTGTCGGGCCGCACGAAAAGCCCGTACCCGTAGGAGAGGCCCGCTGCGATCGCCACGTGGGGGTGCATCATCGTCCGGAGGCTGGACGGTCCCAGGACCTTGGTCCGCCCGACCCGGCCACCTGTCCGGAAGATCTCGAGGTACCGTTCGAGGTCCTCGAGGTTCGTTCGCAGGGCTCCCGCGCCGCGCAGGCAGGTGTCCTCCCACCAATCCTGGGAGGCGGTCCACCCTCGCCGACGGGGAGGGAGCGGAGGAGAGTAGAGGGTCGTGACCTCGGGCGATCGGAACATGACCCCCGTGTCGAAGGTGGTGGATTCCATGCCGGCTGGGCGCAGTATCTCGTCCTCGAGGAAGCTCTCGAGGCGACGCCCGCTCACCCGCTCGATCACGGCGCCGAGGAGCCCGAAGGCCTCGTTGGAGTAGCTGAAGTATTTTCCCGGTGGACCCAAGAGCTCGTAGCGGGTGGTGCGGAGATACTCCAGCAACTGCTCGTAGGTGTCGATCGGCGGATGGTCCGGGTCGATGCCGACCCGCCGGGCGACTCGAGGATCGTTGACCGGGCTCCGCGCGAGGCTTCGCCCGGAGGTGTAGTAGATCGAGGGGAGCGGCGGAAGTCCGGAGGAGTGGGTCAGGAAGTGGTGCAGCTGGATCCGTTCGGTCCACCGGGGATTCGGCGTACCGAACTCGGGTAAGTGCCGCACCACTGGGTCGGTGACCCGTAGTCGGCCCTCCTCCTGCAGCCGGAGGATCGCGAGCGCCGTGAACGACTTGGTGACCGATGCGATCCCGAACATGGTCCGAGGCGTCACCGGGAGTCGCCGGGCGACGTCCCGGTAGCCGTAGCCCTTCCCGACGATCCGGCGACCCTTCTGGGTCAGCAGGAAGGCGAGGCCGGGGATCCGCCGGCGTCGTACGGTCTCCCGGACGAACGCCTCCAGCGGCCGGAGGTCACGGGGCATGCGGCGGCCTCGAACGGACCCTCACCTATGATTCCTTGGGTCCGAGCGTCCACGCGGGTCGAACTAGGCCCGCCGGAGGAGTTCTGCCGCCAAGAGGACCTCGGTGCCGGCGAGACCCTCCGAAAGGAACAGGGTACGTTGGGCGGGCGTCGTTCTTCCGGGGATGCGCGAGGCTACGATGTCGGCGAGGTCGATCACCCGGTCCCACACCGGCGTCCCTTGGAGGAGGTGCGGGTCCGAGTACCCGGACATCTGCGCGGGAGAGTCCGTGGCAATGAGATCGGCCTGTTCGGCGACCGAGAGACCGATTTCGTGCTCGCTCCTAGTCTTGCTCCCGATCGTGGTCACATGCGTGCCGGGGCGGATCCATTCCGCCTCGATCACCGGCTGGACGCTGACCGTCGAACAGATCACGACGTCGGACTGCTCCGCCACTTCTCGGGGGGTCTCCCGTGGCTCCGCCGCCAAGCCGTGTCGCTCGGCTGCCCAGGTCGCCCACCCCGCGGGGTGGGGACGGGGGGCACTTCCCCCGCGGTGGCGCTTGCGCGCAACACCCGCGACCGCCGCGTCCAGCTGGGCCTTCGCATGAAGACCGGAGCCGACGAACCCGATCCGCTCCGAGCGGGGATGGGCGAGGTACTTCAGCGCGGTGCCGCCGATCGCAGAGGTGCGGAGCACGCCCAACCGGGTGCCCAGCACGGTTCCCTGCAGCGTTCCGTTGGTCGAGTCGAACACCATCGTTGCCTGGGTCCGGTCCGGGTGGTCTCCGCCATCCTCCATCGCCCCGGGGAAGGTGTTGTACACACGAAACCCGACCACCGAGGATCCCACGTCGTCGCCGCCCACAGTGAATACCAACGAGCCGCGGGGGAACCGGACGTAGTGTCGAGGCGGCGAGTTCAGATGCCCTTCGCTCTTGGCCCGGAACGCCGCTTCCATCACGTGGATGGCGTCCTTCATCGGCAGAAGCCGATCGACATCCGCGTCGTTCAGGGTCTTCACAGGGCACCCGCCCCCCGACGACGCGGCCGGCGATTTCAGGCTTGCGCGACGGGGACCCGTCCGCATGGAGTTCACCGGGGGTCCACGCCCACCTCTGACGGGCTCCTTCCCTCGATCTCGAGGACGAGGCCCGGTCGAACAGATAGGCGCCGCTTCCTTCCGGTTCTCCGGGGAAACGGTGCGGGTTCTCGGTTTGGATTGGGTCGGCACCCGAACGGATCGCTTTCGAGGGACCGTCGCCTTCTTCGCGAAGACCCTGGGCCTCCCGGTAGGGGTGCGGCGGCGCGACTTCGTTCGGCTCGACCTTCCGGACTCCTCGGTGGTCGAGATCTTCGGCCCGAGGGACACGGACCACCAGTACTTCACGACGGGCCCGGCGGTCGGCTTTTTGGTGAGCGACGTCGGCCGGGCGCGCGCCGAGCTCGCGGAACGGGGTGTCGAGCTGCTCGGACCTTTGGGCGGGGACCCGGGCGAGGTTCGTTGGCAGCATTTCCGAGCCCCGGATGGTTGCGTCTACGAAGTGGTCGAGAATCCCACCCGGCCCCTGCCGGGGAAACCGGTCGGTCCGCTCCGGATCACGCACCTGGCGTGGGTCGGTACGCGGACCTCCCACTACGACGCGACCCGGTCGTTCTTCGGCCGATTCCTGGAGCTCGAGCTCGGCGAAGAGCTGCCGGAGCTGGTCGAGTACCGCCTTCCGAGCGGCGCCTCGGTCGAAGTGTTCCGGCCCGGCACCTCCCTCGACCACGCGCACTTTTCCACGGGACCGGTCCCCGGATTCGGGGTGGAGGATATCGACGTCGCGGTGGCCGCCCTGCGGACCAGGAAGGTCCCGCTCCTCCAATCGAAGCTGCGGGACCGCGGGGGCTGGGCCCATTTCCGCGCCCCCGACGGATGCGTCTACGAGGTAAAGGGTCCCCGCCGCTCGACCGGGCGCCGGCCACGTCCGAGGTTCACTCGTACGATACGTCGGACCGCAGGTACGCCCTCGTCGCGAGAACGAGTATGATCACCGTTTCCACGACCAGCACGAGCATCTGGTACACGTCCATCGACGTCAAGGTCCCCGAGTAGGCTCCGCGCACCGCGTCGGCCACGTAGGTGAGCGGGTTCACCTCGAAGAGGAGGCGGAGGGCCAACGGAAGGGTGGGGCTCAACGGATAGAACACGGTACTCGCGAAGTTGACCACGAAGAGGAGGAGGATCTGGATGCTGTTGTAGGCCGTGTTCGACTTGACCAGCGCTCCGAGCAGCAGCATGAGGCCGCCGAAGAATATCGAACCGAGGATGATCGACCCGAAGATCACGCCCAGCACGAGGGGATGGGTCGGGATGGAGCCCAGGAGGGCGAAGGCGACGCCGAGCATGACCGCGGCCCCCCCGAGACCAAACAACATCGACGTGAACATGATGCCGAGGAGGTACTGGAGCCGGGTGAACGGACCCACGAGGAGTTGCGAGAGCATCCCCCACCGTCGGTCGGCCCAGAGCATGCTCCCGCCCACCGTGCCGGCCATCACCACCTGGAACGACATGATCCCCGGTGTCAGGTAGGCGAGGTAGGCGGTGCTGCCCCCTCCCGCCGAGGCGAGGGAGGAGAACCCGAATCCGAAGAAGACGAGGTACATTCCTGGCAGGCCGATCAGGATGACCAGGCTGCCCGGGTCGGTGTTGACCCGGATGTTCCGGTAGATCAGCCGGAGAAGATTAGGGAGTGGCAACCGGCTCCCCCCCTCGGGTGACCGACCGGAGGAACACGTCCTCGAGGGTGTTCTTCCGCACGTTGAGCCACTCCAGTTGCACGCCCACCGTTTGGGAGAGCTCCGCCACGAGGGAGAGGACCTCCTTCGGATCCTCCGCGAGGATCACGGCGGTGTCGCCGGCCAAGGTGACCTGGGCCCGGGCGCCAAGCCGATGGGTCAATTCCTGATAGAACCGCGACGTGTCCCCGCCGCCGACGGTCAGGTCGACGGTCTTCTTTCCGCCGTAGAGCCGCTTCAGGTTCTCGATAGAGTCCAGGACGAGGATCCGACCCTCGTCGATCACGGCGGCGCGGTCGCACAGGTAGTCGGCTTCCTCGAGGTTGTGGGTGGTGAAGACCACCGTCAGACCTCGTCGCACCTCGTCCCGGATCGAGTCGAGCAGCGTATGCCGCATGATCACGTCGAGCCCGACGGTCGGTTCGTCCAGGAACAGAACCTCCATGTCGTGCATGAACTCCCGCGCCACCTGCACTCGCCGCTTCTGCCCGCCCGAGAGGTCGAACGCCCGTCGCTTCCGGACATCGCCGATCCCGAACCGGGCGATCAGCTGCTCGCGACGACGCACTCGTTCGGCCTTGGGAAGCCCCCACAACACCCCGTACACGTCGAGGTTCCCTTGGACCGTCGTGAAGTCGAAGGATTCCCCCTGCTGAACCACCCCGATCCGCGCCCGGATCTTCTGGCCGTCGTGGGCCGGGTCCATGCCGAGGACCCGGATCGTGCCCGAGGTCGGCTGAATCAGCGTGGTCATCGCCTTGATCAGGGTCGATTTTCCCGCCCCGTTCTTTCCGAGGAGACCGAACACCTCCCCGCGACGGACCGTGAAGCTCACCCCATCCAACGCGAACCGCTTGTGGTCGTAGGAATGCCGCAGGTTCTGAGCGTAGACGACCGCGTCCGTTGCGCTCAGAGCAGACGACGACGCATCGTCTTGGGCGCTCGTCATAGGTGGGGCGCTCGTAGAGCGTTCCGCTAAAGGGTTTGGGTCTCCCGGCCGCGCGGTCGGCGCTCTCCCACGTCGACGGGAGAACGGGCGGTCAGGGAACGAGCTTCCCGATGGACGCCCACGGCGGTGGAGGAAGGTGGAGAAGCTCGGAAAGGGATCGTGCGTTCACCGCCGCGTCCCCGCGGAAGTGGTTGTTGAAGAATCCGTAGACCACCTCGGTCTGCTCGCGCAGCTGGGCGAGCCGGGGCGCCCACGCCCGGAGCTCCTCGGGCCGGTACGTGTAGTCGTACCAGATCTCCTTACCGTGGCCGTGCCATCGCACGTAGCTGAACGGTGCCGTCACCGCGAGGTCGATCGGCAGGAGCGGCTCGTCCACCACTACGTAGGCGAAGCCGAACTCCTTGAGGAGCGCCTTGGCTTCGGGCTGTACCCACGACCGTTCTCGGGGCTCCACCGCGACCGGAATCCCTTCGGGAATGCTCTCGTAGAACCGCCGGACCGTGGCCGGCTCGAACGGCAACGACGGAGGCAACTGTACGAGCGCCGCGGCGAGTTTGCGGGACTCTTGGAGCGGTTTGAGAAAGCGAGCGAACTCACCGATCTCGGCCTCGGCGCCGACGAGCCTCTTGTCATGCGTGATCGTCTGGGGGAACTTGAGCGCGAACCGGAACTCCTTCGGCGTCCGATGCACCCAGGACTGGGCGACGGAGACGGGGGGAAGCCGGTAGAAGGTGGAGTTGACCTCCACGATGGGGAAGGACCCCGCGTAAAAGCGGAGCCGATCCCGGGCGCCTCGCTTCGGGTAGAACCGACCCACCCACTCCGGGTAGTCCCAGCCGCTCGTGCCGAGGTAGACCGCGCCCACAGCTCGTCGCACCGGCAGCTCGCCGGCGCGGAAATAGAGGCGGGACAGGCGGCGAAACACCTCCGGGCGCCGGACGACCCCCGCGGTCGGGCAAAGGCCAAATAGGCCGCCCGAGGTGTGTCCACCGGCACGCGCGGAAGGTGGAGACGATGGTTCAGGTCGACGTGGAATTGGGCAAGTGTACCGGTTGCGCGCATTGTCGGGACGTCTGCCCGGTCAATGTCTTCGAGATGAAGCCCCGCGACCAGTTCCCCGACGTCGTCGACGACGCGGCCATCGGAGCGAAGTTCCAGTTCCGAGGTGAGAAGTCCCTCGTGGTTCACGGCCCCGAATGCATCGTGTGCGAGGCTTGCCTCTTCGAGTGTGAAGGGGAATGCATCACGATCACGGACGACGAGGGCAACCTCCACCACTCGACCTACAAGTAGGACGTCCGGAAGGCGCCAGGCCGTGCGTTTCCAGCGCACGCGCGAAAGGCGCTCCGGCAGGCCTTAAATAGGGTGGTTCTCCGGCGGGGACGCCGTGGACGAAACGGGGACAGGCATCGGCCAAACCGCGGTCATCGGCGAACGCGAGCTCGCCATTGGGTTCCGATTGATCGGGCTCCAAGACGTCGTCGAGGTCACGCCGGCAACGGCGGCGGCCGAGTTCCAACGTCTGATGGGCCGCGAGGACATCAACCTCGTCGTCGCGAGCGAGGGGGTCCGTCGAATGCTCTCCGAGAACCAGCGCGTCCACGCCGAAGGTTCCCTCCAACCCCTCGTCGTCTTCGTTCCCTCTCCTACGGGGGAGTACGAGGTCGAAGGCCTCGCCGCACTCGCGAAGCGAGTGCTCGGCATCTCGCTCCAGGTCTGAACGCATCCACGGGGGTAGCATGGGAGTAGTCACACGAGTGTCGGGTCCGGTCGTCGTCGCCGAAGGCCTTGCCGGCGCCAAGATGTTTGATGTCGTCCGCGTCGGCGAGCTGGGTCTCATCGGCGAGATCATCCGGCTCGTGGGCGATACGGCCTCCATCCAGGCCTACGAAGATACGACCGGCGTCCGGCCCGGTGACAAGGTCGAGAACACCGGTCAGGCGCTCTCCGTCGAGCTGGGACCTGGCCTCCTCACCTCGATCTACGATGGGATCCAACGACCCCTGGACGTCCTCAAGAAGAACCTGGGCGATTTCATCACGCGAGGCTCGGTCGCGGCGCCCCTCGACGAGAAGAAACGCTGGGAGTTCACCGCCACGGCGAAGATCGGCCAAGAGGTCCAGCCAGGAACCATCCTGGGCACGGTCCCGGAGACGCCCCTCATCCTGCACAAGGTACTCGTCCCGAACGGTGTGACCGGCACGCTCAGCAAACTCGCGAGCGGCACCTTCACGATCCGAGACCAGATTGGCGAGGTCAAGACCCGCGGCGGCACCGTGCCGCTCGGTCTCAGCCAGAAGTGGGTCGTCCGGGTCCCCCGGCCGGTTCAGGAAAAGCTGCCGCCGGACATTCCTCTCCTGACCGGACAGCGCGTCATCGACAGTTTCTTCCCGATTGCAAAGGGTGGCGCAGCGTGCATCCCTGGACCCTTCGGGTCGGGAAAGTGCGTCGCAGGGGACACACCTGTTCAACTCGGAGATGGCCGGATCGTCCCCATCGAGGAACTCCATGCGACCGCTCGACGCGACGGCAAGGTCACCCTTGACGGTCCCGAGGAATGGATCAAGCTCGAGTCAGGGATAGCCCTCTATTCGTTAGTCGGGAACAAACTGGTCAAGAGCCTGTCCCGGACCTTCTACAAGGGTAAGAGCGACTCCTTGATTCGGGTACAAACCCGGAGTGGCCGCAGCGTCCGGGTCACCCCGGTGCATCGCCTCTTCACGATTCGCCCGGACGGCGTCCTCCGGGAAACTTTGGCACGCGACCTCCGACCGGGCGATTACATCGCCTCGGTTCGGGCGCTGCCGGCCCCCACGGGGAATCAGAAAATAGCCTTCGACCTGCCCAAGCTCGAACGCAAGGGGAAGGTCATCCGGGTCCCGGCGCTCATGTCGCCGGACCTCGCCGAGTTTCTGGGTCTTTTCGTCGCGGAGGGGTACATACGCGGCAAAGGAACTGTGGTCTTCACTAACTCCGAGGACCGGCTCCTTCAACGTTTCCTGGTTCTGGGAAGGGACCTGTTTGGCATCGAGGGAAAGATTGAGCGCCAAAAGGGGAAGGCACCCAACGCACTCCTCTTCAGCAAATCGCTGGTCGATTTGATGGACCGGCTGGAAACTGGTCGAGGGTCCGCACGGAAGCGAGTCCCTCCGCTGATCCTCTCCTCGAGCAACGAGGCGCTCGGCGCGTTCCTCCGAGGATACTACCTCGGGGACGGCGGTATTCACGACGGCGAGATCGAACTCTGCACCGCGAGTCGACAACTCCAGACCGAACTATCGTACGCGCTCGGCCGGTTCGGAATCATGTCTTCGCTGGGTCGAAGGGTCGTGAACGGAACCGACTACTTCAGGGTCTTCGTCCGAGGCGTGGCGAACCTCTCCAGGATGGAAAATCTCCTCGCCTCCGACCATCCCAAGGTGGCGAAGATCGGTCAATACGTGGACTCGAAGCGGACCACCTACACCGCGACCGACGTCGTACCGCTGCGGCCCGAGGTCATCGCACGAATCTATCGCGGACACCACACCTACACGGGCTTGCTGGCGGACGGGATCGAAATCCACAACTACATCGGCAACCGCGAGAGGATGGGCGCCGCCACTTTCGTCCGGTTCATGGGATCGCCCGACTGGGACGACACAGGGGTCTTCCCCGAACACGATGCCCTAAGGCTCGCGGAGCTCCTCAAGTGCCTCTACTGCGACGAGGTGGTCGAGACCCAAGAGGAGACGGACGGCCCCTTCGACGTGTACGACGTCTCGCTCCCCGAGTATGGAAGCAACTTTGTCGGCGGGTATGGCGGGGTGCTCCTCCACAATACGGTGACCCAACAGCAACTCGCGAAGTGGTCCGATGCCGACGTCGTTGTCTACGTCGGCTGCGGTGAACGTGGCAACGAAATGACCGAAGTGCTGGCCACGTTCCCGAAGCTCGTGGACCCCAAGTCTAAACGCCCGTTGATGGAACGGACGATTCTCATCGCAAACACCTCCAACATGCCGGTCGCCGCCCGGGAGGCCAGCGTGTACACCGTAATCACCTTGGCCGAGTACTACCGGGACATGGGCTACGATGTCGCCTTGATGGCCGATTCGACGTCTCGGTGGGCCGAGGCGATGCGAGAGATCTCCGGTCGACTCGAGGAGATGCCTGGAGAGGAAGGGTACCCGGCGTACCTGGGCCGACGCGTCGCCGAGTTCTACGAACGATCCGGGCGGGTGACGGCCGTCTCGCCCGAAGGCCGTCAGGGCTCCGTCTCCGTCGTGGGCGCCGTGTCGCCGCCGGGCGGAGACATTTCCGAGCCGGTCTCCCAGAACACTCTCCGTGTCGTGCGCGTCTTCTGGGCTCTGGATGCCTCCCTCGCCGCTCGCCGACACTTCCCGTCAATCAACTGGCTCCAGAGCTACTCACTCTACGCGGGCGAGCTCGAGCCGTGGTTCCGAAGTCACATCGCGCCGGACTGGGGAACGCTCCGGCAGAAGGCCATCGAGACCCTGCAGAAAGAATCCGAGCTTCAGGAGATCGTTCAGCTGGTCGGGGTCGATGCGCTCCCCGAACGAGAGAAGGTCATCCTGGATGTGGCCCGCATGATCCGGGAGGACTTCCTCCAACAGAGTGCGTACGATGACATCGACACGTACACCTCGATCAAGAAGCAGTACCGGATGCTTCGGACGATCCTCCGGTTCGGCGACCAGGAGCAGGAAGCGGTCCAAAAGGGCGCCACCCTCGCCCAGATCGCGAAGCTCCCGATCCGCTCCCAGGTATCCCGGATGAAATGGACCAAGGAAGCCGACCTCGACACTACCTTCAACCAGCTCGAGCTCGACATCGCGGCGGCGCTGACGAGCGTGGCCCAGGCGGCGTCGGCGCCCGGCGCGCCGGGTGGGACCGTCGCCGTGGGGGCGAGCTAGATGGCGCAAGCGAAGGCCAAGGCCGCCACGGCAGAAGCGGAGACCTCGGTCCGCGTGCCGGTCGAATACCGGACCATCGACCGCATCGCCGGACCACTCCTGTTCGTACAGGATGTCGCGAACGCGGCCTACGGCGAACTGGTCGAGATCGGGCTCCCGGACGGAACCCGCCGCCAGGGCCAGGTGCTCGACGCCCGGCGAGGTCTCGCGATCGTACAAGCCTTCGGCCCGACCATGGGCATGAACCTGCGCGACACGTCGGTCAAGTTCCTCGGAGAGACGGCCCGGCTGCCGGTCTCGGAAGAGATGCTGGGCCGCGTCTTCGACGGGCTCGGACAACCCCGAGACGGCGGTCCCCGCATCGTCTCCAAGAACCCCCTCGAGATCGTGGGGAACGCCATCAACCCGTACTCTCGGGAGGAGCCGGCCGAGTTCATCCAGACGGGCATCTCCGCCATCGACGGGATGAACACCCTCGTTCGGGGGCAGAAGCTCCCGATCTTCTCCGCCGCCGGGCTGCCGCACAACCAGCTGGCCGCCCAGATCGTCCGGCAATCGAAACTTCGCGACTCCTCGGAAGGGTTCGCCGTCGTCTTCTGCGCGATGGGGATCACCAGCGAGGAGGCGAACTTCTTCCTCCGCGAGTTCGAGAGCACCGGCGCGCTCGAGCGTGCCGTCGTGTTCCTCAACCTATCGAGCGACCCGTCGATGGAACGCATCGTGACGCCGCGGATGGCGCTCACGACGGCGGAATATCTTGCCTACGAGAAGGACCTCCACATCCTCGTGGTCCTGACGGACATGACGAACTACTGTGAGGCGCTTCGAGAGGTCGCCGCCGCCCGGGACGAGGTGCCCGGGCGCCGGGGCTATCCGGGATACATGTACACGGACCTGGCCACGATCTACGAACGGGCGGGGAAGATCCACGGCCGCAAGGGCTCGATCACCCAGCTGCCGATCCTCACGATGCCGGCCGACGACATCACGCACCCTATCGCGGACCTGACAGGATACATCACGGAGGGCCAGACGGTCGCCAGCCGGGACCTCCAGCGGCGGGGCGTGTACCCTCCGATCGACGTAGCGCTCTCGCTCTCGCGACTGATGAACCAGGGGATCGGACCGGGACACACCCGCGAGGACCACCGGGGCCTCTCGGACCAGTTGTTCGCGTCCTACGCCATCGGCCGGGACCAGCGGGCGCTGTCGGCGATCGTCGGGGAGGAATCCCTCTCGGCGACGGACCGGCTCTACCTCAAGTTCGCCGACCGCTTCGAGCAGGAGTTCGTGAACCAACGGCCCGACGAGGATCGCACGATCGACGAGACGCTCGACCTCGGCTGGAAGATCCTCTCGGAGTTCCCCGAGAGCGAGCTCAAGCGGATCAAGCCCGAGTTCATCGCGAAGTACCGCAAGGCCGCTCCGGCGCCCTAGTCCCGGGGTGTCAGGTCGAGGCGAGTACATGGCGATAGAGAACGTGCGCCCGACCCGTCTCGAGCTGCTGCGTACCCGGCGCCGGATCGTGGTGGCGCGGCGGGGGCTGCGGCTCCTCCAGCTGACGCGCACGGCGCTCATCCAGGAGTTCTTCGCGCTTTCCCGCCAGGCCCGCGAACTG
>VFSW01004184.1_pt1 | contig 21514 bp, 14 predicted proteins | sample 5358111 | NCBI WGS metagenome assembly VFSW01 (sample SAMN11554181, study PRJNA540505) | mine drainage metagenome | isolation source: sediment from site ElyBrook_90M | place: USA: Ely Copper Mine, Vershire, VT | collected 2017 | reverse complement strand
CGATCCCGAACTGACGCCGGTCGGGGCAGCCGCACTCACGGCGGGCGCCCCCTAAATCGTTTATCTGCAGGGGCACGACGCAATGAATTCAAAGCATTAGGAACATTTACCTGCAGCGGATTGCAACCCTTCCCGACATATGTGCCTTTCTCACCACATCAGCAATCATAATCAATCGATAACTGACTTTTTTGTTAGCGCTACCAAGCAAATGTGATACTTATCACTCCATAATGATCACAAATGCGGATTTGTGATCGAAATGGGGCGCAGAAACCTTCGGAATCTGGCTACGGGGCAGGGTACTCACGCCACATCCAATTTCTGAACCGCCCCATGAGGAAACAACAGAGGGAGGCTCAAGTAATGTCCAGGACTAAGCTCGAGAAGCGCCGCGCGCGTCTATTATGTGGCACGGGGCTGGTTGCCGCCAGTTTCGCCTTGTGCGCGCCATCAATCGCCCAAACCAATCAAGGTGCAATTGAATCTGTCGTTGTGACTGGTTCGCGCATCCCTGTGTCGAGTGCTTTCGATGCACCGACGCCGGTCAGTATTATCGGGCAGGAAGACATTAAGATGTCCGGTACGCTGAACATCGAGAATATCTTGAACCAGTCGCCGCAATTCACCGGCGCGACCAACGGCAGCCCGAGTTCGAACACCCAGCAGGCCAACGGCAACAGCGGCGCGGCCTACGCCAACCTTCGCAACCTCAACAGCGGCTCGAACACGCCGCGCACCCTCGTGCTGGTCAACGGCCGCCGTTGGACCATCAACGGCACCAGCCTGGCGACCGACCTCAACACCATCCCGACCGCGCTGATCCAGCGCACGGAAATCGTGACGGGCGGTTCCTCGGCGGTTTACGGCTCGGATGCCATCGCCGGCGTCATCAACTTCGTCATGAAGCAGGATTTCACGGGCGCCGAGGTGAATTCGCAGGTGAACTTCGACAGCTACACGGGCACGCCGGAGTACAGCTTCGACGTCACGGTCGGCTCCAATTTCGATCACGACCGCGGCAACGTCGCGGTGTCGATGGACTACCTCAACCGCGGCGGCATCAGGCAGTCGCAGGTGTCCTACGCCAAGTATCCGCTGAACGAGGCCTGCGTGACGACCGCGTCATGGATGCGTGATGGGCCGGGCACCGCGAATGGCGCCTCGGCCGCGAACTGCGCGGCCTCCGGCGGCAGGATGGGCTTCACCCAGGGCGGCTCGACCAGCTCGCCGGCGGGTCAGTTCAACGCGGTCTTCACCGGCACGGACGCCACGCTCGCGGCGCTTCAAGCCGCGGCCGGGATTGGCGCGGGCAGCTTCACCTTCAACGGCATGACGGCGCGGCCCGTCAACAACCCGACGGACCTCTACAATCTGACGTCCCAGAACTACATGCAGATCCCGCAAGAACGCTGGATGATCAACTCGTTCGCGCACTACGACATCGCGCCGTGGATCACCGCCTATGCGGAAATGCATTTCAGCAACAACAGTGTCAGCGTCCAGCTGACGCCGTCGAACCTGGGCGGCCAGTCCTTCCTGGTCAACACCAACAACCCGTACCTCAGCCCGGCGATGGATGCCGTGCTGGTCAGGCTGGATCAGCTGGAGACCGGGACCACCAACATCGTCGAAGGCTCGAAGACCTACACGACGACGCCGGGTGACGGTCTGGCGATCCTCCAGATGAACCGCCGCTTCGTCGAGCTCGGCAACCGCACGGACGACGACAACCGCGTCGCCTGGCGCTTTGCCGGCGGATTCCGCGGCGATATCGGCAGCCTGAGCGACAACTTCATGAAGGACCTGTCGTACGACGTCTATTACGACTACGCGCGTACGATCGACACCAACTGGCTCAGCGGCGTGGGCGCGCGCAGCGCGATCCAGGACGCGATCCTGAGCCAAAACGGCCAGGCGCCGGTGTGCGACATCTTCGGTCCCAACATGTCTGCGGCCTGCGTGAAGAAGGTCGGCATCACCGACCAGTACACCACGAAGGCCGAACAGGCCGGAGCGGTGGGAAACCTAAGCGGTACGGCGTTTGATGCCCCCGCCGGGCCGGTGCAGTTCAGCCTAGGTCTCGAATGGCGGTTCGACTCGGCGCAGTACATCCCCGACCAATACCTGGCGACCGGCGAGCCGACGGGCTTCAACTACAGCTACCCGACCAAGGGTAACACGTCGGTGAAGGAAGTGTTCGGCGAGTTGCGCGTTCCGGTGATCAACGACGTGACGCTCATCAAGAGCCTCACCGTCAACGGCGCGTTCCGCAATTCGTCGTATAGTCTCAAGGGCGTCGGCAGCGTCTGGACGTATTCGGCGGGCGCCGACTGGAAGGTCGTCGACGACATCGCCTTCCGCGGCCAGTTCCAGCACGCCATCCGTGCGCCCAACGTCGGCGAGCTCTACGGCGGAAGCGCGTTGAACTTCCAGTCCAACACCATCGATCCTTGCGGCGGGCAGTACACGGGTGCCCATACCGCCGCGCTGCAGGCTCTGTGCATTGCGACCGGCGTGCCGGCGGGCAACGTATGGACCAACGTGGTCCAAGACGCCTCCAAACTCGTGGGCTATACGAGCGGCGGCAATCCGAACCTCGCTCAGGAAGCGTCCGACACCATCACCTTCGGTACAGTGCTGACGCCGCGCTTCGTTCCCGGCCTGCAAGCCAGCGTCGACTTCTACAGCATCGACATCAAGGGCGCGATCGGGGTGTTCGGCGGTTCGGCAAACGCTGTGTTGAACAACTGCTACCTGAGTGGCAACACCAGTGCGGCCAACCAGAACTGCGCTGTGATCAACCGCGATGCGTCCGGCGTTATCACCGCCCCCTATTACATCAACCTTGGCAACGTGAATGCCGCCTTCCTGAAGACCCAGGGTGTCGACGTTGGTGCCGAATACATGTTCGATCCAGGCTTTGGTCTGATCAGCGGGGACAGCACGATCACGGTGACCAGCAATTGGACGATCGCAACCGAGTTCAAGTCGGTCGGGACCACGGGCGTCGCGACCAGCTGCCTCGGCCAGTTCGGCGGCACCTGCCTCGAGCCGTCGCCGAATTGGAAGGGCGTGTCGAACGTCAACTGGCATGACGGACCGCTGACCCTCAACCTGCGTTGGAGGTTCATCGGTTCGACGACGGATGACCGCCACAAGCTTCAGGGCATTCCGCTTGCCGCGATGACCAATCCGGTTATTCCGATCTACAACTACTTCGATCTGTCGGGCAGCTACGACATCAACGAGAATTTGACAGCGACTGCCGGCGTCAACAATCTCTTTGAGATCGAGCCGCCGACTCCGGCCAAGACCAGCTATGGCAACACCTGGCCGGCCACGTATGACGCCTTTGGTCGGACGATCTTCATCAATCTCACGGCCAAGACGAACTGATTCGAACGGAGGGGTAAGAAACGGTTTGACGTTCTTTTAGAAAATAAGGCGCTCGTCGCTGAAAGTTTCCTGTTGTACCTCCCGGCATGACATGGGCGCGCTCCGGACATCCTGCTCCGGGCGCGCCTTTTTTGTCTTCAAAAGAATGGCCCGTCGCTGAAAATGGCGGTGCAGGGCGCGCTTGGCAGGTTGGTGAGATAATTTCGTCGCGCGTTTACAGGCGGTGCCTGATCGGCCACGCTTAGTTTAGGTGACCCAGTGCAGCCAATGATCGCATGGAGAATCGAATGCCGTCTCGCCGCATGAATCGTCGCGATTTTTTCCATCTAGCGGGGACGACGGGGCTCGTGGCTGCCGCGCTGCCCTCTAACGCAAATCCGGCGTCGAAGGGACATGATGCCGTGCCCGCGCTGCTGTCGGAGAACGGAGTGGCTGTTCCGGATCAAGGATGGCGTCTGTGGGTTGACGAGAAGGCGTCTTGGCAGGACGACGCGATCTATCTACCGGAGGACGTGGATCTTAAATCACTGCCAAACAACCCGCCGAGCGGCGGCTGGGATATTCTCACTGGCGGTGAAGGCATTGAGGTCACGCTGCCCGGCACGGTCGAGCAGCATTATTGGGGAAAATTCGGCAGCCGGCCCTATACGCCAGACGAATATGCCTGGGCCGCCAAGGACCCCGTGCCTCAGAACGGCGCCTACCGGGGTGTCTCCTGGTGGTGGCGTCAAATCGAGATTCCTGCCGGCTTCAAGAGCCGTCGCATCATGCTCAGCGTCCGCGGAGCCCGGATGCGCGCCGAGGTCTATCTGAACCAGAAGCTCGTTGGCTATTCCATCATGGAGGAATTGCCTTTCGACTGCGATCTGACGGAGGCTGCAAAGCCTGGCGGTGAGAATCTGCTGGCGATCCGCATCACCAATCCGGGCGGGCGTTACGATTGGGTGGACGGTGATACGATCGAGTGGAGCAAGGTCAAAATCCAGCGCTCGCACGGCTTTGGCGGGATCGACCGCGGTCTGACTCTCAGTGCCCATCCTATGGATGCACGTATCAGCGACCTGTGGGTTCTGAATGCGCCGGAACAGCGACGCGTCTACGCCTTCGTCAAACTCGAGCGCGGCGCGACGGCAGCGCTCTCCGAGTCCGAAGTGAAGCATTTGGCGCTGCAGGTCATCGACGAGAAGACCGGCCGCGCGCTTCCCGCGCACGTCACTTTCGCCGGCCGTGTGCCGGGAGGCACATACAAGTTCGCGATTACCGCAAAGAACGCGAATCTATGGAGCCTCGCCAAACCAAATCTCTATCGGCTGCGTGCCAAGTGGATTTCGCTAGACGGCGAGAGCGTCCGTGGAGTGAGGTTTGGCTTCCGTTGGTTCGGCCCTGACGGTCTGGGCAAGGACGCCGTCTTCCGGCTGAACGGACGGCGCATAAAACTATACTCGGCGATCAGCTGGGGCTTCTGGGGACTGAACGGACTGTGGCCGACGCCGGATCTGGCCGAAAAGGAGGTCACCCAGGCGAAGGCGCTGGGTCTCAACTGTCTCAACTTCCACCGCAATGTCGGCAAGGAGGATGTGTTCGAAGCGCATGATCGGCTTGGGCTGCTCCGCTGCATGGAGCCCGGCGGGGGCAAATTTTCTGTCGGCAAGCTGCCCAAGGGCGTGAAGGCGGATGCCAACAGCGTCATCATGGAACCGCCGCAGAGTGAAGCCGATCTGTTTTCGCAACGCTTCATGATCGCCAAATGCGTCGCGATGGTGCGGACGTTCCGCAGCCACCCTTCGCTCATCCAATACACGCTGCAGAACGAGATAGGCGCCGACCTCAAGAACCCCGCGACTGTCGCCATTCTCGCCGCTATGCGCGCAGAGGACGAGAGCCGCTCCATCGTCCTCAATGATGGTTTCGTGTCGGCGCCGCTCCTGGTCGCCCAGGCTTGGTATGCGCCGTATGATCCCAATATCTATCGCTCCGACGAGGAGCCGTGGGGCGACTGGTGGAACAACCATCAGGGCTCCGGCGACCAGTGGTATGACGCCTTCTACAAGAATCCCGAACATTTCAACTACCGCCAGCCGCTCCAGGCCGCCATCGTTGAGTTCGGCGAAATGGAAGGTTGCGCCGTCCCCGACAACCACACGCTGATGGTCGCCGAGATCATGCAGCGCGGCGGTCACAGTTACGATCTCGATGACCACAAGCAGGTCATCGCCCCATATAACGACTTCCTCGTCCGCTGGAATTTTCGCAAGGCGTTTCCCACCGCCGAGAGGCTCTTCCTTGCTGTGGGGGGAAAAAGCTATGACAGCTGGCAGCAATACATGGAGAACGCCCGCATCAATGACGCGACGGACTTCGCCGTTATCAGTGGTTGGGAATCGACAGCGATCGAGAACCATTCGGGTATCGTCGACAATCTGCGTAATTTCAAGAGCGACCCGGCGATCATCCGATCAAGCTTGCTGCCGATTCGTCCTGTCGCCAAGCAGCGTAACCTTGTCGTCGCTGCTGGCGACAAAGCGATCTTCGATCTCTATCTGCTGAACGACACGGGCGTCGCTACTTCTGGCAAACTGACATTCGCGGTGACAGACCCTAAAGGCCGGAAGCAGACGCTCGCCGCCATTGCGGCGCCGCCGCTGGGTCGCGACAGGTTCAGCGCGTTGATCAAGGATGGCTTTGCGACGCCGGCGCTCGAACTTGAAGGGATGTACCGGTTCGCCTTCTCGCTCACAGGCGTGCCTCACGCGACGCAGTTTCGGGATATTTTGGTAGTCGACACCAAGTTGCAGCCGGTTCCCGGACGCCTCTTGCGCATCGGCGTCGTCGGCGTTTGGGACGCGCTGCGCGACCAATTGGCAGAAATTCCAGGTATCATCGTCGAGAATTTCTCGCCAGGCACGGCCTATTCGGCGATCGTCGCCTCGGGCCTTACGGAGCAGTCCACGCCCGCTCAGAAGCTTGGTGGTGACGCCGGCCTGCAGCTCCAGCGCGCGATGAATTCAATGCCAGCACCGGGTGCACTCTCGGCGGAAGTCCTGACCGCCGTTAAGGCGGGCACGCCGCTGCTGGTAATGGCACAGGAAGACGGCCTTGCCGACGGCATCGCCATGCAGCTCGCCGCCGAAGGCGCCTTCACCTACAGCGGACAGGTCGGCGATTTCCGGGCGCCGTGGATGGGCAACTGGTACTTTCTGCGCGACCATCCGGTTTATGCCGGCCTGCCCGTCGACCAAGCCATGGGTGTGCATTACCAAGTGCATGGCAGGCAGGCGAACGGGCTCATCGTCGACGGGCCGCAAGTGGACGTCTTCGTCGGTTACAGCCGCGATCACGACCGCCGCGTCGGAGCAGGTACGTTCACGACGAAGCTTGGCGCGGCGAAAATCCTGTTCCAGCGCGTGCCGGATTTGAACGGACCGATGCAGCAGCGCTTTCTGCGCAACGCATTGTCCTGGCTTTGTGGATGAGGACGCAGCTCATCGTGTTGTTGACGCCGGCGCACTTCGATCCCGCTGCCAAGGTCAGAGGCTCCCGTTCGATTTGTATCGCCCGTTCCAGAGTAAATGAAAATTCTGGCAGCGTAGGAGGCGCCACGAAATTGACGCCGCCTTCGGCACTTCCAGGCCTCGATCGGATTCGGGCACTACATTATCCCTGCGCCGTTCTCAGTGCGCGGTTGCGGGCGTCACATAGAGGTAACGCTCGCTGTAGGCGATATAGAGACGGTAGTGCCGCAGCACCGCCATGCCAAGGATGAGTTGTGGCCCACCTAGTGGTCTGCGCGCCAGACGGTTGGGAACAAGAGGCAAGTAGGGCGCGTTCACGGTCAGGCCGTCGAAGGTCAGCGTCTTGAACGGATAGTAGAAAATTCCTTCCCCATTATTGGCCTCAGTCAATGACCGGACACCCGGAGAGCTCGGGCGCAATCCGAACAAGTCCCGAGCAGCCTCCATGCTCATTTCCGAGCGCGATGCACCCGTGTCGAGGTAGGCCGTCAGGTTTCTGCCATCGACCTGTACGGGAATAATGACGTGCTTCTGCTCGTCCAGACGGATCGGTATTCTGTCGATTTTGCCCGACGCCGATAAGGCTGCGGGGCCGCCGCAGCGTTTCGGGGCGAAGAGATTGAGTCTGGCGTCCGCGAAGTCAAAATCGACATCGAATCTCGAGAGAACATCTGGCGCCAGCGTGCCGGAGAGTTCGGACGGAAGCCTGGCATCCGGCATCACCAAGAAGTCTACCGTGTTGGCTGCAATTGTTCCGATCCGCATGTCATTGACCATGACGAAATGGTCGAGGGTCTCGCCGCCATACAGTGTCATGCCCGGAGATCGGGACCGATGGCGAAACAGTCCGAGCGATGCGACGGTGCTGTCAGTCAGCATGGAATATGTACCGCCAGTATCCACCAGCAGTTTCAGGGTCATGCCGGAAACCCGGGCTGGTACATAGACGCCACCGTACCAGTCGGTTCCAAGTTCGAATGAGGCCTTGAGTTCGGGTCGGCAATCGACGATTGCCTGCGCCGGGAACGTCGACGCCAGAGCGCCTACGATCCACACAAGGAGTAGCGGGTTGCGCATTTCATTTCCGCTCGGGGCGTTTCCTCTATTGCACCTTGTCGAGTTCCTGCTTGGCTGCCGCATAGGCGATAAAATTGCGCGGACATTCCTCTGTCGCGGTCTTCAGCAGCGGTTCTGCGGCAGCCGTGTTCCTGCGTAAGAGCAACCATTCGCCGATATAGAAGTCCGCTTCACATTTTCTGTTGTTTGCGTCCGTGGCGTCTCCGGCACGTCTTGTGGCACGATACACATCATCCGGCCGAGCTATGCCGCGATAAAGGTCAAGCAGAGGCGCGGGCCAGGACCTGATAGTGAGAACTGAAACACGACGCGAAAATTCGTCTTGTTCGAAGGTACCAGCGCGCTCGTCGAGGATGCCTATCCAGAGCAGGATATAGGGATCCCTCGGATCGATTTTTGTCGCCTCTGCCGCATCGGCTGCCGCTCGGCTATAGCTGCCCATGGCCCATTGCTGGCGCGCACGGCTGAAATACAGTTCGGCGGCGGGCTTCAGACGGATCGCCGTGCTGATGTCGACAAGTGCTTCCACCGGCCGGTTCAAGCAAGCGTTCGCACCGGACCGCAGCACATAGGCGTCGAGGTAATCCGGTTTGAGTTTGATCGCCTCGGTCAGGTCCGACGCAGCCAACAGGCACTGTTCCTTTTTCATGTAGGCGCGTGCGCGTCCGAGATAGGCGACAGGAAGGTAGGCTTGTGCCAGATCGCCAGAGGCCATTGCTTCCGTGAAGGAGGTGATCGCTGCATCGCTCTCGTCACGATTGTTTGCGTCTACGCCGCGGCTGAAATACTCGTAACCGCTGGCGAACGCCGAAGTGGAAACGGCGACAACGAGCAGAAGGAATGCGGCGGGAATTGCCCTGTACATTGCACTGTTTTTCTTCGTCCCCGTTCGTCTGTCGAACGTTGTCGGGGCAGGCTGTCAACAAGATAAGAACGTCCAGGACCGACAACAATCAGGGCGTGACACTTCGACCGCGCTTGACGCCGCGATGGCAATTTCCGGAATTCCCGGAAAAGCGCAGAAATCAGAAATTTAGGCAGATTGGTAGACGCACGCGCCTTCGCGATGCGGCAACGTCACGCAGGTCGGCGAGCATAGCAGGCGCACAATTGTGACCGAACCGGCGGCGTGGTTGGCTGATTATATCGAAGGCAGGAACCTTTCGTTGCCACGTGATGATGTTACGTCACGACGTCCATGCGATATGGAAGTTGTCATCATCGCATAGGAACGATTGTCGCGTTCACCAGAGTTGGGTGTCCTACACTTCGAGCGAGTTTCTGATGCCCGGACAGTAGCAGTTCGCTGCCGTGTGGGCCGGTGAGGTTCGCGGCGGCGATGCGGGCTCACGGTACCCGGAAGATTGCTCAATGAACGCCTTCTTTAAGACGCTGTTTGGTGATTTGTACGATTTTGTGTTTGTCGGTTGCGTGGTCGGGGTTGCGGCGTTGCTGGTCCATTTCGGACAGGCGCAAGAAGTCGCGTATGCGGTGCCTGTCATGCTTCTTGCGGGCGCAGCCTGGTTTGCGATGCGGTAACGGCCGCAGCGGCTTTTCGATTGCGTCAGGCAGTTCTGGTGAATGCGGGGACGACGCCAATGACGTCGCGCACCTAAGAGGACGGGAACGACACCGGTGCTCATTACCGGTCTGATCGGGCCTGCAATCGCCGTTCTATCATCGCGTTCACCGCGGCAAGAATATCTTTTACGGCGTTGTTCTTATAGGCAAAGAGCGGATCGTCCTCCGGGTGGACCAACATAGTCGCGTTGGCTTCAAAGAAAAGGAGGCTTCCGTCCGGCAGAATGGAGAAGTCGATCCCCGCATAGTCAAGATCGAGTTCGGCGGCGATTGCCGCAAGCGCCGTCATAGAACGCGCACCGATCGCGGTCTCGGGATTTGAAAGGAAGCGTTCCTCTTCGGCGCGCCGTGCGGCATCTGACCCCATGTCGGCCGATTTGTAGTGGACGAGCCAATCGGGGCCGATCGCCAAGTGGTAGGGATAGGGTTCACGATCCACGAAGATCACGCGGTATTTGCGATACCATCCGTCTGCGGAGCGGTAGTCGACGAACTGCGTGGCATAGACGACGTCGGAACCATCTGATGCGGTGGGAAGTGCTGCCGGCGTATCGAAGCGCTGTACGTTGTCGCCGCCGTGCGAGCCCGCAGGCCGGACGATGACGGGGAATGGGATTTCGCCACGGGCGATGGCATCGCCAAGGTTCCCGTCGGCGAACTCGTGCCGCAGCACCTGGGGGACGACAATATTCTCTATATTGCCGAGGACAGCGGGCATCGACGAACGATAGGTGCGCGCGATCCGTTCCGGCCGGTTGATTAGCGGACAGGTGCATAGCGCGGCGAACCGCCCGACGGCCGCATGCGCCGGCAAGGAGACATCCGGATCGGCGACCGCATTGAAGACGAAATCGTATTTCGGCAGATGTCTTTCCTGGCCGGCGGGCGCATATTCGATGTACCACTTAACAAGCGAATAACGCTCATGTGGCAAAAGATGCTTGTAGGGAATATTGCCGGTATCTGCAGTCAGCAGGATAAGCGCGGTGCGGGCGGCACCTGGAAATGCTTCGACGAAGATTTGCTTCTGGCCATAGGCGATGTCGCGGTGAATCTGCGCTTCCCGCGGGTTCCCGTGGGCCAGAATGCCGGCTAGGTTCTGATGCGCTGCAGTCAGATTCGGATCGAGCGCCAAGGCTTGGCGGCTCGGGGCTTCGGCCTTGTAGTACTGCCCCATCCGCATATAGACCGATCCCAAACTCGCGTGGGCCGCAGCGAGTGTAGGGTTCAGTACGATGGCCTGGAGCAGATGGGTTTCGGCGTCGGCAAGACGGTTGAGCTCGGCATAGGTGTTCGCAAGGTTCACATGGACGCCCGCAAGACCGGGAACAAGGGTCAGCACGGCGCCGAAGGCATCCGCGGCTTCCGTGAGGCGGAGCAGCGCCTTGCTTGCCGTAGCGCGGATGAGCCAGGCCAGTGCGAAGTTAGGCTCAAGCGACAGAGCCGCGTCCGCTGCCGCGACGGCCGCTTCGTATCGTCCGTTGTCGAGGAGTGCCTGTGCCTGTTGCGCATACGCCTGCGCACTAGCAGTACCATCAAGTGCGCCTTTCAGCGGCGTATCCATCATTTCTCACGTGTTTGGAATTTGATGCCGCCGTTGAGTGCAGTCACATTTCCTGCCGTTGAACACACTACGTCGGCATAGCCCGATGCAAATGCCACTGTAGATGCCAGAGATGTTTCCCGTCGGCTGAAGACCTTGTGATAATTGTCCCGAGTTTTCACTGAACAAAAAAATATGAAAGTTTGATACATGTGTGCTGAACGTTGGCACACAGCCTGAGGGGATGGTCTCACCTAGCTCCGCTCGTGCCGTGCCGACCGGGAATCTGCAGGCACGCAAATGAGCGGCGCGATCACACGAGGAGAGGTGATTGCCTCCGAAATCGCGCCGTACCCGCCGGACGCCTACGAGACATGGTCGGACCGGGAATTCCTGGCGATATGCATCCGCTTTCCAGATGAGCGCGGTCTCATTACACTATTCGGTCCACGGTCCTGGGGCCCTGCCTTTCACGTATGTGGCTAGGCTTGGAAAACTATCCGGCGCGAGGCGCATAAAAAAGGTAACCGGTATCATGAATGAACTTCCCACCACGCCATCATTTCGGCTAGACGGCCGCCGCGCGCTCGTGACAGGCGCCGGCCGCGGCATCGGGCTGGCGGCGTCAGCAGGTCTGGCACAGGCGGGCGCCGTCGTCACACTTTGCGCCCGGTCGAGCGACGAGATCGAAGCCGCCGCTGCCGCTATTCGCGAGGCTGGGGGTAACGCCGACACGCTGACTTTGGACGTGAGCGACGTGACGAGAGCACGCGAAGTTTTGTCGGCGCAAGAACCGTTCGACATACTCGTCAACAATGCGGGAACCAACCGGGTTAGGCGGTTCACTGACGTGACCTTGGAAGACTATGACGTAGTTCTTGGTCTCAATCTGAAGGCGGCCTTCTTCGTCGCTCAAGCCGTCGCGGCGCGGATGGTTGGGGTGGGTAAGGGCGGCTCCATCATCAATATGTCCTCGCAAATGGGGCTGGTCGGAGGTCCCAACCGGACGCTTTATTGCGCGTCGAAATGGGCAGTAGAAGGCATGAGCAAGGCCATGGCGCTCGACCTCGCGCCACATGGCATCCGCGTCAACACGATATGCCCGACCTTTATCGTGACGCCGCTGACCAAGCCGATCCTGGCGGATGATGCATTCCGTGCACACGTTATGAGCATGATCAAATTGGGGCGCCTGGGTCAGGTCGAAGATCTGATGGGTGCCGTCGTGTTTCTGGCGTCGGACGCATCTGCACTGATGACGGGCAGCGCACTGGTGGTCGACGGCGGCTGGACGGCGAGCTAAGCCTTATCATTGTCTTAAGGTCCTGTTAGCCTTTGTGTCGGACATTGGTGTGGAAAGACGATTTAGGTTCCGCGCCGATGGTCCGCGCCACGTCGTTTGCCCCGAGCTCTGAAAACGATATTTTGCCCGAGGTCGGATCAGCCGATGATCGTGCGATGGATCGGATTATGGCCGATCTGGCGCTGGCATTTGACCTCGACATAGACCTCGCGAATGCAGAGGGTGAAGAAGCGAAATGGCCGATGGGGCATACGCTCGTTTTTGTGGTTTTCACCAGCGCCGCGTTGTGGGCACTCATCGCCGGAGCCATCTATCTTTTCTGATAGACGGCCAGTCGATGCCTGACAGTCTCCGGACGATTTTTGAACCGCGTTCGAGCTCAGCCAGTTTGTGCAAGAATTGGCTGTGGTGCTGTGGCGTTCGCGCAGCCGCTGATGGCAGGCATCAGGACGCTAACGGTCGTGCCGCCGCCCAAAGTGCTGTCGATTTTCAGCGTCCCGTTGTGAAGCTCCGCGAGCGCACGTACAAGCGCAAGCCCTAATCCCGTGCCTTCATGTGAGGCGCCGGCACTATTTCTGACTTGCACGAAGGGATTGCCCAACCGGCTAAGTTGTTCGGGTGGAATGCCGATGCCTGTGTCCCGAACCGACAAAACGAAATTGCCGTCTAAAATCTTCATGCGTACCGTCACCTGACCATTCGGACGTGAGAATTTGATCGCGTTTGACAGCAGGTTAAGCAGAATCTGCTTTATCGCACGCTGATCTGCATCAACCCACAAAGGTAACGCCGGAAGATCCTCGACGAGAGCCACATCGCCGCGTGTGGCGCGCTCGCGCATGAGATCGAGGCAATCGCGAACGGTGGCGTGCATGTCCAATGTCTGGCGACACAACTCGAATTTCCCCGCCTCGATCTTCGACATGTCCAGGACATCGTTTATGAGGCTGAGAAGGTGTCGCCCAGCCTTTTGAATGAGTGCGGAATAATCCTGATAGCGCTCGTCACCGAGCGGTCCGTACAATTGCGTGTGCATCAACTCCGAAAATCCGATGATCGCGTTCAACGGGGTACGAAGTTCATGACTCATGGTGGCCAGGAACATGGACTTCATACGATTTGCGGTGTCAGCGGCGTCCCGTGCGACGAGTGCTTCCTCGCGCGAACTCTCGGCTCGGACGATTGCCGCTGCGAGGCTCTGCTCAAGTCGGCGCCGCTCCGCGAGCGCCGCGCCCACCAGAACGACCGAAAAGCCGATTACCGCGATGAACAACTGCACGACGATAATCTGTTCGCGCAGAGTGTGCGGCCGTAGCGCGTCCGAGGCGTCGCCGGCCAATATCGGCGCCATCAAATAGGTGCCCGTCATGAGAAGGCCGATGGCGCCGCCCGCAAATCCGCGCCGGAAAGTGACGAAGACAACGGCCGGAAAAAAGAGGAAGGCGAGAGGATAGTTTCTGGCGAAGAAATTCAGCAGAATTGCGCCGGCAACGACACCGAGCAGCAGCAGCGTCTCGGCGATCTGATCTTGGCCGAACATTTTCACGACCGCTTCGGCGCGGACCGTCATGAGCATCGGCACGACGATGCTGTAGCCCAGTGCGTCGGTGGCATACCAGTCCAACGCCGCGGAAAGGAATTCTCTGCCAAATGAGAAATGGAAAAAGGTGGCCGCCAGCAACCCGGCCGCAGCCGGCGCGGGGCCAAGCGCCAAGGCATAGAACATGAGCAACGGCTTTGGTCTGGCAAAGTCGTCATGAAGACCCATAAGCCGCAGCGGAACGGCAATGATCAGGACGCCGACGACATTACAGAGAGTCAATATCGTCGCCGTGAAGAAAGTGTCGCCCATAATGATGTCGGCGGAAAAATTTGCGCAGAGACCAGCGACGAGAATTGCAAAACAATGGCGTTGCGGATTCTTGAGGAGAAAGAAGACGAGGATCGCATTCGCCACCCAGATCGCGCTGATACGACCGATGACATCGGAAAGTGCCAGGCCACCACACGCCGTCGCAAACACGAGGCCTGCGACCAGCAGCAGAAGGAGCGGCGAGGGCGCGGAGTCGCGGCGCGACGGTATGTCGGCGGTCAAAGTGTCCATGTACACACTTTTGGTCCCAGACTAACGCGGCCCTGGTTCAAACCGAGCCAGTCTAATGTTCCAGGAATAATGGGGTGTTAATTCCGCCATACCCCGAGGTCGGCTCCGGACTTGGCTCCGCAGCCTCGCATCTTTTTATAGGATAGGGTTGAAAGAGAAGCTTAATCTCGCCCTAACAGTTCAAGGTGCCGCTAACGCCGTCGTCATTGGATGCGGACGGTGATTGGCAGGTACTTTCTTGCGGCTTTGCGCCATGCTGTACAGAGGTTGCCGACGCGATGACACTATCCGTGGCTCAATGATGGGCTTCAAAATTGACCTGCATTGGAACTCGTGGCGTCGTAGTGTCTTTTATTCTGAGACAAGGTCTACATACCGATGACACTTGGCGGCTTAAAATGCGTAATTGAACGGCTCCGATCCCAATATCAGAATGCCGCCGTAAATCGCGTTCGTAAAATGCCGGCTTGGAGATTGCGATCGCTCGAGGTAGGTGTTGAATAGCGAAGCGAACACATAATCGATCGGATGCATCATGGCCCCAGAGGACCCTCCACGCACGATCAAACCCATCTACGTGGTCATCGCATGCCTTTGTGTTGTTCTCGTCATGTTTGTTGGAGCGATCGCGATCGCCGTTTTTGCGATCAAGTCCGAGAACAACGCGGCAAGGCCTGGTGTTGTACGGCTACAGAACTAAACCAAAGCGCCAGCCGCTGAGAATCTGCTTTTTCGGCACGCCGGCACAACTTGAATGAAAGGTCCTCATGCCGCTTGAGAACCCTGCACCAGGATGGCCGGGTATTCCGGCGCGCTGGACGTCCAGCGCCAAAAGCGGCGTCGGTACGGCGTTGGCCGCGCAGAGCAATGTTTGGTTCACTTTGAGTCACGGAATTCTCAACGAGATCTACTATCCGCGTATCGATGAGGCCTGCACGCGAGATTTTGGTCTTATTGTCACGAACGGCCTGAACTTCTTCTCGGAAGAGAAACGCGACACGTGTAGCGCCATTTGTCCCATTGAGGACGGCGTGCCCGCATTCTCTGTCAGCAATACGTGCGTTAAAGGCCGCTACAGCGTTGAGAAGCTGATATTCTCCGATCCACAGCGGGACGTCGTGTTGCAGCGTATCGCGTTTCGTCCGCTCGTCGGCAAAATCACCGAATACCATCTCTACGCATTGCTTGCGCCGCACCTGGTGAACCGGGGCGCCGGCAATACCGCGTGGACCGCAGAATACAAAGGCGTGCCGATGCTCTTCGCCGAGGGCCATGGAACCGCGCTGGCAGTCGCTTGTTCAGTGCCGTTTCTCACGCGCTCAGTCGGCTTCGTCGGTGCGTCGGACGGCTGGCAGGTTCTGCGCCGACATTACGAGCTGCGTGAGCGCTACGACCATGCGCGGAACGGCAACGTCGCCTTGACGGGTGAGATCGATTTGCATGGCTGCGACGGCAGTTTCATCCTGGCCTTGGGATTTGGCCGTTATGCGGAAGAGGCGGCACTGCGGGTTCGTGCGAGCCTTAGCGACGGCATCGACCGCACAATCGCCAAATACGTCGACGGCTGGCGTTCTTGGCAGAATGCACTTCGACCTCTTGATGCCGCCTCGCGTCCAGAGGGGCATAATACATACCGCACCAGCACGGCGGCGCTCCGCACACATGAGGCGAGTTCGTTCGCCGGCGGTTACATCGCCAGCTTGTCGGTCCCGTGGGGCTCCGCCAAAGGCGATGAGGATCTTGGCGGTTACCATCTCGTCTGGCCACGTGACCTTGTGGAGACCGCAGGTGGTCTCCTCGCCGCGGGGGCGAAAGACGAAACCTGGCGGGTCATTCGATACTTGCAGGCCATCCAGGAGCCGGACGGTCACTGGCCCCAGAACTGCTGGCTCGACGGTACTGCCTATTGGAGCGGCGTCCAGATGGATGAATGCGCCTTTCCAATCCTGCTCGTCGATCTCGCATGGCGCGAGAGGACGCTGCCCGAGGCGGAGTTGCCTGACCTTTGGCCGATGGTGAAGCAGGCGGCAGGGTTTATTGTCCGCAACGGACCGGTCACCCAGCAGGACCGATGGGAAGAAGATGGTGGCTATTCGCCATTCACGCTTGCCGTCGAGATCGCGGCGCTTCTCGCGGCCGCTGATCTCGCTGATCACGTCGGTGAGACAGGGCATGCCGGCTATCTTCGTGAGACGGCTGATATCTGGAACAATCTGATTGAGCACTGGACATATGCCAGAGGTACTGCGCTCGCGGCCGAAATCGGCGTGGACGGGTATTACGTTCGCATCGCCCCGCCGGAGACGGCCGACGCCGCTTCGCCAATGGGCGGCTTTGTGCCGATCAAGAACCGCCCGCCGCAAGACAACAGCCGGCCGGCCTCGCAAATCGTCAGTCCCGACGCGCTCGCCCTCGTCCGCTTCGGACTGCGTGCCCCGGATGATCCACGCATCCTCAACACCGTGCGTGTGATCGATGCCTTGCTCAAGGTTGATCTGCCCGCCGGTCCCTGTTGGCGCCGCTACAACGGCGACGGCTATGGCGAGCATGAGGGCGGACGGCCCTTCGACGGCACGGGTATCGGACGCCCGTGGCCGTTGCTCACCGGCGAACGCGCGCATTACGAGCTCGCCGCCGGCAATCGCGTTGGTGCGGAGCGGCTGCTTGGCGCGCTTGAAGGCTTCGCCAGCGACGGCCATCTCATACCCGAGCAAGTTTGGGACGGGCGAGACATCCCTGAACGTGAACTCTTCCGCGGCAGACCGTCAGGCTCGGCCATGCCGCTGGTCTGGGCGCATGCCGAACATGTCAAGTTGTTGCGCTCGCTCGCCGATGGCCGCGTTTTCGATATGCCGCCACAACCGCGCGAGCGCTATCAGGTCCGGCAAGTCCGCTCGAACCACGCCATCTGGCGCTACAATCACAAATGCCGCTGGCTGCCGGCAGGACGGACGCTGCGCATCGAGCTCCGAGACAACGCCCTTGTCCATTGGAGCGCCGACGGCTGGCGCACGATCCACGACACGCCGACCGAGGACAGCGGTTTTGGCATTCACTTCGCCGACCTCGATACGGCGAAGGTCCCGAACGGAGGTGCGATCGTTTTCACGTTTTTCTGGTCGCGCGAGAGCCGCTGGGAAGGCGCAGACTTTCAGATCGCAGTTGGCTGACCGACGCGCATCCTTGATGAGGCAGGATCAGACGACCTTGACGTTGCGCGGGTTGCGGCCGGGCACTTTCCAGAATTCCGTTCCCTCGAACCGCTTGAACAGGTCCGGCGGCAGAATGGTGCCGCGCTCCTTGAACTCCACGACCTTGGCGACCCTGTGCAGTCCCGTCATGCCGATGCCGGCGTCGTACTCGTCGGTCTCGAACTTCAAATTCTGGAAGTCATGGCCATAGGGTTTCTCGCCGAGAAATTCGTAGATCGCCGCCATGGTGGCCACTGGCGACCGCGCCAGGCTTTCATAGGTCACCAGCATGAGCCGGTCGCTGTGCTCGCCGTAAAAGGCCTCGCGCAGGCCGTTATAGGGGGCGCCGATCAAACCTGTGCCCGGCGCGTTCATGGCGTCGGCGCGTGTATAGACGTTGTTCGTGGCGTCAAAGCTGAAGATCCTGGACGGTTCCAGAGCGTTGCGCCGGAGAAGCCGTTCAAGGCTGTCGATGATCCAGGCGACGGAGCGCACGCAGCAGATCATCTTGGTCTGCGGAAACAGCTGAACGATGGTCGGCAGCTTGCTCGTCCACCAGCGATTGGTGTCGAACACCACCTTCTTCGGGTGGATTTTCTCGTAGTAGTTCGAGAAGACACCGCGCAGGATCGCTAGGCGCTTGTCGTCGTCGAAGAAGGGATAGAATTCGCTCCGCGCGCTCATCTGTGCCTGGAGCGTGGTGACCATCTGGTACAGGGGAGTGGTGACGCCCGCGTGGAAGCGTGGGTTCTGCATCAGGAGCGCCGACAGCAGGGTCGTGCCGGAGCGGGGCAGGCCAGAAATCAGATGGATGCCGTTCTTCATTGACCAGGCTCGCCCCTCTTTGTGCGCTTCGACCGGTAAAAGCGGATATGCGTTGGCCGCACATCGCGCTGCCAGCCTATGATTTCCCCGTAACCTCGATCTTGGACGAGGTCAACGACGGCGCCCGTTGTGGGAGGCGGACGGCGGGTATCGAGTTGTTTTTGATTTTTTCATGGGGGTGGTCTCCCCCCGTCCCATCGGAAAGACCAAAACGCGGTGCCGCTTTGGCCAACATCAGGACATTGGAATCGGCTCGAAGGACTTCAAGGGGCTGCGGCGAGATGGCAGGGAACGGTACAAGTATAGATTGTTTATCAATTTAACAAGTTGTATAGGTTGTTTTCTGCCGTGGCGTTAACGATCCTAACCTGATGGGGTGGGCCGGCCCCGCTTCCGGCATCTCGGCGCCACGGTGTGGCCATCGGTGACGCTCGCATATTAAGCGGCGGCGCTAGCCGCTCTTGCCGGAAAATAGACACTTACCGTCGTGCCGACAGATACGACGCTCTCGATCTTCATGTTCCCGCCGTGCAGCTCTGCGAGCGAGCGCACGAGAGCGAGGCCAAGGCCGGTACCAGGCTGCGCGTGGGCCGCGTGATTGCGCACCCGCTCGAACGGCCTTCCGAGACGCGGTAGTTCGCTCGCCGGAATGCCAATGCCACTGTCTTCAACGACCACGACCGCACCTTCGCACTCTTCGCGGACCGCCACGGTGACAGACCCTCCCCGGGGCGTGAATTTCACGGCATTGGACAACAGGTTCAACGCGATCTGCTTTACAGCCCTCCGATCCGCGAGAAGCTGCGGCGGCCTGCGGGGCTCTTCGACATTCAAAGCTACTCCGCCGTCCGCAGCGCGGTGTTCGATCAGCACCATGGCGTCGCGCACGACGGCCGCAAGATCGATGAGTTCCAAATGAAGCTCGTATTTGCCCGCCTCGATCTTCGACGCGTCCAAAATATCATCTACCAATTCCAGAAGATGACTACCCGCGTTATGGATGTGCTCGGCGTGCTCGGGACATTTCCCCGTGCACTTCGTTGCCGCCAATCCGCCGCGTATGACCTCGGAAAAGCCAAGGACGGCGTTCAGCGGCGTCCGCAGCTCATGGCTCATATTGGCGAGAAACTGCGACTTCGCCTGGTTCGCCTTGTCGGCTTCGAGGCGTGCATGGTGAGCTTCCTTGCGCGCCTCAATGGCGGATTTTGTTACCTCTCTCAGACGCCTTTCGACCTTTTTCTTTCCATGGAGGATGGCCGTCACGATGAACGTCGTCGCGGTCAATATGGTCATGAAAAATTGGAGAAAGAATACCTTTTCACGGAGCGCGGCATGGCTGACGGATATGAAGCCGTGCCCGAAAATGAGATTCGAAAGCATAATCGAGGTGATCAGCGTCAACCCGACCGCGACGCCTGCGTAACCTTGCTGGAACGCAAGCAGCAATATGCAGGGGAAAAGCAGAAAGCCTAGCGGCAAGACCGGCCACGCGACCATCGCGGCAAAAACCAGTCCGAGCACGCCGACCCCCGAGACGGTCGCCAACAACTGGTCAGGCTTGAACATTGTCAGGATATCGGAGCGCTTGACCAGCATCGCCGCTGGGACCACCTGGATCAAACCAAGCGCATCCGCGGCGTACCAACTGGTCGCCGAGCCTATAAAAGAAGCGCCCTGGGTGGCGGTCAAGAAAGTCGCCGCGAGCACGGCTGATGCCAGTGTCGCGGGGCCGATGGCAAGCGCCATAAAAATGATGAGCGAGCGTAGGTCCCTCATGCTTTCATCGAGTTTGTGATAGCGCATCGGCACGGCGACGATGAACACCTCGACCAGGTTTGTAAGCGAGAGTACGCATGCCGTCGTAACGCCGTCACGGATCAGAAGGTCGGCGGCCACGTTGGCAACGAAGGCGACAAGCGCGATATGCGGCCAGTGACGCGTCTCGGACTTGAACAACGCGGCCAAAACGATGCCGTTTGTAAGCCATATGGCGGCGATCCGGCCGGCGTGCTCGGTAATCCTTATCGATCCCCAACTGGCCAGAGCGAGTGCGGCGGCAAGTACGATCAGCCAAGTCACAGAACCTCTCACAAAATCGCTTGTGAGGGAGGGTTGCGACTCGCCATCCGGATTGTTCTGGCGAGCCATCGTGCGCGCGGCGGACATTTACGGCCTTTTGATTTCCGAAACGTGGCCACTCTACGGGGGCCCCGGAAATTAGAAGTTAATCATGCCGGCAATCCGTCGGGAGGCGCGTTCTTTCATGGCTCTTTCGCAGGGCATCTGCCGCGAACCCTGCAGCAGACACCGCGGTCGCGGCGGTCAGGCGACGCGCGAGCCTTAGCAAAATGGCAACGATTTTTACGGTCGAGTTAACATCGATGATCGAACGCGTGTGACAATGTGGCCGGGCGTTCATGCCCTATTTTGGGGCGGGGCCCGATCCATGCGCTCATGCCTCCCAGCCGGATAACCACGCGTTCACGCAAACGTTGAATTTGGCGTTCATATGACGTTTGATGGAGGCGACCGGAGGGAACGCCTTGGAGGATACTATCTTTCCAGGGGCGAAAACGATGAAGGTCATCGAGCATTCTGCACGACGGTTGCGACTGCGGCTCCGCAGGAATGGGCTGAGCACCGGCATATGCACGCTGGACCGCGGAAGCGATTTCGCGGCCATCACGCGTTTTGCATTGCTTGTTCCGTACTATCGCGAAAAAATTGCGCTTTCTGAAATCACCGGCATTACGGTGAAACGCAAAGGTCGCCGCAAGACCTATCACCCCGTTCTCGAACTTCGGTTGGGGAGAGATTTTTCGATTGGCGGGTACACCAAGGAAGATGCCATTCAAGCCGCGCAAGCCATTCGCGAGTTCCTAAAAATGTCGCGGCGAGCCGATGGCGATATCCGATAGGCAAAATTATCACGATTGCACACCGTGCCGGCCTCGCTCCTCTCGTTCGGGGTTGCACGGC
>VFSW01004183.1_pt1 | contig 21519 bp, 14 predicted proteins | sample 5358111 | NCBI WGS metagenome assembly VFSW01 (sample SAMN11554181, study PRJNA540505) | mine drainage metagenome | isolation source: sediment from site ElyBrook_90M | place: USA: Ely Copper Mine, Vershire, VT | collected 2017 | reverse complement strand
GGTGGCAGATGATCGTGGACCACTACGTCGCGGTCTCCCAGGCAAATGCCCGTTACCTTGTCGAGACGAAGGGCTTTCCAGAAAGGAAGATCCGTGTCATCCACCCCGGCAGCGACCTAAGCCGGTTCGATCCAAACCGTAGAGTGCCGCCCGGCCTGGCAGCCAGCGCCGGCATCGAAGACGGCGATCCAGTGCTGGTTTTCGTCGGCAGGTTGGAGCCTCAAAAAGGTCACGCTGTCCTGCTCGATGCGATGACCATCGTCCGCCGGGAGATCCCTCGTGCGCGGCTGGTTTGTATCGGGAAGGGCACCTTGCGGGCAGAACTCGCGGAGAAGACTGGCGCGCTTGGGTTGGAGGAGTGCGTCCGCTGCCTGGGGTACGTGCCCGACATGCGGGACTGGCTGGCCCTTGCGGATCTCACGGTATTGCCCTCTTTCTTCGAGGGCCTTCCCGTTACCCCGGTAGAGTCGCTCGCCTGCGAGCGGGCGGTCGTGGCGACGGAAGTTGACGGCACCCCAGAGGTCGTCATCAACGGCAAGACCGGAATCACCGTCCCGCCGGGAGACCCTAAGAGCCTCGCGGAAGCCATCTGCTTGCTCTTGAAGCAGCCGGACCTCCGGCGGAAGCTCGCGATCGAAGGGAGGCGCTGGGTACTTGAGAACTTCAGCTCCGAGCGCATGATCGAGCGCACACAGCAGTTCTATCTGGAGATCTGGGAGGCACGCCAGCGAGGCATTCGGCGTGGAGGCAGTTTCACGGCTTCGCCCAACCCGGAGGGCTCCGAGACCCTGCCCCATGCGTCGGCCGGCGCACCTCGCCAGTCAACAGAACTCAGAACACAGAACTCAGCACACAGAACTTAGAACATGGCACTCAGAACACGGGAAGGGGAAAGTTGCGGGGACCGCTTGCTGACGCGCGCGGCTCGGTAAGCCACAGTAAGAGAATGCGAATCCTCATCACAGGCGGGGCGGGCTTCATCGGCAGCAATCTGGCCGAGCGCCTGCTCGCGGAAGACCATATCGTCACTGTCGTAGACAACCTGAGCGGGGGTCGCCGGGAGTTCCTGGAGGGCTGCGCCGCCACCGGGCGGTTCTCCTTTGTCGAGGAGGACCTCCTGAACCTCGACCCGTTAACCGCGGCGATGCAAGGACAAGAAGTGGTCTTTCATCTCGCCGCCAACTCCAACATTCCCGAGGGGCGTCGAAAGACCGACATCGACCTGCGGCAGGGTACGCTGGCGACGTACTGCGTCCTGGAAGCAATGCGGCGTCAACAGGTCCGCCAGATCGTCTTCGCCTCCAGTTCGGTGGTGTACGGTGAGGCGGCCGTCGTCCCTACCCCGGAAGACTACGGTCCGCTGTTCCCCATCTCCCTCTATGGCGCCAGCAAGTTGGCGTGTGAAGGGTTGATCAGCGCCTTCTGCCACAACTACGACGTCCAAGCCTGGATCTGCCGGTTCGCCAACATCAGCGGCCGCCACGGCACCCACGGCGCTCTGGTGGACTTCATCGGAAAACTCCAGGCCGATCCCACCCGCCTGGAGGTGCTCGGGAATGGCAGGCAGGCCAAGCCGTATCTGCACGTCGCCGAATGCGTGGACGGCATCCTCCACATCTGGCGCAATGCCCGGGAGCGGGTGAACTTCTTCAACCTCGGTTGCCCTGGCGCCACCGCCACGGAGCTCCTGGCGCTCGCCTGCACAGAAGCCATGCACCTGAGCGGCGTGAAACTGGAGTACACCGGCGGGGACCGCGGCTGGCCCGGCGACGTGTCCCAGGTGCGGCTGGATTGCGCCAAGCTTACACGGCTCGGCTGGACCGCGAAGCACACCTCCGATCAGGCCGTGCGGCTCGCAGCCACAGAACTCGTCGCGGAGCTGGCATGCAAGTAGTCCTGCTGGCAGGGGGGCTGGGGAGCCGTCTGCGGCCTCTCACCGAGAGCGTCCCCAAGCCCATGGTCGAAGTCGCCGGCCGGCCATTCCTCGAGTACATTGTCGAGCACCTGGCAGCCCAGGGATTCACCAGGATGTTGTTCCTCGTCGGCTACCTGGGGGAGAAGGTCCGCGACCATTTTGGAGACGGCAGCCGGTTCGGCGTGTCCATCGAGTACAGTTGGGAACCGGCGCCCCTCGGAACCGGCGGCGCCATCCGCAACGCGCTCGATCAGCTCGACGACAAGTTCCTGCTGCTCTTCGCCGACTCCTTTCTGCCCATTGACTACCGGCCCCTGGCGCTGGCGTTGACCGAGGGGCGGAGCTTGGGAATCATGGCCGTCTACGATAACCGGCGGGCCGACACGGGAGTCGTCAATAACGTCGCGATGGGCGCCGAAGGCTACGTGGTTCGCTATGAGAAAGGCAACTCCGCCGCCGGCCTCCAGTACGTGGAAGCGGGCGTGCTAGGTTTCCGCCGGGAGGTTTTCGAGGCCTTCCCCGCCGGCCGGATCGTGTCCATGGAACAGGCTGTCTATCCGGGACTGATCGCGCAGCGGCAGTTGCTCGGCTACATCACGGAGAAGCGCTTTTTTGACATCGGAACTCCCGAACGGTTGAGAGAGTTCGCCGCAGGCCGATCGTGATTATCTCCCGCACGCCCTTTCGAGTGAGCTTCATCGGAGGCGGGACTGACCTGCCCTGTTTCTACAGCCGGGAAGCCGGCGCGGTGGTCAGCATGACCATCAACAAGTACGTCTACCTTACGGTCAACCGCCGTTTCGATGACACCCTCCGGATCAGCTACTCGAAGACGGAGATCGTGGACACGGTGGACCAGGTGGTACACCCACTTTTCCGGGAAGCCATGCTTCACACCGGCGTGGTGTCCGGGATCGAGGTGACTTCCATTGCGGACGTGCCCGCGGGTACCGGCTTGGGTTCGTCCAGCGGCTTCACCGTCGGCTTGCTGCACGCGCTGGAGGCATACGCAGGACGGTACAAATCCTCCCAGGAACTGGCTGAGGCGGCTTGCCATCTAGAGATCGACCGGCTAGGCGAGCCCATCGGCAAGCAGGACCAATATGCGGCGGCCTTTGGAGGTTTGCGCCGCTACCAGTTCAATGGTGACGGCACGGTGTACGTCGATCCCGTCATCTGCTCTCCGGAGACGAAACAGAGGCTCTTGGAACAATTGATGTTCTTTTATCTGGGGGGCGTTCGCGACGCCCGCCAGGTGCTCCAGCAACAGTCGTCGAACGTTGACGGCAACATGGAGTCTCTGCGGCGGATTCGCAGCCTGGTGGACGTGTTTTGGGAGGCGCTGGTGCGGGGTAAGGACCTGGGAGCCATCGGCGAGTTGCTGAATGAAGCCTGGGTCTGCAAGCGGCAACTGGCCGACAATGTCACCACCCCCCGTATCGACGAGATCTACGACCGGGCGCGTGCCGCGGGCGCATCCGGCGGTAAGGTCCTCGGCGCGGGTATGGGCGGGTTTCTGATGCTCGTCTGTGAACCCCGCAAGCAGTCCGCCGTCCGGGAGAGCCTTCGCGAACTGCGGGAAGTTCAATTTGGTTTCGAGCCCGAAGGCAGCAAGATCATTTATGTTGGTGCTTGAGACCACTACCACCGCGGCGGGAATCATGCGCATCCTGTTTACGGACCCCGCCGGCCGTGACAAAGGACCTGCACTCTTCCTCGACCGCGACGGCGTCATCAACGAACAGGTCGATGGCAGCTATGTGACCGATTGGAGCCAGTTTCACTTCGTGCCGGGGATTCCGGAGGCGCTGGCTGCGTTGTCCAAGCTCGGTCTGCCCATCATCGTGGTCTCCAACCAGGCCTGCGTCGGCAAGGGGTTAATGAGCCGCACAACTCTCGAGGAGATCACCCGCAGATTCGTAGAGATCCTCGGCAACCTCGGTGCCCGTGTGGACGCTGTCTACTATTGTCCGCACACCCCTGAGGACGGCTGCGACTGCCGGAAACCGAAACCCGGACTGCTGCAGCAGGCCGCCCGGGACTGGGGATCGCAACTGCACGAGGCCAGTTTCGTCGGAGACAGCCCCACCGACTTGGGCGCGGCCCAGGCCACCGGTTGCAGGGTCGTCTTCTTTTCCCGGAAGGCCGCACCAGCGAGTTCAATCCCGGCGGCCGCTGCGATAGTCAGAGAGGCCGCTGATATTCTTCCGGCCGTCTGTGCCCTCCTTCAAGTGCCGGTGGAGAGATGATGCCAGCCGAACCCGACGCTCTCTCGCTACAGGCTGCGGCACCGGGGCGGCCCGGCGCGGCGGAGCTCAGGGAAGTCGTCTGCGCGGAGACTGTCCGACTCACAGTGGAGGGCTTCAGGAGTGGCTTGTGTGCCATTGTCCTCACCGGCAGCCTCGCCCGCGATGAGGCTACTGTAGTCCCCGAAGATGGATTGCAGCGAGTTCTGGGTGATGCGGAGTTCCTTTTGGTTTATCGGGAATCCTCCGCGCTGCCGAACGAGGCACAAGTGGCACGACTGTCTTCAAGCGTCGAGGCCGCGCTCTGTCAGCATCAGATTCATTGCCACATTGGGCTGAGCGTGGTGCTGCCGCACTTCTTCCGGCGGCTCAAACCTCACATCTTCGCGTACGAATTGTCCAAGTGGGGCGTGGTCGCTTGGGGTGATGTGGGTATACTAACCCTTATCCCACCCTTCACCCCGTCCGACATACCTCTGGAGGACGGTTGGCGCCTGCTCTGCAACCGCATGGTGGAGCTTCTTGAAGTCAGCGTCCACCTGCCGGAGACGCCGGCAGTCCTGCCGACAGACGTTTTCTACAGGACCGCGAAGCTGTGTCTGGACATGGGCACTTCCTTCCTCCTCTTCGAGGGGGCGTATGAGCCGGCCTACCGCCTGCGGGCGGATAGACTGCGGGCGCTGGCTGAGTCTAGCGCGACGGTTGGCTGTTACCCGGTTTTTCTGAGAACCCTCTCAAATCTGGTCGGCGCTTGCACTCGGTTGAAGCTGGGAGAAGTTCCAGGCTTCGGCCAAGAAGAGCTAGGCATGCCCTTTCTTCTGGAGGCTGTGCGGCACGCCCATCTTCTCTGGCGGTGGGAACTCGAGGAACTGACCAGGACCGCTGAGCATGTTTCCGATGATGAGCTGTTTCGGCGGTGGATGCGCCTCCAGCCGCTTGCCTCGAGGTTTCGCGGCTGGGCCGTTGTCTTGCGCGCCTGCGGCTGGCAACGGAGCTGGCGGCACTGGGGGCGTTGGGGCTGGTTGGCATGGCAGGCCTCCCCGCGCTACTGGACCTACAAAGCCGCCAGCGAACTCCTGTTTAACCTTCCCGACCTGCCGCTCGGCAGACCATCGAACGCGGGAAAGGAAGCGCAGTGGCAACACCTCAGGCCGACATTGGCCCAAGTCGACCCGTCAGCGGACCAACTTGAGCCAGCTTGGCGGCGATTGGCCTCGGACGTCGCGTGGAACTACGCCAAGTTTCTGGTGGGGACCCGAGCATGACAGATATAAGCCGCGAGAACGGCGCGCCTCTCGTTAGCGTTGTCATCCTGAACTACCAGCGCCTGGATGAGCTGCAACGGTGCCTTGAGTCGGTTGCTGCGCAGGACTACGCGAACCGCGAGATTATTGTGGTTGACAACCACTCGGAAGAAGACCTCTCACCCGTCGTAGGACCGCATGGGCGTGCCGTGACGCTCATCACGCTGCCGACCAACCTTGGCACCTGCGGGGGGCGTAACGCGGGCATCCGGGCAGCACGCGGCGAGATCCTGGTGTTCCTGGACAACGATGTGGCTTTTGCCTCCGACTCCGAACTGACCAAGGTTGTGCGGGTGTTTGAGCAACACCAGGGGTTCCACGTCCTCGCCCTTCAGATGTGTGACCCAGCAACGGGCGAATTGCGCCTCCGCGAGTGGTGCCATGCGCGGTACTGGAGAGAGTTCGGCCAGACCCAATTCGAGACACACTACTTCATCGAGGGCGCGAGCGCCTTTCGTCGCTGCGTGTTTGAAGGCTGCGGTCTCTACTATGAGCCCCTCTTCATAGGCAACGAGGGCCACGACTTAGCTCTGCGGATTCTCGACCAGGGCTTCCGAATTCTGTACACGCCTCATATCCGGGTCTTTCACAGCATGTCTCCCCAGACCAGGCCTGGCCAGCGGCCATACTACTTCTACACGCGCAACTACATTTGGATCGCCTGGAAGGACTACCGCCTTCTCGATGGTCTGCGTTTTCTGTTTCCGAAGCTTCTCATGATGTTCGTGTTCTCATGCCGCGCGCGACATTTGAGCGCTTTTTTTCGAGGCCTGAGGGATGGGGTAAAGGGGCTCGCTCAGGTGCACGGAGAGCGCACCCCAATCAGCCCGAAGACAGTCCGATACCTCGCCCAAATCGAGTCCTACCGGCCAAGTTGGACCCTGCGTCTGGGGCGGCACAGGCTCGGGACCCAGTTGTGAGGTGCATCGTGCATGCCGCGTTCCGTAACTCCGCCCCCAGAAGCTGATGATTTTCTTCTACCTCCTTATCGCCACGATGCCGCTGTACCAGCACCCGCTCTGGACCACCGTAGTGGGTGACGTGCCCAATCTCACCCTTTTTAAGGTCTTGGGAGGTGTCTGTGTTCTCTATGCCCTGTTTCACCTTCTTGTGTGCGAGAGCTCGCCGGAGTATCTTTCCACCTGGCCAGTCCGGCTCTTCTTGCTGTTCTACGCCGTTGTCTTGCTCTCCGCCTTGACCCAAGGTCCGAGTGTCCCCCTTGCTTACAGCCCAGCGTCGATGTATACCTCCTTCCTGCTGATGCTTTTCGTCACCCTAACGGTTGTCGACACTCTCCGCCGGCTTCGAGCTGTGCTGGTCGTCGTTGTCGGCTCTATCGGGTTCGCTTCCTTATATGTTCTGCGAGAGTGGCAGAGGGGTTATCGCATCAATCCGGCCTACCGTCCTGGCTACATAACGGGGGATTCGAACTACTTCGCCATCTCGGTAGTGCTTTGCCTGCCCCTCGCCGTCCATCTCTTCCTGGTGGCTCGCGCGTGGCCCTGGAAGCTCTTCTGGCTGGGGTGCGCCGTTCTCGCACTGAGTGCCTTGACGCTGGGGGCATCTCGCGGCGGTCTCCTGGGCATCGCAGGGGGCCTACTTTTCCTGATCTGGCGCTCTGAAAGGCGCTTGCGCAGTCTGGCAATCACAGCGACCCTGGCGGTCCCACTCATCACCCTCCTACCAAACTCGCCCGTGCAACGGTTTCTGCACCCCACCATGAGTGATGACTTCGGCGTCGATGCCCGTCTTGTCGCATGGAACGCCGGCCTGCGGATGTTCAGGGAGAACCCCGTGTTTGGCATCGGCTTGGGCAACTTCAGACCGCGCATGGCGGTCTACAGGGCGGCGGACGACCTTGAAATAGTGTCACTTGCTCACAACGCCTATCTTGAAATCGCTGCGGAGATGGGACTCGTGGGGCTTGTGGCGTTTGTGACGCTCCTTGGCGCCACCTTCGTAACGTTTGAACATGCCCGGCTTCTCGCGGTGCGCAGCCGGACGCCACTCCTTCAGCAAGCCGCTCTAGGCCTGCAGGCGGGCTTGGCTGGTTGCTGTGTGTCTGTGTTCTTCCTGACAGCACAGTACCAGAAACTCTTCTGGCTGGTCATCTTTCTCGCCCCTTGCCTTCTCTCTCTCGCGCGCCAAGCCGAGGCCCGCCAGTCGGAGTCGGCCACTGAAGAGGATGTCGACGCTCTTGCCCTGTCTGAGCCCGAAGTTACGTGAGGCTTCCGATCACATGACCGCAGGACTTGTTGGGCGCGTCAGAGCAGGACTTCACAGTGTGTACGAGGTCCCCGGGGGGCGCTCCCGAATCGTCCCGATGGAAGGCGTCCGAGGCCTTGCAGTGCTCCTGGTCTTCTTCGTTCACTTTCATTCTTTGTTCGGTTCGTACGCGGGCAGCTCGTCTGTTGCCTGGATTGTTTCCTCCTTCCTCGGAACCATCGGTCACGCAGGGGTGGATCTCTTTTTCGTGCTCAGTGGCTATCTGATCTACGGAGCCTTGCTCCGGAAACCCGTCTCTTACGGCGCGTTTGTTAAAAGACGACTCCAGCGCATATACCCGACATTCCTCTGTGTGTTGATGCTGTACTTGCTCCTTTCTGCCATGTTTCCTGACTTGAGCAAAGTCCATGGCCCTATCCTCTCCGCAGCCGTGTACATCTTACAGAATGTACTCCTGCTGCCGGGGGTCTTTCCGATCATCCCCATCATCACTGTCTCATGGAGTTTGAGTTTTGAGTTCTTCTTCTACTTGACCATCCCGGCCCTTGTCTGCGTGGCGCGCATGCGGATGTGGAGTTCACGTTGGCGCGTAATGCTCTTCTCTGGATTATGGTGCTCCTACGTCCTGATCGCATTTCTGACCCCGGTGTCCCGGGTGCGGCTGTTGATGTTCTTTCCGGGTGTTCTAATTTACGAAGCGTTTGACTCGCGCTGGGCGAAGCGCTGGTTGGCGCCTCGATGGGAATACCTTGCCGCCGCCCTATTTCCGGCCAGTCTGCTATTCGGTTACTTGCTGGACGCCGCACCTGGGCGCATGTCATTCCTCCCGGCTCTCGGTAAGGGGCAGACTGTTCTCCCTGGTGTAAGTACATACCAAGGACCGTACAAAGTGATCTTGTTCAGCCTGGCATTCTCTGTCTTTGTGCTCTATTCTCTTCATGGCAATGGCGTCTTGAGCCGGCTGTTCTCGTGGACGCCGCTGCGTTATCTGGGCAATATGAGTTATTCATATTACCTGTTTCACGGTCTAACGCTCAGTGCTGTTGCGCGTCTTCTACAGCATTTTGAGCCCCAGGTTACCGGAGGTGGCCTGTTGTTCGGCGCTCTGTGTTTGGCCGCATTCACGGCGACGTGGGTTAGCTCGACAATGCTCTTCGTCTTGGTGGAAAGGCCCTTCTCTCTGAACTTGCCTCTGGGGCGACAATTGGCCTCTCCGGCCAGGCAGATCGGCGCAAACGGAGGGGCTGCTCAGGACGGCGGGGCCATGGGGGAGCCTGTAAGGGTGCTGGTTGCTCCCACAGGGTACGGAGAAAGCAGCAGTGTGGGGGAGAACGTCGACCGCACCTAAGCCTAAGTCCCGGCCGCGAATGCCCTGGGACTGTCTGGCTTCAGATCGGTGAGGCTATGATTCCGCTGCCGCCTCACGGGGTTGCTCCACTAGCTTACCGGAGGGGAACGTTCTACTTATCGAGCAGAGGCAGGACAGCGTCATGAAATACTGTTGGACGCAGCGACCGCGACATGGGACATAGACTCTTGAATGCCGTTGCACTCGCTAACACCGCGGAGCTTTGCGTTGGCTGCGGCGTGTGCGCTGGTGTCTGCCCGACAGGGGCGCTCGCGATGGGAGAGAACGACTTCGGTGAGTATCGCCCTCGCATTACAGGAGGCAGTTGCACTGATTGCGGCCTTTGCGGCCGTGTCTGCCCCTTTGTCGCCGGTCCTGATGAAGATCAACTGGGAGAGGCGCTCTACAGCCGCGTCGAGGAAATCCGGAACACGCCGGAGACCGGATACTACCTCTCCAACTGCTGCGGCGGCATCGTGGACGAACGGCTGCGCTGGTCGCGGACTTCCGGTGGATTGGCGAGTTGGGTGCTAGCTCAACTACTGGAGACTGGTGTTGTCGATCGGGTGGTCTGCGTGGCCGACGGTCCTCGCCCGGACCGACTCTTCGAGTTTGCGGTGTTTTCAGACGCCGCGAGTGTCTGGAGCGCGTCCCGATCCAGCTACTACCCGGTGGAGATTTCCGCCTGCCTTCAGTCCATCTTAAAGTCTGACCTACGGTATGCCGTAATCGGGCTGCCGTGCCTGGTTAAGGGCCTTCGTAAAGCTCAAATGGCGATGCCGAGGCTCAAGGACCGCATCCCAGTCGTGCTCGGCTTGACTTGTGGACAACAGAGGAGCAAGTGGTTTGCGGAGTATCTGATCCGTTTGACTGGCGAGTCTGTAGAGAACGTGACCCGCGTGTCCTTTCGGGTGAAGCGCAAGAACCAGCCCGCGCACCGGCACCTGTTTTCCGTTTGGACCGAAGGAAACAATGTGCCGAAGCATGCGGACTGGTTTGGTAAATACGGCGAAGCATGGTCCGAAAGCCTTTTCAAGATCAGCGCTTGCAACTACTGCGATGATGTGTTCGCCGAACTGGCCGACATCAGCCTCATGGACGCATGGTTGCCGGGCCATCGGGACGACCCTCGGGGCACCAGCATCGCGATCGCACGCAGCCCACTCTGCCGGAACCTGTTGGACGACGGCGCGGCCGCAGGCGTGCTTAGAATCGAGCCCTTGGCCGTTGAGCAGGTCATCCGAAGTCAGGCTGGGGTACTGGCCCTCAAGCGGGGGGGGGCAGCGTGCCTGGTGGCCTTAATTGGAAGGAAGGTCCTGACGGGCGTGAGCACGAGAATAGCTCCTGCTCCATTGTGGTGGTGGGCAGCAAAGTACCGCAAAGCAGCAGAAAACCGGACAATGCTCTTCAGCAGGCAGGCGTTTGCGGCTCAGCGCCAGGTCGGGCCAGGCCTGGATGTGTTCGAGCGGACGCTGCGGCGACTGCGCAGAGTGGACCAGGTCCTGCTGGGCATTCTGAATGTTTCTGCTTTGCCGAAACGCGCGTTCGCAAAGGCTCGTCGCGCGGCGGCTAAATGTATGTGTTCCAATTCAGCCAGGGGGGCGGACATAGTACGACCCCGGGGGACTGGGTGAGGCAGTGACCCGCTCTCGTCAAATCGCGGTCAACGCCGCCAACCAGTGGGGCGTAACGATCACCGGTTGCGCCATGGGAATACTGCTGGTCCCTTTCCTCATTGAGAAACTAGGGAAAGACGGCTACGGTTTGATCGCAGTAATCATAGCGATCGCGAGTGTCTGCTCATTGGCCGACCTCGGTGTGTCGCAGGCGGTCGGGCGGTACTTGGCTGCGGCGTTGGCAGGGGAAGACCCAACGGCGTTCAACCAGTACGTATCCACAGCCGTGGTCGTAAATCTCCATGTGGGTGTGGCCTCCGCCCTCGCACTGTTGGTCGCCGCGGAACCGCTGGCGCGACTGTGCGCGTTCCCCCCAGCCATGTTCGGGGTTGGTGTTTTCCTCTTGCGTACCTATGGCGTCTGCAGCGTCTTGCTGACATTCCTCACCCCCGTGGCGCGTGCCGTGCTGGCTAGTCACAACCGTTTCGACCTTGTTAGCCAGATGGACGCCCTTCGCCGCCTCATCCAGAGCGCCAGCCTGTTCGTGGTCTTGGGGCTTACCAGTAGTGGGCTGGTCGGCTGGGCCTTCGTGAGCATTGCCATGGAGTCTCTGAGCCTTATCGTCTTCTGGTATGTGGCGTTTCGGGTACACCGTGGGCTTCGTTTGGGGATTTCCGGTTTCCGCTTGAGCCGCCTCAAGGAGATGTACGGCCTCGGCAGCCACTTGACGATCCTGCAGGTCAGCTCACAGTTGAGCAACAACGCCGATTCCTTCATCCTGACGTCGCAACTCGGTCCGAGCAGCCTGAGCTTCTACCGCCCATCTTCGCAGCTTCTGGGACTTTTCACTCCGGTGATCACGACGCTGGGTAGCCAGTTGCACCCCCTGGCCACGGCGGCTCACGTTCAGCGGAACAAGGGGGACCTCATCAACATCCTGTTTCGTGGCACGAAATACACAATGCTCATGGGAGCCGTGTTCTGTGCGATCGTAATCTCCATGGCGTTTCCCCTGTGTAAGGTCTGGTTAGGAAAGGCGTTAGGTGAGCAATACAGAATCTGCGCGGCAGTCCTGATGGTTCAGGCGGGCACGCAACTGTGCACCTTTGCGTCTGGGACCCAGTGGCCGGTGCTCCTGGGGATGAAGCGGATGCGGTTCCTCACTTTTGGCCGGTTGTGCTTTGCAGTTGTCAACATCCTCGCATCGTGGCTTTTGGTGCGCCACACGGGATTGGGCGTCCTCGGCGTGGTGATTCCGACGCTGGCGATTGAAGCTATCTGGCGGCCCCTGCTGATTCGTCATGTGTGCCGGGTCGTGGGTGTCTCCGCGCGGGAGTATCTGCGGCAGGCTTATCTGTCAGCGCTCCTCGTCGGGTGCGCAGTGGCAGCGTTGGGTTTTGCAGTACAGTGGCTGCTGCCCCCCTCTGGGCTCTATAGCCTCATCGCGGCAACTGGGATGCTGGGTCTGGCCGGCGCCGCGCTGATCTGGTTCGCCGGCTTCAGCCCATCCGACCGGCTCGAAATGCTTGGCGTAATTCGATCACTTGTAGGGCAGAGATGCGAATCGGAATCCTGATGTCCCAGGACAGAACGTGCCTTGGGGCTCGCTTTAAAGAGCATTGGCAAGGTTCGGCGAACCGGGAGTTGTCCGATGACGCGTTCTAACCCCCACTTCCTTCTCGTCGGGAATGGGCCATATACGAACCGCGGCTGCGAAGCGATCGTACGCGGCACAGTCATCATCTTGAGGAGGTACTTTGGGGCTGCGACTCTGTTCACTGTTGGGTCTTTTGGTGAACGGCAGCAGGTCCTGCGGCAGGCGGCATCAGAGACGGACCCCTTGATCACCCACGTCCCTCTGCTACCGCCGAAGTGGTCGTACGCCGGGATGTACCATCAGTTTGGCGCGACGTTTCGCTGCGGCTGGAGCGTTCACAAGAGCCACCACCTCTGCCTACCAAAGGACCCATTTTCTCTAGCTCTTGAGGTTGGGGGTGACAATTACTCTCTGGAATACGGCGTACCGTACCGATTCCTAGCAATGGATCGTCATTTACAGCGACGTCAAATACCCGTGGTCTTGTGGGGGGCATCGATTGGCCCGTTTGACAGCCGTCCGGCCTTCGAGGATCGGATACTGGCCCACCTCCACGGACTCGATGGTGTGTTTGCGCGCGAAGGCCTGACATTCGATTACCTTCGGAAGAACGGTTTGGGAACCCGTGCTCATCATGTCGCCGACCCTGCCTTCGTAATGCCACCTACTGTGCCGAGTAAACAAAGAGTCGGGTTTCCACTGCCGAAGGACGTTGTGGGAATCAACCTCAGCCCACTGTTTGGTAGATTCGCCGGTTACACGAATTCGGAGCATTGGGTCCATTGCTGTGCGGCAACGGTCTGCCGGATCGCCAACGAAACCTGCCGCGATGTTCTGCTGGTGCCTCACGTTGCGTCCGCGAGCCCGCTCAATGACGATTTTGGGTTCCTGGAAAAGGTGGCTGCACTCGCAACCCCAGGAACGACTCACACCATCTTTTGCAGCAAGGCCAGCCTATCCGCCGCCGAAACGAAGGGGCTGATGGCCGCCTGCTGCACAGTATTTGCGGGTGCGAGGACGCATTCCACGATTGGCGCCATGTCAGTTGGGGTTCCGACACTGACGCTAGCCTACAGCCGGAAAGGTATCGCTATCCCTTTTGACGTTTTCGGCTCTGAAGACTACTGTATTGATTCTAAGAACTTTGAGCCTGAGCATGTCGCACGGAGGATTTGCAGATTAATTGAAGAGTCCGCCGTGGCCCGCTCCCTGTTGGCACGGGCTATGCCACTCATGCGAGAAAAAGCTTACCTCGCGGGTAAGATTCTCACGAGAACGTTTGACTCGAATGATGGCGTGCTACCAGTACTCCCTCGACCGACGGGCCTCCCGGTGCAAGAAAACCGCTAAACAGCTTCGCTACATCGTAAGTATGTGCGATCGCCCGGTAATCAGCGAACTCATCCACCTCAAAGGCCTGCGAGCACCCCATGCCCCCTGCCAGGAGGGCCTTCGAGGATCGCACTCGCATCCATTTTCGCGTAGAGTGAACGTGGTGGAAGCAACAATGGAGGCAGCCTTGGTTCAAATCGTACCATTCTCCGTCATCATCCCGACGAAGAACCGACCGCAGGAGCTAGATTTGACTATCGAGAGCCTTCTGCGCCAGACCTGCCTGCCGCAACAGATCGTGAGCGTCGACCAGAGCGCGGACGACAGCAGCTTCTCGCGGATTTCGCGCCGACTCTCCCAAAGTGCTGAGTCCTCTCGTCTGACACTCGCCTATGTTCACGACGTCAGCATCCCGAGTGGAGCGCGCGCGCGCAATCGGGCCATGGAGGAAGCCGAAGGAGAAGCATGGCTTTTCCTTGACGATGACGTGTACCTCGAACCCAATTTTCTGGAGCAGCTATGGGCAGCCTATGGTAGGCATCCTGGGGCATGCGGGATCTCCGGCATAATCACCAACTACCCTAGGCCTTCGTGCGCATTTCGGTTCTGGAGCGCCTTGTTTGTACGTGGTCCGTTTCGCGACGACCGTCAGCCGGTCTACTGGAACGCGGACAAGTTGCGGCATGCAGAACCGGTCCGCGTCACTCGGCTCGGTGCCGGGCTTATGAGCTTCCGGGCGTCCGCGATCAGGCATCTGCGCTTTGACGAACTGCTGCTCGGCGTCTCCGATGGAGAGGACGTCGATTTTTGCATGAGGTTAGAGCCGGGCTCAGTCCTACTCATAGACCCGAAGGCACGCCTCGTCCATATGCAGAGCCCCTCTGGCCGCCTCAACGATCACTGGCTGCGGCGCAGTGCTCGCGCCTCGTGGTTCCTGTACAAGAAGAACTGGAACAGAGGAGTCCAAAACCGGGTCAGCTTCGTTTGGCTGAACCTCGGGTTCGCGCTTGTCGCGACTTTTGCGAGCTTGAGGCACCGTACCGTGAAGCCATGGCGTGCCCTCTTCGCAGCCGCGCGGGACGTTCCTAGGTTTGTCGGAAATGCACGCACCAGGGAACCCCGGAGCCGACAAGCCGACCTAGGACCCGATGACGGAGATGCCCGGTCTTCCACCGCAGAGATCGGGAACCCTGTGGGACGTGGTCTTGCCAGATTGAGGATTTTGACCACGCACAGAAAACAAGATCATCCGGCGTGGCGAGATCGGGTTGTCCTATTGCCCGGATGGGATCAGTACGTAGCTGCCACTTGGAGAAAATCATCCGCTTTTATCTATTTGACCGATACAGTCTGGGCGTTGAGGTTGTTCAACGATAGCAGGCGGTTTGATGCCGTCGTGACTGGGAGTGAGCGGGCTTCACTTGGGTTCGCGCTCCTTCAGGCCTTCCTGAGACGAGAAAAGGTTCCGCACGTGATCATCGACTGCCTATGGCGGACCCCCAACGGTCCGTTGAGGCGCTACGTCGTGCGCTTTCTGTTGCGTCGTATCACCCATTCCGTCAGCCGGATTGTCGTTCACGCCACGCGCCAAATCGAGATGTATGCGCGGGATCTCGGATTGCCAAAGGAGAAGTTCTCGCTCGTGCCCTGCCATACCACCCTCTATGGTGCAGAGTACCCCGTATCAGACGGCGACTATGTGTTTTCGGGGGGGGACTCGAAGAGAGACTATCGTACGCTGATTGAAGCAGCAAGAGGACTGACTTGCCGGGTCATAATCGCAGCATTCTCCAAGGCGCACTTTGAAGGCATGGACATCCCGGACAATGTGGAAATCCTGAGCGGGGGGATGAGCTTCGAAGATTTCTACAGGCTTGCGGCGGGCGCGGCAGTGGTGGCCGTACCGCTCCAACCTGGCCTGCCCTACCCCGGCGGGCAGCAGGTGTACCTGAACGCCATGGCCATCGGAAAGCCCGTTGTGGTGGCGGATGACTGTGGAGCGGACGAATACATCGCTAATGGAGTGACTGGGCTGGTGGTGCCTGCAGGTGATGCCGCGACCTTGAGAGAAGCCATCAACACGCTGGTTGTCGATCGGGATCTCGCCACATCTCTGGCCCGCAACGCCAGCGCGACCGCGGCAGCATTTGCGCCTGATGTCTTCATCCGTCGCGTCCTGGAAATCGTGGAAGATTGTGTGGATGCAAGGAGAGGTGCGCCCCATGAGCTCAAGCTTCGGTGAAGGTCTCCTCGTCGATCAGACACTCCGGGCGGCGGCGCACTCGGACGCTCCCCGGCAGGCGTGCCGATTGCTCTCAAGGCGTTCAGGTTGGCGTTGCGCACCGGACTGATGAACTCCCCGTAGCTGGCCTGTTCGCAGCCATACCCGGGAAGACACTCGGTCGGAGTCTCGGACAGGGAGGACGTCGACTTCTGTATGAGGTTGAAGGCGGGCTCAGTCTTGCTCATCGACCCGAAGGCACGCCTCGTCCACAAACACAGCGCCTCTGACCGCCTCAACGATCACTGAGATGAGGCGCAGTGCGCGCGCCTCATGGTTCCTGTAGAAGAAGAACTGGCGCAACGGAATCCGGAACCGGATCAGTTTCTTCTGGCTGAACACCGGTTATGCTGTCGTGGCCACGTTCTCCAGCCTCTGCCGCGCCGGCTCCTGGGCTGCGTTCCTAAGCAGCGTGCGGGACGCCCAGGAATGGGAGGCCAGGCGCCTCTCAGCGCAACTGGCGCGGGGCGCGAACTGCCGGGCTCACTGACTGCTGCGACTATCTCGAGGATCCAGCGGTGCTGCGCAAGGCCTCTATGTTGGCATTGCGAACAGGAGTGATGAAGTCCCCGTAGCTTGCCTGTTCGCAGCCAAACGTCGGGAGGCACCCCGTTGGGTAGCCCCACGAATCAGCTCCGGGGGATGTCGTCGCCGAGACACCATCGTACGGATTGTCGCGGCGCGTCACGAGGCCCCAGTTGATCCTCTCGCCCCGATTGTCGTACATCTCCCACCACTCCAGCCCCACCAGGTGGTAGGTCCCGGTCATACCGTCTCTGGCATTCAGAAGCTGTTGCATCCTCTGCTCGTAAAGTTGTCCCCGCGCAGCCTGGCTCTGCAGTTGCTCGCCGGAGGAAGCGTACGGGGACATGTAGGAATCCGCGTTGGCCGGATAGCCCTCCCAGCTTAGCCACGGCTTGTCCCCCCCGTACTGTGCGACGAAGTCGATCCGTTGCTGTATGTCCGTGCAGTTTGAACATTTTGCTGGAGTGCTTGGCATTATGATGAGGTCCAAGTGCTGGCTCGCGGCCTGAAGCACCTGCCGGCGGGCAGGCGCTCCCCACGATCCAAGTGGGGAAGAACCGAGCAGCAGGACCCCGGGCGCCTTGGCCTGCAGCCCGGCCTTGATGATGGAATAGTATTTCTCCACGTGGTGGTACAGAAAGTCGTCCAAGTCTTGCTTCATCTGTGCTGTTGCGCCTGCCAGCCTTTTCGGGTCTGTCGGAACCCAACAGGCCGTAGTCTTGGCGGGGCAAAGGCCGTCCTCATCCAGCAGGCCTTTCCCGGATCCCCAGCCCCCGCTTGAGCCGAACGATGTGTAGTTTGAGCCCCAAGCCAGGTTGAGCAGGCCAATATTGCCTCCGTACCGCGCAGACAGCCAGTTCTTCAGCTCTTGCTTCGAGTAAACCGTTGTGTCCGTATAGGTGACTCCATAAGTGCTATTGGAAGATTGGGTGGGGGCGGTTACCAGAACCATCCATCCCAGATGTGGCTGGTCATAGCCGGCGGAAACCGCTCCGTTTGCCACCGTGGGGAAATCCGGTCCGGCCCCAAAACCCCACAGATCGTCGGTCTCATCCACGACGAGCCCGACCAGGTAGTCGTTGTTTGGCCCGGTGAGCGCCTGATGAACCGTTTGACCGCCTTCCAGCGAACCCTCAAGATACTGTGCAAAGTTCGGGTCCCACCAATCAGCCGAGAGGCGGCGCGGGGCATACACGTTGGTCTTGATGCCGTTGACGATCTCCTTTACGGGACCGTTGGCGTAGTTGTTGGAGTTACTGAAAGAGTAGCGGCTGGGCCAGGCCATGGCCACAAACGGCTGCTTGACGGGGATCGTACCGCCTGGCGTGCCCCACTGCCAGTGGGTCGCCACCGGCCACGTGTAGTAGTAGGAATACTCACTCAGCGTGTTGAAGCCCCACGACCGCAATCTCTGGACTGCCTGCACGGTCCAGTTGAGGTCAGCGTTGGGCGTGGGCCCCGTGGCGTACTTGGCGCGCTTGAGGTTGTTCGCAACGATGTTCTGGTAGTCCGCCCCGGTGTCGCCGTCATCCACGTGGTACATCCCATTCATCCAAAACGCGTTCCCTGCCGGGGTACACAGATGCCACCGGCTACCGATCTTCTGCGTATAGAAATGCGCCTTCGGCCCGTTGGGACACGGGTTGCGTACCATCCCGCCGTACTTGTCCATCTCCTGCTCGAACACCTCCAGGGTGAATGTCTTCGAGGACGATGCATTAGTCGAATCCCTTACGTTGATGGTCCCCGAGAACTGCCCGCCGGCCGTCGGCGTCCCTACGATCTCGCCCGAGACCGCCCTCAACAATAGCCCCGGCGGAAGCTGACCTGCCCCCAGGGTCCACAGGTACGGCGGCGTGCCGCCCGTAGCCGTCATCACCGCGTTGTAAGGCTGCTGAATGTAGCCGAGATGCAGACTGTTTGTCAGGATGGCGGGTGACGGTCCCCCTCCTGTAACATCCATGCTGAGCGTCCGCTTGGTTTCTTGCGCCCTTCTCAGATCCCGAACCTGGGCGCTGAAGCTATACGTGCCGCCGGTGGTCGGCCTCCCGGTAATCGCTCCAGAGGCCGGATCCAGGCTCAGCCCCGGGGGAAGTTGTCCTGAGTCGATGGCCCAGGAAAGCGGGGCAATCCCGCCGATGGCCGTGACCGCTCCGACGTAAGCCACGCCCGCAGCCGCGTCCGGCAAGCTTGTAGTAGTGATCGCCAGCACGGCGGCGATGACGAGGCCCAGACTCTTCGTGGCCTTCCGGCCACCCGCATCCGTAACTTCCATCGTCACATTATACGCTGCGTTGGTCGCGGGCGTACCCGAAATTTGGCCCGTAGTTGCCGAAAGGTTCAGCCCTTGGGGGAGTCCAGCCACAAAAGTGTACGGGGCGGTTCCGCCCGTGGCGGCCACGGTCGTGGAGTACGCTGTACCGACTACACCGTCCGGCAGGCTGGTCGTGACAATGGAGACCGAGGCGGTCACTGATACGGCGTAAGCTTTCGAGGCCGTCTGCCCGCCTGCATCCCTGGCCTGGATGGTGAAGCTGGAGGACCCGGCCGCCGTCGGCGTGCCTGACAGACTGCCGGACGCGCTCACGGTCAGGCCCGCGGGCAACTGGCCGGCGGCCAGGCTGAACGTATACGGCGCGGTGCCTCCGGTGGCGCTGACCGTGGCGCTGTACGTCGAACCCACCGTCCCGTTGGGCAGACTGTTGGTCGTGATCGAGAGCCTCGCCACGATCGATGTGGTGAAGGCCCGTGAAGCGGTCTTACCCCCGGCATCTGCCACCTGGATGGTGAAGCTGGAGGAGCCCGCCGCCGCCGGTGTGCCCGACAGACCACCGGAGGTGCTCAAAGTCAGTCCCGCGGGTAACTGGCCGCCGGCCACGCTGAACGCGTAGGGGGCAGTGCCGCCCGTGGCGGTGACCGTGGCGCTGTAGGCCGTGCCCACCGTCCCGCCGGGCAGACTGGTCGTGACCATGGAGACTGCGGTGGCCACCGATACCGAGTAAGCTCGCGAGGCCGTCCCTCCCACTGCGTCCCTGGCCTGGATGGTGAAGCTGGAGGTGCCCGCCGCCGCCGGTGTGCCCGACAGGGTCCCGGAGGTGTTCAGCGTCAGCCCCTTGGGCAACTGGCCTGAGGCCACGCTGAACGTATAAGGCGCGGTCCCGCCGGTGGCGCCGGCCGTGGCGGTGTAGGTGGAACCCACCGTTCCGTTGGGCAGACTGCTGGTGGCGATCGAGAGTCTCGCGACGGTGGAAGCGGTGAAGGAGCGTGAAGCGGTCTGGCCGGCGGCATCGGTCACCTGGATGGTGAAACTGGAGGAGCCCGCCGCGGCCGGTGTGCCCGAGAGCGTTCCGGAGGGGCTCAGAGAGAGGCCTGCCGGCAATTGGCCCTGGGCAACGCTCTGGATGGCGACCCTGGAGGAGCCCGCGACCCTCAGTGTGAACGACTGCCCTCCGGACCGGCTCAACGACCCGCCCGGCAACTGGCCGGAAGCGACGCTGAACACGTAGGGCGCTGTGCCGCCTGTGGCGACGAGCGTGGCTCTGTAGGCCGTGCCCACGGTACTGTCCGGCAGACTGGTGGTGACGATGGAGACCGAGCCGGTCACGGATACGGCGTAGGCTTGCGAGGCCGTCTGCCCGCCGGCATCCGTCACCCGCACCGTGAATTTAAAGGCGCCGGATGCCGCCGGTGTCCCCGACAGCGCTCCGGAGGGGCTCAGAGAGAGGCCCGGGGGCAACGGGCCTGCGGCCAGAGTGAACCCGTAAGGGGTGGCGCCTCCGGCGGCGAGAACCGAGGCCTTATAGGACGCGCCCACGGCGCCGCCGGGCAGGCTGGAAGTGAGCACGGCGAGAGGAGTCAGTTCGGTGACGATCTGGAGGACGGAGCTGGCCGATTGGGTGGGGTCGGCCACGCTGGTGGCGGTGACGGTCACGGCCGGGGGGTACGGCACATAGACCGGGGCGGTGTACAAGCCAGCGCTGGTGATGGCGCCGAAGGAAGCATTGCCGCCGGGGACGCCGCTCACGGTCCAAGTGACGGCCGAGTTCGAGGTGGCGGTCAGTTGAAGGGTGTGGTTGGTGGTTACCTGCGCGGACGCCGGGCTCACGCTAACGGTTAGGGGCACCGTAATGGTGACGGTGGCGTTCCCGCGGCACTTGGGATACCGGACGCTGGTGGCGGTGACATGCACGGTTTGGGTCTGGGGGAGGGAAGAAGGCGCGGTGTACAGGCCATTCGAGGACAGGGCGCCGATGGAGGGATCCATGGACCAGACGATGGCGGTGTCCGCGGCGTTGGAAACCCTGGCCCGGAACTGCTGGGTGGCCGCCAAGCGGAGGTTGGCCGAGGAAGGTGTCACCGAGACCTTGCACACTGGCAAGGCCACGGCGCGGGTGGTATTCGGAGCGGTTCTGTCAATCTGGCCGCTCGCCGCTAGCGCCGAAGCCAAAACGCAGGCGCAGAGAGCCGCCAGAATCCGTCTTGAAGAAGAAGGCTGTTTAGTCCGCGTATGCATGTCCCACTCCTCGGGGTGCGGCCATTGAAGGGCCCGCACAGAGGTCTCATCGACCACAGTTGCCGCGATTCGAGACGACGCTTCAGTATGGGGATACGGCGGTAAGTGAACAAGATTGAATATGGGATTGAGTACTCTACTAACTAAGGTTAACTGTGGGGCAGACGTACTATGATCGAGGGCGCCCCTGGTTTTACGCCCCGCGACGATTCAGATGCCGAAGCTTGTTCCTACTCCCCAATTCCCGCGCGTCTTTGTGTCCCGTGAAGCTGAAGCGGGACTGTGTCCGCTTTCAAAGGGCAACGGTAGAGCACGCCAGCGGCCAAAGCGGGGGCAGCTAGTGGTCTGAGCCAGGCAGAATGCCCATTCCCTGGTGGCGAAGGCGATCGTTTTCTGTCGCCTGCGTGGGCTTGGCAGACCACAAACTGCGATGGTCTGCCCCACCGGAAAAGCAGGTGGAGGAAGGGGGGAGGCGTGCCCGAATCGGTAAAAACTTCCTGGCGGGCTATGACTTTTTGCTACGTAGCGTGTGCGTGGCGCAGGAGTTGCGTGAAGAGAACGCAGAAAACAGAACACAGAAAACAGAACACAGAAAACAGAACACAGAAAACAGAAC
>VFSW01004182.1_pt1 | contig 21519 bp, 16 predicted proteins | sample 5358111 | NCBI WGS metagenome assembly VFSW01 (sample SAMN11554181, study PRJNA540505) | mine drainage metagenome | isolation source: sediment from site ElyBrook_90M | place: USA: Ely Copper Mine, Vershire, VT | collected 2017 | reverse complement strand
CGGCCGTCTCATTTCATCGAGTTCGAGAAGGAGGAACCCGCAGCCGTTCGGCGGCTCGATTCGAACGGGCTTCTCACGACGATACGCCATCCGACGCCGATCCGTGCACGAAGGCTGGCGCTCGATGATGCGCTGTTCGCGGACGATGCCATCATATTCGACGAGGTGCGCAGCCGATGCGTCCGCTTCGGCGCGGGCGAGGGTCCCCGCATCAAGCTCGATTTTCCTGACACTCCGTTTCTCGGAGTCTGGACGAAACCTCAGGCGAACTTCATCTGCATCGAACCTTGGCAGGGAATCGCGGACCCGCAGGGATACGCGGGAGATTTGCGGGAAAAGCCCGGCATCGTCAACATCGCGAGCGGTGGTCTCCATACCATCCGAATGATGATCACCCTGGAAGGATGAGCGGCTCACGCCGGTTTTCCATGCCAATGCATCCCCTGGAGCCCCTGCTCTCGTTCGCGACGGCACGCGCTTGGTCACAGTGGTTGGCGACTCACCACGCCTCATCGCGCGGCCTGTGGATGAGGATTGCGAAGAAGGGGACGGACTCGGCGTCGATCACGTACGCGGAGGCGCTCGATGGTGCGCTCGCGTGGGGATGGATCGACGGGCAGAAACGCAAGCTCGACGACGAGTGGTGGCTGCAGCGCTTCACGCCACGCACGGGCAAGAGCCCGTGGTCGAAGATCAATTGCGCGAAGGCGGAGGCACTGATCGTCGCCGCGGCGATGGAGGCGCCGGGTCTCGCCGCCGTGGAGCGCGCGAAGCGTGACGGACGGTGGGAACGCGCGTACGACGGAGCACGTCGCTCGATCGTGCCCCCGGACCTCGTCGCCGCATTCGCGCGAAACGCCCGCGCGCAAGCCTTCTTCGAGACGCTCGACGGTGCGAACCGCTATGCGATCCTTTACCGGGTGCAGACGGCGAAGAAGCCGGAGACGCGCGCCGAGCGCATCACACGGTTCGTCGCCCTGTGTGCGCGACACGAGAGGATCCATCCGCGGCGTCAGACGAAGTCAGGCGCCCGCTCCGCAAGGGCTTCGAAGAAGACGCGGCCCAAGGAGTAGCGGCCATTCAGAAGCGAATACCGAATCGAATCGGTACGAAATCCATCCGGCTGGCGCCGGAACCGATGCGCAGGTAACGCGCTTCGATAAAAAAAACCGAAGGATCAGCCATCGCGAACTCGAATCCTATCCCCGCATTCCAGGATTCCTGCCAGCCGGTGGTCGTTTGCTCCGCCGTGGTGCTGTTCGCAAAGCAAAAATAGCAGAACGCGGTATTGGAGTTCGCCTTGAAGGTGGTTTGTTCCCGGTATGTTCCTACACCTCCGAAGACGTACTCCCTCACGTTCGGTCCGATGGGCAGATCAATCTCGACATCGAGATCACCCCCATAGACGGCCTCATGGCCATTAGAGACGGAGGTGCCCAAGGACTGGGAAGCGGTCTTCAGCGACTGAGCGGTTTCGCCAAATCTGCTGTAACTCGCATCCGCGCGCAACCCTACCGGCAGCTTGGAGCTCGGAAACCACGCCAATCCGAGCCCGCCATTCCAGCCATTATCGAGAGCGCGATCCTCCGGGCCGGTAGCCACCGAGTAGCCACCCTCGATCTGCGCGCGCAGCGCGTGATACTGGATGCCCGACGGTGGTGCTTGAGGGGGCTGCTTGACGATGATCGGGTGCTCCGGCTGCGGTATCTGCGGCGGCGGCTTCGAGGGGGGCGCCTCGTAGCCGACGTTGTAGCCGCGCGACTCGAGGCAGGCGGCCATGGCGCGTCGATACCGAGCGAGGCGCGATGCGAGATCGGTTGGGTCTGTGCCGGGCGGCGCGGGTTCGATGGGATCGAAGCCGCTTTGGGACTTCGCCCAGTCGCTGCAGGCATAGCGGTCAGTCCAGACCTGATCGGCGCTCTGGCCATTCTTCGGCGAGACCACGAGCCCCTCGGCCGTCGGGCGCCCAACATTGCCCGGCGTGCCGGGGGCGGCGTATTGCGCAAAGCCGGGTGTCGCCGGGGCGATCGCCAACAGGAGCAGCGGTACAACCTGGGATCGTCTTGCCATTGCCAAGCCTCCAAAGTACTGCTCAGCGGACCGTGTAGCCGCGGCCCTCCAAGCAAGCGGTTTGCGCACGGTTGAAGTCCGAGTGCCGTTCCGTATTCGGCGCCGAGGGTGCGCCCGAACTCATTGGATCGAATCCACTTTGATCGACACCGAACCGGTAGCAATCGTAGTGATCGCGAGCCTGTTGTTCGGCGGTCTGTCCGTTCTTTGGATACGCGATGACCTTGTTCGTGGGTGCCGCTGCGACCATCGAAGGTTGTGGCTTCGGGGCGGATGCGGCCAAGGGTACCGCGACGGCGCCTACCGGTACATCGGTAGCGATGGAGGCGGTCTGAAGCGTAAATGCCGTTGCGACGGATTTGCCGGCTATCCCGGCCGGCACGGCCGGCGCTGCGCCAGCGGCCGTGTCCGGAGAGGTTTGCTCCGGATCATTGACGACCTCGAAACCACCGAGATCCGGTCGTGCCCGATAGTAGATCTCGTTCGAATAGAGGTACGTCTCTCCGTGATTCTGGATCGAAGTGGCGAACGGCGGGAGTGTGGACACCAGCAAGCCGATGGGCGGAGCAATCACGATGAATACCGGGCCCCGAGGCTCGAACCAAATGCCGTCGGCAAAACGATAGGAAACGCCGGCGTAGTTGACGGTGATCGCTCCCGGGGGAAGCTCGCGGATTATGGCGCCGCGATCGGGATAAACGTGATTATGGCCGTAATGCGTATCGCGATGCCGGGAATAGGGTGCGGGTGCTGCATCCCCCCGTTGCTCATCGGCTCCGTCGGTGAATGCGCCGATGGTACCGGCCTCGACGAAGCCAACGACCATGCAAAGAACGGTGACCGTCAATCGCATCGCAGCCCCCCTGGTCCGACGAGGCACAGCGTCCAAGCGCCTCTGGACGGACAGGAATCACGAATGAGATTAAGTTCGCAGCCTAGGGTTTTGACTGGGACAGCAGGTTGTTGTTCCAGACCGGCGTCCAAAGTACGGTCTCCAGGGACATCTGGGCTGGTCCGCACGTTGCAATGCAATTAATGCAATGCAATCTGACTTTCCGATCCGAAGATATATTGAGCGGGGTCTTCTACGCGGTTGCGAAAAATACCTTGACGGCGGCGAAGCAGAAAGGCGCTACGAGCGCGGCATGATAGGCCTCATCAACGGCAAACAGCCCACCGTCTGTGGCCCCTTGCGCGATGGCATCCGCGGCCACCAGGTCCTTGGCCACGGCAAAGTCCCTCTTCAAGCCGGCATAAGGATCGCCGGCCGAGGACGCGGACTCGAGATCAAGCACACTGACCGCGGCGGCAGCCGGCGGGTGTGATGACCAGTAGTTCTGCATCTGCTGTGTATTGAGCCAAAAGACAGTCGGGTCGCCATCGCCGCCGCATAGCAGGACAGGAGCGTTCGGGACCCAGTTGCGCAGATCATTTACTTTCAACGCTTGCCGCCATGCAAGTCCCGGGGCTGTGGCGGCAATTCCGGTGGTTACGGTCGGGAAGCCGCCGTCGGGATTCGCCTGCGCATCCTCCAGGTAGCTGAGGCGATAGCTGTTCTGAATCAAGTTGCCGGCGCCGAAACCGAGAGCAAATACCGGCGCCAGATTCGCCGGAGTTGTCGGTGGCGTAATGTCAACGAATGCAGCAGCGGGCGGCGTCGAGCTAAACAGCGCAAATTCCGGCAGTTTCCCCTGTGCGTACAGCTGACTCCTCAGGGTCGTGCTGGGGAGCAAGGAGTCGATGCCGGCCGCGTATTGGGCTGCGAATACCACAGCGGGATCCGCGTAGATATTTCCGTAAGCTCTCTGGTACGCCGTGAGCAGCAGAGTCGAGGCTACGGTGGCGTCCCCATTCACCTGCCCGTAAACCACAGAATCGGCGAACGCAGCAAGCGCGTAAGGCCCCGACATGGGCGCCGATGCAGTGACGGTCATTCCCGCTGTCTGCATGGCCCGATGCGTCGCCATCGCGACGTATCCGCCTTGCGAGTAGCCGGTAATGAATAGCTGACCATTGTCTTTGGTGAGCGCGAAGGAAGCGAACGGCAGGGCGGTGCGCGCGGCAGTCAGTGCGTCGATCATGTCCTTGGATTGCTGGTCGGCAATCAAGTAAGGGTGGTAGGGGAGGGTGGAAGTGTCGTATCCCGCATAGCTCGGAGCCACGACGATGTAACCCTTCGAGGCGAAAAGCGCCGCCAGAAACAGAGTTTCCGTGTTCTGCATATTCGCCATGTTGAAGGCACGGTCGGTGGTCGTGCCATGGGCGTATAGAAGAATAGGGCGTGCACCGGTGCAATTCGCACCGAAGCCGGTCGGTACCATCAGTGCGGCGGAAGCGCTGGTGGACTCGTTCGCGCCGCCGACCGTCGTGTATTCCAGGTGGTAAAGGAGAATGTCACAAACCGGCGCGCCGCTCAGCGACAGCAGCTGCTGATTGACTGCGATATTGAGCTCGAGCAACAAACTTGGCGCGGTCACCGTCGACACGAGCTCCGGGGGAGTCTGCAGCAGGGTTCCGCGCGGCGGATTCGCGGAGCCCGTGGAGTCCGACATGCCGCCACCGCAGGCGGCGAGCAGCAGGCCTGCGAAAAATGACGGGAAAAGTCGTCGCACCATACGCATAGTCCGTCACCTCACAATCGGGTCCGCCTCGAGCTTATGCGGCAGCGCAATGATGCGGGCTCATCGGTGGGACTGCCCGCCTGGCGCAAAGTTCAGCAATATGGTCGAGAGTCCGCCCGCCGTCCCGCAGCAGTTGCATATCGACTCAATTCGAGACGCGTAGCCGCATCGACATCGATCGGCGAAGGCGGACCAAGCCTTCGATGATCTCGCTCTCGTCGATCACGCCGTAACCCAGGACAAGCCCCCGTAGGGTAGGCTGCGTCGCAAAGTACGGTCGCAGCGCGCCGACCTTCACGCCGTATTTTTTTGCGAGAGCGATCACCGATTCCTCATCTCGATTCTCCCGGAGCGTCACCGTTACATGCAACCCTGCCTGGGACGGGAGTACCTCGACCCATCCGCCCAACACCGAGCGGAGCCCGTCGAGTAGCGTGGTGCGGCGCCGACCGTAGATACCTTGCATCCTGCGAACGTGACGAGCGAGGTGGCGTTCCCGAATCAACAGCGCAAGCGTGGAGTGCGCGGGCGTGTCCCGCTGTCCGTCGCTGAGCTGTTTCGCGGCGACCAATCCGGCCACTGCCCAAGAGGGTGCCACGATGTAGCCGATGCGTAGATCCGGCATGAGACTCTTCGAGAACGTGCCCACGTAGAACACGGACTCCGCGCGATCCAGTGTCTGCAGTGCGTCCAACGGACGATCCACAAATCGAAACTCACCATCGTAATCGTCCTCGACGATAACAGCGCCGCGTTTCTGGCAGAAGTCCAACAACGCCGCGCGGCGTCGCGCCGACATAACGGTACCGAGAGGGAACTGATGCGACGGCGTAACGCAGATCACCCGTGCCGTCGCCGGCAGCCTATCGACCATCAATCCCTCCTGGTCGACCGGGATGGGAGCGATCCGCGCACCATGGGCGGCGAACGCGGCGCGCAGCGGAGGGTAGCCCGGATTTTCGAGCGCGACCGTTGTGCGACCGCGCGTGGTAAGGACTCGAGCAAGCAGGTCGAAGGCCTGCTGGGCCCCTGCGGTGATGACGATATCGTTCGGGCCGCAGGCGACCGCGCGCGAGAAGGAAACGTGTTTCGAGATCGCGTCGCGCAGGGCGGCGAGCCCCTGCGGCTCGAAGTCGTGTGCGGGCCTGGCATGCAGCCGCCGCATTACGCGACCGTAGAGACGACGCCAGGTCTCATACGGAAAGCCGGCCGGGTCCGGCACTCCGATCTGAAAGGAAAACCGTGACACTGCAGGTAAGCAATAATGAGCTGGAACAGGGCGTCCACGCCAAAAAGGATCGAGATTTCGCTCCGAATGAACACCATTCACTCGGCCCCGGCGGTTGGGTGAGCGAGGCAACGATTCGGCGACGGTGGTGCCCGAACCGCGGCGCGTCAACACGTAACCCTCACTTACCAGCAGTTCGTACGCCGCGACAACGGTGTTGCGAGACACACCGTATTCGGCGGCCAGGGCGCGCGTGGATGAAAGGCGTACGCCCGGCTTCAAACGGCCGTCGAGAATTGCCGTCCGCAACTGATTGTGCAACGAACTCAACAGCGACCGCGAGCCGTGGCGTGGAAGGGTGATCGGCAGCGGAGAAAGTGGATCCATGATTTTTTAGGAAAGTGGCCCTTATGATGGTCCAAAGCAAAGTGCAATCTTGAGCCAATAGCCGCCACTTGGGAAGTCTTAGCCCCTGGCGCCGATTCACGAGGACCGAGGATCCGGTGTCCATGCACATGACGTTTCAACGACCTCCGAAGGGCTTCACTCAACTCGTAGCCCTCACCATTCTCGGCCTCTGGCCGTTGATGCCGTCTGCCGCCGACCGCACACCACCGCTCGGCGCCATCGTTCGGGAATTGCTGGCGCGAGATATGCCGGGAGGGAGCCATAAAGAGGTGCGGATGCTCACGGTCGAGTACCTTCCCGGTGCCGCGTCCCCGCCGCACCGGCACGATGCGATGGTATTCGTCTACGTGCTCGAGGGCGCAGTCAGAATGCAGATCGAGGGATCGGCACCGATCACCCTGGGTCAGGGTGAGACCTTCTATGAAGGCCCGGACGACATCCACATGGTTTCGGCCAATGCGAGCCAAACCAAGCGCGCGCGAATTCTGGTGTTCATCTTAAAGGACAAAGCGGCGGCGATCTCGATGCCGGTGCCGAACAAGGGAAATCCATGACATTGCAACGAGCGCTCGGCTTCGCTTCCATTTTGTGGCTTTTGCTCGCGCTGCAAAGCACGCGCGCGGACACCGATGGACAACAGCTCGCCGAAGCGGCCGGGCGACCCTTGATCGGCAGGGCGGCTCCGCGGCTCATTCTCAAGACGATCGATGGACAAACGATCGATCTCGGTCGGTTGTACGGAAAACAGGCCGTCTATCTCAAATTCTGGGCCACTTGGTGCGTACCATGCCGGCAGCAGATGCCGCACTTTGAGCATGTCTACGAAACCGCGGGTCCGGATCTGGCGGTGATAGCGATCAACGTCGGATTCAACGACTCCCTCGAAGCCGTTCGTGCCTACCGCAAGCAACTGGGTATCACGATGCCGATCGTCCTGGATGACGGTCGGGTTGCGGCCGCCTTCAATCTGCGCGTGACGCCCCAGCATATCGTGATCGGTCGCGATGGACGAATAGAATACGTGGGGCATCTCGCGGATGCGCGCCTCGATTCTGCTCTCGCAGCGGCGCGGCTGGCCCCCGCACTCAATGCCTCGGCTGCCGGCGCGCCACCGACGACCGCGAGCGGCATTGTTCACTACAAGATCGGAGACAGACTCCCGAATCGATCCCTGTCGACAATAGACGGGCGGGCGTTCAGATTTGGCATCGCCGGAGATTCCCGACTGACCGTTCTTGTCTTTCTGTCGCCATGGTGCGAATCGTACCTCGCTACCACCAGACCCGAGGTGTCGCTCAACTGCCGTCGCATGCGTGAACAGGTGGCTGCATCGGCCGATGCAGGGGGCGTTCGCTGGATCGGGATTGCCTCAGGCTTATGGGCGACGCCGAAGGATTTGCGGGAATATCGCGCCAAGTACCCTGTGGGCATACCCCTTGTACTCGACGAGTCCGGGGCACTGTTCCGCTCCTTCGACGTGACCGAGGTGCCAGTCGCGATGATAGCCGATGCCAGTGGTCGCATCGTGCGAAGGATCGAAGGGATCGAGCTTTCGGCACCGGATGCGATGCGCTCCGCGATCCGAGCGCCGTGAATGATCGATGCGGTGCTAACATGGACCCAGTACTTTGGGGCGTAGCCTGTGCGGCCGGCGCAGCGTGATTTCGCCAGAGGCGGGCTGCTGGATCGTCCGCTGCGCCACCACTATGTACAACAGCTCCCCGGGAGCGATCGGGTTATTGCAAGTCATCTGTGCCGGACATCCGGGCTGCCTGCCGAGCGAGAACGTTATTTCGATCATTGACGCCAACAACGGCATTTGGAAGGCCACTTGCCAGGGGACCGTGTACCTATGCTCGACGGCCGTTTCCTATACTGGGGATTACTCCAGATCTTGCAGTTGCGCTGTAGCCCGATAAGAATGGCTGCCGCTGCAGTCTCGTCACCAGCCACTCGAGTCCTTTCGATTGTCCGTAAGCAAAGTGACTCACAATGGTCGTCCGCGATCGTCAGGGATCGGCTCGGCTGGCTCGGCTGGCTCGGCTACCTGAGTGAGAATACTGCCGGCAGTGTCCCTTGGCGCGATACAACCGCAAGCTGAACGGCCCGAAGGGACTCACGAAGCGCTGCGGCGATGGAAGGTGTGGCTATCATTGCTGACTCGTCGAATCCGGCGCCGAGCAACGGGATAGTGATTGAAGCCGATTCGATGATCATAGCTGCCATCGTCCTAAGTGTTTCACGTAAGGCATCGTCTGCGTGGTGCGCTCGCGGTGACGCGTTCAATACTGCCACGATCTTATTGGCAAACGGCTCGAAACCGACAAGCCAGTCGAGCGCATTCTTGATCGCGCCGGTGACACCATGCGCGTATTCGGGACTGGCGAATAGCAGTGCATCCGCTTCGGCTACCGATCGCTGAAGGGCAACGACGTTCGCCGGGCAATTCCCTTCAAGGTCTGGATTGAAGAATGGCAGACCGCCCAAACCGTTGAAGATCGAGACGTCAATATCCCTAGGCGCAAGTCGCGCCGTCGCGCGTAGGAGCATCGAATTGACGGACGCGGTCCGCAGGCTTCCAGAGATGCCAAGAATTCTCATTCTTTTAGATGCGACAACAAGATCTGTCATTTAACATAATATACATTATGCGTAGTTTGTAGGCGATTGTATACGTGAGAAACCCAATGCCCGATAGCGCCCTTCGCTGCCGGCCACCCCGGAATCCGGAGTACGCCGCTCCTTCGCGCGCTTCTTTGGCTTCTTCGGCTCGGCCTTACCGTGCGGTTTCGGCGTAAGCGGTCAGCCTGCGACGTTCTTGACTAGACTGGAAATTTACTGATGTCGTAGCGCAGTGGGTTGGCAGCGAAGTTCTCTTTCCACAGGCGCGGGGTGAGTTCGATTACGCGGCTGGCGGGATGTTCGTTTCCGTCCGAAAATCCACGTCTGGCGGCCGGCGGCGATCTCCGACATAGTCACTCGAGGACCACAAGAGACGGCTTTGAAGGATTCCTCAATGCGTTCTCCAACACATCGCACAGGGCGTCGATCTCTTCGAGCAGCGATGGAGTGCGCAGCTCCTTGGCGGAGCGGATCAGATCAGCGATCATCATCTCGATCCAGTAGGCGCCTATTCGAACGCGATGGTAACCCTTCACTGCTCGGCTGGCGCGCAGCGTCTTCTGTTCGTCCTCGAACGGGTAGCCGTATTTCAGAAGTAGTTTCACCTCGCGCGTCGTCAGCTCAAGCGTTCGCAGGTCTCGGGGAGGCTCTGGCAGCTTCTCGTCTGTCATGGCTCAGCCCACGTGGGTGAAGTTGGACGCTGTGAACTCATCGGGCGTTGGCAGCGTCACCGACTTGTTGCGCGCGTGGGTCAAGACGTAGGTCAGGTAGGTCAACGGGTTGACCTTGTTTGCTTTGCAGGACTCGACCAGCGAGTAGTAAATCGCCGCAGCGTGACCGGCCCGCTCGGAGCCCACGAACAGAAATGCCTTTCTCCCGACGGCCACGGTGCGCATGCAACGTTCCGCAAAATTGTTTGACGCCTCCAAGTGCCCGGCTTGGGTGAACTGGGTCAGCGCATCCCAGTGCTTCAAGGCATAGTTGACGGCGATGCCGAAGGTATCCTTGGGCAGCACGGTGTGCACCGCCCGATCGAGCCAGCTCTTGAATTGAGTAAGGAGCGGCACGATCTTCTCCTGCCGTTCCCGCAGGCGCTCCTCGTCACTGCGGTCCTTCATGCGGCGCTCGATCCGGAACAGCTCCTTGTAGAATGCCAGCGCCTCGTGCGGCCTTCCGGGCTTCTCCAGCAGATCCGCCGCCTCCACGAACTTGCGTCGGGCGTGGACATTGCAGGCCACTTCGGTGATCTTGCCCGTGACGAACAGCGGATCATAGCCCGGGTAGGCATCGGCCTGCAGGTGTCCCCGGTAGTCAGCCAGGAAGGTCAACGGCGCCTCTCGGGTACGGTTCCTGGAAAACTCGTACACCATCAGCGGTGGCCCGTGCCGGTTGTCCTTGGCGTAGACCCAGAGCTTGGCCTCGAAGGTCTTGCTTCGGGTGGGGTCATCGTTCTGCAGCGGCAGGGTCGTGTCATCGGTATAGACGTGCCCGGAATCGAGCACCTTGACGATCATCCGGCGATGCAGATCTTCCAGCAGATCCGCACACTGCATCAGCCAATCAGACATCAGGGTGTGGGACAGCTCGATCCCGAGCCGCGCCAGGCGTCCGGCCATGCGGTACAGCGGCAGCCCATCGGCGAATTTGCTCACGATCAGGTACGCCAAAAGACTCGCCGAGGCCATGCTCTTCGGAATCGGCGGCAGCACCGGTATGGGCGCCCGCACCACAGCGCCGTGGCAGTGCGTGCAAGAATACTTCAAGCGGCGAGTCTCGTGGACCTCGAGCCTGGCCGGCACGTAGTGCAGCTGCTCGGAGCTCTCGTGTCCAAAGGGGCTCATCTGCTCACCGCAACACGGACAGGTCTTTTGCGCCTCGGCCACATCGATCGCCGGACAGATCACCCGCTGCAGGTTCTTGAGAACCCGGACCGCGCGTCGGCGTTCGGTCTTGGTCGGTGCGGCCGCCGCCGGCGTCGACTCTTTCTCGGTCTCGTCGGCGTTGGGCGTCGGCAGCTCGATGACCACGCTCTCGTCGGCAAACAGGCCGCACTGATCGATGTTGATCACTTCGCTCTTCGGTCCGAAACGCCACTTCAGGATCCGGTGCAGGTTCGCCTTCAGCGACTCGATCAGCGCGCGTTGCTCATCGAGCATCAAGTGCAGCGTCGCAACGTCGGTGGGATAAGTGGTAGCGCGATCCACGACGATATTTTATCAAACACGTCAAGCAGATAAAATGTTCAACGTGATTATTTTTGCTCACGATGGCGAGGCGTGCAGCACAAACGGCGGCAACCGTCGGATGCGTGTGAAGTCAACGCCGTCGAGTAGAAGATCCAGTTCATGTACCGTCAGTTCGATCGAAGCACACTCGCGGGTTGGCCATTTGTATTTGCCTTTCTCTAATCGCTTGTACCAGATCACCAGTCCATTGCGGTCCCAGATGATCGCCTTGATCCGATCGGCACGTTTGCCACGGAACAAATACAAATCTCCCGTCAGCGGATTGCTGCCCAGCGCCTCAGTGATCATTGCGCATAGGCCATCGAAGCTGCGACGCATATCGACCGGCTTCACCGCCATGAAAATGCGAGCGCCGGTGGGTAGTCTCAGCATCGAACCGACACCAGCTCGCGTACCAGGGCGAGAAGCTCACGGGCCGCGAGCTCCAACGACATACTCATGCCATTACCGAGGGTCAAGTTCAAGCGGATGGGTACAGCGGTGGACGTCGAACTCGACTCGCAAGTAACCGGCCCAGACGGCGCTCGCTCTGATCGAATAACGACTGGAACCAAGCGTGTAGGGGAGCCACGGACGACCGTACCACGGTTCGGCCGCAGCTTGCCTTTCCAACGCGTGAAGTACTTCGGATCCAGGCCATGAGTCCGGCAATACGCGGCCTGCGTACGTCCTGACTCCCTCTGCGCCTGCAGATGATTGCGCCACCAGGTCCGTTTATGCTCCCGCTGCCCAGCGGGTAAGAATCGCGTCGCGGTCATCCGCTACCTCCTGCCTCCTCATGTGGCACAGAGTCTGGCCGGCCTGACTGCAGACTGGAATACGCCGATTAACGGACGCATACCAAAGAGCAGCCGGTCGTCTATCCTGCACTCAACTCATCGGCTCCCACTTTTGGACCAGGCTCGTCACTGCTGAGGCCCGAAGCCCAGCTTGGGGCTTCTTGTATCAACTTGCGTCATTTTGCTGGCGCTATCCTATCCGACACCACGGCACGGCACAGAGAATGACCGACAAGTGATTCACTCGGCGAGCCGGGCATCTAGTTTCCGAGTCCTGTCGGCCAGAGCTCGTCGCGCATCGCAATACTTTAAATCTTGGTCTACTGTTCGGCTAGAATCGCCGAGCGCATTTGGATCCCATTTGGATTGGATCTCCACAATCTCCTGACAAACCTTTTTATAGGTTGTGTCGCTATCCATTAGCAATACCTCTTCCGATGCGCTCCATCGGCCATCAAGTCTTTCGGAAATGCTGGAGAGTGACCTTAAGTCTATCGGTTCAAACTTACCCCCCATGGCCAAGTATTCGAAGCGCAATCCTTGGCGCTCATTCAACAAATTCTGCAATCTGAAGGCGGCTTGCCAAGCGAGTATCCGCTCCGGTGCCAATTCAAGCGACCGCCGCTCTGCGAGCTTCAAATATTCACGATATGAGTCAACATACTCGCGAAATATGCGACGGACGGTCGCTACCCGGTACTTTGCAGTGATATAGCCGATCATTGTGTCCGCCCGGACTTTGTTGACCACTGCATGCGGCGCATTTTCTTGCTCACGATTATCACGTTACTGTTCCGTCATCTGGCCGCGCCATGACTTGTTGGCCGCGGTTACGCTTGACATGTCGGTGCCGTACATATTGGAGGTGCAGCGGGGGCCGCTCCGGAAAAATTATTGAACCACTTGCTCACCACATACCAAAATTGAAGCCAGAACCCTCCTTGCGGTACTCCTTGCGGCATCGGTGGTGTCATCGACGGATTGGTCGCCGGTTCCTGCGGCGGGGTGCCGGTTTGAGTACCATAGTTTGGTTGCGAGGCGGCTCTTTCAGCGGGCGTTGGGAGCCGTCCTTGTCTGAGCGCTTGCATAGCCGGACTTTCTAAATACTCGTCAATACCAAGAACCGGAACTGGGTCTATGACCTGTGCGAGCAGCGGCCCACCGCTAGATCTCGACCCAGTAGCGATAATTCCAGCCGTTGCATCATTGGGGTCGACAAAAGTGGTGCTGCCGCCCGACGCCTGACTTTGCGCCATAGTGTGTGAATAATCATTGTAGAGATAGCCCGCCGCCCCGACCGAGAAGCCACTCTCGAATTGACCTCCCTTCACGAGTGAGGTCACTCCCCCTACAATACCTGCGGCCGCCACACCGGCTTCCGGCCCTCCCCACACTGCCACCGATTGCTCCACTGGTGCCGCCTGCTGCGCGACTGCCGCTGCAAGAGCTCCACGTCCGCAGTTACCCCCACTTGCTGCGCTGCGCAGGCAACCTATCGCCGCGTGGGACAGAAATCCTGTCGCCTGCTCCCATTCTGGCGCGACATTAGACATCCACTCAGTAAAATCCCCGGCCCCAAAGAATGCCCCGGCGGTTATCGCTCCAATCAGCCCAGCCGTTAATGACGCGGACAGGCTATTTGTGGTGATCCAGGCACCTAGAAAGCCTCCCACGAATCCACTTATCAGAGCGGACGCAAACCCTGGTCCCAGTAGACCATAGGTCTCGACGGCTATCGCGAAGGCGAACACCACGGCGACAATGGAAAACAAACTATCGAGAAACCCATGGCCTGATGGATCTACATACTTGAGCGGATTGTTCCAGGCATAGCTGTAGGGATTGACTGATTGGCTTGCGGCCAAATTCGTGATTACACTGTCCGCCGACAAGAATCGACCGATGGTGGGATCGTAAACGCGCCCGTTGAGGTGAATCAAGCTCACGGCATCAAGCATTTCTTGGCCTGTATATCCCCTACGTGTGCTTGATTGAATGGCGCTATAGTCGGCCGTCGTGGGCAATCCCTGCCAATTACTTCCTCGTCGAGATCCGAACGCCGAGAAGCTTTCTCGCACCAACACGTTTGCCGCCCCATCAAGTACTAGATCTGCACTTCCGAGGTGATCCGAAGTCGCGTAATAGGAATTGGTCGTCCCGTCGCTGCGGCGCGTATAGCTCGCCAAGCTGGATCCCGCAGGGATTTGGTGTCGATACTCTGTCGGCGATGATCCCCGCGTGACTACCTGAAACAGGCCGCCAATGTAGTGTGTGGTCTCAATAGTCCCCGCGTAGTTAGCCACCTGCTTCCATCGCTGATGGTTGGAGTCGTAACTAAATTGCGATGAGCTTCCGTTGAAATTGATTTGATTGGGTAAGTTATACGAGTACGCAGAGATGGCCCCCCCATCGCGAGAAATCATGTTGCCGTTGGCGTCGTAATTAATCGCCCAACTCCCCGCCGATGTCACCGCATGTGGACGCGCGGCTGTGGGTGCCGGATAGTTGTAATTACCTACATCACTCTTATAGGTAATATCACCTGCCTGATCATACGTTACGGTTAGGGTTTGTACCCCATTTAGAGAAACGGCACTGAGACGATTCAACGCATCGACATTAAGAATCTCAGTCAGCCCCTGTCGGGTGTCCACCCTCTGGATGAGGTTTCCGTTGAGATCCCATGTGTAATTGAGGTTCTGAAGGTTATTCGTCGAGCCCGCAGCGCCCTCTGTTCGTGTCACCATTTCGTTCGTCCACGGAGTGTACCCTGTTGCTACGGACACACCGTTCCCCAACACCTCCATGGTAGGTGCATTGCTGTCGTCAGCGCCCGTTAAGGTCCAGAACGAGGTCCCGGAGTTCGCGTCCTGGGTGGCGTTCAGGTATCCGGACGCGTCATACATGTACTTGAGAGAAAATCTGTACCCTGAGGTACTAACCGGATAGGTCAACGTATCAATCGTTCCACGCGGATTGTAGCCATAGTCGAACTGATAATTGACACCCTCTTCCGTGTAGATTTTCGTTTGTAGTCGCTCCCAATTATCGTACGCGTAACTCTCCGCATATCCGTCCGGCTTTGAAACCGACGCTAGCTGCCCAATATTGTGAGCCGATGCGCTATTACCGTACGTCCAAGATGTTGGTGCGCTAAATTCCGGTTCGAGCCGCGTAATCATTCGACCGAGAGCATCGTAGGTGTACTTCGTCACCGCACCATTGGCGTCCGTCTGTACTTTCAGCTCATTCAATGAATCGGATTGATAAGTCCACGCTCCGGTATCTGCATCTACGGCACCGGTTTTAAATCCACGTACATTGTAGGTATAGCTTGACGTGGCACCGATCGCATCGACGATTTTTATGAGATTTCCCAGCGAATCGTAGACGTAATTCGTGACGCCGGCGGCGGCTCCGTGCACGCCTTCTGCAGGGTCCAACATCTGCCGTAACTTCCCAGTCACATCCGTGACTTTCGTTATGACATTGCCTTTAGGGTCAGTCACTGTCGTTGTTTGACCAGCGTAGCCCATGCTGATCTTCCGATACTGTGACCCCGATGCGGTATAAAGTGCATCAGACACCACTCGATTCGTTACATCGTATGCATACAGGTGATAACCGTTTCCGGATCCTGACGAGGGTAGATCCACTTCGGTTCTGCGTCCCAACGAGTCATAGTGAGTTATCGCCGTAGACCATACGCCTAAGACTCGATTCCCTTCGTCATAGCGATTTCGATCAAACCCATCCGCGAGCATCTCGTGTACACGCACCGTATTGCCGGCGGAGTCGAATAGTGTCTCAGTGGTCTGAAAGCGCAAATCCCCGGTACCCCAGCAATTCGTAGACACGCAATCCGAGTAGTTCCATGTTACAGATGTTGCGTCCGGATGCGTCTCCCGCGTCTTGCGCCCAAAGTCATCATAAGTCCACGTAGTTGCGAGGCCATTCGCATCCGTTATCGACGCCTTCAACCCTAGGTCGTACCTGTATGTCGCACTGGATGTTTGATTAAGTGGGTTGGTCACGTATTCCGGGAATTGGCATTGTGTGTCATATGTCGTTGTAGTCACTCGCGGAGGCATTGCCACGCCATTTTCATCAACTCCCGCCACCGCCACGGAATTCGTATTGCCGCAACTATCGTAACCAAATGTGGTCGTAACCATTAATGGGGACGCCGGCTCGACAATCTCACTGGTCGCCCGACAGTTATTCGAGTCAATTGAGTGATTGACTGTTCTAGTAAGCGACGCCTGTCCTGGTGCGGTACTTGTGGTGGTAGATATAGATGGTCGACCCAAGCACCAGGTCGATGGGTAATTGGCGATCGAATTCGCCAATTGCGTGGTCCAGGATTGCGCATAGAAGGGCGAGCCAGTGTCCTGATCGGTGACACTTGAATTAGTCAATGTCGCCGATCCAAATGCATCGTACGTGTAGCTGGTAGCGGCGGTTGAGATTAGCTGACCGCTCTTGACGCCTCCTACCTCGTATCGAAATGTGTTAGTCGCGCTGCTATACGCAAAGCAGCTCCACGAGCAGCCTCCCCCCGCTACGGTGTACCCACTTAGTGGGGACCCGGTATTCAGTTGATTAATTGCATAAGTAGTCGATGTCCTATTGATCGGAATGACCCCGCCCTGCTGATAAACATCATCTTCCAGTACCGCTCCAATTGTGGGAAACACTTGGCTGTACGCGGTACTGTGGACCAGATTGTTACGACCATCTATCGCGGTCGTAGCGCTAAATCCTTCGAATCCTCGTCCTTGTAGATTGACTCTCGCACCCGAATACGTGAAGTTCGTCGGATAGGTGTTACCGGTCCCGTCTGAGGCAACGTACTGGTTGACGACATACATCGCGCCTGTGAAGTCCCGATCAGGATAGCTGGCGTTGACTCCTTTGGCATAAATGCTGCTTTGACTGATTGGCACATACGTCGGATTAAACGTTATTCCGAATCCATCCGTCACGGTCGTCAGGAGATCTGGCGGCGTATTGACTCCATTATGCAGATACACGCTGACCCCATAACTATTTGTTGAATCGACTAGAAACAAATCGGGCTGCCCGTCCGAATTCCTATCCGACGCAAATGCGCTGGATATCGAGGATGAGGGTGCCGGAACGCCAGTCGGAATGGGTGCAGATATTCCGTTGCCGGTTGATTTTTGGACATACCAAGTGTTGGTCGTCGAATCTACGTAGACCCGATCGGTCAAGCCATCCCCGTCGTAATCAACCGCCAACGATAGGCCAGCGTTGGCAGGCAAAGCGGAATTCGGAAGCGCAATAAAATTGCCGGTGCAATCCGAAATATAGATCGCATCAGCGCCGATCAGATCAGTGCATCCGTCACCGTTCCAGTCGCCCGGCGTTCCATTGGGGACTGCCGTCCCGGCGGTCACGTAGTCCTGAGTTACGAACGCGGGCGCCGTAAATCCGTTCGATATAATCATGTTGATTATATTGCCGTTGCACCCGCCCTTAATTGTGCAACGAGGATGTGTGGAGAACAGATCAACGCGCCCATCGCCGTTGACATCGACAAACTGTGCTGTCCCCAATGCAAATGACCCCAGAAACGGAAGGGAGGCAACGTTGGTGGCTGTTGCTGCGAAGGTGACCGGGCCACCCGGTGTAGTAATGTTTCGTCGAACGTAAATGGTAGTAGTACTACCGTTATAATTTGTGGCGAGGAGGTCGGGCAATCCATCGCCATCCCAATCCACTGCTTGTTGCTCGATCCCCGTCGTTTGTGTCGTTCCCAGAGTTACTCCGGTGCTGGATGAGGAGAACCCGGACCCGTTATAACTATATACGTACCAAGTAGTTCCCACTGGGGCCAAGAATTGCTGCCTGCCGGCTCCAGTAAATGAGCCTTGAATGATGGATTGACCGCTGCCGGTAGTGGCTCCGGTATCTATTTCGGCGCCGTAGCCATTGCCCGATGTTGCAATACGCGCGTACCAGTGCAGACCGTTGCCGGATAGCTTTGCGTAAAGCGCATCCGGGAAACCATCTCCGTTTAGATCAATTGATACGAAGCCGTATTGTCCAGTCAGGCCGGTCGCGATGCCGCTTCCGCTCCAGCCTGCCGCACCCGATTGATAATCAAACGTCGTTGGGCGAAGACAGTCCGTGGCTGCACCACCGCCGCATTCCTGGACTGAAGAGAGCAGAGGCCGGTTTGTCGTAGGTGAAACACCGTAGGCGAGATTGTATTGCCGCACGGTCGTTCCCGCGCTGGCAACGTTAATGCTGGTTAACTGACTAGCCTGGGTCACCGCGCCGCCCGCGACGTACTTACTAAGCGCGGTACCTCCGACACGCACCCCGTAACCAAAAGATACCTTATACCCATACCCCGCCCCAGAGCCGGGGGTTTGCGTATATTGGATGGCAGCAATCGCTATGGTCGTGCTACCGGCCACATAGCTATAGACCATGTTGTTGAGTTGACGGTCGCTGACTTTGTCAATCGCCCAAGCGTATGGGACAGACGACCCTGATGCCTTGATCGCAGAATCGGTGGTGTTGCCATATTCGTAATTGCGACCATCTTTGCCTTGGATGGTGAATGAAGTCAGTGGGCTCCCCGCGGAACCGTTGGCCGTAATGAGGGAGAAGTCGGCCAGTTCCGTCATGTACAGCGAACCGCCCATCCCCTGCACTCCGGAAATAAGTCGTAACCTATTACCGTCCAAGCAAAGATCATCAGAGGTCGACAGTGACACCCCTAGCGGAGACCCATTGGAGGCCCAAGTTTTACCGCAACGAACGATCGCGGATATCCCCGCTACACTCCAGCCCGCTCCCATAACGCCATCCGGTCCACCGCTCCTGTAATGTAGGGCGAGATGTGGTTCAATATTTCTGGCCCCCGGTGATGTCCATATGGGTATGTTATAGGTAGCGCCTCCCGTTGGTGTTATCGAGAACTGTCCTGCGGTCCGGCCAGCAGAAGTCGGCTCAACTGTTCCGGTTACTGTCGCGGGATTTTCGATTGATGCAGTGATCGTAGACCCCACGGAGTCTGTAATATAGTTGGTTCCTCCCGGTGTTAGCGCTTGGTAATAGAGCCCAATACTCGAGCCAGCTCCTCCCCCGAAATTACCTGCCACCAACTGATAGCTACTCGACGACAGGCTCACATTGGAAGTCAATGCCGTCGCGGTACTAGGGAAAATTGCGCCAGTTGCATTTCCAATCAATTCGTAGCTAATCGCACCAGTATTCCTTGCTTGAAGCACGACTACAGACTGATTGGCGCCATCCGTACCGACGATTACTGTGTTTGTCAATGGTGACCAATCGACCCCGCTACTCATTCGGCTCCAGGCCTGCATCCCTGCAGCGGCAAACATGGGCGTTGCCGCTTGTGCCAAAACAACGCCGTTCATGTTTGGTGGATAAGTGGGTACCGGGAACGGAACGTCGTAATTGATAGTGATAAATAATGGCTTCGCCTGAATGAGTAAATCCGCAAGACCATCGCCGTTAAAGTCGCCAGCGAAGACATTGGCACTCTGTGTCGACCATTTAAATCCCAAATAGCCATCCGTCCAAGTTTGGCTCGGAGATGTGCCTGAAAACGTCCCATTATTATCTGCCAGCACTACCGCGTTAGTTCCTTCGCTGGTCGTGGCTTGCAGGAATAAATCGGCCTTGTGATCCCCATTAAAATCGCCGGCCACAATATGATGCTGATCGGCAGACCAATCGACGCCCATCGCGTTTTCGGCAATGGTTTGCGCGATCGAAACCACATAGCCTTTGGGGCTGGTCAATATGAGAAAGCTGTTACCCGGCAAGACGCTTTGAAGGAGAATGTCGGCCTTTCCGTCTCCATTGAAGTCCGCAACGATGACGTTATAGGTATTGCCGGACCATTGAATGCCGAGATAATTGCTTGGCCAAGACTGCCAGTTCGTGTTCGGCGCGCCGGAAGAGTCCGTGAGCGCAATCCCACTGGGCATGCTGGGATCTTTCGCGATGTATAGAATGTCCGCTTTCCCATCGCCGTTAAAATCACCGGAGTACAGATCGTAATCTTGGGCATTCCATTCGGTACCAGCGTGTACTGCACCGCTCATGACTAATAGTGCGCTCATCCCTAAGCCGAAAAGGCGCGTTCGCATTTCCGTTTCTCCCTAATCATGCACCGAACATTTAGCCAGCCCGTCCACTACCGTCTTTAACAGCGATCGCGACTTACGGGGTAGATGTGACGGGAAATATCGTCCCCGCTATGTGGCTGCGCGCGGCTTCCGCCAATTCAATAAGATTACCATCGAGAGTCACTTGTTCTAGGACATCGCCTCGCTTTACCAAAGCATGCAGTACGGCCCCGTCCGCAATTTGCCGCAATATCTCCCACGCGGACTGCGGTTCTTGCAGCGAGATTCCATCTACTTCGGTAATGACATCGCCCGCTTTCAGGCCCATTTGATCGAACGGTCCGGGCTTGCTTCCCGCAAAAACCTGAAACCCTAACAATCGGGTGCCATCGTACAAAGGGCTCGGTCTAATGTAATCGGTGAGAATCTCTTTAGTCGGGGCCGAACTGGGCTTTTTTATAGCAATTCCACCCACGGTAAGCAAGACACTGTGCTCTCTCCGCGCGTAGTTCATTGCCGCCAAATACAGTGGAACGACCTGCGCTCCCTTCCTGAGCAGGACGTGGTCTGAGTGAATCTCCTCTATGCGAGCGCCGTTCTCAAGAAGTGCTCCGACTTGATACGTTTGCGGGCTCTCGCGCACGACGCCAATCTCCGCGAACCCCTCATGAGTGTTTCTTCCAGGCTTCACGCTCAACAGCATCAATGGCAAAGGCACTTTGGATAAGGACGAATCGTTTCCCTTTGGCATCCGCGGAGCAATGCCAACGGCTTTGCCAGGCGACCGCTTTGGCGCCAACACCATTGCGACGGGTGATTTAGAAGCAATGAATCTGTCCCACCAATCGCGTGAGGTAATTCCCGATTCCCAGAGAATAGCCAGCGTTACAGCGGATGCGCCGATGACATTGACGATGCGACTCGGCCATACCGATCTATTTGATTCAGTTCTCTGAAGCGCGGGCTTATTCAATGGGTATAACTTCAATTCGCTTGCTCACTGATTGCTATTGCCTTTTGCGGAAGTTCTTCTGGTGCCTCGTGCGCTCTCTATTCGAGAGTTGCTCTCTCATTGTCGCCAGATAGCTGTATATCTCTTTGCAGGCCTGTCCCAACGGTTTCAGAGCAGAATCAGCTGGTTGCCGTCTTGAGGTGATTCTGGGTCCGTCGAAATACGCGAAAGCGCTATTTCCAGCGGGGTTTTCTCGAACAGGTTGAGGCTCAAAATCTGTAGCATTTCGTACAGACTGCGAGTGAGGTTCAGGCGCTTTCTGATGATGGCAACGAGCACGTAGACCGAGACAGCGATCCAGATCTGCGATTTCACTGCGTTTTCCGAGGTTCCGAAGAATGCCTTTACCCGCAAATGCATTTTGATCCAACGAAAAAAGAGCTCGACCTGCCACCTGGCCT
>VFSW01004181.1_pt1 | contig 21519 bp, 18 predicted proteins | sample 5358111 | NCBI WGS metagenome assembly VFSW01 (sample SAMN11554181, study PRJNA540505) | mine drainage metagenome | isolation source: sediment from site ElyBrook_90M | place: USA: Ely Copper Mine, Vershire, VT | collected 2017 | reverse complement strand
CCGCTACTGGGCGGGGGGCGCCGGTGCCACCCCCGCGGGGCGGCTCCCGCGCCGCCCGGGCGCGCGCGACCCCGCCGGGGTCGCGCGCGCAGATGGCGACGTTGGCGCCTTCCTGGGCGAAAGTCTCCGCGATCGCGCGTCCGATTCCCTTGCTTGCTCCGGTGACGATGACGTTTCGCCCTTTCAATTGCAGATCCATGTTCGGCTCCTTGGGGTTCTCTGGCTTCAGGTCGCGCTGAGGTACTTTTTCCGGATCGCCGCACCCACGGTGTATTTGGGGTCGACGAAATTGCCGAGCCGAACCTGGCCGCACTGACTGAGCATCATGTACGCATCCCACAGGTCAAATCCGTATTCCGCCGCCATCCAGCGGACAAGCTCGGCGTAGGCAATGCGCGTGGCATCCTCGAGCGGGCGCGCGCTGCCGATGCACATGAGCAAGTGATCGGTTTCGAGGCGCGGCCATTCGATCGCCCAATTCTTGATGAGGTCGACATGGATCGTTGTCGTGCTCGAGAACTCCACTGCGGTGCCGCAGACTTCACCGTCGCCCTGGCAGGCATGCGCATCGCCAATGAACAGGCGCCCACCCTCGGACCGCACCGGCAGGTACGTGATGCTCCCCGGCCCCATGTCGGGAACATCCATATTCCCACCGTGGTTATCAGGGGTCAACGAATTGATGGAGTCGATTTCCGGTGACAGGCTCAGGGTGCCAATGTGCGGTCGGTATGGAAGCATGACGCGTTTGCTCCAGTACACGCCTTCTTCGTCGAGGTCGATCTTGCGTGTGATCTCGGGTAGTGGCTCGTTGAGCGTGGCAGTGAAGTCCGTGCCGGTCAACGCCCCGAAGCGGGGAATCAGACAGCATGTACCGCGTGGATTGTCGCCGCGCGGTTTGATCGACTCGATATGGATGGCAACGACGTCACCTTTTTCGGCGCCCTCGATGATGATGGGGCCGTTTTGCGGGTTCAGGAACGGCACGCGCAGGACCTGGCTTGGCAGATCACGCTCGGTCTTGATCCGGCCGTCGAAGGCGTCGCGGGTATCGATCACGACTCGATCGCCGGGCTGGATGTGCATCACCGGCTCCGAATACGGGCCGATGGTGTAGTGGAAAGTACCCTGCCGATCCTCGGTCAGTTGGTGCGTTGTTCCGACGCTGCCTTTGGCGATGCCGCGGGTATGCATGATCGATTGTGTGAGCCAGGACATGGGTATTTCTCCTCGAATGCAAGAATGGGGCGCGGTGGCCCGATGTAAAAATGACGCCGTCTCGGCGCGGCGGGGCAGGGTTCAGACAGAGATCCAGCGGATCACGTCGTCGCGTTCGATGTGTTCGCCACGGCCGTGAGCGACGACCTGGCCGCGCACCAACACCACGTAGTCATCGGCGACGGATTTCGCGAAGTCGAGATACTGTTCGACCAGCAGGATGGACAGGGTGCCCTTGAGCGACTGGATGACTGCTTCGATCTCCTTCACGATCGAAGGCTGGATTCCCTCCGTCGGCTCGTCGAGCACCAGCAGGCTGGGGTTGGTGAGCAGTGCGCGCCCGATCGCCAGTTGCTGTTGTTGTCCCCCTGACAGGTTGCCTGCCAGGCGCGATCGCATGTCCTTCAGAACCGGGAAAATCTCGTACACGTCGGGGAAGCCGAAGCGCTTGCGCGGGCTTGCTTGTCCACCGTACGCGCCGACACGGAGGTTTTGCTCGACCGTCAGTTCGGCAAAGATCTCGCGCCCTTGTGGAACATAGCCAAGGCCGGCCGTCACGCGCTTGTGCACCGGCAATCTGGTCAGGTCCTGGCCGTCGAGGGTGATCGTGCCGGAGGTGACGTCGAGTAGCCCCATCAGACTTTTGAGCAGGGTTGTCTTGCCGACTCCGTTGCGACCCAGCACCACGGTACATGCGCCATCGCCGACGGTGAGGTCGATGTCCCGCAGCGTGTGACTGCTCGCGTAATACTGATTGATACCGCGGATGTGCAAAGCCATTTCAGCGCCCCAGATACACTTGAATCACGCGCGGATCACTGCGCATCGAATCCATGCTGCCCTCGCCCAGAACCCGACCTTCGTGCAGCACGGTGACAAGGTCGGCGACGCGATCGACAAACTCCATGTCATGTTCGATGACCACCACGGCGCGCTGATCCGACTTCAGGCTGCGAATGAGTTCGGCGGTACGTGCAGTTTCATGGTCGCTCATGCCCGCGACCGGTTCATCGAGCAGAAGAACCTTGGGGTCAGCGACCAGCATCATGCCGATTTCCAGCCACTGCTTCTGGCCATGCGATAGTGTTCCCGCCCGTTGGCCCGGGTCGGTGTCGAGGCCGATACGGTGGATCACAGCGTCGACCTGCTCGCGTTCTGCGCCCGTCAGCCAGGAGCGCAGCATCGCTCCGTAGCCGCGTCCGCGACGTATCGCCAGCTCCAGATTTTGCGAAATGCTCAGGGCTTCGAAGACACTGGGCTTCTGGAATTTGCGGCGGATGCCGTGCCGCGCGATGCTCGCCTCGTCGCAGCGGGCCAGGTCCATCGATCGATCGAGGAAAACCTCGCCACTGCTGGGGCGGGTCTTGCCGGTGATGACGTCCAGCAATGTGGTCTTGCCGGCCCCATTCGGACCGATGATGGCCCGTACCTGGCCATAGGGAATCTCCATGCTGATATTGGTGATGGCCGCGAATCCGGAAAAATTCACATGCAGTCCATCGACATAGATCGCAGTACTGGCTGTCATGATCTGCCTCCTAGACGGTGCGGGCACCGGCGACGCGTCCGAGCCGGGTCAGTTGCCGTGGCAGGGCACGCAGCAGAGCCGCGAGTCCACCGTCCGTGGACATGGTGATCGCCAACGTGACAGCGGCGAGAATGAATGGCCATATGCTCGGGGCCGCGGCGGCGAGCCAGAATTTCAGCGCATTGACGAGCACGCAGCCGATGACGGCACCGAGCAGGGTGCCGCGACCGCCGATAGCGACCCAGACGGCGATTTCGATGGATTGCGTGGGCGAGACGATGGTCGGATTGACGATCCCGACCTGCGGCACGTACAGCATGCCGGCGAGCGCCGCCAGTGCGGCCGACAGACCCCACGCGAACAACTTGAGCACATGGGTACGGTAGCCAAGGAAACGCAGACGCGCCTCGTCGTCCCGCACGGCGACCAACGCATGGCCCAGACTCGACGAGACCACCCATCGGAGCATGAGATAGGCAGCGGCCAGCGCCAGGCAGGAAACCACTGCAAGCGCGATCTGCGTGCTTGCCTGCTCGAGCCTGAAGCCGGCGATGCGCGTGAAGCCCGTCAACCCGTTGTTGCCCCCCAGCCCGACGTCGTTGATGAACAGCAGCAGCATCAGTGCATAGGTGAGGGCCTGGGTGATGATGGAGAAGTACACGCCGTGGATGCGCGATCGGAAGATGACGAAGCCAAACGCACTCGCGACCGCGACCGCGGTTGCCAGGCACAGCGCGATGGTTGTGCCAAGCCCCGAGAACAGCTGCCACCAGCGCGGAAACGCGGCGAGCCCCATGTACTGCATGAAGTCGGGTAGAACATGGGACGCCGCGTACGACGCATTGACCAGGTACATGCCCATCATGTAGCCACCGATGCCGAAAAAGATGCCATGCCCCAAGCTCAGCATGCCGGCGTAGCCCCACACCAGATCAAGTGCCAGCGCCAGCAACGCGAAGCACATGATCTGGCCAACTTCATTGATGCTGAACAGTGACATCGACCACGCGCTGCCGTGGGGCAGCACGAAGTGTGACAGCGGCATATACAGGGCAAGAAGCAGCAGCGCGGCAACGAACAGGGTTCCGACCCGACGGTCGTTGGCAATAAGTGCGTGTTTCACGTCGATTCCTCGGGATAGGGTCAGCCGCGGACCTTGACCGTGAACAGTCCGTTCGGTCGTCTCTGGATGATGAGCACGATCAGCAGCAGCACGGCCACCTTGGCCGCGACCGCGCCGTAGAACGGCTCGATGAATTGATTGACCTCGCCAAGCGCAAGCGAAGACACCGCCGTCCCGGCCAGACTTCCCGCGCCGCCAAGCACCACCACCATGAAGGCGTCGATGACAAAGCTCGAGCCCATGAACGGGTTGATGGAGGCGATCTGGGTCAGCATGACCCCGGCCAGTCCTGCGAGACCGGCGCCGAGGGCGAATGCGCTGCGATCCACGCGATGTGCAGGAATACCGAGACTGCGCGCCATATCCCGATTCTGGGTTGTCGCTCGCATCAGCAAGCCCAGGCGCGTCGTCCGAACCAGTGCATAGGTGGCGGCGAAAACAAGCAGCGCAAAACCGATCGCGAATAATCGGTTGTAGGTCACGAAAAATCCACTCATGACCTGCACCCCGCCGTTGAGATAGGACGGCGGGATGAATTCCAGGTTCTGCGAGCCGAACACGATCTGCACCAGTTTGACAGTGGCAATGCTCACCGCCCATGTGGCGAGCAGTGTTTCAAGCGGACGTCGGTAGAGGAAACGTATGACCAGAAACTCCAGAGCCACGCCGAAGCCCGCACACACGACGAAGGCCACCGGGATGGCGAGCAGCACATAGAGGCCGAACCATGCTGGCGCCAGGTATTGCAACGACCGTTCAACCAGATAGGTGGAATAGGCGCCGAGCATGATGAATTCGCCGTGCGCAAGGTTGATCACCCCCATGAGTCCGAAAATGATCGACAGGCCGATTGCCGTCAACAACAGAATGCCGGCATAGCTCAGGCCACTGAACAGCACCGAAAACGCTTTGCCCATGCCGAGACTGGCATTGATCCCGCTCAGCGCTGAACGGGCGGCGTGCTGGAGCAGCGGATCGGTCCGTGCCGCATCCGATCCGAGGTAGTCCTCAAGCAATGTGCGTGAGCTTTCGCTCGGTGCCTGCGCGAGCGCCTGGATCGCTTTGCCTTGTTCCTTGCGATCGTCCGAGAGCAGGCCGCGCTTCGCCATGGCGAGTTCGAGCTGTTCACGAATTGCGCCAGCGCCTGGGGATTGAAGAGCGCGCCGTACGACATCGGGGTCGAGCAGCTTGAACAGCCGACTGATTTTTTGCGCTGCCTCCGCGCGCGCATTGAGATCGGCGCTGAACAAATCAATCTCTGCCATGCTGACCGCCAGCCTGCGCATGACCAGGATCGTCGGCACGTAAGGCTGCGACTGTGCGAAGGGTGGCGCTGCGTGCATGGTTCTGGCGTCGAGGTCGCTGCCGTTGGCGTGGATACGCGCCTGGTCTGCGTTCCCGGTGCTGCAGACCAGGGTGCCGTCGCGCATTGCGCCCATCAGCTGGAGTGCCCAGGTCCGTGTCGGTCCAGCGCCTTGTGTCCCAAGCAGAACGAGCTGCCGCAACGCCGCAACGGGGCGGGCGTCGCCGCATAGCGTTCGAATGACGTGTGCACGCGGATCAGGCGGCGAGGCGTGCTCTGCGATGGGCGGCTCTTTGGCATGCGCAAGGACGCAAAGCGTCAGCACAGTGATTCCGAGCGGATATTTCCAGACGTCAGACAATCTCATCGCGGCGCATCCACGAAGCATGCTTGCAGGAGGGAACCAGCGGCGCCGCGATTGGATGCGGCGCCGCTGGCGACGTACCGTTCGTTGTTCAGGCCTTGACGAAGGGGCTGAACGGAATCGGTTTGACGATGCCCTTGGATTTCCAAAGAATGTCGAAACCCTGGTTGGCATTGATCGAGCCGATCATGTCGCCGCGCCAGAGGTACTGGTTCGTCATGTCCATCCTGTCGACATAGCCGGCGGGGTCGTCGATCGTCAGTCCCGCAAGTGCCTTGCGCACCGCGCCCGTCTGGGTCGACTTCGCCTTGGTCACCGCTTGCGCCCACAGATTCAGCCCAAGGTAGGTGGAGACCATGGGGTCGATGACCATGTCGGGGCGGTGTTTGAGGCTGTGTTTCTGCACATAGGCTTTCCAATCGGCGCGCAATTTGGTGTTGAGTGGCGTCTGGACATTTTGAAAGTAGTCCCAGCAACTCAGGTGGCCGACCAGGGGTTTGGTATCCAGGCCTTGCAGGTCGCTGTCGACCACGTCCAGCCCGAGAATCGGGATGTCGGTCGCCCGAATTCCCTGATTGACCGCTTCCTTGAACATCGCCGGGATCGAGTCGCCCACCACCGTCATGACGACGATCGCTTGACCACCCGGCTGCGCCGCAAACTCCTTGATTTCCCGAACGATGCTCTGGAAATTTGATTGTCCGAAGGGGACATAGCGCTCACGCAATGCTGAATCGGGAATGCCTTTCGTTTTCCAGTAGCCCTTGAGAATTTTGTTGATGGTGCGCGGCCAGACGTAATCGGAGCCGATCATGTAGAAGCGTTTGGCGCCACCGCCGTCGGGGCTCATGAGGTATTCGACGGCTGGCAGTACCGAGCTGCTGGGGGGCGAGTTCAGATAGACCACGTTCTTCGAGGCTTCCTCGCCTTCGAAATGCAGCGGGTAGAACAGCAGGCTGTCCTCGGATTCGACCACTGGAAGCACGGATTTCCGCGACACCGATGTCCAGCAGCCAAAAATGGCCGCGACCTTGTCCTGCTGGATCAGTCGCTTGGACAACTGCGCGTACATCGGCCAGTCGGAACCCGGGTCGACGACGACGCCCTCCACGCGCCGCCCCATGACGCCGCCTTTGGCATTGATCTGCTCAATGGTCATCAGCGAGATGTCCTTCAGCAGCGATTCGTTGTTTGCCATGGTTCCCGATTGGGAAAACAACAGGCCCAGCTTGATCGGATCGTGGCTTGCGGCGAGCGCGGTGGGGGGCATCATGGAACCAGCGCTGGCAGCGACGGTGGATCCGACAACGGAGAGAAAGGTGCGTCTTTTCATGGTTTCAGTGTCCGAAAACGAGAAATCCGAAAAACAAAAGCCCGATGACCAGTGAACTGGTGATCGGGCTTCTGTGGCCGGTGCCGCTCGAGACGCCTTTGTCGGGAGCGACGCAACTGGATCGGGCAGCAACGCGTGAGTCTCGAAATTGCTGCGCCGACGTCTCAGCCAAAGCAAAGGGCATGCCAGGAGCAGGATCTGGTGTCACTGGAACAGGGCCACACTGGGGCCCCGCCGGGCGAAGCAGGCGTGCACGCTTCTTGCTGCGCCGGCAGCGCGGAGCTGCATGCGTCCGTTCGCGTCCAAGGTCTCGACGCACCAAGTCGGGAATTTTTTGAGCGAGCTGGCACCATCTTGAACCCAGGCGCCCCTGAATGGGGCATTCGATCCATCTGGAGGGAGGCATTCATACCGGCCATGAACCAGCAAAATCATCAAGGCCCGATCCGGATCGGCGTTCTCTACTCAACCTCGGGGGTCACGTCGATCGTCGAACGTTCGCAGCAGCAGGCCGTGGTGCTGGCGGTCGAGGAGATCAATCGGCAGGGGGGGCTTTTGGGTCGTGAGATCGAAATGGTGATCCGCAACCCGGAGAGCAATCCGCGGCTCTACGCGCCTCTCGCCGAAGAGTTGATCCTTGAACACGATGTTCGCTTCGTGTTCGGTTGTTACATGTCGAGCACCCGCAAAGCGGTGATCCCGGTGGTCGAGCGTCACAATGCGCTGCTGTGCTACGCCACCCCTTACGAGGGCTTCGAGTACAGCCGCAATGTGCTCTACGCCGGAGCGGCGCCGAACCAGAATTCGCTGCCGTTGGCCGGATTCATGTTGTCCAGATACGGCGCCAGGGTCTGGATGGTGGGGTCGGACTATATCTGCCCCTACGAGTCGAACCGGGTGATGAGCGACCTCGTGCTCGAGCGTGGAGGGGAGAAGGTCTCCGAGACCTATCTGCCGCTGGATGCGGGATGGGAAAGTTACCGGGACGTGGCCCGGAAGATTCGCGCTGCGCAGCCTGATTTCATTTTTTCCACCGTTGTCGGGAAAGGTATTCCGCTGCTCTACCGCGCGTTCGCCAGCGTCGGACTCGACCCCTACAAAATGCCGATCGCCAGTCATATGACCAGCGAGGCGGAAGTTGACATGATGGGGGCGGAGTTCGCCGAGGGGCACCTGACCTGTGCGGCGTATTTTCAATCGATCGCGAGCGATGCGAATCGCTCCGCCATTCAACGCTACCGCGAGCGTTTCGGCGCCGAGTTGACAACCAATATGTGCTGGGAGGCAGCGTACTTTCAGGTTCATCTGCTGGCCGATGCGATCCGCCGCGTCGGCAGTGATGAAGTCGAGCATGTGCTGCGGGTGCTGCCGGGCCTCGAGTACGACGCTCCTCAGGGCAGGGTGCGTGTCGATGAGCATAACCACCATACGCACCTGCAGCAGCGTATCGGGCGGGTCAATCGCCGGGGTGAGTTCGACGTCGTCGCGAGCGCTCCCGGCTTTGTCAAGGCGGACCCTTACGTCGTCTCGCACACCACGCCGGCATGGCTCGACGATGGAGCCGGGAAACCCGCAGAAGCGGACCGCGTGGGCGCGCCATGAAGCCGCTCGCCGACCATGCCAGCGTGTTGCGGCGCATCCGGGGTTTGAGCGTGGCGGTCGTCCATCCACAGGATCAGGATGGAGAGGAATTGCTGGCCCAGTTGAGTCGGATCGGATGCGACGTGCATGCGGCGTGGCCACAGCTTGAAACACTGCCCGATGAGACCGGCCTCGTATTGATGGCGGTCCGGCCGGAAACCCTGCGTGTGCAGTACCCCTGGCTGAATCGCCCTGGCACGCCCGCAGTGATTGCGGTGGTTACGTACGAAAGCCCGGTCACCATCGAAGCCGTGCTTCAACTCGATGCGCGTGCCACCCTGGCGTCGCCGGTGCGCTCGTTCGGGTTGCTGACGGCGATGGCGCTTGCGTTGTCGCAACATGCGCGTCACCAATCGCGCGAACGGTATATCCAGCGGCTGGAGCAAAAATCTGCGCAGCAGCGCATCGTGCTGCAAGCCAAGCAGTTGATGATGCGTACGCGCGGCGTATCTGAAGACGAGGCCTATGCCTTGCTGCGATCAGAGTCGATGGTCAGGCGCGCGCAGATCGAGCAAGTGGCGCACGAAATTGTCGAGGCGCACAAGCTGCTCGGTCTCTGACCGCGCTTCGAGATGTCGCGGCGGTCTCGGGCCGGAGGCATGTGCCGCCGGCCCTGGACGTTCAGCTCAGCGCTTCGTACAGAGGCAAGGTCAGGAACTCGGTGAATTCCGCGCCCGTGGCCATGTGTTCGAAAATCTCTGCCGCCTTCTCGAACTGACCTTCGGCTCCAGTGTCCTGCACGCGCACCAGCTCTTCGCCAATGATCGCGCGCACCATCGCCGCGTCGACCTTGCGGCCATCGTCGAGCACTCCCTTGGGGCTTTGAATCCACTGCCAGACCTGGCTGCGCGAAATCTCGGCTGTCGCGGCATCTTCCATCAGATTATGGATGGGGACCGCGCCACTGCCGGACAGCCAGGCGCCGAGGTAGTGAATGCCGACGTTGATGTTGTTGCGCAGCCCGGCTTCGGTGATCGGTGTTTCGGGCTTGAAGTTCAGGAGGTCGGACGCGGTGACTTGCACGTCCTCGCGCGTCTTGTCGATCTGGTTCGGGCGGTTGCCGAGCACCGCGACGAATTCCTCCATCGCCGACGCCACCAGGCCTGGATGCGCGACCCAGCCTCCGTCGTAGCCGTCGGTGGCGTCGCGTCGCTTGTCAGCGCGAATACCTTCCATCGCTTTTGCATTCTTTTCCGGATCGTTCTTGATCGGAATCAGCGCACTCATGCCTCCGATGGCGGGTGCGCCACGACGATGGCAGGTCTTGAGAAGCAGCAGCGCGTACGCGCGCATGAACGGGACGTTCATGGTGATCTGCCCACGGTCCGCAAGGCAGAAATCGCGGTCGACCTTGAATTTCTTGATGGCGCTGAAAATATAGTCCCAGCGGCCGGCATTCAGACCCGCGCTGTGTTCACGCAGTTCAAACAGGATTTCGTCCATCTCGAAGGCGGCGAGTATGGTTTCGACCAGCACAGTCGCCTTGATGGTGCCACGTGGCAGGCCAAGTTCGTCCTGCGCCAGCACGAACACGTCATTCCACAGCCGCGCCTCGAGGTGGCTTTCCATCTTCGGCAGATAGAAGTAGGGGCCGGCCCCACGCGCCAGGAGTTCACGGGCATTGTGAAACAGGAACAGGCCGAAGTCGAACAAGCCGCCGCTGACGCGCTGGCCGTCGACCGTCATGTGCTTCTCGTCGAGGTGCCAGCCGCGAGGGCGCACCTGGAGTACGGCGACGGTGTCGTTGAGTCGGTAGGTCTTGCCGGCCTGTTCGAGGGTGATGGTGCGGCGGATCGCGTCGCGCAGATTGATCTGTCCCTGAATCTGGTTGTCCCAGTTGGGGGTATTCGCGTCCTCGAAGTCAGCCATGTAGCTGTCTGCCCCCGAGTTGAACGCATTGATGATCATCTTGCGGTCGACCGGGCCGGTGATTTCGACCCGGCGCCGCACGAGTGCCGGCGGCAGCGCAGCGATGCGCCAGTCGGCGTCACGCACGCTGGCCGTGGCAGCCAGGAAGTCGGGTTTTTCTCCGGCGTCCAGGCGGCGGGTGCGTTCATTGCGCGCCACCAACACGTCTTGCCGGCGCGATTCGAACGCACGATGGAGTTTGGCGACGAACGCCAGCGCGTCGGTCGTGAGAATCGCGTCGTACGCGGGGTTGGTCGGTGCCGAAATGGCGACACCGTCGGGAAGCTTGCTGGCGGACATGGGATGCTCCAAGATGAGCTGATGCTGGGGAACGGGCTCCGAGGCGGACAAGGTCGGATACCTAAGCCACCAGTTTAGGTCGATTTACCCCAAAAAAACTGCATGATTCACGCGCTAAGATCAGTTCACCTTGAACCTGAACGCATGTAATCGATCGCGATGGACCGACTCAAACAGATGGAAACCTTTGTCGCCGTCGCCGTCCGCGGCAGTCTTACCGCTGCCGCCAACGCAGAAGGCGTTGCGCCGGCGGTGATCGGACGCCGCATCGATGCGCTGGAGGCGCGCCTGGGGGTGAAACTGCTCGTACGCACGACCCGGCGCATCACTCTCACGCATGAAGGCACATCGTTCCTCGAGGATTGCCAGCGCCTGCTGGGCGAGTTGCACAATGCCGAGGCGAGCGTCAGTGCCGGAGGAGTGCGCGCCAGCGGTTTGCTCCGCGTGACGGCACCTGCCGGCTTCGGGCGCGCGCATGTCGCGCCCCTGGCGCCAGCCTTCTGGCGCGCCAACCCCGGTGTCGTGGTGTCGCTCGACCTCAACGACCGCATCGTGGATCTGGTGAATGAAGGCTATGACTGCGCGGTGCGCGTCGGTGCGCTGGCCGACTCCTCACTGGTGGGCGTGCGCCTGGGAGAAAGCCGCCGGGTGTGCGTGGCGTCACCGTCCTATCTGCGGCGCTTCGGCGCCCCGCGCGCTCCACAGGACCTTGCACGGCACCGTTGCCTGGTCTATACCTCGGTGGCCAGTCAGCCGCGCGGCTGGATGTTCCAGCAGGAAGGACAAGTCGTGAATATCCGTCCGGGCGGCCCGCTCGACTGCACGGACGGTGCCGTGTTGCACACCTGGTGCCTGGAGGGCGAAGGGCTGGCTTGGCGGTCAATGTGGGAAGTCGGCAACGATCTGGCAGCCGGTCGGCTGGTGGAAGTGCTCGGCGCATTCGCAGCTCCCCCGGTTGGCATCCACGTGGTCTTCGCGCAACGCAAGCACATGTCGCTGCGCCTGCGTCTCTGGATCGAGCATCTCAAGACCTGCTTTGCCGACTCGGCGCAGTGGCCGTGGACCACCGACAAGACGTCACCGGGTACGGCGTCAGTGATGGCTTGAGCGCGCGGCGCGCACTCCCTGCGCCACGAGATACAGCAAAAAGCTCAGCGAGGCGATCCAGGTACTGGCTGGAAAGCCGATGGTGTACGCCGCTGCCATGCCGGCCCATGTGAGCACGAGCCCCAGCGCTGCGGCGAAGAGCAGGCCGCGTCCGGGGGAACGTGTGAGCGCCTGGGCCGCCGCCGCCGGACCGATCAGAAATGCAAAAATCAGCAACGCGCCGATGACTGGCACGGCGATGGCCACCGTGGCAGCCAGCAAGACGATGAACGTCAGGTCAAGCGCGCGCAGCGGCACGCCCCGCGCTCGCGCGGCTTCCGGGTTCAGGCTCGCCAGCAGGAGGGGACGATAGATGGCACCCAACCCGATCAGGCTGGCGCCGGCGACTCCCAGCGACATCCACGCCTGCTGTGCCGTGACGCCGACGATGCTGCCGAAGAGGATGCTCATCGCCGCCTGCGCGTTGCGCGTATACAGATTCAGGAACAACACGCCAAGCCCGAGGGCGAACATCAGCACCATCCCGATGCCGAGGTCGCGTTGTCGAAGGCGCTCGCCCGCGACTCCCAGCGCAAGCCCCGTGGCCAGTGTGAAGCTGAACAGTCCGGCATAGGGGCTGAGCCCCAGCAGGATGGCACCGGCGGCCCCGGTGAAACCGACGTGTGACAGTGCGTGTGCAGCGAAAGCCTGGCGCCGCAGCGTCACGAAATAACCGGCGGCCGCGCACGCCACCGCGATCGCGCTGCCCGCGGCGAGGGCATGCCGCATGAATCCGTAGTCGAGGCCGAGGATCATGCGGCGTTCGCGTGGTCGTGTCCGCAATGAACGGAGCCCTCGGCCATGAACCCATGCGCCGGGTGAATGAAAACGTACCCGTCATGACGGAGGACGCGCATCGGCGTGCCGTACAGCGCGGAAAGCTGTTCCGGGTTGACGATGGCGTCCACCGTACCGATGCGACCGCGACCACCCGCGAGATAGATCATCCGATCCATGACCGGAAGCAATGCGTTCACGTCATGCGCGGAAAGCAGCACTGTCAGACCCTGCGTCCGGCACAAACGCGCTACAAGCGCCAGTACGCCTTGCTGGGCACCCGGATCGAGATTTGCCAGCGGCTCATCGAGCAGCAGAAGCTCTCCCTGGTTGACGAGCGCCTGAGCGATACATACGCGCTGGCGTTCGCCACCCGAGAGGGCTTCCATGGGCCGACGCGCCAAGTGCAGCGCGCCGACGCCGTCAAGTGCGCGCTCGACGGCGTCCCGTCGCGTGCGCGTGTTGAACAGACCGACGCCCCAGCGCTCGCCGTGCCAGGCCGCGCCAACGAATGCGGCGGCGCACAGGCCGCCGAACGCGCCTTCGGGCATCGCTTGGGCGACGTAGCCGACACGCGTGCGTGCCTCCCGAGGAGATCCTCCGAGCAGCTGCAGGTCGCCGGCGCCGGGAGGGAGAATGCCGGCGAGGGTTTGCAGCAGGGTGGTCTTGCCCGAGCCGTTACTGCCGAACAGGCCCACCAGACTCCCCTTGGGAACGTCCAGATCGAGCCCGGCGACCACGGCACGCCCGCCGCGCTGGCAGTCCAGCGCGCGCGCCACGATGGCCGCAGGCGGGGGCAGCGTTGCGTCAGTGACTCTCATCGACCGTGACTCGCGTCGGCGGCGCGCGCCACCGCGGCCAGACTGGTGTGCAACCAAGTGGGGTAATCCATGCCAGGAGGAACGAACTCGTCGACACCAACCTCCGGGATGCCCGCCGCCTGCGCCACGGCGCGCATGCGCGTCGTCAAAGGCTGGCTGACCTGCCGGTTGTAGATCAACAGCGCGGCGCGGTGCGCACGCAGGCTGTCTTCGAAATGTGCCACCACCGCGGGTGCGGGTTCGGTCCCGTTCATGATGTTGAGCTGGAACGTTGCGCCCAGCGAGACCCAGCCAAGCCGGTGGATCATGTACCCGAAGACGGGTTCGGTGGCGGCCAGCGTCAGTCGGGGATGGCGCCCGGCCAGGGCGCCGATGCTGCTGTCCACGCCATCGAGCGCGTGCGCGAATCGCACCAGGTTGGCGGCGAACAGCGCTCGGTGCAAGGGGTCATCGGCCTCGAACAGTGCCGCCAGGCGCGTGGCCACGCGCCGCGCGACGCGGGTGTCGTAGAACACGTGCGGATTGCGGTCGGGGAGGATCAGATCACCGGCGAGTGCGGCCGCCATGATGACCTGGCGGCCCGGCGCGGGGCTCGCCTGCAACATTTGTCGCATCCAGTCGTCATAGCCTAGCCCGTTGTATACGACCACGCGCGCGGTGGCCACAAGGCGCGCCGCCTGCGGCGAGGCCTCGAATGCATGCGGATCCGCGTTCGGGTTCTGGATGATCGCGGTGACGCGCACCTGATCGCCACCAATGGCCTGCGCGATGCTGGCGTAGGTCGACTCCGCTGCAACCACCTGCAGTGGCGTCGTTGCCGCCCCGGCAAGCGGAGCCAGGAGGCAGGACAGCACGGCGGCGAGCAGGAGTCGGAAAGGCATGGGGCGTCACGTGGCATTCGGAGCCTGGAAAGTCTAGTCCTTGTCGTGGTGCCGCGTGCCGCCGCGCGATGCTCGGGCTCCAACAACGCTTCTTTTTTCTCCCCTTGCATGCAGACTTCGCCCGCGGCCTCACGCGCTCGACCGGCGGCGCGACGCTGGCGGTTTGCGACAATACCGACCATGACTCCGATTGCCAACGACACGTTTCTGCGCGCGCTCCTGCGTGAGCACACTCCCTACACCCCCCTGTGGCTGATGCGCCAGGCGGGCCGCTATCTGCCGGAATACAACGCCACGCGGACGCGCGCCGGCAGTTTTCTGGGGCTGGCCCAGAATCCGGATTTCGCCACCGAGGTGACGTTGCAGCCGCTGGACCGCTTCCCGCTGGATGCGGCGATCCTGTTCTCCGACATCCTCACCGTGCCCGACGCGATGGGGCTTGGTCTGCGCTTCGCCGCCGGGGAGGGGCCGCGCTTCGAACGCCCGCTGCGTGACGAGGCGGCCATCGAGGCGCTGCGTGTGCCCGACCTCGATCGGCTGCGTTATGTGTTCGATGCCGTGTCGCAGATCCGCCGTGCGTTGATGCAGGACGGTCGCCAGAGGGTGCCGTTGATTGGTTTCTCCGGCAGCCCCTGGACACTCGCCTGCTACATGGTCGAAGGTCAGGGCAGTGACGATTGGCACCGCGCCAAGACCTTGCTGTACAGCCGTCCAGACCTCATGCACCGCATCCTGGCCGTCAACGCCGAGGCTGTGGCCGCCTACCTGAACGCCCAGATCGAAGCCGGAGCGCAGGCCGCAATGATTTTCGACTCGTGGGGAGGTACGTTGGCGGACCGCGCATTCCAGGCGTTCTCGCTCGATTACAGCCGCCGCGTCATCGCCTTGCTCAAGCGCGAGCATGCGGGGCGACGGGTTCCGGTGATCCTGTTCACCAAGGGCGGTGGGATGTGGCTCGACGCCATGGCTGACAGTGGCGCCGATGCCCTGGGCGTGGACTGGACGGTCAACCTGGGCGAGGCGCGCAAGCGGGTCGGCGCACGTGTGGCCCTGCAAGGCAATCTTGACCCGGCGATTCTGTTCGCGCCGCCGCATTGCATCGCCGAACAGGCGCGCGCCGTGCTTGACGACTTTGGTCCGCTGCGCGCAGGCGATCGTGTTGGCCACGTATTCAATCTCGGACATGGCATCTCCCAGTTCACGCCACCCGAACACGTGGCGGCGCTGGTCGAGGCGGTGCACGCGCACAGCCGCACCCTGCGGTCCTGACGGTTGCGGGCAAGTCGGAGACTTGTCAAGTGATTCACGTGCTTATGCACAATTTCGGGGTGCGTGCGTCGCGGCACGAAAATGCGATGCGGTACTTCAAGAGGTGCTCTAAAACCTATTGATTTCACAGTTTTTTTTGTGATTTTGCGTCTATGTCTCCGCGTTGGGAGGAGGATTATCCACAAGAAAGCCGGAGACCTCCGTAGGCAATATGCACAAAGTTATGCACAGCCTTGACCTCTCGCGCCAGACCTGGTTCTGGAACCGCTGAACATCCGGCCTGCCATGCGAGTTAACACTCACTTAAGTCCGCTTCAACGCATGTGCCGTGGACGATCCTGAGCGCCCGCACGCGGTAAGCGGCCCCCCGCATGTGCTTCGGGTTGCCGTTGATGCACCGCTATGGGGCGCTTTCGACTACACCCATGATGTTGTGCTTGCGCCCGGCACGCTGGTCCGCGTGCCGTTCGGACGTACCGAGGTGGTCGGAGTGGTTCTGGGCGCAGGTGACTCCGCGTCGGACCGTGCATTGCGCCCGGTTGCGCAGACCCTCGACGCGCTGCCGGCGCTGGGCCCGGCGTGGATGGCCATCCTGCGCTTCGCCGCTGATTACTACCAGCGTCCTCTCGGTGAATTGATGGCCGCTGCCTTGCCGGGATGGTTGCGGGCGAGCAACGCATCTGCGGTGAAGCGCCGCATCGACGCGTGGCACCAGCGGCGTCGGCGCTGGGCGCTCGTACCCGGGGCGCTGCCGTTGCTGATGCAATCGATCCCCAACCGTGCCGTGACTGTTCGCAGGCTGGTGGACGCGCTGGTTTCGTCGGCGGAAGCAGGCGTGGACGCGCAATCAGCCCGAGAACGATGTCCCCGGGCGTGCGCGCTGATGCAGCTCTGGCAGGCGAAGGGTTGGCTTCGCCTGGTCGACGCCGGGCCGGCGGCTGCCTCCGCGCCACCGACGTTGCATCCGGCACAGCAGGCCGCGGTGGATGCTCTGGAAAAGGCTCGCCGGTTCGTGCCGTTTGTCCTCTTCGGTGTCACTGGCAGCGGCAAGACCGAGGTTTACATGCGCGTCGCCGCCGTCGTGCTGGCGCGAGATCCGGAAGCACAGGTGCTCGTGCTCACGCCGGAGATCAATCTCACGCCGCAACTCGTGGAGCGTTTCGCCGCCCGATTTCCCGGTGAGACGCTGGCCTTGCTGCACAGCGGGCTGGCCGAGGCCGAGCGCTTCGATCATTGGCAGGCAGCGCATGCGGGGATCGCGCGCATCATTCTGGGAACACGCATGGCCGTGCTGGCCAGCTTGCCCAAGCTGGCGCTGGTGCTGGTTGACGAGGAACACGACGCGTCCTACAAGCAGCAGGATGGCGCACGCTACTCCGCACGCGACCTTGCGGTCTGGCGGGCGCACCACGCCGATGTGCCGATCGTGCTGGGCTCGGCCACGCCGTCGCTGGAGAGTTGGCGGGCCGCCAAGGGCGGGCGCTACCAGCTGCTGGCCCTGCCGGCGCGCGCCAGCGGTGTGCTGCCCACGGTGCGCTTGCTCGACGCCGGGCGTGACGCATTGCTGCGCGGCGGGGCGCCGGTGGGCGAAGCACTGCGGGATGCCATCGGCGTGCGCCTGTATCGGGGTGAACAGAGCCTGCTGTTCATCAATCGCCGCGGCTACGCGCCGGTGGTCCGTTGCAATGACTGCGGGTGGTTGTCCGACTGCCCGCACTGCGATGCCCACATGGTGTTCCACCGCACCGACCGCACCCTGCGCTGCCATCACTGCGGCCAGCGAACCTCGGTGCCACGTGCCTGTCCGGGATGTGGCAGCCCGGAGCTCGCACCGCTGGGCCGCGGCACCCAGCGGGTCGAGGAGTTCCTCTTGACCATGTTCCCACAGGCACGGATCGCCCGCATCGACGCCGACACTGCCAGCCGCAAGGGTGCCGCGCAGGAGGGGTTCGCGCGCATGCATGCGGGAGAGGTGGACATTCTGGTGGGCACCCAGATGATCACCAAGGGGCATGATTTTCGTCGTGTGACGCTGGTGGCGGCGCTCAACCCTGATGCAAGTCTGTTCAGTCACGATCCGCGCGGCCCCGAACGCCTGTTCGCGCAGTTGATGCAGGCCGCGGGTCGTGCCGGTCGCGCCGATGCAGCCGACAGCACCCCTGAAATGCTGGTGCAGACCGCGTACCCCGAGCACCCGCTCTACCGCGCCTTGCGCGCCCACGACTACCCCGGTTTTGCCGCCGGCGAGCTCGCCGAGCGCGAAAAGGCGGGCATGCCGCCGTTCAGCCATCAGGCGCTGCTGCGTGCCGAACATCGCCGCCCGGAGGTCCTCGCTGCGTTCCTGGAGCAGGCGGCGGCGCGCGCCGCCGAGCTTGCGCCCGATGCCGGGCTGATGGTGTATCCCGCCGTCCCCGCGGCGTTGGCGCGCCTGGCCGACATGCACCGCCAGCACGTCCTGGTGGAAGCGCAGGCGCGGGGCGCCCTGCACGCCTTTCTTACGCGCTGGCGCGCCGCCTTGCTCGGGCTGGGTGCCAGGGTACGCTGGGCCATCGACGTCGATCCGACCGAGTTCTGATCGCACGGCAGGTGGCCTCCTGCACAGCCATGGCCGGATCGGATGTCGCCGTGTCGTGCGATCATCGGATCCGGGCCGGAGGCGGAGCTCCGGGCGCGGTGCATGCGTCCCTCGGCGTGCCCTCGGACTTGCCAGGACGGTGGCTGGCGACACCAGTTGCTTTCTCTATGGCCCCGATAGCAGCGCGCGATCCGAGGTCTCCAGGTAGCACCAGCCTCCTTCGGGAAGGTCGAGCGCATCCAGGCGCAGGTGTCCGATGGCGACGCGTTGCAGTGCAGTGCAATGGTTGCCGGCGGCGGCGAGCATGCGCTTGACCTGGTGGTACTTCCCCTGTTCGAGTGTGACTTCGATGCAGTTCGGCGCGAGTTGTGTGCAGTGCGCCGCGGCCAGCGGCGCCGGCTCGTCGTGCAGTTGCACGCCGGCCAGCAGTGTCGCGATCAGCGCCGGAGTGACCGGGTCGTGCGTGGTCGCAACATAGCGCTTCGGGACCTTGCGCCTGGGCGAGGACTGGGCGTGAATGAAGGCGCCGTCGTCCGACAGCAGCAGCAAGCCGGTGGTGTCGTGGTCGAGTCGGCCGACGGGTTGCACGTCGCGCCAGCGCATCGGCTCGGGAAGCAGGCTCAACACGCCGGGATGGTGGCTGGGCCGGCGCGAGCACTCGAAGCCCGCGGGCTTATGCAACGCCAGATAGACGTGCTCGCGATACGTCCACGGCTCGTCGAACACCGTGAATGCCAATCCCAGGGGGTCGACTTTCTGCCCGGGGTCGCTGACCTGGGCACCGTCAATGCAGACATGCCCTTCGCGCACGAGTTGCTGGCAATTCCTGCGGGTGCCAAAGCCCTGCGATTGCAACATTCGCTCGATGGGAATCCGGGGCATGGGTCTGTGCGTTAAGGTGTTGTGGGAGATTTTCGAAGTATTCCACCATCGGTAGCGTGCAGGTCCGTTATTCTGATGACTTCATTGACGATCGCCGAGCCGTGCCATGACAAGAACCACCGCGCCCGATCCGTGGTCGCAATGGGTGCTGCATACCCGGCATGCCAACAACCCGGCATGGGCCGCGCGGATCCATGCGGATATTCTCGGTTACATCGATCGCCTGCTCGATCTCGCGCGGCTGCAAGGCAACGCAACCCTGATCGACGTTGGCACCGGTGAAGGGTTGCTGGCACAGCGCGCCATCGAGCGTCTGGGGCCGGCCCTTCGCGTCGTCCAGACCGATGTGTCGCCGACGCTGCTTGCGCATGCCCGCGCGAGGGCGATCGCATCGGGGTCCATCGATCAATGCACCTTCGTGGAAGCGGGCGCCGAGCATCTCGTGGGGGTCGCCGATGCAACTGCCGATCTCGTCGCCACACGTGCCAGTCTGGCATACGTTGCCGACAAGCTGGCTGCGTTGCAGGAGTTCTCACGTGTCCTGCGGCCCGGGGGCGGCATCGCGTTGGCAGAACCCATTTTTCAGGATGAGGCCTTTGCTGCGCGCGCGCTGCGTGCGCTGGTCGACCAGCCCGGCGCCGATGCGCATCGTGTGGCGCCGATCCTCAAGTGTCTTCAGGTCTGGAAGTCGGCGCAATACCCCGACACCGAGGTTGCCGCGAAGGCCAGTGCGATCTGCAGTTTCAACGAGCGCGACCTCCTTGCTTTGGTGCAGCAGGCGGGCTTCGTCGACCCGCATCTGGAATTGCATATCGACGTTCGTCGTATCGATGGTCGTTCGTGGGATGATTTCGCCGGGGCGTCTCCTCACCCACTGGCGCCTCCGCTGCGGGACATTCTCGCCACGCAACTCGACGTCGCGGAGCAAGCCTTGCTGGAGTCGGTGGTGCGCTCTCAACTTGCGCGCGGAGAACTCACCGAGGTCGAACGCGTCGTTTACCTGACGGCGCGGCGCCCTTGAATGGCGCGTGCGCGTCACATGCTGGCGTTCGCCTCGCGGACATCGGGCGGCGCCATGCGGTGCAGCCACCACGCCGCCCACGCGAACGCCGCAAACACCAGCGCCATGGAGGCGGCCGGCCGCGCGGTGAGTGACGCAATGAGTCCCCCCGCCGCAGCGGCGACCCAGAATTGCAGGCTGCCGAGCATCGCTGCGGCGCTGCCTGCGCGCGCGCCCTGGCGGGCGAGGGCGCGCGCGAGCACATTGGGGCCGCACAGACCCAGCGCGGCGATGGCAACGAACAGTGGGGGAACCAGCGTCCACAGGCCTCCGAACCCGCTCACGGCTGCAACCAGCAGGCATGCGCTGGCCGCGGCAAGCAGCGACACGCCAGCGCGCAGCATGCGGTCCAGACCGAAGCGCGGGAGCAGCGCATGGTTGATCTGGCTGGCCGTGATCAGGCCAGCGGCATTGGCGCCGAAAAAGTAGCCAAAATGGGCAGGTGCGACGCCATACTGGCCCATGAATACCGCTGGAGAAGCCAGGATGTACGCGAACATGCTTGACTGCGTGAGCGCGGCGACGAGGACGTTGCGCACGTAGTCGCGGTCGCGCAGCAGCGAGGCATAAACGCCAAGGGCCGTCTGCACGGGGCGAGGTTGCCGGTGTCGCTGCGCGACGGAGAGGGTTTCCGGGAGTGTCAATGCCAGGGCCAGGCACAAGACCCCAAAAATGAGAAGGGCGCCGAAAACCGGGCGCCAGCCCGCAACTTGCACGAGCCATCCACCCGCCAGTGGCGCCAGGATGGGCGCGACGCCCAACACCAGTGTCAACCGGGAAAAGACGCGGGCCACCTGATGTGGAGCGAAGCTGTCGCGCACCATGCTGCGCGCGAGGACGATGCCAGCACAACCGCTGAGGCCTTGCAAAGCACGCCAGCCGATCAACGCGTCGATCGACGGTGCCAACATGCAGCCCAGCGAAGCGAGCACATACAGCACGATGCCCGCCAGCAGCGGACGCTTGCGGCCGCTGCGATCCGATATCGGTCCCCAGAACAACTGCCCGAGCGCCAGACCGGCGAAGAACACGACCAGGCTGAGCTGGACTGCCCCCCGGTGCGCGTGCAGGTCCGCGCCGATGCGGTTGAACGCCGGCAGATACATGTCGATGGACATCGATCCGAATGCCGTCAGGACACCGAATACGCCGATCATCCAAGCCTGCTGCCATCGCCCGGGGGCACCAGGCGTGACGGACGTGAATGGCGGTTGCGGGTATGGGGGTGCGGATGGGGGCATCGGACACAAGGGCGTTGCCCCGATGATACCTAGGCCCCTGGCGACCCCGCGGGCGGGGCGTGCCCCCCCCGCGCGCGGGCATCCCCCCCCGCGCACCCCGCCGCGGGCGGGCGCGGCAGCACGTGGCCGGACCCCCCCCTTGCGGCGGG
>VFSW01004180.1_pt1 | contig 21522 bp, 21 predicted proteins | sample 5358111 | NCBI WGS metagenome assembly VFSW01 (sample SAMN11554181, study PRJNA540505) | mine drainage metagenome | isolation source: sediment from site ElyBrook_90M | place: USA: Ely Copper Mine, Vershire, VT | collected 2017 | reverse complement strand
GCGTCTGCACAGCGCTGGGCGTACGGTTGGTGGCGCAACCTGTTCATGCATGAACATCGGTTCCGAATTGTTGCCCGTCAGTCGAGCGGACTGGCCGAACAGCTTGTTTTTACAATGCCTGCTACAACTTAAAAACTTGGTACTCAGATCATTTTTTGTGTTCGGCCAGCCGCTCACTTTTATGCCGCACGTTATGCCACACCCCAAAGACCATCACGCTTGACATACCATTATTGATATATACGATGATGACAGGAGGCCATGATATGAAAGAGTTTCGTCACGCAAAAAAACGAGCTGAAGTTTCGGTAGGAGAGTCTGTTCGCATTTTGCGCGAGCTTCAGGAACGGAGCCAAAGCCAGCTTTCCAAACTTACGGGTATCCCTCAAGCCACTATCTCAGCCATCGAAAATGGTAGAGTGAATTTGGGTATCGAGCGCGCAAAGGTTTTTGCTCGTGCCCTCCAATGCCATCCTGCCGTACTCGTATTTCCCGGCTGGGAGATCCCACTTGCGCGTGCGGCATAACGAATAGGGATAGATCCCATGACCCTGTACCTGCCATTGGGTAGCTGAGTCGTACCGCACTATCCAAGAATATGACAAAAGCAACCAAAACCCTTCTGCTGCCCGCAATGCTTGCACTGACACTTGCAGGCTGCGGTGTCTCCCATCATGAACCAGCCAAAGCAGAGACAGCGCTATGCACAGCCGTCATGGACACAGGTCTTGCCAAACAATGCACGGCGGGAAATACGATGGTGTCAGTCGTGATCGAAAGCGACGATGACGAAGCGGCCAGAGAGACCTGTGCAAAAATCATAACCGAGATCAAACCGATCAGCTCCAAGCTTTCAGGCACTTGGCAACTGCAAATTTTTTCGCCCTATCGCAGCGACAAACAGACTGCGGCCTGCCCGCTGCATTGACCACTGGAAAATCAAACCTTTCCGGCCAACAAAGCTTCCGGGTCGATCCTGCTGCCGGTAACCGCGACAACCTTATGGCGCGACTGCTCACCCTGTCTGAGTTCAACATGACGCACAGGCACTTCAAACAGCCTGGCGATAAATTTTAACAAGGCCTCGTTGGCGCGTCCTTCGATGGGAGGGGCTGCCAGTTTCAGCTTCAGTGCCTCGCCGTGCAATCCTGTGACCTCGCTCTTCTTGGCACCTGGCTGAACATGCAAGGTCAGCGTAATGACACCTTCGCTTGCCCGGTACCACATCAGAACAACCTGGCCGCAAAGTTCTCCAGCATAGCGACAGGCACAATCAGGATCAGCTGACAGATGATCAAGAGCAGCATGGACGAGAGATCGATATTGCCTATCATTGGCACGATGTGGCGTAGCGGTTGCAAAAATTTGTACGTGATCGCGTTAAGCACTGCGGAGACGGGAGTGTGCGGATTGACCCAGGACAAAATGGCCTGTGCAAACACGGCCCCCATCAGCAAATAAATGCTGATCGACAAGAGCTTGACCACCGCCAGTATCAACAAACCCGTCAGCGGGAAAAGACGCCCCGTCTCCAGCCACATCACCAGGGTCAGATAGATCGTTTCCATAAGCCATGCCAACAGCAGCGTTGCGCTGTCGTATCCCCGTATGGCGGGAATATAGCGGCGCGCGCGCAGCACCAAAAAATCGGTGAACACCATCACAAATTCGCCGATGGGGTTGCGCAAGGGCGCGCGCAACCATTGCAGATGGAAACGCAAAAGCAAGATCGCCGCAAATGATTGCAGGATGACGTTCAACAAAAACAGCAACGCTTCGTTCAGCATGATGCACGCCCCAGCTCATCGCCCAGCTCGCGCGAACGCTCGGCAGCAGCTTCGGCCGCCGTAATGATGTGCTGTTTCACCTGGTTCGCTTCCATGCTCAACAGGGCGCGTTCGGTCGTGCCATTTTTGGAGGTGACGCGCGCGCGCAACACGCCGATATCCTCTTTACTCGATGCCGCCAGTTTGCTCGCACCAAGGAAAGTTGCAACGCTCAGGCGGCGCGCATCGTCCGCAACAAAGCCCAGTTCCTGCGCCGCTCGTTCCAACGCTTCGATAAAATAAAACACATAAGCCGGACCGCTGCCTGAAATGGCTGTCACCGCATCCACCATCGCCTCATCCTGTAACCACAACGTGTCGCCCACTGCGGCCAATATTCCCTGCGCCTGTTCGCGTTGAGCGGCATCCACCGACGGCAGCGCATACATGCCTGTCATGCCGCTCTGTATCAGCGCCGGCGTATTGGGCATGGCGCGCACCACAGCCTGAGTACCAGCCCAGCGCGCAATATCCACTGCACGGATACCGGCCGCGATGGAAACCAGCAGCTGTCCGGAAAGCTGCGGGGCGAGCTCCTGAACCACTTCGTGCAACTGTTGCGGCTTGATCGCCAATACGATGACCTGACTACCCTTTATACCCTCCGCCAGACTGTCCACAGCCCTCACTGCAAAATCATTGTGGAGGCGCGTGCGATTTTCAACATTGATTTCCACAACGCTGATCTTGCTCGCTGCAAACCCCTGACCCAATAAGCCGCCGATCAACGCAGTCGCCATGTTGCCGCCACCGATAAAACAAATATTCATAACTTTCCTTCATGATAAATACGGTTGCCGAAAATAGCCGAGCCTATGCGAACCATGGTCGCACCCTCGTTGATTGCAGCAGGAAAATCGTGCGACATGCCCATCGACAAGGTATCCAGATGCAAGCCTTGCTTCTTCAGCTGCACATATAGCTCCCTCAGCTCTGCAAACCCGGCGCGCTGGACTGCGATCTCATCACTCGGTGCAGGAACGGCCATGAGTCCGCGTAAGGTCAGATTGGGCAGCTTGACGATGGCCTGAGCCAGCTCGTGCGTCTCCTCGGGTGACACACCGCTCTTGCTCTCTTCATTGCTGATGTTGACCTGCAGGCACAACTGCAAGGCTGGCAGGTGTGCCGGGCGCTGTTCGGACAATCGCTCGGCGATCTTCAGCCTGTCCACACTGTGCACCCAGGAAAAATTCTCGGCAATCGAACGCGTCTTGTTGCTTTGTATCGGCCCGATGAAGTGCCACTCGATCGCCAAATCCTTCAATGCCGCAATCTTTTCCAGGGCTTCCTGCACATAACTCTCTGCAAAACGCCGCTGGCCGGCGGAAAAAGCCTCACGCAGCGCGTCTGCCGGAAAAGTTTTACTCACGGCCAACAGGCTGATTTCATCCGCATCTCTTCCCGCCGATGCCGCAGATGCGACTATTGCAGCGCGCACTGCTTGCAAGTTGGAAGCTATTGTTGTCATAATCTATTACCTGCTCATATATCAGGCTCAACTGCGATGACCTACACACCGGGAACATTATAATGGATATCACCGAACTGCTTGCCTTCGGCGTCAAAAACAAGGCATCCGACTTGCATCTCTCCTCCGGTTTGCCTCCAATGATACGTGTGCACGGCGACATGCGCCGCATCAATTTGCCGGCGATGGAACACAAAGATGTTCACGCGATGATCTATGACATCATGAACGACGAGCAGCGTAAGTTTTATGAAGAGAACAAGGAAGTAGACTTTTCCTTCGAAGTTCCCAACCTGGCGCGTTTCCGCGTCAACGCATTCATACAGCAGCGCGGTGCGGCGGCCGTCATGCGTACCATTCCTGCCAAGGTATTCAGCCTGGAAGACTTGAAAGCGCCTGCCATCTTTACCGATATCGCGAGTTATCCGCGCGGACTTGTGCTGGTCACAGGCCCCACCGGTTCCGGCAAATCCACCACGCTGGCAGCGATGGTCAATTACATCAACGAAAAAGAACAGGGCCATATTCTGACCGTGGAAGATCCGATCGAATTTGTCCACGAGTCAAGAAAATGCCTGGTCAATCAGCGCGAAGTAGGCCGCGACACCCTGTCATTCAACAACGCCTTGCGCTCCGCGCTGCGTGAAGATCCAGACGTGATCCTGGTCGGCGAGATGCGCGACCTGGAAACCATCCGTCTGGCGATGACGGCTGCTGAAACCGGCCATCTGGTATTTGGCACGCTGCACACAAGTTCGGCTGCCAAAACCATAGACCGTATCATCGACGTTTTCCCCGCCGACGAAAAAGAAATGGTGCGCGCCATGTTGTCCGAATCGCTGCGCGCGGTTATTTCCCAGACCCTGCTCAAGACCAAGGATGGTGCGGGTCGTGTGGCCGCGCATGAAATCATGATCTGTACGCCGGCCATCCGCAATCTGATACGCGAAGCCAAAGTACCGCAGATGTATTCTGCGATACAGACCAGCCAGGGCATGGGCATGCAAACGCTCGATCAGTGCCTAGTCAATCTGGTCAAGACCAATGCCATCGCCTCATCGGAGGCACGCGCCAAGGCGATGAGCAAGGATTTATTTCCCGTGTAATTTAAAGACAGTCGCAAGTCATCAGCAGTTAGTTATTGGCAGCAAAGCCAACTGAACTTAGGAGTTATCGCATGGAAAGAGACCAGGCCACAGAACTGATACACAATTTATTGCGCGGCATGGTCAGCAAAAAGGCATCCGACATGTTCATCACCGCAGGCTTTCCTCCAGCATTCAAAGTGGACGGCAAGCTGGCCCCGGTTTCCAGCCAGCCACTGTCCCACCAGCACACCCGAGAGCTGGCTCGCAGCATCATGAACGACCGTCAGACCGCGGAGTTCGAGGCGATGCACGAATGCAATTTTGCGATCAGCCCGCATGGCATCGGGCGCTTTCGCGTCAACGTATTCATGCAACAGCAACACGTCGGCATGGTGATGCGCACCATCACCACCAAAATTCCCGATCTGGACATCATGGGCATGCCGCCCATCCTCAAAGACATCGTGATGACCAAACGCGGCCTGGTGATACTGGTGGGTGCGACAGGCTCCGGAAAATCCACCACGCTGGCAGCGATGCTGGGGCACCGCAACCACAACAGTTATGGCCACATCATCACCATCGAGGACCCTGTGGAATATGTGCACGAGCACGGCAACTGCATCGTGACGCACCGCGAAGTCGGCGTGGACACCGCTTCGTGGGAGGCTGCACTGAAAAACACCCTGCGTCAGGCGCCCGACGTGATTCTAATCGGGGAAATCCGCGACCGCGAAACCATGGAATACGCTGTCGCCTTTGCCGAAACAGGCCACCTGTGCATGGCGACCTTGCACGCAAACAGCGCGAATCAGGCGCTGGACCGCATCATCAACTTCTTCCCTGAAGAGCGGCGCGAGCAGTTGCTGATGGACTTGTCGCTCAACACCAAGGCGCTGATATCGCAACGCCTGATCCCGAAAAAAGATGGCACTGGGCGAGCTGCCGCGATGGAAATTCTGCTCAACTCCCCGCTCATCTCCGATCTGATCTTCAAGGGCGAAGTGCACGCCATCAAAGGCGTGATGGCCAAGTCGCGCGAATTAGGCATGCAAACTTTCGATCAGGCACTGTTCGATTTGTTCGAGACCAATGCCATCGGCTATGAAGAGGCGCTGAAAAATGCAGACTCGGTAAACGATCTGCGTCTGAAAATTAAACTGGAGAGCCGTCACACCATAGACCGCGACGTACTGAGCGGAACGCATAATCTGCAGATGACCTGATTCACGGTTTTCTTTTGGCACGCGGGTGCGCGGCGTCGTAAATTTTGCTCAGGTACTGAAAGTCGAGATGCGTGTAAACCTGCGTGGTTGAAATGCTGGCATGGCCCAGCATTTCCTGAACCGCGCGCAGATCGCCGGATGACTGCAACACATGTGTCGCAAACGAATGACGCAGCACATGCGGATGCACATTGCTGCTGATGCCCTGTTTAACAGCCCATTGCTTCATGCGCAACTGCACCACGCGAGGCGAGATGCGGGCTCCTCGGGTACCGACGAACAAAGCTCTCTCATCTGCACTTGCAAGTTGCGGACGAACTTCAAGCCAGGCTTGCAACGCCTTTGCAGCAAAGCCACCCAAGGGCACGATGCGCGTCTTGTTGCCCTTGCCTGTCACGCGCACTTCGCCTGCGCCCAGCTGTTCAGGGTCGAGGCTGACCAGCTCTGCCAGCCGCAAGCCTGATGAATAAAACAATTCGAACATCGCCTTGTCGCGTATCGCTTCAGCCGTATCGGCAGGCAGATCGACCAGACGCATTGCCTGATCCGGCGAGAGCGCTTGCGGCAATGCCTTCACAGATTTGGGTGCTCGCAAGCCGATGCAAGGATTGTTTTCAAAGCCGCCATCCCGCAGCAGGTAATTATAAAAACCGCGCCACGCCGACAACAGCCGGGAGAGTGAACGCCCGCCCAACCCTTTGCTGTGCAATTGCGCGATATAGCGGCGAATATGGTGGATTTTAAGCTCAGCCAGAGGCATGCCGATACTAAGCTCAAACAAATACCCAAGATCGCGCGCATAACTTTGCGCTGTCTGTTCCGAATAGCGCTTCTCAAAACGCAGCCATGCCAGGTAACCCTCCAGGTAATGCTGATTGGTTACCTGGCCTGTCATGTCAATGATCGAGATACGGATGCAGCGCGCTGCTCACCGCATCCGCTATGCACTGCAGGAATACCGTCCCCATCTCTGGATAAAAGCGCTGTTTATCTTCGGAGGCCAACACCAAGAGGCCGATGGACACGCTGCCCGCATGCAGTGGCAAGTAGGCAAAAGAGTGCAGCAGGGCTGCACTTTCACCGAACCAGCTGGCTGTGTCGTGCACCCCCTGATGCAGGCAAACCGGTTTTGCCTGCTCATCGGTAAACACCAAGACTTCCATGCTGGGTGGCGTGAGCTGCCACAGATGCATCGCCACATGCGGCACGGCAAAAATGTCGCGCAGCAAGTGCTGAATCATTTCCTCCAGGGTAGCAAGATCGCGTGCAGCAAACAGGGAATTGGTAAAGTCATGCAGTTTGTGTTGCAGTGCGTCGTTTTCCTTGGCAAATTCAAGCAGCTCATGCAACTTCTTTTCCAGCAGTTTGTTTTTCTCACGCAAGGCGAGCAGCTGCCGCTCGCCAAGCGATATCGTGCGCCCGCCGTGCGGATGAGGCAGTGTGATCTGCGCCAGCGTGTCAGCATACTCCTCAAAAAACTCAGGTGTGTTCAGCAAATAGTGTGCAACGTCTTCTGATTTCATGCTCATGCCTTATAAATTAATTTCGCCCGTAAATACACTGATAGCGGGCCCTGTCATCAATACCGGGGTATTTTCACCCTCCCAGGCGATGCTCAGCGTTCCCCCGTGCGTGGCAACCGTCACCGGGCTGTCGAGCAGGCCGCGCCGTATGCCTGCCACCACCGCTGCGCAAGCACCCGTTCCGCAAGACATGGTCTCGCCCGAACCGCGCTCATACACTCGCAGCCTCACGTGTTGCCTGTCCATGACCTGCATGAAGCCTGCATTGACCCGTTTCGGGAAACGCGGATGATGCTCAATCAGCGGCCCTATAATTTCCAGCGCGACTGATCCGACATCCTCGACGACCTGCACTACATGGGGATTTCCCATGGAGATTGCGCTGATCACAAGCGTTTCGCCGTCAACAACAAGCGGCTCACTCACACCCCCTGTGCCGCCGGTGAAAGGTAACCTGTCCGGATCAAAAACAGGCGCGCCCATATTGACCGTCACACGCCCGTCCTTTTCAAGACGCGGACGTATCAGGCCGCTGTGCGTTTCAACCACGATCTCCGCCTTGTTCGTCAATTTTTGTTCGTGCACGAAACGCACGAAGCAACGCGCACCGTTGCCGCACTGCTCCACTTCGCCCCCGTCGGCATTGAAAATACGGTAGCGAAAATCGGCGCTCGAATCATGGGCTTTTTCGACCAGCAAAATCTGGTCACACCCCACACCGAAATGCCGGTCTGCCAGCAGGCGCAGCTGCTCCGTACTCAGCGAGACATGCTGACGTATGCCGTCAAGCACCACAAAGTCGTTGCCGGCGCCGTGCATCTTGGTGAATTTCAATAACATTTACAACCTCCAGAAGGCGCAATGCTGCGCGCTGCTTTAAGATTTTAACTCAAGTTGTCTGATCTCTTCATGCCGGAAACAGTTTACCGTGTGATCGTTGACCATGCCAGTCGCCTGCATCAGTGCATAACAAATCGTCGTCCCGACAAATTTGAATCCGCGCCGCTTTAATTCCTGACTCATCGCATCCGACTCCTTTGTGCTCGTGGGCACTTCGTACAGACTGCGCCATGCATTTTGCTTCGGCTGACTACCTGTAAACTGCCAGAGGAAATGGGCGAAACTGCCGAACTCACTTTGCACTTCAAGACAGCTTCGCGCGTTGATGACTGCCGAGTTCACCTTGAGGCGGTTGCGCACAATACCCTGATTTTGCAGCAGCGATTCAATTTTATTCGCGTCATAAGCTGCAATGCGCTCTGCGTCGAAACCATCGAAGGCTGCGCGATAATTTTCCCGTTTGCGCAATATGGTAATCCAGCTGAGTCCTGCCTGCGCACCTTCCAGTATCAGAAATTCGAACAGCCGCCTGTCGTCGAACAGCGGCACGCCCCACTCTGTATCGTGATAGCGCTGATACAACATATCATCGCCCGCCCAGGCGCAACGCTTCATGATACGCAAAGCTGCACGCAGTCGCGCCACAGACAACGATCCATCACCACCATGATGCCCGCCTCCTTTGCACGTATCGCTGCAGCTTCGTCAACAATGCCTTCCTGCAGCCAGAGGCGCTTGATGCCCAGTTTAATGCAGCTCTCCACGATATCAGGAATATGCTCAGCCGCACGAAACACATCCACGATGTCCGGCAATTCGGGTAAGCTTTCCAGATCGGGATAGGCCGTTTCCCCCAGCACCTCTAAGACCATAGGACGCACGGGTATGATGCGGTACCCCCTGCTTTGCAAACCTTTTGCCACCTGAAAACTGGGTCGCGACTCATTCGAGGACAAACCCAACACCGCCACGGTGTGTATCTGTTTTAGCAGCTGCCGTATTTCATCTGTATTTGGGTTGGTAAACATTGCAAGTCCCCCTGATCTTCAGAAGATGCAAAGATAGCATTTTTATGTGCGCTTGCCGCTATAAAAAGCGGTTCATCATGGACGAAATCGATAAAAACCGCTATGCTGCAAACACTTTTTGAACGGCTACCGACAGCGTTTTATCAGATCTTGTTTTCAGCACACGCGCCCGTAGCTCAGTTGGATAGAGTATTGGTTTCCGAAGCCAAGGGTCACAGGTTCGACTCCTGTCGGGCGCACCACATCACAACAACTGCTTATTTCTCAAGAACAATGAGCATTCTTTCTCATATACGATGAATGTGGGCACTTTTTATGGGCAGTTTACCAAAGCTGATATCCGAATAATTGAGCAGGACAACCTCATGCTTAAAAATACTCAAAATAAAGTTTTGCATGATGTATTCGGCTACCCAGCGTTTCGGGGCAATCAAGAAAGTGTCATTGAACACGTAACGCGTGGTGGCGATGCTTTGGTGTTGATGCCGACCGGGGGTGGAAAGTCACTTTGTTACCAGATTCCGGCACTATGCCGTGACGGACTCGGCATTGTCATTTCACCACTGATAGCACTTATGCAAGATCAGGTGGATGCGCTAAAACAGCTAGGTGTTTCTGCTGCATTTTTGAATTCCAGTCTGGATGCGGAAGCCGCGCGCGAAGTGTCAAGGCAGTTGCAGTGTGGCGAGTTGAAGCTGCTTTATGTCGCGCCCGAGCGGCTGATGACCGAAAGCTTCCTCAATCTGCTGGAACGTTTGCAGCAAGACAATGGCATTGCCCTGTTCGCCATAGATGAAGCCCATTGCGTATCCCAATGGGGACATGATTTCCGCCCCGAGTACCGTGCTTTAACGGTGTTGCACGAGCGTTTTCCAGGCGTGCCACGCATCGCGCTCACCGCCACAGCGGATGCGCCGACGCGGCGCGAAATCATCGAGCGGCTGTCGCTGGGACAGGCCCGGCAATTCGTCTCCAGCTTCGACCGTCCCAACATTCGATATCGCGTCACACAGAAGAACAACGCGCGCCAGCAGTTGTTGTCCTTCCTCGAAACCGAGCATCCAGACGACGCTGGCATCGTATATTGTCTGTCTCGCAAGAAGGTCGAAGAGACGGCAGCCTGGCTGAAAGATCAAGGCTGGGATGCATTGCCTTATCACGCGGGACTCGATGCTGACATGCGCAGCAAACATCAGCGCCGCTTCCTGCGCGAAGAGGGCGTCGTCATGGTCGCCACCGTCGCATTCGGCATGGGTATAGACAAACCCAACGTCCGCTTCGTAGCGCATCTGGATTTGCCCAAGAGCCTCGAAGCCTATTATCAGGACAAGTGCGAGTTGCATACCATAGACGCGCAGCATTAACAGTGCACGGTATGGATATAAATTAATTAACCATGTCCGTATATGGTTATCCTGAATAATTCGGTTAACTGCCTTTTTAAGGCTGCCTTACAAACTCAGCCCATCACCCCTTGCCCTTTTGCATAGCTGGTAGCTGCGATTGAAGGAATTATCTTTGAACTAGCCTGACCGTCAAGTGCTCGGCCATTGCGGACGGTGGCAGATTTTCTGATTCCGTCGGTTGAGAGCGTCTGCTTCTTTGAATATGGGGCGGCAGTTCTAAGACACGAAGCGGACTCTCAAACTGGTGGACTGAACGTGATGGAAGCGGCCAGCTTCAGCGGCCACAAGACACTTTCCATGCTGAAGGGGTGCACACACCTCAACCCAACCAATATTGCAAAGGAATTGGGGTGATATATTTCAGTTCGGCCACTGATCGCCATATATGTTGTTTTTTCTTTCTATCATGGTTATGATTCACACATGAACACAAAGAAACCACCCACCGCGCAATGCACAGTTAAACTAACTAGCACTACAGCGAAAAGACGTTTGGTTAAAAATGCCAGGCGCGTACGCGTGGTAATGTCTGCTGCCGTTAAACCAAAACATTTCACGGTTGCAGCCATTCGCAGTGCTGTCAGGCATGCAATTACAGCCAAGTAATGGCGGCCTACGAAACCAACGTCTTCATCAATTGTCCGTTTGACGAAAAATATAAGCCAACCTTTGATGCTGTTACGTTTGCGATCCACGATGCAGGGTTTGTAGCTCGAACCGCGCTCGAAGAAAACAACACAGCTCCTGAACGTCACAGCAAGATCATCAAGCTAATTAAGGATTGCAAATACGGAATCCACGATATTAGCCGCGTGGAAACCGACCCAGCATCAGGTCTGCCCCGGCTCAATATGGCGTATGAGTGTGGCATGTTCTATGGTGCTCAACTATTCGGGAATGCATCTCAAAAGAAGAAGGAAATTTTGGTTCTCGATGCCGAACCGCACCGCTATAAGCAAACAATGAGTGATATTGCTGGGAAAGATGCCAGCAGTCATGACAACGACCCTCTGAAGGCGATTGAGTGTGTGCGGCGATTTTTAAATAGTAAGGAACGCGGTTCGCTACCTGGGGCAACGCAAATGAAAGGGAGATTCCAGAAGTTCTCCGCTGACCTGCCACTGATTGCTTCGAGTATGTCATGCACGCCTGCCGAGTTGCGTAGCCTAGATTATTGGAGTGACCTCGTGATCGCGATGGTTGAATGGATCAAACAAAATACTTAATTAGCTTTCAGTTCAGTCTAAGGTTTTCTTAAGATCGCGGCTAATCTCTTCTGCATATCCCTCTGCTTTTTTGACATTGGTGCGGGTATGGATGGCACATTATTTTTCGAGGTGTCTGCCCTAGCATTATTAAACAATTTGGCCGCAGTGAGTTTTGAAAGCGCGGCTTTTTCGGCACTATCAATGGCGATATGCTTCATCAGGTCGAAAGATGCTGGAGAAAATAGCTGGTTTCCGGCCTGTACTATGCTTTTTGCCTTATCGTGAATTTCATCGAAGCGATTTACCCAGCCTTCCCAATCTAGCAACTGTTTGGTTGGAAGAAGTGTAATGTTGATTTCTTGAAGCCGGTCAGCCTTGGAAGAAAAATTCGAATTGACTTCTTCTTGAATTTTTAAAGCTATCACATGAAGCCCGGATAGGGTGCCGCGCAATTCCTCTTTGTAACGGAACTGTTCACGCGTGGAACTAGGGCTCATTGCCTGAAGATTCTCAATTTCTTGCTTGGAGCGCTCCAACTGCTCCATCACTTGATTATTACTATTGAACGCACGACGGTTGAGTTCATTAAAAAGTCTTGGAAACAGTGCGCGCATATTTGATTTCATCTGGCTCAACTTGGCTGCCTCATCAGCCAAGTGCGAAATTTCTTGTTTCATTCTATGAATTTTTGGCAATATGCCCTGAATGGTAGCTATGGCCTGGGGGCGAAGCACTTCATCTGCATATCTCTTGCGCTCCAGACCAAATTTCTCACCGAATTGATTCCCACATATCCAGCCAACATTGGTTACATATTCATCGCCAAGTTCAACTAGAAAGCCTTCTTTGTGTGGCTGGTGGCAGCCCTTAAGACCGCACGGATACTCCACATCAAGATGGTAGCTTGTGATAATTCGATGAAGAGGCTGTTTTTCAGTGTCAACAGAATCCAAATATTTTGGGAATTTAAGGAGGTCGAGGTAACTACGAATAACTGGCTTGGCCATATGTAAAACCTAGAAATAAAGATTCAAGAGCGCATTATAGGCTCTGCCGCACCCTTTGTAGGTTTATGCTGTTTGGCTGAAAACATCAACATTGTATTTCTGACCCGGGTCAAATGTGACGGTTTAAAATATTGAAAGCGGTCATTTCGACATGCTGCGCCAACAGCCATTTCAGCAAACCGCCAGCGTCAGCAATGGCCGAAATGAAGACCATCATGCCCATCGCAGTGACGAACTGTTTCATGCACACCTCAGACCATGAAGTTGCATAATGGCACAACAAAAAAGGGCGTTTGCGTTTTTTACTCCGGTAATTTTTCAGGCTGCGGAATTGCCGGCTGTCGCGACGGGCTGTTGCCGAGGAGCCGAACTAGACCTCCAACTACTAGGCTTCCCCTATGGTGCCGTTCATCGATACTTTAGGAGAAGCCGCCTGCGCGCGTAGCGTCTCATAAAGCCCGGCGTTGTTTAGCAGGATGTCTTTCATGCCGCCCTGTATGGTTGCGGAATTCAGCGCCTGCGTACTCATCAGGGTGTGTGCGTCCAGTGCGCCCATGATGGCGTTCATCAGCTCGGTTTTCAGGTCGGGTGAATTGGCGAATTGTTCTTTGGTGTTGTTTGACGCTTGCTGCATCAGCTTGGCCGACTCCAACAGCTTGCCCTTGATGACGTTGTTCACATAGACCAGCTTGTCCAGGTCGGTGAGTTCGCCGTCAAAGAGGCTGTTCACCTTTTCGATGATCTCGTTCAGACGGGCTTTCTCTTTTTCCTGCACACTGCCGCTACCGGCTTCGGTGATGGGGTCGATCTTGGGCGTCTCGCCTTCACACAAGAGCATGGTGTGCTTACCCTTGTTCTTCAGGTCGTGATGCGTCAGCACCACTTTCGAGAGGTCAATGCCCTCGCGCTCGCGGCCAAATTCCAGCAGCGGCAGCAGGCGTTTGTAAAAGATGGCGCGCTTCTCGATGGCGGTGTTGCCGTAGTCGAAGATTTGCGAAAGGAAGGTATAGAGTCGGATGAAAGCGCCCATGTCGGACTTAAACATGACCAGCGCGTTCAGCTCGTCCTGTGCAGCCTTGGTTGCGGCCTCGTCCTCTTTGACCTGAGCGGTTTTCAGCGCGGCCTGTACAGCCTTGTAGCGTTTCAGTACACGATCCTGCACCGGTTCCAGTGCTGCGACCAGTTCGCTTTGCTTGGCGCTCGGGTTTAACTCTACGGCCACCACGCGATCTACCTCGAAGTCGTCGTAGTGACCGGCGGCATCCAGCTTGGCCCGCAGATTGAAAACAAGATTCGGATCGGTCGTTGTCGAGAGTTCCGCCGTGGTGTGATAAGTTTTGAAGGAAGCCAGCACCTCATTGGGGTCGTTCACGAAATCCAGCACATAGGTCGTATCCTTGCCGGGGTATGCGCGGTTCAGGCGTGAGAGGGTTTGCACGGCTTGAATACCTGCCAGCCGCTTGTCCACATACATGCCGCACAGCAGCGGCTGATCGAAGCCGGTTTGGAATTTGTTCGCCACCAGCAGTATTTGATACTCATCGCCCTTGAAGGCTTCGCGGATGTCGCGGCCTTTCAGGTTGGGGTTCAATGCCGTGCTGTTCTCGGTGAAACCATCCGGGCCGGATTCCTTGTCGTTCACCTCACCTGAAAAGGCGACCAGCGTGCCCATCTTGTAGCCGTGCTCCTTGATGTATTTCTCGATGGCCAGTTGCCAGCGCACTGCCTCCAGCCGACTGCTGACCACCACCATTGCCTTGGCCTTGCCATCAAGCAGCGGGGCAACATACTGGCGAAAGTGTTCCACCACGACTTCTATTTTTTGCGCGATGTTGTAGGGGTGGAGCTTGACCCAGCCCATGATCCGCTTCAGCGCCGCACTGCGTTCTACTTCCTTGTCGTCGATTTCCTTGCCTTCGTGCGCCAGCTTGAAGGCAAGCTTATAGGGCGTGTAGTTCTTCAGCACGTCGAGGATGAACTCCTCCTCGATGGCTTGGCGCATGGAATAGACGTGGAACGGATGTGGCACGTTATCCGGTGCCGGTTTGCGTGAGGGATCAGGGCGCGTACCAAAAATCTCCAGCGTCTTGTTCTTCGGTGTGGCGGTAAACGCGACGAAGGTGATGCCGCCATCGTCGGCCCGTGCGGCCATTTGTGCAGCGAGTATATCTTCGCTGCTGATTTCGCCACCGTCGTTAAACTCCGCCAGCTCCTCGGGGCTCAATACCGCTTTGAGCTTGGACGCTGCCTCGCCAGTCTGCGAGCTGTGCGCTTCGTCGGCGATGACCGCAAAGCGCTTGCCTTTTGTGGCGGCCAGTTCACGCACGGCTTCCAACGCGAAAGGAAAAGTCTGGATGGTGCAGACTACGATCTTCTTGTCGCCGGAGAGTGCCTCGGCGAGCTTGCCACTCTTGCTGCCATCCTGGTTATTAATCGTGGCGACCACGCCGCTGGTGCGCTGAAAATCAAACAGCGCTTCCTGTAGCTGCGCGTCAATGACGTTGCGGTCGGAGACCACCAGCACGGTGTCGAACACCTTTTTGTGCTGCGCGTCATGCAGCTCGGCGAGGAAGTGGGCAGTCCATGCGATGGAGTTCGTTTTACCAGAGCCTGCTGAATGTTGGATGAGGTACTTGCTGCCAGGCCCGTCGTGGAGCACGGCAGTCTGCAGTTTGCGCGTTACGTCGAGCTGATGGTAGCGCGGGAAGATGACCGCCTGAATCTGCTTCTTCTTGTCGCGTTGAGCGATGAGGTAGCGGCCCAGGATTTCCAGCCAACTTTCGCGCGCCCACACCTGCTCCCACAAATACGCCGTGCGGTGGCCGCCCTGCGGGTTCACCGGGTTGCCCGCCGCGCCGTTGTCGCCCAGGTTGAAGGGCAGGAACACTGTGGCAGGACCTGCCAGTTTGGTGACCATTTGGACTTCACTGTTGCTCACCGCGAAATGCACCAGCGCACCGTTGGGGAAAGATAGCAGCGGCTCGGCGGCCTGCCCCTTTGGCTTTGGATTGCGGTCAAAACGATATTGGTCGATGGCATCGGCGATGCTCTGGGTGAAGTCGGTCTTTAGCTCCGCTGTTGCCACCGGCAGGCCGTTGAGGAACAAGCCAAGATCGAGGCTATTTTCGTTGTGCAGCGAATAACGCAACTGCCGCACCACACGCAGCCGGTTGGCGGCGTGGCGGGCGAGAATGTCGGGGTTGATGGCCAGCGCCGGTTTGAATTCGGCCAGCTTCAGCGGTGCTTTGAGACCCAGCAGCTCGATGCCATGGCGCAACACGTCCAGCGTGCCGCGCTGATCGAGCTGATCGCGCAAGCGGGCCAGCAGCGTTTCACCGGCCTGCGCGCCGTGGTTCTTGGTCAGTGTCTCCCAGGCTTGAGGCTGCGTTGCTTGCACCCAGGACAGCACATCCGCCGGGAACAGCGCACGTGCGCGGTCGTAGTTCGCTGCATCGCCATCGGCATACAGCCAGCCGTGCTCGGCGAGATATTCGCAAATCTCGGTCTCGAAGCTGATTTCTTTGTGGATGCTCATGCGGTTTGCTCTTCGGTGAGTTGGCGAACGTCAATCTGTCCGGTGACAGCGGCGGAAATCAGCGCGGTGCGGCGTTCTTGCAGCAGGTCGATGGCGCGCTGTGCTTCGGCGGTGAGTGTGTCGAACTGGACGAGCTTTTCATTTAGAAATTGAACTATTTCCTCTTGCTCCGCCCGTGGAGGCACCAGCATAGGAAGGTTATTCATTTCGCCAAGCGACAGAGCAGGTTGAGCCGTAGCGTTCACGATGTCTTCCATGACTCCTAGCTCCTTCAGGTTTGCTAGGTGCCAGTTAACAAACTTCACGTCGCACGACTTGTCATTTATCGTCAACTTCAATGAGTTGCCGGACACTACGGCGGGCTTGTCGAGGGGCGGGAGTATGGACGCCTTGCCATATTGCGCACCAATCTTTGCGATGATGATGTCGCCACCTCGCGTTTCGCTGCGGTTTATGGTGACAAAGTGCTTATTGCTTATTGTCTTCAAGCTCTCCGTGTCGATGCGGCCTTGGGTGGCGAAGTTGCTTTCGATGACGTAAACATCGCCATCGTCAATAAAATGCTCTGACTTCAGATTGCTGCCAAACGGTCCGTCCACAAAAGCATTCTTTGTCTCGGCTTTTGCGTGCTTCAAACAACACACAATCCAATGTATCGGGACATCCCCCAGCCACTTGTTGCCGGATGGCTTCATGGGGGCGTGGGGGTTCAGGCCCTTGGTGACGGCGTGGGAGATGACGGCCTGGCGTTTTTCTTTCAGCAGTTCCATCAGCCGCCGCTGCTCTGCCACTAGCCCATCAATCTTCGCCGTCTCGCGGTCAAGGAATGCGGCGATTTGGGTTTGCTCGGGGAGTGATGGCGCTGGAATGCGTAAATTTGCAATTGTTTCTTGGCTGATATTAGGTTGACCGCCGCCTGTCGCATATAGGCTGATTATGGTTTGCTTAAACCCATCCAACCAGAAATAGACAAAGCGCGTGTCCAAAAAGCGCGGAGAAGATAGAACGCAGCAGGCTTGATTGGTAGTTGCCGCTACTCCAAGAATTCCGAGTCTGCCGATTGTAGCACCATACATTGCTACCGCTAATGAACCAGCAGGATGCAAACGAAGCGCCGTAAATTTCTCAAGCGCGGCAGCAGTTATTGACTTTGTAGTTTCATAAACAATGTTTTCCCTGAGTTCTCCTGTTGTTACCCAAGGTATCGAGCCATCTTCATACCACTGATTTTCGTTGCTTGGTGGCGTTGTTCCACTTCCAATAGAATCAAAGGCATGAGAGAGTTTCCATGTTTCCCAATGCCCTGGCACCTCACCCAGCCACTCAACGCCGCTGTCCTTGTAGTTCGGGTAGCTCGAAAAGCTCATAATTTCGATCCCTTTATGCCCAGTAAGGCCAGTATTCGGCAAACTTGTTGCCGCTGGTCGTGTCTTTGCGCTTGATGCGTCCAGCAGCTACTGCATCAGCAATCAGGTTGGTGATTTGATTACGCTGTTTTTCGCTTACTTTGAATCTCTCGCGCAGGGTGGTGTTTGTGAGTGTTTGGCTGGAAAGGTATTGTAGGACAGTGTGCTGATAACAGGCTTCGATGCGTTCTGCCTGAGACATGTCAGCAAATTTTCGTGGCGCAAACAGGGTAACCTGAAAAGAGTTTTCCTGCTGTGTAAACAATACGGGTGGAAGGCCAAACAATTCGATACTTGCAACCACCTTTTGAAATCCCGTCCCGCGTTCCTCGCATATACGGTAACGTCGGAATGCAGAAGCGAGTAATTCGTTGCGCGATTCGGGAGTGGTGCCAATCAGCCTATCTAAGCGTTTGCCGGGCAACAGTGAACCGGGGTTTGTGAAAGCAATGCGGTCATCAAATATTTCGATGGTGGGGCCAGCACCCGTGATGCCAAAATCCTGATGGATGAGTGCGTTGGCGATTAACTCGCGCAGTGCAATCTCTGGATACATGCTCACTACTTGCCGCAAAGATTGTTGTATGACTTCGGAATGCGGCAAGATACGCTTGAGATGGGTAATCAAACCTTCAAATCCTGCGGCGTAACCCTTGTTTCCCATGATTTCATCTATGGTTTCGACCTTGTTCGTACCCCGATAACGAATTACTCGAATACGTTTGCGTGCAATCGAATCAAACTGGTCAAGCTGTTTTGCAGCGGAAATCGCACCAAAATTGGTAATGTAGTACCCATTACCATCAGGCGTTACCAAATTTTCATCGGCAAGCCAGCGCATCAGTTCCGTCTCTTCAATAGGCAAAGGATGTTGCAATAACTTTGCAATCGTTTCCAGATCTAGCCGTTCGACAACTTCGCGCGATGTGAGGATTGTAGAGGCTCGCAACTCTTCCCATCGAGGTGCTTGGCTATGCAGCATGAGTGCACCAATGTCATGGCGTGATGCTTTACGTGTTGTACCGCCAGAGCGTACCCAGGCTTCCTCAATGGATTTTCCTCTACGATGTACTGGTTTATTACGGCACTCGGGGATATGAATAAAGAGCAGCGGTATTTGCTCTATTTCCACCACTGCATGGTCAATAACCAAAGGTGGTTCGATCGCATCTCTACCTAGATTGGCAAGTTTTCCGACAATCTCGACGACTTGTTCTTGTGTAACTCCAACCAGCTCTGCGCTAGGTTCGGCGACTCCGAATACCAGATAGCCTCCGCTAGTTTGGTTAGCAAAGGCGACGAGGTGCTCGACCAGTCGTTCACTGTTGCCTGACAACCTAGCCTTCCAGTCCAGTTCATTAACCTCGTGTGGAACGGGTTCACGGCTAGCTCTCAATAAAGACGTGGCCTGATCAATCCAGTGCTTATTCATGTGATAAAAACCAATTGATTTTAAACATAAAAAAGATACCTTCCGTTTTCTGGTGTGATAAAGAAGCCACCATAAATTCAGAGGAAAAATGCATCAGGTTCATGCCGACAGCCCCGCAATCATGGTCAAGATGCGGTCGGTGACGCCTTTCAGCTCGGCGTCAATCTCGGCCAACGGGCGCGGCGGCTTGAAGACGTAGAAGTGCCGGTTGAAGGGAATCTCATAGCCGATCTTTGTCTTGTCGTGGTCGATCCACGCATCCGGCGCATGGGGCAGGACTTCGCGCTTGAAGTAAGTTTCCACATCCTCAGAGAGCGGCACGTTTTCGGTATCGCGCAGGCTGGCATCCGGCACGGGCTTGCCTTTGGCTTTACCCTTGGTGGCCAGCACGATCTTCCCTGCCGCGTCGCGCTCGGGGCGCTCGACGGTGATGGCGCGGTAGCCGAAGTCCTCGTTCTTGAAAATGCGGCTGATCGGTACGCCGTCGCGGGTGGATTCCTCGAAGTGACCAAACATGCGGGTGATGTCTTCGATGTGCTCCGGGCTGAGTTCCTTGCGTTTTGACCCGAGGCTCTTGCGCATCTTCTGCCAGAAGTTGCTGGCGTCGATCAACTGCACCTTGCCTTTGCGGGCGGCGGGCTTGCGGTTGCTGACAATCCAGACATAGGTGCTGATGCCTGTGTTGTAGAACATGTCGGTGGGCAGGCCGATGATGGCCTCGACCAGATCGTTCTCCAGCATGTAGCGGCGAATCTCGCTCTCGCCGGAGCCTGCGCCGCCGGTGAACAGTGGGGAACCATTGAGTACGATGCCGAAGCGGCTGCCGCCATCAACTGCTGGGCGCATCTTGGCGACGAGGTGCAGCAGAAACAGCAGCGAGCCGTCGCTGACACGCGGCAGGCCTGGGCCGAAGCGACCGTTGAATCCTTGTTGTTCGAATTCCTTGCGAATGATGGCTTCAATCTTCTTCCACTCCACGCCGAAGGGCGGATTAGAAAGCATATAGTCGAACAGCTTACCCAGCAGGCCGTCGGCGGAGAGGGTGTTGCCGAAGATAATGTTGGCTATGTCCTGCCCCTTGATGAGCATGTCGGCCTTGCAGATGGCGTAGGACTCGGGATTCAGCTCCTGCCCGTACATGACCAGACGGGCATTTGGGTTGAGGCCGGCAAGATGCTCGCCCGCGACGCTCAACATGCCGCCGGTGCCTGCCGTGGGGTCGTAGAGCGAGCGCACCACGCCGGGCTTGGTCAGGGCTTGATCGTCCTCGATAAACAGCAGATTCACCATGAGGCGGATCACCTCACGCGGGGTGAAGTGTTCCCCGGCGGTCTCGTTGGACAGTTCTGCAAATTTGCGGATCAGCTCCTCAAACACCGCGCCCATTTGTGCATTGCTGACGGCATCGGGGTGCAAGTCAATGTTGGCAAATTTTTCAGTGACGAGGTAGAGCAGGCCGGACTTAGCCAGCTTGTCGATCTGCGTGTGAAATTCAAAACTCTCGAAGATGTCGCGCACAGCGGGCGAGAACGCCTGCATGTAAGCGCGCAGGTTTTCACCAATGTGATCCTGATCGCCCATGAGCTTTTTCAAGTCTAGCGGCGAGGTATTGTAGAAGAGCTGGCCGGATACCTTGAGCAGGAAAGGCTCCGGGTTCAATCCGGCCTTCTCGCGCTTCTCCTTTTCGGCCAACACGGCGGGCTTGGTGGCCTCCAGAACGCAATCAAGGCGGCGCAGCACAGTCAAAGGGAGAATGACCTTGCCATATTCGGATTGCTTGTAATCGCCGCGCAGCAGGTCAGCGACCGACCAGATGAAGGAAGAGAGATTCGGGTTGGCCATTATTAAGGAGATGCTTTCCGGGTGATGAACGACGCAAGGTTACGGCATTTTACCGCCGAATTGGAAGTATCTGTTACCCCTGGGCTTTGGGACTTGTTGACTGATAAATCATTTCATGGAATGTCTGCCTTGGCCCGAGTATGTAGTGGGTTGGCGGATGGTAGGCACTGAAGGGTAAGTGTCCAGTTTGCTCCGGAATTCGCATTTTTTACGAGCACTAATAACCTTAAAAAATTTCGCAAACACACTAATAAAACACTACAAAAATTTAAAGCAATACAGAAAGTATTACTTTTAATACAAAGACTTATATTAATACAAGCAAGGAATTTCATGTACAATCCGCCCACCAGTACATCAGTCGATTTTGTTACCTTACCCTGAAAACACAATTTACCTGAAAATAAAGTTATGCTCGCTTCAGCACAACCAACTAAATGTTTGATCTTGTCTTATCTCTTGACTCACTCAGAACGATCTGACCACGAGGAGATATCGCTTCACTCAAGTGGGTGGTTAAATGGCTAGGCTTGAAAACATCAATCACACTCCTCATCGAGCAGTTGTAACTGAACGTGAAGTAAGCTGGGTGCCCACCCCTCGCTCAAAACCAATATCAAGCTTGCCACAAATTTTTGGTAGCGTTGTCAATAGGAGACCTGAAATAATACTCTCCGATATGCCGTT
>VFSW01004179.1_pt1 | contig 21527 bp, 18 predicted proteins | sample 5358111 | NCBI WGS metagenome assembly VFSW01 (sample SAMN11554181, study PRJNA540505) | mine drainage metagenome | isolation source: sediment from site ElyBrook_90M | place: USA: Ely Copper Mine, Vershire, VT | collected 2017 | reverse complement strand
AGGGACGCACGAAGAAAAAACGAGGGCCGTTTACACAAAAAACTTGACGCGCCCGGATAATGCCGGCGGACCGTTTGCAGTGAGAAGCCTTTCTCGCAAGATACGGTCGTACTCCTTGACCAGGAGCCGGTACGGCGCAAGCAAATTCTCGAGTTACTTTGAGGAACTCCGCCAGATTCAACAGTTCGTCCTCCTCTACCCGCCACTTGGTGACAAGGGACCCAAACGCGTAGCCACGCTGCTATCCCAACAGACCCTCGCCCAACAAGCCGTCGCCGAATCGCTTGGACTGGAACAACTCTGTAGCACCCAACGTGGGTAATACGCCGCTGTTCCGCCAAGCCCTGCCAAACACAACTACTTGCCTCTGTCTTTACCTGCCTTCGAGTAAACTCCCGCTGGTTCCGACCTTCTCAGGTACTTGTTCTTCAGAACGCGCTGGAGCTTTGGGTTAGAAGACTGTGGGATAACTTGAAAGGCTCCCTGGGATAGACACTGGGCGGGCGTGCGGGTTAGCGGACGAGGGCTCAAAAGATGATGGCGAGGCCGCCGCGGACGGCGCGAGGCATCTGGGTGAGCGTGACGCGCTGGCCGTTGGCCGCGGGCAGCGAGACGTAGCCCTGGGCGAGCATGTTCTGCAGGTCGGCGGTGGCCTCGAGACGGCCACCACGGCCGATGGCGCAGGGGATCGGCTGGCGGATGCTCACGTTGAAGCCGGGCAGCGGGATCGAGCTGTCCGTGAGCGAGTACCGCATCGGCTGGATCACGCCGGGCGGGGTCCACGCATAGCTGGCGCTGATTTGCGTGCCGAAGCGAGGGACGGTCGTGGTAAGGCGCGTCGAGGCCCAATGGCTTTCGGTGGTGTGGAAGCGGGAGCGGAGTTCGAGGGCCGACTGTGAGCTCTCGATCGCCGCGCCGTTGCCGAAGGCGAGCGCGTCACCGCCGCCGTAGCCGGCCGAAAGCTCGGAGTGCGATCCGATGGCTTGCGTGACCGTGGCGGAGTAGCCGGCGCTGCGGTAATTGCCGATGTCGAAGATGGCGCTGTTCGATTCCAGGTCGGGGAGCATGTCGCCGGCGGGCAGGAATCCGGCCGGCGCCAGCGCCGAGAGCGTGGCGTTCGATACGGATTCGCTATAGGCGCTGAGACGGACGGTGCGGCTGCCGAGCCGCTTCTCGTAGCCGATCTCGAAGTTTTCGCTGCGCTCCACTTCGGGGGCGCCGCCACGCAGCGAGACCGCGGGCAGAAGGGCGAGCGCCGCGAGGTTTTGGTGCAACTGGGTTTCGGCTTCGGGCGACGAGTCGGACAGTCCGACAGGCGGCGCGCCGGAGCTGAAACCGAAGCGCAGGGCGCCAAGGCTGCCAAGCTGGTAAGTGAGACGAGCGTAGGGACTGGCGTAGTTGAGATTGTCGATGAACGAGATCGAGTCGAGCGCCGAGCCGTAATCGAGGCGCAGGCGATCGCCGAGATCGAAATGATCGCGGAACTGGAGCGAGAGCGTGCGCAGGGCGGGGAGTCCGTCGGCGCCGGTTGCCGAGGCGGGCGATGCGCCGAAGCGCGTGGGCAAGTAAACCTGGCGGAAGGTGATGCTCAACTCGGCCGGCGAGTCCTCACGGCTGAACGTGGTGCGGAAGCCGGCGTTGGGCGCGCCGGTGCGGGCGGTATAGCCGAGGTTGCCGCTGACCTGCAGGCGATTGCGGCCGTAAAGCGACGTGGCGAGCGCGAAGGCGGTGCCGAGATCGGCCTCCATGCCGCCGGCCCAGGCGCCTTCGGTGTCACCCGCCGAGACGCGCAGCATGGCCGTCGTGTCCGAGAAGGCCGAACCGCCGGCGGGGGATTCGCCCGATCCCGCCGGGTTGTCGCGCAGACGCAGGATGGGGCGCGTGGAGGTAGCCGACTTGAGCGTCCACTTCCAATCGTCGCTCATGAGCGCGCCCTGGCCTGGGGCGGCGTAGACGAGTTCGACGCTGCTGAACACGCTGGTGAGGTTGATATAGAGCAGGCTCTGGAGATCCGCTTTAACGGCGATGCGATTCTTGATCGCCGGGACGAAGGCCGCGAACGAAACGCGCACAGCGTAGAGCCCGGGGGCGAGCCCGCCGAATCCGAAGATGCCGCGGTCGTTGGTGAGGGCCTGGCCGATGACGCGCTCGTAGGCGTCCACGAGGAGAACGGTTGCGCCCATCTGCGGAATGCCGCGATGGTCTCGTACGTAGCCGGCGATGGAGCCGGAGACGCGAAACGCGGAGCTGGGCTGCCCGGAGCCGGCCGCCGCCGGCGCGGCAGAAAGAACCAGCGCGGCTACGAGCGACGCTGCGGCTTGTGCCCTTCGTCCGTTCATTTCGAGCAACTAGAACTCAGCCCGTTGACGAGCGCAACCGGACATGCGATGAATGCGCCGCGCGGGCCCGCGATGGAAAACGTAACCCTCTATGTTACCGTAAACGCCGCTTCCGGCGTCACAACCGTGTTCTTGTTCTTGTCGGTGACCTTCATTTTCAAGGTGTACTGGCCCGGCTCGAGTGACTGCAGAGGCAGCAGTTTTTCGACCGTCACCTGCTGCGCCGAGGCGCCGGGAATCGAGTTGACGTCCTCGGTGACATCGAGGACCGTCTGGTTCGTACCGTTCTTCACAATCTGATATTCGATCGAAGCGTTGGGTTTCTTGGTTTTTTCGTCCGGCGCGAAGTTGTAAAACTGCGCGTAGATGCCCATCTTCTCGGCGCGGCTGAAGCTTTCGGAGATGCGCGGGCGGACCTTCGAATCGCCGATGACGAACTGGCCCTGCCCGATGCTGCGCGTCGGCAGTTTCTCGATCGTGTCGGCGAGGATCAGACTGCTCGAGGCGAGCTTGTCGTCGTCGTAGTGTGGGACGTTGAGCGCCGTTTCGTAATTGGTCATGTTGCCGCCCACGACGTCCTTGGCCACGACGTTCAGGCGGTACATTCCGGGGGCGAGCGGCACGGACTTCTGGTAGATCGACACGCCGTCCATGGCCTTCTGCAGCAGCTCGGTGGGCACCTCGACGCTGACCACGTTCTCAAACACGTTGATCGGTTTCCGGGTGATGGAAGTGATGCGCGCGTAGATGTTGACGGTGGCCTTCGAGATGTTGTCCTTCTGCTGGTACTGCAAATCCTTGCGATCGAACTGCATGGTGATGTTGGTGAGGATGGTCGAGTCGGTGACCTTGATGTAGTCGGCGCGGACCTTCATCGGCAGCGTGTTGTAACGGATCGTTTCGCTGACGGCGGCTTCGAGATCCTTGAACTTGACCTGCGGCGGCTTCTGGAGCTTGGCGAAGGTTTCAAGCCGGGTGAATTCGTCCATGCTCTCGGGCAGCGGCATGCCGCCGGTGCCAAGGTGAGTGCCGTCCGTACGCTGGAATCGCTGCGTCTTGTCGGCCATGCCCATCTGCTCATACATGGTCAGGCCGGCGCCGGGCACGTAGAGCAGGGCGTCTTTCTCGGACGGGTCCATGGTCATGTGATACTCGCCGGTCATTGTGGTGTCGACGAACTCAATCACGATGTTGGTGCCGATGCCGTCGATGTAGCGGTAGCGCCAGTCCTCGAACGGATAGGTGGAGGTTTCGCCGCCGCCTTCCTCGATCGGGCGTTCGTAGGTGCCGCCGGAAGGATGCGATTCGATTTCATCCGCCGGACCGTAGATGATGTAGATGCGGCCGCGGTCCGTCTTCCAGCCGGGGATGCCCGAGGCGTAGTGCTCGTTGGCGTAGGCGATGCGGCGGTAGTGCTCTTCCTTGAACTCGTTCTCTTCGGTATCGGGCGTGGGATCGCGGCGCAGCCAGAACTGCTCGACGAAGTTTTCCCGCTCTTCGTCGGTGTTGAGTTGTTTGAATGCTTTGCGCTCTTCGTCGGTGATGATGTAGACCACGTCCTCGTTGAGCCACTTCTTGTACGGGCTTTCAAGTTCCTTGCGCAGCTTCGCGGCCTTCTTCTTCTTCTCCTTTTCCGACATCGGCTTGGCTACGGTTTCGCGCGAGTTCGACGAGTCGGAAGAATCTTTCGATTGATCCTTGTCGGCGAAGGCGCTAAGCCCCAACAGCGCGGCCGCGCCCAGGGCGGCGAGAACGCGGAGTTTCATACCATCACACTCCTGACCATACAGAGGGAAACTCTTCCAATTCTAGGCCGTTGGCGGAGGTGCGTCAAGGACGCTTGGCCAGATTTCGGCGCTTTCGGGCCAGCCATCAGGCGTCAGGGGCCGCGATGTAGCCTTCGCGCGCGCGAACGAGGGGCTTTCCGAGGCGCTTCTGGGCGTCCGGGGTGAGCGTCACCCGAATCGAGCGCAGCTCGCCAGGCCGCGCCTCGTGCGAGGGCCGGTAGCCGAGCGTGTATCGGCCGCGCAGATCGTCGAGCAGCAGGCCGATCTTCCGGCTGGTCTCGCTCTTCCCGCCCGTGAGCACGATGCCGCCGGTGCGGGCCGCGTATTTACGCACGTCGCCCGGAGGATAGCGTTTCCTCAGGACCGGCTGCGACGGATCGGTGAACTCGGCGGCGTAGTTCAGGTAGGTCAAGCCGGACCGTTCGATGAGGGCGCTAAAGGATGCGCCGGTTTGGAACAGAGCGCGCATGGCCTCGTCTTCCGTGTGGATGGCGCCTTTCGGCACGCTGGTCCCGTATGTCTTCCGCATGTGCTCGGAGGGGACGCTGACCGTCCCGTCGGTGAGACAGACGATCGCTTTTCGACTTTGAACGAGCGTGCTTTGGGCCGCCTCGATGGCCGCCCGGTAAACGGACTCGTTGAGAAACGTGGCCTCGCGGCTCTTCATCCCGCTCGCCTTGCCGATTGCCTCCCCGGCCAGGGTCCGGCTGGTTGTGAAGCCCTGGACCAGACGGGCCGTAGAGGAAAAGACCATGACCGCGACCTCATCGCGATCCTTGAGATGGCTGAGAATGCCGGCGGCGTCGCTCGAGAGCGGCTTCAGGATGGGACGAACCGTGTCGGTCAGATCCAGGAGCAGGACCACCGAGAGCGGAAGCTCGTCGCGGCTGACATAGGAGACGGTTTCGGGCTCGCCGTTCTCGGAGATGGCGAAGTCGCTGGCCGTCAGGCCGCCGATGGGGCGTCCGTTGCGCGAGTCCATGACCAGTGCATCCACTAGCACTAGAGGAACGGTGACGTGAAACGTAGCGCCGGGCGGGGCCTCGGACTGGCCGGCGCACGCGGCGCCCAGCGCCAACGCAAGCGCCATGCGGAGCCCGGCATGGCGAGAGCCAATGCGAAGGTGCGAGCCGGCACACGCGCATCGAAGTGGTTCGCCATGTGGCTTCCGCCCGGAGGACCACCACCGTCTTCCGCCTGTCTCGCGCGTAGACATGCTAACCCGAAGCCGCGTTAGTAGACGTACGGGACAAGTCGCTTCGTCCTGCGTCGATAGTGCTCATAGTCTTCGCCGAATCGGCCACCGAGCATACGTTCTTCGTTTTGAATTCGGTGCGCGGTGAAAGCCAGAGCGGTCAGCAGCGCGGGCGCGGCCAGCCAACTCCGAAAGACGAGAACGAAACCCGTCAAGCCGGCCAGAAGACCGAGATAAATCGGATGGCGAACGGTCGCGTAGATGCCGTGCTGGATCAACTGATGGTCCGGCCTAAGCCCGACCAAAGGGCTGTATTGCGCGCTTAGCGTACGCATGGCGCGCAACTGGATCATCGCGCCGGCCACGAACAGGGCTAAACCAAGCCAACGCAGCGAAGCCTCGCCCGTGTAGGTGAGTATGCCTCGACGGTCGCAGTAGGGCAAGAGCCAGAGCAAGCACAACACCGCGCCCTGGCTCAAGAATAATGGCCAGGCTCGTCGCGCCGTCCCGCTCGCGGCCACTTGCGCGAACCCTGTGCGGCTTCCGGCGTTGCCGAGTGTTCCTTCGGCCAAACCGGCCAGCGCCGACACGAGAAGAAATAAGGGACGGGGTGGCGCACGGAAGAAGCCGGGCCAATCGTCGACTCCCCACCCGCCTATAAGCAGCGAGCACAAGCCGAGAACTCGAACGACGGCCAACGCCATTCCCGCTGACAAGGCTTCCTCGCCGCCGGAGAGCCTGCGCCGCTCGCCCGGCGGAATGCGCGATTGCGAGATGATCTTGAAACCCTTTGGTATCGTGAAGCCGGAGGATGGTAAGGGGGCGACGTTCACCTGGGTCACGGCGCTGCGTCTCAAGCCCGCGCTCTTGTTAAGAACCTTCGCGAAAAGCCCTCCCTCGAAATGGATGTTGCGTTCGATCCGCAAGGGGATGCCGCCCGTCCTGGCCAGCAGCTCGTAAAGTTCGGTCTCGGCGCGGTCCAGGGCGACAAAGACGGGGTTCGTGCCGCTCAGTCCTAACACGAGGCCGCTGGTCGCCGCATCGTCAGCCAAAGTCGCGTACTCTTGGGCTCCCGGCGCCGCTTTCGAAACGCACGCCTTCCCTGTATCGAAGAGGACCGGCTCCTTGCCCTTGAACACTTCGACTCGAACGGTAAAGGCCACCTCCTGGCAAGCAAGGCCCATAAGCGAGTCGCTCCGGTTGGTCGGAGTTGCGGATGAGGAGACGTTGTCCTTCGGGACGCTTGTCTCGGCAGCGTGGGCGTTCTGGCCTATTTTTCGCACGTGCGCCTCTCGCTTGCGGCCGTTCAGCGATACCACCTCGCCTGCCCCAAAATCGTAGACGACGACCGAAGTATCGTTCCCCTGGCTCATCTCGATCCGCATCAAGGAGCCCTTAATGGCCGTGACGCGTACGCCGGCCGATTCCTTGCCTCCGGCTTGGGCGGACACGTTCTCGGTGATGGTCACGTCGGCCAGAAGCCATGCGGGATGAGAGGCCAGGGCTGCGAGCGTCCATGCCGCGACGGGGAGTCTCACGAAGTCGCACCCGGCGGTGGTTGGGCGCTCGCCATCAGGTGAAAGTCGGGCCATCGTATCCACTGCGCGGGCTGCGCGCCCACAATGGCTTCGAGCCGCCGGTACGCGGACTCCGTGATGCGGGCCGCCGGAGGCCCGGACGGGATGCGTTCGCCGATCGTCATTCGCTGCGTGCCGTCGGAGCCGCTTAGAATCCATACCGGAAACACCGCCGCTCCGGACCGCTCACAAAGCCAGGAAAGCCCCGCCGAGGACTGGAGGCGCGCGCCAAGGAAGTCCACGCGCGCGGGGCTCCTTTTCCCGGCGGCGAGGGCGTCCGGCAGAATCAGCGCGATGCGCCTTTCTTCCAGATCCCGGACCAGCCTACGCGAACCGTAGGGGCCTGTGACCGCTAACAAGTCCGAGCCGAGCCCAGCCTCACCGAGCCGTCTGGCGGTATCGCGTACTACGGCCATTCCCGCGCGCGGCGATTGGATCAGAGCCGTGAGAGCGTACCCGGCCGAGGCGAGCAAGTAGGGCATCAGCGCATACGAGCCGGTGTGGAACCCGCAGAGCACCACGCGCTGGCCAGTCCTCAACGCTTCGTCGACATGTTCCCGTCCTCCAATCGACGTGAACCCTCGGAACCAACGCTCAAGCTGGCGCGGCGGCAGTTTGGCCAGCAACAATCGATCCATCTGGCTTTGACGGATCCGAACGCAATTCTGTTCCGCCACGGCGGTCCGCTGGCCCTCGCCAAGAGGCAACCGGGACGCCATGGCGAGATTCTTCCGGATCCGTTCGAGGAGCTCGGGATTCGCTTCCTGTCCGGGGGCATATAGCAGGTTCAGCAAGAGTTGGACCGGGAGACCACGGAACGCGGCCAGCAAGCTCTTCTCGCCGGCCGTGGCCTTGGCATGAAGCCACACGCGCTTCCACGGCCGATCGGGTTCGATCGGAAGGCGTAGTGCGCCGATCTTAACGACCAGACCGTGCATGACGAGCGTGCGGACGAGTGGACGCAGGTCGACTCCCTCGGGCGGGCAGTTGAACTTCGCGCCAAGCGCCGTTTGAACCTGGCCGAACTCGTACCCCTTGCGAAAGAGGGAAACCGCCTCGCCGCCGGCCGGCGAGGTGCGCAGGACGACGCCTCTGTCCACGCGCACGATGAGACTCTCGTCACCCAGGTCGCGCACGGAAATGGGCAGCAGTTCGATGCGAGCCTTGCCCGATAGAGCCGCGAGCGCCGCCTGGACGAGATCTTCCGTGGGCAATCCTGCAGCGGCGGCCGCCATCAAAAGGCTTCCCCCTCGGCCAGTTTTAGCGACACGCGTTTGCGGGTTTTCTCGCGCCATACGGAAGCGCCGACCAGCCCGCCCCAGCATGCCAGACCAACGCCCATCGCCAGGCGGTCGCTCGCGTCAAGGACGATCGCCGGGCGCCTTCCGCCGACTCCGCTCGGTTGCGTGAGCGGGGCGGCGAGTGTGTGCAGCGACGTCACCACGAAATAGAGTGTCCAGAGCGTGCAGATGGCGTAGCCGGCCGCCGCCGCGCCCGCGTAGATCCAGGCCGCCTTGGACGCACGCACAATCCGTGGCCGTTGTCCGCGGCCAGCCGGCAAACACCTCTTCAGCACACCGGCGATGGCCCGCAGTGCGTCCGAATGTAGATTTCGTTGGCCGATGGCGTTCGTAAGGATGAAGTAAACGTCCGTTCGAACGAAAGCGTTGAACTGCCAAACGATCTGCGATAGCGCCACGAAGAACGTGACGCCGAGTACAAGGCGCAGGCTGTTTTGCCGTCCGGCCGCCGCCGTCGCCCAGGCCACGATGACCGCGGCGGCGAGCACGGCCAGATCGCTCAGCATACCGGCGCTGTACACCAGGTACCGCCTGGCTGGGGCGACGGTCCATAGGTCCGTAAGGTCCGCTTGGATCACCGGGAACACGAAGCGATGCCCGATGCCGATGCGGGCCGCGACGCCGGCCCGGGCGGCCGCCGCGCAATGGGCTAACTCGTGTTTGAGAGAATTGGCGAGGCCAATCAACGCCGTCAACCAGGCCAGTTGCGCATACTTCGCGCCCATGACGATCTCGCTCAAGCTGGGGATTCGCCAACCACCCGTGAGCGCCACGGCGGCCGCGAACACGATCAACAGCCCGTAGGCGAAGGCGGAGTATCGGGAGAAGAGCCCGTTGGCCAGCCGCACGGGAAGATGAACTGGCCAGCCATGCGCGTCGCAGGGAATTTCGGGAAGGCTCTCGCCATTGACGCTGGCCACAAACCCCGAGCTAACGGCTTGTCTTAAAAGCGGGCGCAGCGAAATCGTGTCGCTGCCCGTTGTGCGCCGCAACTCGTCAGTCGCCTCTCTGAGCGATAGCCCTTTTTGTAAAAGTCGAATGGCCTCGGCGCCTGTGCTGGACGTGGAGATAAATCGCGCCCGGCCGGGAACGCCAACGATCACCTTGTCGCGGTCCTTGGTGAAGACCAGCGGATAAAGACCGAGCCGGTCGTCGCAGTCGAGCGATACGAGGCTCATCTGGGATGCCCGCGAAGCTGGGCGCTCAAGCTGGTTCTTTCCACGCTCACCCTCGAAATGGAAGCCGAATCCGTAGACGATTCGATACTGACTGAACCGGCCGGCGACCCAGAAATTTTACACGAGGCCGCCGGCGGGTCAGGTCGAGTCGGGCTTAGGACGCAATGCCGACGATAACCGCCGCGAGCGCGAGCGACGCCGCCGCGAGCTGGAGCCACTGTTGCGCCGACGGGTTGGGCGCTTCGATGGTCTCCACCGGCTCAGCGTCGATGATGAGATGCTTCGTCGTTGTCGGTTCCATGAGGATCTCCTTGGCAGTGAAATTTGGGAAGCCAGCACAGAATAACTTGAGACGTATTTTTTGTCAATATACCGCCGGTCTCATTTTTCGCGCTCCGCCCTTGCTTGCCAGGAGCTTGGCGAAAGGGCACGTCAAGCGCGGCGGAGGCGACATTCGTTGCGGGAAACGGACGACGACCGCACGGGCTGCGGCGCGCGGCTGCTGTGTTTCCGCGCTCCTACTCGTCGCGCATCGCGGGCAGATGGTAGGCCACGTCGCCGCGAAAGATGTGCGCGAAGAGATCGACGATGGCGGAATGAACCGCCGCGTTGTCGGCGAGGATGTGCGGGCCGCGCAGCGAGACCGGCAGGCCGCAGGAGCGTCGGCCCCTGTCTTGAGCAGGGCCAGGCCCATCGCGCAGTTACACAGCCAGAGGAACTCCGTCCGGCGGGCGCCAGCCGTCGAACTCCGGGGGCAACAATCCCGGAATCTCCGTCGGCTGCATCGAGTAGAGGTCGTAAGTGAGATCGAGCTGCTGGATCAGGTCTACAAATCGGCGTAGTGTGCCTGGCTATCGCTTCGTGGATGCAGCCCCACGCTTCGGGCGATCCTTCTTCGTATCCATGTAAAGTAACGCCGCCGTGCCCCGTGATTCCTTTCTCACCCCGGAGTCCTACGTCTGAACGTGACCTCGCAGGCCATTGACATATTGCGATGCGCTCTCCAAGCGCTCTTTTCCGAAAACGAACCGCACTCGGCGAACGGGCTGCACCCCTTTCCTCGCGTCAAAAGCATTATGATAAACTCCCGCACCAGCGCGCCTGGAAGGCTGTCGAACGGGTGTCAGTCCGTCCGGAACATTTGGTCCCGGTGGTATGCGATAAAATCGGCGTCCGGCAGAAAGCGATCAGGGCTGGTCAGCCGCTGGCCCTCGCGACGCACAAATTCTGACTCGATAGCCGGGTTCGGAAGGTACCGCTTCAGCACGGGGCTGAGCACAACTCTCAGTTCGCGGTCGAACGTGATCAGCCGTCGGTCGAACGCTCTGTCGAAGTGTGCGGCCAGGCAGAGCCCGTTCTTGGGATTGAGGCGCTGTTGCGGAAACTCGCTCCAAGGTAAAATGTGGCTGGCTACCAGCAGGTCCTCGACCGGATTTCCTGTGATGCAACACCTGGAGTTGTAGGCGGCGAGCACGACTTTCCGGAAGAAACTCCGCATGGTCCGCACTCTTACGGTTGCGGAAGCCTCGGTTGGCACATCGAGCGGCACATACTCTGCTTCGGCCTCCGAAACTTCGGTCGCCGGAGGCCCCGTTGCTGCTTCCAGATCCTGAAGCCTCGACTCACTCAGGACGGTCATTCTATCCCATTCATCGTGGAATTCGGTCCATACCTGCTCGTCGCTCCGGCTGTGCCCCGCCAAGCCTTTGACGCCTCGCGCTTTGTGAGCGGGGTCCAGTGAAGCGAAGTTCGAGAGTTTCATCGCCAGGCTGGACGGCGTTCGCCCGAGCAGTCCGGCGACCTCGATTATCTTGGGATTCCGAGAATGCATCTGCCCGAACGGCAGAGTGAAATACAGGCCGCAGGCGATGACGAGCTCCTCATGTGACCATGGGACTCTTGCACTTGGCGGATTCACGCGCGCGCTCCAGATGAAAAGCGTACCACCGCTCACAGCGCGGCTTCACAAAACTGACGATGTCTATTTCTGGGGCGCGGCGCCGAACACGAGTCACGGCGCGCTTACGATGCAAGCCGCGCCCGGAAACGATCATCGAAGAGTTCGTGAGTCTCGCGTACCCTGACGGCGTTCCTTTGCTGGGGGAGCGGTTCTTCCGGGAAGTCCTTCAGCTTGGGCAACTCGCCGTGAGCGTCAGCGTGCGGTGGGCCGCGGGATCTTACTCGACGGAGACCACCGTCTTGAACTCAAGATCGTCCTCGTCCAAGCGCGCGAAGCCTTCCGCCAGGCCGCCCGGGCCGGCAAAGAGGTCTACGACCGGGATGCTGCGTTTCTTGGGTGCTGGATTGGTGTTGGATCTTACCAAACCATATAGTAGCGAGCGATGGTCAGGCCGCCCGTCTGGCGCCGGGAGGGGTAGGCCGTAGCGGAAGTGGCGTTCGTCGCGGGAAACGGACGTCCGCGCTCCTACTCGTCGCGCATCGCGGGCAGATGGTAGGACACGTCACCGCGAAAGATGTGCGCGAAGAGATCGACGATGGCGGAATGGACCGCCGCGTTGTCGGCGAGGATGTGCGGGCCGCGCAGCGAGACCGGCTGGCCGCGCATGTCCGAGACGCATCCACCGGCTTCTTCGACCAGCAGCAGGCCGGCGGCCATGTCCCAGGGATTCAGGCCGAACTCCCAGAACGCGTCGAGGCGTCCGCAGGCGGTGTAGGCCAGATCGATGGCGGCCGAGCCGGCGCGGCGCACGCCGTGGGTGAGCATGGCGAGCTGGTAGTAGAAGTGGACGTTGACGTTGAGATGTCGCTTGCGGCTGGGGAAGCCGGTGGCGACGAGCGTGTCTTCGAGGCGCTCGACGCGCGAGACGTGGATGCGCTGGCCGTTGAGCCATGCGCCCGAGCCGCGCTCGGCGGCGAACATTTCGTCGCGGGTCGGATCGTAGACGACGCCGGCGATGCGCTCGCCGTTGCGCTCGAGGGCGAGCGTCACGTTGAAAACGGGAAAGCCGTGCGCGAAGTTGGTCGTGCCGTCGAGCGGATCGACGTACCAGACGTATTCGGGCGCCGAGCCATCGCCGCCGCCGCCTTCCTCGGCGACGACGCTGTGCGTGGGAAAGCGCTCCTGGAGACGGCCGACGACCAGCTTTTCGCTGTTGCGGTCGGCTTCGGTGACGAGGTCGAAATCGCCTTTGAGCTCGAAGCCGATTTTTCGCGCGAGAAAATCGTTCAACAGCGCGCCGGCCTCGCGGGCGATCTCGAGCGCTGCGTCGAGGTATTGGGCCATGCCGGGGCCGCTACTGGGCCCCCGCGGGCTCTTCGTAGAGATACTTGATGTCGTGTTTGAACAGGAACAGGTTCGGGCCGTCGTCGCGGGTGAGGCGGATGAAGTTGACATCGAAGAACTCGACGACGCCCGAGACCTCCTCGTTGCCGGTGAGCTTGACGCGGACGCGCGTCGCATCGGCGGCGAGCCGCTTCAGGTAGTTCGCTTCTTCAAACGTCTGCTGCGGTGCGCGGGGCCGCGATTTTGCGCCTTTGGAAGCCATGATTCAGGGTAAAGAATCCCCATAGTAGCCGCTTCGCGTGATGGCCCGCAAATCGGGGCGGCGGATGGTGACGGCGACGGTGTGGAACGGGTTGTCTCCGGGCGGCACGTTGTGGGGGTAGTAGGCGAGCAGGTACTGGGTGCGGAGTTCGAGCAGGATGTCGTCGAAGGCGCGGTCCAGGGAAGGCGAGTCGGAGGGCATGAAGATGCGGCCGCCGGTGCGGGCGGCGATCGTGGTAAGGGCGTGTTCGCCGCCGATGTTGCGGCCCGCGGGGTTTTCGATGGGGACGACGACGATGGGGTAGAGCACGGCGTCGGCGCGCTGGGCGCCTTCGAGGGCGGCGTCGAAGTCCTTGGTGCTGGTCGTGTCGCCGCCGTCGGTGACGACGATCATGGCGTGGCGGCCGTCGCGGTCCTCGAGACCGCGGGCGGCGAGGAAGATGGCGTCGTAGAGCGACGTGCCGCCATCGCCGTGCAGGGCATGGAGGCCGCGTTCGAGACGCAGTCGATTGCGGGTGAAGGGAGCGCGCATCGAGACCTCCCAGTTGAACGAATAGAGCGCGACGGCGTCGTCCGGCGTGCCCTCGCGGGTCACGGCCTGGAAGAAGCGGTTGGTGGATTCGATCTCATACCCGAGATCCTTGTTGGTCGATCCGCTGGTGTCGATGAGCACGGCGATGGACAGCGGCAGCGAGGTGTTGCGCTCGAAGACCGAGATCTCCTGCGGCACGCCGTTTTCGCTGACCTGGAAGTCTTCCTTGTCGAGGCCGCCGGCGATCCCTCCGGCGGAGTCCTTGACGGTGACCTGGAGACGCACCAGGCGCACGGTCGAGCGGAACACGTTATCCTGCGCGGGCGCGCCCGCGGCCAGCCAGAGGGAAGCCACGGCCGCCGCCGGCCAGGCTAGGGCCGGGGCAGCGATTCGTCCCACTCGCCATCCACCCACACCTCGCCATCCGCGAAGTGTTCCTTCTTCCATACAGGCACCGTTTTCTTGAGCCGGTCGATCCCTTCGAGCGCGGCCGCGAACGCCGGGCGGCGATGCGGCGCGCCGACGGCGACGATGACGCTGGTTTCGCCGATCTCCATGCGGCCGAGCCGGTGAACCATGGCGATGCGCCCGATGGCGTGTTTGGCGGCGATTTCGCGGCCGAGCCCGGCCATGGTCTTAACCGCCATCGGCTCGTAGCACTCGTAGTCGAGGAAGAGGGTCGCGCGGCCGTTCGAGTTGTTTCGCACGACGCCCTCGAAGCGCACGAGCGCCCCATCCTCGGGCCGCAGAAGTTCGCGGGCGATCGCGCCGGCATCGATCGGCTGCCGGGTGAGAGCGAAGAACGAACCCTCGGGAACGCCGTCGACGCGCAGCGAATAGCGATCCGCGGCGCCTCCGCTCACCGGAGGAAGGAAAGCGATCTCGTCGCCCTCGGCGGCCGCTTCACTTCCGCGCGCGAACTCCCGATTGCGCGCCATGAGCAGGCTCGATCGCGCCTCCGCGAGTCGCGGAAAACGCGACGCGCAGGCGTCGAAGACCGCGCCGATCGTCGCGCCGGAGGCCACTTCGAGCTCCTCGGACGCACAGCCGGCGAGGTCGCGAAGCAGGCCGAAAAACAACACTTTCACACGCACGTTGTCATACTAACAGACCCCTTTCGCCCGCCCAGGGTTTCGTCCCGTATCACTGTTCGGCGGCTGTTACCATGAGCAGCGGCACGGAATGATCGATCACGGCCCTCTATTGTTGCAATATCGCGTCGGCGGCCGGCTGAAGGTGGGGCTCGTGACCGGCGGACGCACGGGGCCCGCATGGGTGCGCGAACTGATCGAATGGATCGAAAGCGTACCGGGCGTTGAGATGTGCCGCTACGCTTGGCGCTCGGAAGCGGCGCCGCGCGACGCTCCGCCGTGGCTTTCGGGGCGGCTGTACGAGTTGAGCCGCCGCAAGTTCGACCCGTTTGGCGAGGCTGCGCCGAATGTGGACGGCGAGCGGCCGGTATGCGCCGCGGACAGCGCCGGGATTCGCGCCGCCGGGCTGGACCTGCTGATCTGGCTGGATGAAGAGAACTGGCCGGAGGGCTCGTGCGGCAATCTGGCGAGGCTCGGCGCGCTGAGCGTTGGGCTTGGCGAGCCGGGCGGCAATCCGCCGTACTGGAGCGAGGTTCTCGGCCGCGCGGAGGTGTCGCGCGCATCGCTCAATTGGCACGCCGGGTCCTTCGAGCGGGCTCGCCTGCTGCGCACGGCTGAGCTGCCGACGAGCCCGGGGCTGTTCTTCACGCGGAACGCCGAGGCGTGTCTCGCCGCCGTGTGCCGGATGCTGGCGAGCACGGTGGCTGAGATCTCGGGCGACGGAGTGGGTTGGGCCGGGCGCGAGCGGCGGAAGCCCGAGCAGGAGCATCCGGGGCCCGTGGCGCGGCGGTATCCATCGAACCTTGTGGCGGCGCGGTTCCTGGCGCGGCAGGCGCTGCGAAGCGCGGCGGTACGGTTCGAGGAACGCGGCCGGCCGATGCGCTGGTTCGCCGGGCTGCGGCGCTCGCCTGAGCTGCACTACGCGAACCTGGGCCGCTTTGCGCCGGAAGGAATCGAGGAAATTCCCATCGAGCCCGGCGCCGGGATGGCGGACCCGTTCCTCGCCGAACGAAACGGCAAGACGTGGCTGTTCTTCGAAGAGATCCCGCCGGGCAGCGCGAAGGGGCGGGTGAGCTGCATGGAGGTGGGGAAGGCGCCGGGGCGTTTTTCGAAGCCCGAGGTCATCATGGAGCGCGACTACCATCTGTCGTATCCGTGCGTTTTCGAGCACGCGGGCGAGTTTTTTATGATCCCCGAGTGCTCGCGGGCGCGCTCGATCGAGCTATATCGCGCGACGCGTTTTCCGAGCGAGTGGCGGTTCGAAACGGCGCTGATGGAGGATTTCGCGGCGGTGGATACGACGCCGTTTTTTCTGGACGGTCGCTGGTATTTCTTTACGACGACCACGCAGCCGTTCATGGAAACGCTGCTGTTCTGCTCGGATTCGCTCGCCGGGAAGTGGCGGCTGCATCCTTCGAGTCCGGTGTCGTCGTCGGTGCGGAACAGCCGCTCGGCGGGGCGGCTGTTCCAACACGCGGGGCGGCTGCTGCGCCCCACGCAGGACTGCGCGATCCGCTACGGCTACGGCATGACGATCAACGAGATTGCGCGACTGACGCCCACCGAGTTCGAGGAGCGGGCCGCCGGCTATATCGGCCCCGATTGGCGGCGTGGGCTGCTCGCCACGCACACGCTGAATGCGCAGGGGACGTACGAAGTCGTGGACGGGCTGCGGTTCGGGAAGTGAGCGCGCGCCGGGTCGCGCCGGGTTCTACCATAAGGGCAGAGAGCCGTGAAACTTCGTCTGCATGACAACACCATCCGGCTGCGGCTGAGCCGCGGCGAAGTAGATCGCCTGGTGGGGGAAGGGCGCGTGGAGGAGAGCATCGCGTTCGCCTCGGGCGCGCGGCTGGGCTACGCGCTGGTCGCTTCGGCCGGCGCGGGCGCGGTGGGGGCGCGATTCGAGGGCGGGCGGCTGGTGGTGGAGGCGCCGGCGGACGCGGCTGCCGCGTGGGCGCGGTCGAACGAGACGGGGATCGAGGCGGCGCCCGAGACAGGGCCGCGGATTCTCATCGAGAAGGACTTTCAGTGCCTGCACGCGCCGGAAAGCCCAGACGCGGACGCGTTCCCGAATCCGGCCGCGCGCTGAGCCCGGGCGGCCAGCCGAAAAATTTCTTTTTCTTGACAACCTAAACCTGACGGCGGTACAACGGGAGCGGATGCCCGCTTCGATCGAAATCGTTCGCGAACCCGAGAAAGCCGCGGTGCTGCTGGATCCCGAGAAGCGCCGTCTGCTCGAACGGCTGCGGGCGCCGGATTCCGCGGCGGGCCTGGCGCGGCAGCTTGGGCTCGGACGGCAGCAGGTGAACTATCACCTGCGCGAGCTCGAGGCCGCGGGCCTGGTGGCGCTGGTCGGCGAGCGGCGCAAGGGCAACTGCGTCGAGCGGCTGGTGCGGGCCACGGCGGCCAGCTATGTGATCAGCCCGGAGGCGATGGGGAGGCTGGGATGCGGCTGCGGATGCGCGGGCTGCGGCTGTCCGGCGCCGGGTGAAGACGCGGCGCCGGGGGCGCGCCTGGCTTCCGCGGCCGGACGCGCGCTCCGCGACATGGGCGGCTCGGCCCGTGGCGCCTTGCCTCCGCTCGAAGCCGAGATCCGTTTTCGGAGCGCGGCCGAGCGCGATGAGTTCGAGCGCGAATTGGCCGTCGCGTTCGGGAAGCTAGTCCGGAAATACGATAACCCGCGCGGCCGTTCGAGCCGGTTCCGCGTGCTCGCAGCCTGCTGGCCCTCATCATCCGGAGAGCGCTGCGCGGGCTGCGCCGGGACGTCCAAGGAGAAGTCATGAGCGAAATTCACATCGACCCGGTTTGTGGGATGAGCGTCGATCCGGCGCGCGCGGCGGGCAGCGTCGAGCACGCGGGGAAGACGTACTGGTTCTGCGGCAAGTCGTGCGTGGCGCGGTTTCAGGCGGAGCCGGAGAAGTACCTGCGGCCGAAGCCCGCGCTGGTGCAGCTTGGCGGGCCGGCGCGGATGGTCGAGACGCAGATCGACCCGGTTTGTGGGATGAGCGTCGATCCGGCGCGCGCGGCGGGCAGCGTCGAGCACGCGGGGAAGACGTACTGGTTCTGCGGCAAGTCGTGCGTGGCGCGGTTTCAGGCGGAGCCGGAGAAGTACCTGCGGCCAAAGCCCGCGCCGGCGGCGGAGACGGGCGTCATTTACACGTGCCCGATGGATCCGGAGGTTCGCCAGGTGGGGCCGGGGGCGTGTCCGAAGTGCGGCATGGCGCTCGAGCCGCTCGAGCCTGCCGCCGAGGAAGGGCCGAATCCGGAGCTGACCGGCATGCGCCGGCGTTTCCTGTGGAGCGCGGTGCTGACGGCGCCGATTCTGGCGATGATGATTTCGGACTGGCTGCCTGGCCACGCGCTCGAAACGTGGTTGGGCGGTTGGGTTGTCCCGCTACAGTTCGCGCTGGCGACGCCGGTGGTGTTCTGGGGCGGCGCGCCGTTTTTCGAGCGCGCCTGGCGCTCGCTCGTCAACCGCTCGATGAACATGTTCACGCTGATTGCGGCCGGCACTGGGGCGGCGTATCTGTACAGCGTCGTGGCGTGGCTGGTGGGGCGGGGGAGCGAAGTGTACTTCGAGCCGGCGGCGGTGATCACGGTGCTGGTGCTGCTGGGCCAGGTGCTCGAGCTGCGGGCGCGCGGGCGGGTGAGCGGGGCGATCCGCGAGCTGTTGCGCCTGGCGCCGGAGACGGCGCGGCTGGTGCGCGATGGCGCGGAGATGGACGTGCCGCTCGCCTCCGTCGTGCGCGGCGACGCGCTGCGCGTGCTGCCAGGGCAGAGGGTTCCGGTCGACGGCCTGGTGATCGACGGCGCGAGCAGCGTGGACGAATCGATGCTCACCGGCGAGCCGACGCCCATCGATAAGGGGCCAGGCATGGCGGTCTCGGGCGGCACGCTGAACGGCGCCGGAAGTTTCCTGATGCGCGCCGAGCGGGTGGGCTCGGAGACGGTGCTCGCGCGGATCGTGCAGCTTGTGGGCGAGGCGCAGCGCTCGCGGCCGCCCGTGCAGCGGCTGGCGGACCGCGTGGCCGCGTGGTTCGTCCCCGCCGTGCTCGGCGTGAGCCTGGTCACGTTTGTGGTTTGGTTCGCGCTGGGTCCCGAGCCGAAGCTGGCGCACGCGCTGATCAACGCTGTGGCGGTGGTGATCATCGCCTGCCCGTGCGCGCTGGGACTGGCGACGCCGATGTCGGTGATGGTGGCGACGGGCCGTGGGGCTACGGCGGGGCTGTTGATCCGCGATGCGGCGGCGCTCGAGACGCTGGCCAAGGCGACGACGCTGGTGATCGACAAGACCGGAACGCTCACCGAGGGCAAGCCGTCGGTCGAAAGCATCGTGCCGGTTGGCGATATGGGAGAAGACGCGCTGTTGCGGCTCGCGGCGGCCGTCGAGCGGTCGAGCGAACACTCGCTGGCGGCGGCGATCGTGGCGGCGGCGAACGAGCGGGGCATCGCGGCGCCACCGGCCTCGGATTTTCACGTCTATCCGGGGCTCGGGGTCTCCGCGCTCGTCGAGGGGCGCGTGGTGCTGCTGGGGACGGAGGCGCTGCTGACGGCGCACGGCGCCGATCCAGGACCGCTGACCGCGGCCGCGGCCGAGGTGCGCGCGAAGGGGCAGAGCGCGGCGCTGATCGCGGTGGACGGCGCGGCGGTGGGCGTGCTCGGCCTGGCCGACCGCTTGAAGCCGTCGGCCAAGGAAGCGGTGGCGCGGCTGCGGGCTGGCGGGCTGCATGTGACGATGCTCACGGGCGACGCGCGCGCGACGGCCGAGCGCGTGGCCGCGACGCTCGCCATCGAGGAGGTGCTCGCCGAAGTGCTGCCGGGCGAAAAGGCCGCGGCGATTCGCAACCTGCAGGCGCGGGGGCAGATCGTGGCGATGGCCGGCGACGGCATCAACGACGCTCCGGCGCTGGCGCAGGCCGATGTGGGGATCGCGATGGGCGCGGGCACGGGCGCGGCGATCGAAAGCGCCTCGGTGGTGCTGCTCGGCAACGATCTCGCCGGGCTGGTGCGGGCGCGGCGGCTGGGCCGCGCGGCGATGCGCAACATCCGGCAGAACCTGTTCTTCGCCTTCGTCTACAATCTGCTGGGTGTGCCGGTCGCGGCGGGCGCGCTGTATCCGTTCTTCGGCATCCTGCTCAGCCCGATGCTTGCGAGCGTGGCGATGACGTTCAGCTCGCTCAGCGTGATCGCGAACGCGTTGCGGCTGCGGCGCATTGCGCTGTAGCCGCGGCGGCCGGGCCGCTCAACCGATTCGCGAGGCGAGGAAATAAATCACCGGCATCGAGAACAGGGCGCTGTCGAGCCGATCGAGCCAACCGCCGTGGCCCGGAAGCAGGTTGCCGCTGTCCTTGACGCCCGCTCCCCGTTTGAGCGCCGACTCGCAGAGGTCGCCGATCTGGCCGGCGAGGTTCCCGGCGCCCGCGATGGCGGCGGCCGCGGCGAGCGGGACGGCCGGCAGCACGCGCGGGAAATAGAGGAGCGCGAACACGATCGACGCCGCGAGCGAGGCGATCGAACCCTCCCACGATTTCGACGGACTCACTCCGGGCGCGAGCTTGTGACGGCCGAGCGCGCGGCCGGTGTAGTAGGCCGCCGCGTCGCCCGCCCAGTTGATCGAGACGGCGAACAGCAGCCAGTATGGCCCTAGCGCGCGCAGCAGCGACGCGATGCGCCACCCGCCGAACACGTACACCACGCCCAGCAGCAGCGCCGAGGCGTAAGGCAGCGCTTCGTTGAGATCGCGCAGCCGCAGAGACAGCGCGAGCGAGACAATCGCCACCAGGCACAGCAGCGCGAGGCCCGGGCCGGGCGCGAGCAGGACCACCAGGCCCGCCGCGTAACCGGCCACGCCGGGGGAGGGAATTTCGTGCAGCGACACCAGGTGCGAGTATTCGTGGAAACAGAGCCCGGCGATGACGGTGAGCACGGCCAGGAACAGCATCGGCGGCGCCCAAAGCATGACGCTGGTGACCAACGGAATCAGGACCAGCGAAGTGAGGATGCGCTTCATCGGGTCCGGGAAGGGCGGCCTGCTCCGTGGCGGCGCGGGGCCGCCCACGGCGGTCATCGCGTGGCGCCGAAGGCTTCGACCAGCCTGCCCGCGAGCAGGCCGGCGCGGGCGTAAGCGGGCTCCGGCGCGCCGAGCCCTCCGAAGCGGCGGTCGCGCTTCTGGTATTCGAGGATCGCCGCGAGCAGTTCGGTCCGGCGGAAGTCGGGCCAAAGCGTGCCGGTGACGTAAAGCTCGGCGTAGGCGATCTGCCAAAGGAGAAAATTGCTCACCCGCATTTCGCCCGAGGTGCGGATCAGGAGGTCGGGGTCGGGCAGGCCGGCGGTGTAAAGGCGCGAGGCGAGCGACTGTTCGTCGATGTGGAGGGCGTCAAGCGAGCCGCTCTCGCGCGCTTCGTGGATCAGCGCGTTGACCGCGTCGACGAGCTCCGCGCGGCCGCTGTAGTTGATGGCCAGGTTCAGGCGCATGCCGCGGTTGGCGGCGGTGGTTTCGATCGCCGCATCGAGCTCGCGCCGCACGGGCGCGGGCAGCGCGTCGAGCCGTCCCATGGCGCGAAGCTGGATGTCGTTCTCCATCAGGTCCGGAAGCTCGCGGCGCAGGTAGATGCGCAGCAGGCGCCAGAGCGTGTCCACCTCGCCGCGCGGGCGCTTCCAGTTCTCGACGGAAAACGCGTAGAGGGTGAGCGCCTGGATGCCCAGCCGCGCGCAGGTTTCGACCGTCACGCGCACCGGCTCGATGCCCGCGCGGTGTCCGGCCACGCGCGGCAGCCCACGCTTGCCGGCCCAGCGGCCGTTGCCGTCCATGATCACGGCCACGTGGGCCGGGAGGCGCTCCGGATCGATCGACTCGGCGAGCGCCCAGTCCTTCCCCCCAGGCTTCAGCACTTCGAACAGACCTGTCATTGGGTAAAGCTTCATGGTACAACAGAGCAACTTACGTTCGCCTGTCCGTTGAGAGGCGTAGAATTATCCAATGCAAGATGAGCATGAAAATCAGGAGCCGGCAGGGGCAGTTT
>VFSW01004178.1_pt1 | contig 21529 bp, 18 predicted proteins | sample 5358111 | NCBI WGS metagenome assembly VFSW01 (sample SAMN11554181, study PRJNA540505) | mine drainage metagenome | isolation source: sediment from site ElyBrook_90M | place: USA: Ely Copper Mine, Vershire, VT | collected 2017 | reverse complement strand
GATTCGTGTAGGGGCCATGATAGGCGCCGCCGTATCCGCGTCCTGCACCCCCGTATCCGCCGTATCCGCCGCGACCGTATCCGCCGTAGCTGCCACGCCCGTAGCCACCGTAGCCGCCACGCCCGTAGCCACCGCGACCGTAGCCACCGCGACCGTAGCCACCCCGACCGTAGCCGCCGTATCCGCCGCGACCCCAGCCGCCGTAGTAGCCGATATGGCCGTAGCCCCAGCCCCATGGACGTCCGTACCAGCCGTTGAACCAGGGCCCGGCGCCGATGAACAAACCGTCGTCGAACCAGTCAGAACCCCAATAGCCATACGGGGCACAGGCGTAAGGGTAGTACGAATAGTAGCCCCATTCACAGTCGGGCGGGCCTCCGGCGCCGTAGTAACCAGGATAACCAACTGCCGGACCGATGCCGATGCCAACTGCGATCTGAGCCTCAGCCGGCTTCGCCAATGCGAGTGGTAAAGCCAGCAATCCAAGGACTAAAGCGTAGCGCAGAGTGCGCATGATCGAACCTCCCTGTCAGACCGCCAACCTGCCGTCGTCGATCCGATGCCGCCTCCGGGCTCCCATGCGGCCCCCCGGTGGTCTGGCTGTCTCTACTAACGTTAGACGCGGTAAATAGTTGCGAGGGTTCTCGACCGCCCCGGAAAGCATAAACGATTCAGTACACAGGGGGAAACAACCGGCCGCGGGCTACCAGCGCCGCGGAGGGGGAGGTGGATAGTACCAGTACGGGTGGTAAAAGCGGGGACTGGAGCAGATGGCCAGCAGAAGCGCGATAATCCAGCCGATGCCGGTCCACCCGAGGAACAGGTTCAGCAGGAAGATTCCGGTCACGTTGTGCGTCTGGCGCGCCGCTGCGACGAGGGAGGGCAAAAAGTAAACTGCAACTCCGAGGAGTCCGGCCATGAGTGCCTCCGGAAGGTTCGGGAGAGGATACGCAGGATCGGGAATTGTGGTTCCCTCCGCCATCGCCCCGAAACAACGGGAGGAGGCGGGAGGGCCAAAGACGGCAACGCACCCGGAAGCGGGGAGCTTCAACGGGTGCGCCTCGGCCGGTTTTGGGGGACCGGCTCGCATTCCTCACTTACCGGTGGTGAAAATCGCCATGACCCCCACGGAAGTTGCCGCCATGGAAGTCGCCACCATGATCGCCGCCCCAGTCATGATGGTCGTCGCCGCCCCAGCCGCGATACCCGTCGCCCATCCAGCGATGATCGTCACCACCCCAGCCGCGCCCGTAGTACCCACCGTAGTAACCGCCGCCATAGTAACCACCGCCGTAGACGCCCGCATAACCGTCTCCGTCTCCGTCACCGTCGCCGACATAGCCTTGGTACACCCGGCGTCCCGGTACCCACACGTTGCCGTAGTAGTAGCCCGGCGCCCACACATAACCCGCACCCGGATACGGAGCCACTACGGCCGGTCCGCCGATGCCTACGCTGAAGCTCACCTGAGCGTGCGCAGCTGCGGCGCCCAGTCCCAGAATTCCAGTGAGTGCAAGTGCACGAAGAATGCTTTTCATCTGAGACCTCCCTGGTTCCGCTTCGAAATGCTTTCGAAGCTCTGAACCTTTTCCGGCGCTCTTGCACCGGATCGTCTCTGCAGAAAGTGAACGCACCCTCGCGCGAATTGTTGCGGCACATCGGATGCCGTCTGTCAAGATGACGCAATCGTCACCCGATAGGCGAGATTGCATCGCGGTGGGAGAATAGAAGCATATGGAAATGCTTGGGATTTATCTCTCCGTTCCCTTTTGCCGTTCCAAGTGCACTTACTGCAATTTTTCTTCAGGAGTATTTCCGGCCAGTTATCACGACCGCTACATTTTCTGCATCGAACGAGACCTCACCAGCATCCGCAAGCGCGCAAAGCAGTGGGGTGCGCAGCTGCCGCAGGCGGTGGACAGTATCTATCTCGGTGGAGGAACGCCATCGCTGTTGTCGCCTCCTTTGTTCTCTCGACTCTTTACCGCGATGCGGCGCGAATTCGTCGTGTTGCCGACCGCCGAGATCACCGTCGAATGTGCTCCGGGACAGATCGAGCCTGCCATGCTCGATGCTCTGGCGGAATGCGGAGTGACGCGCGTGAGTTTTGGCGTGCAGTCCTTTGTGGACAGCGAGGCGAAAGTCATTGGTCGCCTGCACAATCGCGAGATCGCGCTTGAAGATATCCGGCGGGTGCGGAATGCCGGCATTTCCAACCTGAGCGTCGATTTGATTGCGGGCTTGCCCGGCCAGACGCTGGACTCGTGGTACGAATCGTTGAGCGCGCTGGTCGAGTCCGGTGTCGATCACGCCAGCATTTACATGCTGGAAGTCGACGACGATTCGCGCCTGGGACGCGAACTGCTGGTCAACGGAGGGCGCTATCGCGCGAAGGAAGTGCCTGCCGACGATCTCATCGCCGAGTTTTATACCGAGGCCATCGGCTACCTGGCGGGACACGGTTTGGCACAGTATGAGATTTCCAACTTTGCGCGGACCGGCTGCGAGTCGCGCCACAATCTCAAGTACTGGCAGCGTCATCCGTACCTTGGGTTCGGGCTCGATGCTCACTCCATGCTGCGCACGCACGCGGGCGCTGCGCTGCGGTTCGGAACGGCCGATGACCTCGATGCCTGGCTGTCGAATCCGGACTGGGAAGAACCGGTTCGCCTCGATCGCGAAGAAGAAATGGAAGAGGCCTGGTTTCTCGGACTCCGCCTCAATGAGGGCGTCAGCCTCGGAGCCTTGCGCCAGGAATTCTCCGCGTCTTCCGTTCGCGAGTTTCTTGCGACGATCGGCGGACTGGAGGACGAGGGTCTGGCCACGTTCCTCGACGGCGATCGTGTCGCCCTCACCGCGCGCGGGCGCCTGCTCTCGAACGAGGTCTTCGAGCGGTTCCTTGCCGAGCCCGCCGTCGCATAGGTCATACTGAATCGGAGTTCTTGTCGAGGGGAATCATGTCTTCTGATACGGCTGTTCTTGCCGAGCACGTTGCCGCCACCTGTGCGCCCGTCTCGTATATCGATCTGCGCAGCGACACCGTCACGAAACCTACGGCGGCGATGCGTGCCGCCATGGCGGCTGCGGAAGTCGGCGATGACGTTTACGGCGAAGATCCGACGATCAACAAGCTGGAGGCGCGCGCGGCGGAGATCTTCGGCCGCGAAGCCGCACTCTTCGTGCCCAGCGGCACCATGGGCAATCAGACTGCGATCCGGCTGAACACGCAGCACGGCCAGGAAATCATTTGCGAGGCACGCTCCCACATTGTGGAGTGGGAGATCGCGATGGCCTCCGCCTTTTCCGGATGCCAGTTGCGGACCATCCCGGCGGAAGGGGGGATTCTGACCTGGAGCGCCATTCAACCCCACATCACCGGCAAGCACTACCACCGTGCTCCCACGGGCCTGATCTCGCTGGAAAACACCCACAACATGGCCGGTGGCACGGTGACGCCGCTGGCGGTGATGGAAGAGATCTGGGCCGGGGCGAAAGAGCGCGGTCTGCCGGTGCACCTGGATGGCGCGCGCATCTTTAATGCTTCTGTGGCACTCGGTGTCGGTGTGCGTGAATTGACCCGTGGATTTACGACGGTTATGTTCTGCCTGTCAAAAGGCCTCGGCGCCCCCGTGGGATCGATGCTGGTGGGTACCTATGACCAGATGGATCGTGCTCGGCTGATCCGCAAAGCCCTGGGCGGTGGCATGCGCCAGGCGGGCATTCTGGCAGCGGCCGGACTGATCGCCCTGGAGGAAGGCCCCAGGCAGCTGAAAGAAGACCATGCCAACGCGCGCTTGCTGGCGGAGAGCCTTGCCCAGACTCCTGCGGGAATCGATCCGGATACCGTCCGGACGAACATCGTTATCTTCCGGGTACCCGGCGGAAACGCCGATGCCTTTGCCGCAAAGCTCAAAGGGAAGGGAATTCTGGCCAGCTCGATCTACGGGGACAGCATCCGATTTGTCACGCATCGTGATGTGGACCGCGCGGCCTGCGAAGAGGCTGCGCGAGTCACCGTGAAGATGCTGAAAAACTCATGAAATCCCAGTCGAATCCATGAGTCCAATTACCGGCTTGCGGCATCGAAAAGTTTATAATTGAGCCACATGCCGAAGTATTCCATCGTCGTCCCGTTCCATAACGAAGAAGACAGCGTTACCGCCCTCTATGACCGCCTCAAAGAGGTCATGGAGCACGTCGGCGAATCGTTCGAACTGGTGTTCGTCGACGACGGTTCCAACGACCGCACCTGCCGGCTGCTGGAAGAGATTGCCGCGGTCGACAGCCGCGTTCTCGTTGTGAAGCTGCGCCGCAACTTTGGACAGACGTCTGCCCTGGCGGCGGGCTTCGATCATGCCGAGGGCGAGTTCATCCTGGCGATGGACGGCGATCTGCAACACGATCCGGGCGAGATCCCGGCCTTCCTTGAGAAGCTGGAAGAGGGCTACGACGTCGTCAGCGGATGGCGGAAGGAGCGCATCGACAACTTCGTCATGCGCCGCATCCCGTCGCGCTGTGCGAACTGGCTGATGGCGAAACTGTCCGGTGTGGACATCCACGATTTCGGCACGACTTTCAAGGCGTATCGCCGCGAGGTGATCCACAACATCCCGCTGTACGGCGAAATGCATCGCTTCATCCCGGCTCTGGCTTCCTGGTACGGAGCGAGCATCTGCGAAGTGCCGATCACGAACGTCAGTCGCGCGGGCGGCAAATCGCATTACGGCATCAGCCGCACCTTCCGGGTCTTCTTCGACCTGATGACGATTCGCTTCCTGTTGAAATACATGACGCGGCCGCTGCACTTCTTCGGGTTGTTCGGTGGGCTGGGCATTCTCGGCGGGAGCGGGCTTTCCATGTTCCTGCTGGCGCTGAAGCTCGTTACCCATCAGCATGTGATGGACGAGCACGGGCCGCTCTTCGTGGTCGCCGCGGTCATGATTCTGGCTGGAATCCAGCTCCTGGCCATCGGTCTGCTGGGCGAACTCCAGGTTCGGCACTACCACACCGCCACGCAGCGGGCACCCTACACCATCGATCGGCTGGTGCGGCTGCGCGCGTCGGAGGAGTCGAACATCCTGCCGGATAATTAAACCGGCGGCGCGGTACCTTCTGCGGCAACCTGTCTTCCTTTGTTCTCAATCCCATAGACGGGAATCTTGCCCTCGTCTCCGTATAATCTCGCTAGCTGACACGCGTGTGAGAGCGATTCCGCTGCGCGCGCGGCCGCTGCGCTGCAGGAGAGGTTCAACCAGGTCATGCAGAAGCCCGCGGACGGACGGAAACGCGTTGTAATCGAGAGCGTCGAACCGGAGATCGACGCCGGCCGCTATCCCATCAAGCGCATCATCGGCGATGCGGTCCGGGTCGAGGCGGACGCCTTCGCCGATGGGCACGATCACGTCGCCGCACGCCTCCTGTTTCGCTTCGATGGAGTCCCGGAATGGGCGTCCGTGCCCATGGTCCCGCTGGGTAACGACCGCTGGCGTGCGGAGTTTCCTGTTTCCCGGATCGGCGAATATCTGTATACCGTTGCAGGCTGGATCGATCACTTCGACACCTGGCGCAGCGACCTGGAAAAACGCATCGCCGCCGGACAGGACATTCGCGTCGATCTGTTGAACGGTGCTCTCCTGGTGGAACAGGCTGCGGAGCGTGCGGGGCAGGACGATTCCGACGACTTGCGGCGCTGGGCAGCACAGGTGCGTGCCGTGGACGATGTGGCGGCCGCGCAGACCGCCGCGCTGGATTTCGCCCTGGCAAGCCTGATGGCGCAATACCTCGATCCGGCCATGGAGACGCGCTACGAGCGCGAACTGCGCGTGACCGTCGATCGCGAGAAGGCGCGCTACTCCGCGTGGTATGAGATGTTTCCTCGTTCGACCGGCCCGGAACCCGGACGGCACGGGACCTTCCGCGACTGTGAAGCGCGGCTGGATTACATCGCACGCCTCGGATTCGACGTGCTCTATCTGCCGCCCATCCATCCCATCGGCAGCGCCTTTCGCAAAGGGAAGAACAATTCGACCACCGCGGAGCCTGGCGAAATGGGCAGCCCGTGGGCGATTGGTGCGAGGGAGGGTGGTCACACAGCGATCCATGCCGAGTTGGGCACGCTGGACGACTTTCACCATCTGTTGCGTGCCGCTGCCGGCAAGGGTATCGAACTGGCGATAGATATCGCGTTCCAGTGCTCGCCGGATCATCCGTGGGTCACCCAGCATCCAGCATGGTTCAAGCACCGCGCGGACGGAACCATCCAGTACGCAGAAAATCCGCCGAAGAAATACCAGGACATCTACCCGCTCGATTTTGAAAGCAGCGACTGGCAGGGGTTGTGGGACGCGCTCCGCGATGTTTTTCTCTCCTGGATCGAGCGGGGGGTTCGCATCTTCCGCGTCGACAATCCCCACACCAAGGCCTTTCCCTTCTGGGAGTGGTGCATTGCGGAAATCAAACGCGATCACCCTGACGCTCTCTTCCTTGCAGAGGCTTTCACGCGTCCACGCGTGATGCAACGGCTCGCCAAACTGGGATTCTCGCAGTCCTATACCTACTTCACGTGGCGCAATACGAAGCAGGAGCTGACCGAATATTTCACTGAGCTGACGCGGACTCGAGTCCTTGAATATATGCGTCCGAATCTGTGGCCGAACACTCCCGACATTCTCCATGAGACGTTGCAGATCGGCGGCCGTCCAGCCTTCATCAGCCGTATCGTGCTCGCGGCGACCCTGGGACCGAACTACGGAATCTACGGGCCGGCCTATGAACTGCTGGAAAACAAACCGCTGCGCCCCGGATCCGAGGAGTACCTGAACTCGGAGAAGTATGAGATTCGCGACTGGGATCTGAATGCGCCGCAAAGCATTGCCGGCGTCATAGCAACCATCAATCGCGCAAGGCATGAAAACCCGGCGCTTCATGCGAATCACGACCTGTTCTTTCACCCGGCGGACAATCCGTATCTGATCGCGTACAGCAAGGCGAGCGCCGACGGCGGCAATCACGTCCTCACTGTTGTGAATCTCGATTTCTTCCATACGCAATCGGGCTGGGTCACGCTGGATCTCGATCGCCTGGAGCTTCGCCCCGAAGAGAGCTTTCAGGTCTTCGATCAGCTCACAGGCGCGCGCTATCTCTGGCAGGGGCCGCGCAACTACATCGAGCTTTCGCCGCAGAGGATCCCTGCGCACATCTTCCGCGTTCTGCGCAAGGTGCGTTCCGAAAAGGATTTCGACTACTACCAATGAGCGAGCCGAATCCCATGCCGCCAACCAAGATGATCGTGCGCAAGCCCGGCAGCGTTGCGGATCCGCTCTGGTACAAGGACGCGATCATCTACGAGGTCCCCGTCAAGGCGTTCTGCGACAGCAATAACGACGGCATCGGCGATTTTCCAGGCCTGATGCAGAAGCTCGACTATCTGCAGGACCTGGGCGTGACCTGCCTGTGGCTGCTGCCGTTCTTTCCCTCGCCGCTGCGCGACGACGGTTACGACATCTCCGACTACATGACCGTCCACCCCAGCTACGGGACGCTCGAGGACTTCCAGAATTTTCTCAACGCCGCGCACGACCGCGGACTGCAGGTGATGATCGAGCTGGTCATCAACCACTCCTCCGATCAGCATCCGTGGTTCCAGCGGGCGCGCCACGCACCGGCCGGATCGATCGAGCGCAATTTCTATGTGTGGTCCGATACCGATCAAAAATACAAAGACGCTCGGATCATCTTCACCGACACGGAGAAGTCGAACTGGACCTGGGATCCGGTGGCCCAGGCCTATTACTGGCACCGTTTCTTCTCGCATCAGCCGGACCTGAATTACGACAGCCCCGATGTGCTGCGGGAAGTCCTGGAGGTGATGCGCTTCTGGCTCGACATGGGCGTGGACGGCCTGCGCATCGACGCGATCCCCTATCTGGTTGAGCGCGACGGCACCAACTGCGAGAACCTGCCCGAAACGCACGCGGTGATCAAGGCCATTCGCGCCGCTATTGACGAGGGCTATGCCGGCCGCATGGTGCTGGCCGAGGCGAACCAGTGGCCCAGCGATGTGCGCCCGTACTTCGGCGACGGCGACGAGTGCCACATGGCCTTTCATTTTCCTCTGATGCCGCGCATCTATATGGCGCTGCGCCAGGAGGATCGCCTGCCCATCACCGACATCATGGCGCAGACGCCGGCGATTCCCGACAACTGCCAGTGGGGCATCTTTCTGCGCAATCACGACGAACTGACCCTGGAGATGGTCAGCGACGACGAGCGCGACTACATGTACCTGGCCTACAGCGCCGATCCCCGGATGCGGATCAACATCGGGATCCGGCGGCGGCTCGCTCCGCTGCTCGACAACAACCGCCGGCGCATCGAACTACTCAACAGCATTCTGTTCTCGTTTCCCGGAACGCCCATCCTCTACTACGGCGACGAGATCGGCATGGGCGACAACATTTATCTCGGCGATCGCAATGGCGTACGCACGCCCATGCAGTGGTCGCCGGACCGCAACGCCGGGTTCTCGCGCGCGAACCCCGCAAAACTCTACAGCCCCGTCATCATGGATCCGGTCTGGGGCTACGAGGCGATCAACGTCGAAGCCCAGCAGAACGATCCGTCTTCGCTGCTGAACTGGATGCGCAACATGATCGCCCTGCGCAAGCTCTTTCAGGTCTTCGGCCGCGGATCGCTGCGCTTTCTCGAAGCATCGAACCGGAAGATTCTGGCCTATATTCGCCAATACGATGGGGAGACGGTTCTGTGTGTGGCCAACCTCTCGCGCTTCGCGCAGCCGGTGCAACTCGATCTGTCGGGGATGGAAGGAATGACGCCGGTTGAGATGCTCGGCTATGTAGAGTTCCCAGCCGTTACGAAGGCCCCGTATTCGCTGACTCTCGGTCCCTACGGCTTTCTGTGGCTTGAAATCCAGTCGTCGATGGCCTCGGGCGGGACGCTGCCGCCGGCCGACAACGAGCAGGCGTTCTATGTGGAACACGAGCGCGACTGGCAAAGCGTTCTCTCCGGGGACGGCGTGCGGCGCCTCGAGGCGATGCTTCCTTCCTGGCTGCAACGCCAGCGCTGGTTTGGCAACAAATCGCAAACGATTGTGCGCGCCAGAATCGTGGATTCGGTGCTCTTCGACGAGCGCCGCTTCGGCCTGGTTTGGGTCGCCGTCGACTACCTTGAAGGCGAGTCAAACACCTGGCTGCTGTGCCTGGCGATGAGCTTTGGAGCAGACGCGACCGCCGTCCGCGAGTCGATGCCGCAACAGATCCTTGCGGCTGCCGGATCGGCGACCCTGACCGGCGTTCTGCACGAAGGCATGGGAGGGAGCGCGCCTGAGTCTCTGCTGGAGATCCTGGCCAGTGGTCAGGATCTGCGCACGCGCAACGGCGCCCTCCTTGGCCGGCCGAGTTCGGTGCTGCCCGGCCTGCGCGGATCGGAGCCCCTGAACGCGCGGGTGAGCGGCGCCGAGCAGAGCAATACATCGGCCATTTTTGGCGATCGGCTCATCATGAAGATGTTCCGGCGCCAGGAGCCCGGACAGAATCCCGACGTCGAGATCGGCCGCTTCCTGACGGAAGAGGCAAAGTTCCCGAACATTCCGCCGTTCGGGGGATCGATCGAAGTACGGCGTCCGAACGAGGAGCCTTCGACCGTCGCGCTGCTGCAGGGTCTGGTCCAGAACGAAGGCGACGGCTGGCAGTGGACCCTGGAGGAACTCGATCGGTACTACGAAAGCGCAGCTTTGCGGAAGTCGATTTACTCTGCGCGTGCTGCAGAATCTGGTGAAGATCATCCTCGGGCGCGTGAGTATGTGGGTATCTACCTGGATGTCGCGGCCGTGCTGGGCCGGCGCACCGCGGAGATGCACCTGGCACTTGCTTCGGGCCACGATGCCGCATTTTCTCCCCATCTTCCGGACGCCACTGAGCTTGAATCGGTCAGGGATCGCCTTGCGGGGCATGGCGCTCATGCTTTCGATCTTCTCAGGACGAATCTCTCGCGTTTGCCCGAGGACACGATCGAGCAGGCCGGCCTCGCGCTCAGCCGCCGCGGCGTTCTGCTCACGAAATTCCGCGCGCTTCCCGCGCTCAGAAGTGTTGGCCAGTGGACGCGCATTCACGGCGATTATCACCTCGGACAGGTCCTGCGGTCGAAGGGAGATTTTACGATCCTCGACTTCGAGGGAGAGCCTGCGCGTCCGCTGGCGGAACGGCGGGCAAAATATTCGCCCCTGAAAGACGTGGCCGGCATGCTGCGTTCCTTCAGCTACGCGGCCTTTGTGGCTCTCACGCAATACACGACGCGGCGACCCGAACAATTCACACAACTGGAGTCGTGGGCGCGTCTCTGGGAAGAATCCGTGTCGCGGGAATTTCTTCGCGCCTGGCGCGAGACCGCTGCCGGTTCGCCCATCGTTCCGGCGGAGCGCGGTGACTTTGGCGCGCTGCTGCATATCTATATGCTCGACAAAGCACTGTACGAGCTGGTTTACGAGCTGAATCATCGACCGGCGTGGATTCGCATTCCGCTGCACGGTATCTTGTCACTCCCGCTGTGACAAAAGGATCGCCCCTGAATGGCCGCTGTTGAACTAACCGACGAGACGAAACAACAGGCAGAGCGGATCGGCTCCGCCGATGTGGTCGTCGGGATCGCGGGTGCGGTCTCGTCGGAGCAGCTTCGTGCACGTGCCGAGCGAACCCTTCAGGAACTCGGCTCCGCTGTGTCCTCGCTGCGTTTCGTTTTTGCATGGCCCGGACTGGCGTCTGACACAGATGCAGGCTCCGTCGTGGAAAACCCCGCACTCAACCTGCTTCCGTTTTCGCCGCCACCGCAGGGCGCGGCAGAATTCTGGGCGGGTGTTTCCGCCAACCAGCGCGCCGTGCTGAGCCTGGCCGCCTCGCTGAACGCGCGTGCCTGTATCGTTCTTGGATCGGATCTGGCCGCGTTTGACGCGCATTCCATCCAGCTGTTGGCCTATGCCGTCCTGGACCGCCAGTGCGGCCTTATCATGCCGATTTATCCCGCCACAAAATACGATGGACTCATCAACACCGGCATTCTGTCGCCGCTGAGTCGCGCCCTCTACGGCAGGAGGATTCGCTATCCTGTCACATTCGATTTCGCGGCTTCCGGGGCTCTGTGTGCTGCCCTGTCGCGGACCACTCCGGTTGCGGCTGGCTCTGGCCCTTCATTGTTATGGCCGGTGACCGTCGCAGCGACGCAGCATCCGCAGCTCCCTGTCGGCCAGGTCCACATCGATGTTCACCACAAGGTGGCGACCGAAGGTTTGGATCTCAGCACTGTGCTGGGCCAACTCGCCGGTTCGCTGTTCCACGAGATGGACCAGTGCGCTTCTCACTGGCAGCGCATTCGCGGATCGCAGGCTGCTCCCGTCTGGGGCAATGCCGCGGAAGGCCCGTCGGACGTCCCGCCGGTCGACCCGCAACCGATGCTGGACTCTTTCCAGTTGGGCTCAAAAAACCTGGATGAAGTGTGGCGCCTGATTCTGCCCCCCAACAGCCTGCTCGATCTGCGCCGGCTTACGCGGCTCGCGCCCGAACAGTTCCACATGCCCGACGACTTATGGGCGAGCATCGTCTATGATTTCGCGCTGGCTTATCGCCTGCGCACCATCAACAGAGTGCACCTGCTTGGCGCACTCACGCCCCTCTATCTCGGATGGGTTGCGTCCTATGTGCGCGAGGTTTCCAATCTGTCTAACGCCGCTGCGGAACAGCGGCTGGAGCAGTTGGCCCGCGCCTGGGAGGAAAAGAAGCCATATCTGCTTTCGCGGTGGAGATGGCCGGACCGCTTCAATCCGTAGAAGCGTTCGAAAGGAGAAGGTATGTGGCAGCAGGTTGAGCAGTCGCTTCACGCATCGATGGGTCTGGTGATGAACAAAATCGCCACGCTGCTACCCGGCATTCTTGCGTTCATCGTCGCCCTGGTGTTTTTTCTCCTGCTGGGGTGGCTCCTTTCCTGGATCGTCAGTCGCGTCCTTGCCGCACTCCACTTCGATGAACGCCTGGGCCAGGGCGCGAACGCGATGGCGGAATTCAGCCCGCGCGCCACTCCGTCCCTGCTGATCGGCCGCATCGTTTTCTGGGGTTTTGTTATCGCGGGAGTTGTGGTCGGAGTGTCCGCGCTGGGCACCGAGGAGCACACCATCTCCGGCTGGATGCTGGCCTACGTTCCGCGCGTGGTCGGTGCAGCCATTCTGTTGCTTGCCGGCAATGTCCTGGCGCGGTTCGTATCGCGCAGCGTGCTGATTACCGGCGTCAATCTCAATCTGAGTTATGCGCGCCTGCTCAGTATGGGTGTGCGATGGATGATCCTTGTGCTGACCGGCGCCATGGTGCTGGATCACCTCGCTCTCGGAGGCGAGATTGTCGAACTGGGGTTCGGCATTCTCTTTGGCGGAATTGTCCTTGCCCTCGCTCTGGCCGTGGGACTCGGCTCGCGCGATCTGGTCAGCCGTTCTCTGGAACGCGAAGCCGCGCGGCCGGTCGAGGTGACCCCGCCGGAAAAGCTCCACCACTTTTAGCATTTCTGATGTGCAGCCGAATTGGGGGCATGCCGCGGTTCAGTCTTTCAGTGACAGCGTAATGCTGCGCGAGTCGCCGCCGGTGGTGCGCATCTCAATCTCGCCCTGGCTGCGTTTCACCACGCTGGGAAACTTCTCGCCCCATTCCACCAGAACGATGCTGTCGGGGCTGCTCAGATCATCGAGTCCCAGGGAATCCAGCTGCCGCTCATTCTGGATGCGGTACAGGTCGAGGTGGTAAAGAATCACCGGTTCCTTGTGCCCATTCACGTCGCGGGTGCCTTCGTATTCGTGAATCCGCGTAAACGTGGGGCTGGTCACTTCGTCAGGCTCGGCGGCGGCCAGCGCTTCGGCAATCCCTTTAACCAGGGTGGTCTTGCCTGCCCCCAGATCGCCGCGCAGGATGAGAAACTTCGGCGGCACCAGCAGCTCCGCAATGCGGTGACCAACCTCGATCGTCTCCTTGCCGCTGTGGCTTGCGAACTGCTGCACTCTCAGGTCTGCCGTCTGCGTCATCTCGACCTCGCCGCGGAGGAAGGTAGTCCCTCCACCCAAACATATCCCGCTTCGTCCCGCGAGCGAAAGAGAAAAGCGCGGAAAAGATGATCAATCGTGTCGGTGGCAAGCAGCGTGTGCTCGTCCTGCTCGCGCAGGGCGAAGTCGGCCGCCAGACCGTGGAGATAGACCGCCGCCTCCACAGCTTCGGCCGGACGACTGGGAAACTGCGCCAGCAGCGCGGCCACAATGCCAGTCAGGATGTCTCCGCTGCCGCCTTTCGCCATGCCCGGATTGCCGGTAGTGTTGATTGCAATCCGGCCGTCGGGATGCGCAATCAGTGTGCGCCATCCTTTTAACACCACTGTCACATTGTGCCGGGTTGCGAACTCACGCGCGAGCGGTTCCCGGCTGGCCTGAACCTCCTTCGTGCTGATACCGGCGAGGCGAGCCATTTCCCCTGGATGCGGGGTGAGAACCACGGTCCGATTGCTGCCGTCGATCCTATCGGGATGCTTCGCCAGAATATTGAGCGCGTCGGCGTCAAGAACGAGCGGCAGTCTGGTCTTCTCGACTACCCCCAGAACGAACGCCTCGGGCTCGGATCCCATCCCCGGACCCATCGCGATCACGGTGGCGCGCTCCGTGAGCCGCCGAAACCGGTCGGGTTCTAGATTCGACTTGTCGATCTCTCCGCTGGGGCCTTCGCGAAGGGGGATGGTCATCAGTTCCGGCGTAATCGCCGCGACAGACGCCAGAATCGATTCCGGCACCGCAGCCGTGACCAGCCCTGCGCCGGCCCGCAGCGCGGCAAGAGACGCCATCGCCGGCGCGCCGGATTTGCCGCGTCCACCTGTGGCAATGAGGACGTGGCCGTAGAGCCCCTTATTAGCATCCGGCGTGCGGGGCTGTTCGACGATGCTCTTCGAAGCCCCCGCCCACGTGAGGTTGGTAGCGGAGCGGATCGCTTCGTCGGGCGAACCGATGGGAGCGACGACCACTGGACCGTAGGCGCTGCTCGTGAGATTGCCAGACACATGCGCCAGTTTGGGCGCCGTGAACGTGACTACAGCGTTGGCGGGGAAAGCGCCGTCGGCTGTGAAGGCACGCGAGTCGGCGTCCCATCCCGACGGTAAATCGACGGCGACCACCGGAGTGTTGAGCACGCTGACTCGGTCGCGCAGTGCGGCTGCCACACCGCGCAGTGGCGGTTTGAATCCAGTTCCGACCACCGCATCGAGAAACAGGTCCGCCGATGCGAGCAAGTTCTGCACGTCCTCCGAATCGAGCGCCGCTTCGTCGGGTGCGAGGACCGGGGCCAGCGTCATCTCCTCAAACGCGGCCTTCGCGTCGCCTTTCAGATCAGCCGGGTCGCCAAGCAGCAGGACGCGGACTTTGCAGCCGGCGGCATCCAGTTCCCGCGCCGCGACAAAGCCGTCGCCTCCATTGTTCCCCTTGCCGCAGAGAACGGCGATATGGCTGGACCGCGGGAATTCCCGCAGCACGAAACGCGCGACAGCCGCCCCCGCCTGATGCATCAGGTCGAGCGATGCGACACCGTAGCGTTCCGTCGTCACACGATCGACGGTGCGCATTTCGTCTGCAGTGAGAATCTTCATTGAACGAGCCGGAAAGCGGTCACCTGAAGTCCGGTCGGCGATAAGACGGTCAGCGGAAAATCCTTTGCGATCGCTGACGGACCCCTAGCTGACCGGATTTTAGCTGACCGCTTCATCCCTGACAGTTTCACCGCTGACCCCTTCATAGCTGATCGTTCCCCCGCTGACCGCTTTTTCGCTACCCCATGTACATCCCGCCGTTGACGTCGAGCACGTGGCCGGTAATGTAGGCCGCGTCGTCGGAGGCGAGAAAGCGGACGGCGTTCGCAATGTCAGCGTCGGTTCCCGCGCGCCCCAGCGGGATGTGAGCCAGCATCGATTCGCGCTGCTTCTCGTCCAGCACGGCGGTCATAGCGGTTTCGATGTATCCGGGAGCGATCGCGTTGGCAGTGATGTTGCGAGAAGCCAGCTCCCGCGCCAGCGATTTGGTCAAGCCGATCAACCCTGCCTTGCTGGCTGCGTAATTGGCCTGGCCCGCCTGGCCGGTCTCGCCCACCACGCTCGAGATGTTGATGATCCGGCCCCAGCGCGCCTTCAGCATGGAACTCATCACCGCCTGCGTCATCAGGAACGTGCCGGTGAGGTTGGTCTGCAGCACGTCATCCCAGTCGGCACGCTTCATGCGCAGTATCAGGGTATCGCGCGTGATGCCCGCATTGTTGACAAGGATCTCGATACTGCCGAAGTGGGCGATAGCCGCTTTTGCGCAGGCCTTGATGGACTCCTCATTGGCAATATCGAGCGCAAACACCGCGGCGGGTCCGCCTGCCGAAGCGATCTCAGCGGCCACCTCGTTGAGCTTCGCTTCGTTGCGCGCCGCAAGCGCCACCTTCGCGCCGGCTGCTGCCAGCGCCAGGGCGCAGGCGCGCCCGATACCCTGAGAGGCTCCGGTCACCAGAGCCGCTTTTCCCTGAACTGAAGACATAGGTATAGCCTACCGCAGCGATTCTTCGCTCAGAATTCAACCAGAGCCGTGACATGCGATCGGCGGGAACTCTGCGTCTTTGGAAACTCCGCTCCTGCTCCCTGTCTCTTACGGTCCAGCGGGAACCGGCGCCGCAGTCCGCCGCGCCGCCGGCGACCCCAGGCCCTCCAGCGCCCAGATGTAGACGACCAGCTCGCGGCTGTACTGGAGGAGCGGCTTGGTATCCGGCAGCTTGATTCCATGCGCCTGCGGCAGATCGTTCACTTCGAATTCCGCTTCGGCCAGTTCAAGCGGCCAGGGCAGGTGATGAATGTTCACCCGCGCCAGTTCGCCGTGACGCGCCGTGGTGAAGAGCGCGTAGCGGTCGGTCAGGAAGCTCTCGATGCCCCCTTTCACGCAGGGCTTGCCCAGGCTCCGGTAGCTGGCCCGGAACTGTGCCTTACGCTTGCTCAGCAGCCGCTTGCTGCTGTAGTGGATCATGCAGTTCTCTTCCGACTCGATCTTCATATGCGCCCAGTAGTACGGCAGCCTGAAGAAGAGCCGCGCAGCCGACACGGCAAAAGGATTCGCCGCATCGAGAGAGAAGAAGTAAACCCCAGGCTGGTTTGTGTGCCGCTCCCGCACGTACGTGCGCAGGTTCAGTTCCGCGAAGCGGTTGGCTCCGGGAAGCCGGGGCAACGGCCGCATGCGAATCTGATCCATCCAGAAGGGAACCACTCCAACCCAGGCGGAGCCGTCGAAGGTGTCCACGGTCAGGGACTCGGGCAGCAGATGGGTCAGCTCACTTGCGGGCAGGGGCCAGTGCGCGAACAGCAGATCGTTCCAGCGCTGCGTCATCACCCACGGCGACTTGGGGAGGGGCCAGGGACGGTGCTCGGTCGTCGAGAGGATATTGTTCATGCACAAAGGCCATTCCCGGCAGACATTGGTCCACGAGCGTTCGGCCAAAAACACTCCCATGGTACTCGTTCTTTCTTTGCAGTCACATAACGATGATCGCCCGGCGGGTGACTGGAGAGATGCGTGCATCCTTTTCCGCAACCCCTGGGTTTAGCATTCCTGCATGGCCTCCATGACTGAGACTCCTCCGGCAAAAAACGAGGTGCCCGCCACGCCCGAAAACCGCAACAATCAGACCGAAGTCTTCGCGGTTCACGGAGCCGATCCCGAGGTCCTCGCCTACGCGATGGCGAAGTACTCGCGGTCCGCCCTTTCAATGAAGGAGTCGCTGCGCGAAATCAGCAGCCAGCGGGCCGAGCAGTTTCTCAACACCTTTTATTTCCAGTATGGTCATCGGTCCATCGCCGATCTGGCCCACATCGCTTTCGCTGTGGAGCGGCTGTCCCTGCTGGCGGCCATCGTGCTGGTCGATGAGCAGCGCTGGGACGGGCAGGAACGGTCCACACGCTATCAGAATTTCCGCAAGAGCGGCTGGTACATGCCGGACTTCGGCTCCGACACAGCGTCGGCCACCCGGTATCGCGAAACCATCGACCAGCTGTTTGCCGGATACCACAGCGTATTCGAGTCGGTCTTCGCCTCGCTCCAGCAGCAGGTGCCAAAACCAGCGGACATGAAGCAGGAAACGTACGACCGCACCCTGAAAGCACGCGCCTTCGACGTGGCGCGCTACCTGCTGCCCCTCGCGGCCAACACCTCGCTGGGCCAGATCGTGAATGCTCGTACGCTCGAGACCCAGGTTTCCCGGCTCCTCTCGCATCCGGTGGCCGAGATTCGGCAGTTAGGCGTGCGCCTGCAGGCAGCCGCATCCGGCGCTGCGTGGAATGTTCACGGCGACGATCTGGCTGCTCTCCAAAAGGACATTGCTGCGCTCGATCCGGCCCTCGGCGAACGCGCCGCGGCTCTGCTCACGCGCGAAGTCAGGACCGCCCCAACCCTGGTCAAATATGCCGCCGTCAATGACTATCAGATCCAGACCCGTGCAGAGCTGCACCAGGCTGCCGCCGAGTTGCTGCGCGGCGAGGCAATCGAGCCGGCGCCGCTGGTCGATCTGATCGACGACGCGGACTCCCTCGAAGTCGATCTGGCAACGACGCTGCTCTACGGCCAGTGCCATTACCCATACCGTCAGATCCGCCGCCACGTTGCCGCGCTCACGGAAGCGCGCCGGAACGAGATCGTCGACCTGGGCATCCGCCATCGCGGCCGTCACGACGAACTCCTGCGCGAGTTCGCCGCCGGCCAGGCCCTGCGCTTCGACATCCTCATGGACATCGGCGGCTTTCGCGACATGCACCGCCACCGCCGCTGCATCCAGATCCTGCAGGGCTTCACCGCGGCCCACGGCTATGCGATCCCTGAAGGCGTGCCGGAAGCCGGGGTTCAACCGCTCTACGAACAAACGATGCGGGCCGCGCACGATTCGTACGCCGCACTGGCGGCCGGTTCCGCACCCGAAGCTGCGGAGTCGGCGCAGTACGTCCTGCCCCTGGGCACAAAGAATCGCGCTCTCTTCAAGATGGATTTCTCTGAAGCGCTTTACATCTCCGAACTGCGTTCGGCTCCGCAGGGGCACTTCTCTTACCGGCGCGTTGCGTGGGAGATGTATCGCGCCGTCGAGCGCAAACACCCGGCGCTTGCGAAATATTTCCGCGTCACCAACGCCGACGAGCCCATCGACCTGCTGAAGCGCTAAAGCGGGCAGACCCCGCAAAGGTCATCTGTCGTGCCGTCATCCGGAGCGATACAATGCAGCTTCGCCCGGAGGATACTCGCTTGATCCGGAATACTCTGCTCTTTCTCTCGTTTACTTTTGCCGTCACTTCATTTTCGTTGACAACTCCATCTGCCATTGCACAAAACGCACCCTTCGGGCCGGAGAATCCCTTCTACGCTCCCGGCAATCTGCCGTTCCACGCGCCGCCCTTCGACCGCATCAAGGACTCCGATTACCAGCCGGCGATCGAAGCCGGAATGGCCGAGCAGGAGCGGGACATGGAAGCCATCGCCAACAATCCGGCTGCGCCGACGTTCCAGAACACCTTCGTCGCGATGGAGAAGACCGGCCAGCTCCTCTATCGAGCGCAGGCGGCATTCAACGCTGTGACGGGCGCCAACACCAATCCCTATCTTCAGAACGTGCAGCGTGAACTGGCGCCCAAACTCGCCGCGCACCACGATGCGATTTACCTCAACCCAAAACTCTTCGCGCGAGTCAAAATCGTCTATCAAACCCGCGAAAAGTTGAATCTCGATCCGGAAGGCCTGCGCCAGGTCGAGATCGTGTACGACGAATTCGTCCACTCGGGCGCGGCTCTGAGCGATGCCGATCGGGACAAGCTGAGAAAGCTCAACGAGGAAGCATCGAAGCTCGAAGACGAATTCAGCCGCGGTCTGCTGGAAGCCGCGAAAAAGGCTGCCTACGCGACGGCTGACAAATCGGCGCTGGCCGGGTTGACCGACGCGCAGATCGCCGCAGCCGCACAGGCCGCTGAAGGGCGCAAAGTCGACGGCTACGTCATCCCGCTCCAAACCACGACCCAGCAGCCGGCTCTGGCCGACCTGACCAACCGAAGCACGCGCGCCGCGTTCTTCGAGAAAAGCTGGACCCGCGCCGAACAGCCCGGTGACGACCTGCGCACCGTGGTCGCTCGGTTAGCACAATTGCGTGCGGAGAAGGCGAAGCTGCTGGGCTTCGACACGTACGCTGCCTGGAAGCTCGAAGATCAGATGGCGAAAACGCCGGACGCCGTCCTGCACTTCCTCAACGAACTGATTCCGGCCGCAACGGCCAAAGCCCGGACAGAGGGCAAAGACATCCAGGCCGTCATCGACCAGCAGCGCGGCGGCTTCCAGCTCGAGCCCTGGGACTGGAACTTCTATGCCGAGCAGGTCCGCAAAGCGAAATACGATCTCGACGAGTCACAGGTGAAACCTTATTTCGAGATCGACAATGTCCTCGAAAACGGCGTTTTCTACGCCGCACACCTCCTCTACGGCCTCACGTTCACCGAGCGCAAAGATATTCCAGTCTGGCAGCCGGATGTGCGCGTCTTCGAAGTCCACGACGCCGACGGCAAGCCGCTGGCCCTCTTCTACTGCGACTATTTCAAGCGCGACAACAAGAACGGCGGCGCCTGGATGTCGAGTTTCGTCGACCAAAGCCGCCTGCTCGGCAACCTGCCGGTCGTCTATAACGTCGCCAATCTCCCGAAGCCGGCGCCCGGTCAACCGGCCCTGATCAGTTCGGATGATGTGCGGACCATGTTCCACGAGTTCGGGCACGCGCTGCACGGCATGCTGAGCAACGTCGAATATCCGACGCTTTCGGGCACTTCGGTGCCGCGCGACTTCGTCGAGTTCCCGTCGCAGTTCAACGAACACTGGGCGACTTATCCTGAGGTCTTCCGGCACTATGCGAGGCATTACAAAACCGGCGAGCCCATGCCCGGCCGAACTCGAAGCAAAGATCCTGAAGGCCCCCGACTTCAATCAGGGTTATTCGCTCACCGAACTCCTCGCCGCATCCATGCTGGACATGCAATGGCACACGCTGCCGGCTGGTGCGCCGCTCCAGAACGTCGACGAGTTTGAGAAACAGGCCCTGGAAAAGTCGCATGTGGCGCTGTCGACGGTGCCGCCCCGCTACCGCTCGACCTACTTCCTGCACGTCTGGGCGAACGACTACGCGGCGGGCTACTACGCCTATCAGTGGACGGAGATGCTCGACGACGACGCTTATCAGTGGTTCGAGGAGCACGGCGGGCTGACGCGCGCCAATGGCGATCGCTTCCGCAGGATGGTGCTCTCGCGCGGCAACACCGAAGACCTGGCCAGGATGTATGCCAACTGGCGTGGGCGTGCACCGGAAATCGGCGCCATGCTCAAGGACCGCGGCCTCGCAGCGAAATAGCGGCGCCGCGTAACGCATCGCGACAAAAAGGGCTGCCCGCGGGCAGCCCTTTTTGTCGCAAATCGGCGATGTTTACGCGTGGGCGTAGGACGCGATGGCGCTGGCCTCGTCGTCCTTCACGTCGAACACCGTGTAGAGCTTGGTGATCTGCAGCAGGTCGTGGACCTTGCGGGTCAGATTGAGGAGCTTCAGCTCGCCGCCCTGATTCCTGACCGTCGTGTACGCGCTGACCAGTTCGCCGATGCCCGAGCTGTCGATGTAGTTCACATCGCCCAGGTTCAGCAGAATCTTCTTCTGGCCCTTGGCCAGCAGGTCACGGACCGAATCACGCAACTGCACACTGCCCTCGCCGAGGGTGATCCGTCCGCCGAGATCAAGGATCGTTACCCCGTCCACCTGACGGGTGCTGATTTTCATGCTCACGAGAAATTCCTCCTTGGAAAAACTTGAATGTGCGGGGAAGTCAGGCGCCGCTCGGAGCGGTTCCCAGGTGCTTGATGAGTGTCAGCTCGGTTCCCGGATGCAGTTGCTTGAAGTGTACCTCATCCATAAAAGACCGAATGAGGAAGATACCGCGGCCCGAGCCGCGCAGCAGATTTTCCGGAGCCAGCGGATCCGGCAGCGTAGACGGGTCCAGACCTTTGCCCTCGTCCGTGATCCGAATCACAAGCGAGTTTCCGGTGTTCTCGAACGATGCCGTCATGCGCTTTTCCGGGTCATAGGCGTTCCCGTGCAGCACCGCATTCACCGCCGCTTCCCGCACCGCCATCGAGATGCGGAAAATCTCGTCCTCATCGACGCCGGCCTTGCGGGCCATCTGCTCGGCGGTCTGCTCGACTTTGTTCACGCTGTCCAGCGAGGAATCCAGAGTATAGGTCACGCGGCTTGCCTGCTGTCCTGTCAAATGCCCTTCCTCGCTTCGCGAATGGCGGGTCTATCGGGGGGTTTTTTCCCGTAGGCGAAGTTTGCTTGCTGGAGCGAAAGATGTCAAGCAGAGAAGAACAGATGTGTCATACCACAATAGAAATGTCCCCGGTTTGTCCACAGTAGAAATGTCCCCG
>VFSW01004177.1_pt1 | contig 21529 bp, 17 predicted proteins | sample 5358111 | NCBI WGS metagenome assembly VFSW01 (sample SAMN11554181, study PRJNA540505) | mine drainage metagenome | isolation source: sediment from site ElyBrook_90M | place: USA: Ely Copper Mine, Vershire, VT | collected 2017 | reverse complement strand
TCTTGATGAAGTATTGCAGCATCTTTTCGGTGTAGGTGAAGTCGGCGATGACGCCGTCCTTCATGGGCCGCACGGCGGTGATGTGCCCGGGGGTGCGGCCGAGCATGTTCTTGGCCTCCACGCCCACCGCGACGATGAACTTGCCGCCGCGCGTCGGCTCGTCCTGAACGGCCACCACCGAGGGTTCGTTGAGCACGATGCCGCGCTCGCGCACGTATATCAGAGTGTTGGCGGTGCCGAGATCGATTGAGAGGTCATTGGAGAAATAACCTCTAAGACGTTTGAACATGGGGTATTTTTTCGCGCCGGAAGGGGGTAAAAAAGTTGCGCTAATGTAACAACCGACAGGACTTTCAGCAAGGCAACGTGTATCCTTGAGGAGGCTTTTTTTTGGCCCATTTCGCGCGCGCGAGCCGCGCGTCCAGACACAAACCCCTATGAGCCTGACCCGTCAAGACGTTGAGAAGATCGCGCTGCTGGCGCGCCTGTCCATCACCCCGGAAGAGATGCCGGTGTACGTGACCAGCCTGTCGAGCATCGTCGATTTCGTGGCGGCGCTGTCGAGTGCGCCAACCGCCGCGGTGGAGCCCATGGCGCACCCCCTCGAGGGACTGAAGCAGCGGCTGCGGCCCGACCAAGTCTCGGAGGCCGATGAGCACGAGAAGTACCAGCGCAATGCGCCGTCGGTGCAGGCAGGCCTGTACGTGGTGCCGCGGGTCATCGAATAGACGTCCACGAAGAGTCCCCTTGAGCATGTTGCACCAATTGTCGATCGGCGAATTGGCCGATCTGCTCGCCACCGGCCAGGTGTCGAGCGTGGAACTGACCCGCCACTTCCTCGGCCGCATCGAGCGGCTGGGGCCGGCCTTGAACGCGCTGGTCACCGTGACCGCCGAACAGGCCCTGCAGGCGGCGAGCGCCGCCGATGTCCGGCGGGGCGCCGGAGAGCGGCTGCCGTTGCTCGGCATCCCTCTCATTCACAAGGATATTTTCTGCACCGACGGGGTGCGCACCAGCTGCGGATCGCGCATGCTGGACAACTTCGTCGCCCCCTACGATGCCACCGTGGTGGCGCGCCTCAAGGCCGCGGGGGCGGTGATGCTCGGCAAGGCCAACATGGATGAATTCGCCATGGGGTCATCCAATGAGACCAGCTTTTACGGGCCGGTGAGGAATCCCTGGGACATCACCCGAGTTCCCGGTGGCTCCTCCGGCGGTTCGGCGGCGGCGGCCGCGGCCCGCCTGGCGGTCTTCACCACCGGCACCGACACCGGTGGCTCGATTCGCCAGCCGGCGGCGCTCACCGGCGTGACCGGCATCAAGCCCACCTATGGGCGGGTCTCGCGGCATGGGATGATCGCCTTCGCCTCCAGCCTGGATCAGGCGGGGGTGTTCACCCGCAGCGCCGCCGATGCCGCCGTGGTGTTGGAGGCAATCTGCGGCTTCGATGCGCGCGATTCCACCAGCGTCGATGTGCCCGTGCCGGCCTATGCCGCCGGCCTCGGCAAGCCGCTGCAGGGTCTGCGAATCGGTCTGCTGCGCGAGTTCTTCGAGGGGCTCGAGCCGCGCAATGCGGCCCTCATCCAAGCCGCCCTGGAGGTCTATCTGGGGCTGGGCGCCGAGACGGTGGAGGTGAGCCTGCCGCACCTGCCGCTGTCGGTGCCGACCTACTACGTGGTGGCGCCGGCCGAGTGCTCCTCGAACCTCTCGCGCTTCGACGGCGTGCGCTTCGGGTATCGCTGCGATAATCCCAAGGATCTGCTGGACTTGTATCAGCGCTCGCGCGGCGAAGGCTTTGGCGTCGAGGTCAAGCGGCGCATCATGACGGGCACCTACGTGTTGTCGGCCGGTTATTTCGATGCCTATTATCTGCAGGCACAACGGGTGCGACGGCTGATCACCGACGATTTTCGCGCCGCCTTCCGGCAGGCCGACCTGTTGATCGGGCCGACCACGCCCACCCCGGCCTTCCCCATCGGCGCCAAGATCGACGATCCATTGACGATGTATCTCAATGACATTTACACCATCGGGGCCAATCTCGCCGGGCTGCCGGCCATGTCCCTGCCCTGCGGCTTCGTGGACGGCCTGCCGATGGGGCTGCAGCTCATTGGCCCGCATTTCGCGGAACAGCAGCTGCTTAATGCAGCGCACCAATATCAGCAAGCGACCGACTGGCACCGCCAGGGGCCGCGTGGATTCGAGTGATGAGCGACTGGGAACTGGTGATCGGTCTCGAGATTCACGCACAACTCGCGACCCGCTCGAAAATCTTCTCCGGCGCGGCCACCGCCTACGGGGCGGCACCCAACACCCAGGCGAGCCTGGTGGATCTGGCCTATCCGGGCGTGCTGCCGGTGCTGAACGCCGAGGCAGTGCGCATGGCGGTGAAATTCGGTCTGGCGATCGGCGCCCGGGTGGCCTCGCGGTCGGTGTTCGCGCGCAAGAATTACTTTTATCCGGATCTCCCCAAGGGCTATCAGATCAGCCAGTACGAGCACCCCGTGGTGCAGCGCGGGACACTCGCCATCGTATTGGAGGACGGCACCGTCAAGCAGGTGGGCATCACTCGCGCGCACCTCGAGGAGGATGCGGGCAAATCCCTGCACGAGGGTCTGGCGCATTCGAGCGGCATCGATTTGAACCGCGCCGGCACCCCGTTGCTCGAAATCGTCTCCGAGCCGGACCTGCGCTCCGCCAAGGAAGCCGTCGCCTACATGAAAAAGGTGCACACCCTGGTGCGTTACCTGGAGATCTGCGACGGCAACATGCAGGAAGGGTCCTTCCGCTGCGATGCGAATGTGTCGGTGCGTCGTCGGGGTGAGGAGAAATTCGGCACCCGCGCGGAAATCAAGAATTTGAACTCCTTCCGCTTCGTGGAGAAGGCGATCCAGCACGAGGCGGCCCGGCAGATCGAACGCCTGGAAAGCGGCGGCACCGTGGTGCAGGAGACGCGTCTCTACGATTCCGACAAGGATGAGACCCGGTCGATGCGCTCCAAGGAGGAGGCCAACGACTATCGCTACTTCCCGGATCCCGATTTGCTGCCGCTCGAGATCGACGCGCAGTTCATTGCGGCCGTGCGCGCCACGTTGCCGGAACTGCCGGACGACAAGTCGGCGCGCTTTGCGCGCGACTTCGGATTGTCCGCGTATGACGCGGGCGTGTTGAGCGCGAGTCGTGAGTTGGGTGACTATTTCGAGGCGGTGGTCGCCGCCCTCGGTGCGGAACACGCCAAGCTGGGCGCGAACTGGGTCATGGGCGAGTTGTCCAGCGCGCTGAATCGCGACAACCTCGACATCGGCGCGTCGCGGGTCTCACCGGCGGCGCTGGCGCAGCTGCTGGCGCGCATCGTCGATGCGACCATCTCGGGCAAGATCGCCAAGGACGTGTTCGAGGCGATGTGGGGCGAGGGGCTGTCGGCCGACGCCGTGATCGAGGCCCGCGGCCTGCGGCAGATCACCGACTCCGGCGCCATCGAGGGGGTGATCGACGCGGTGATCGCGGCCAACCCGAAGCAGCTGGCCGATTACCGCGCGGGCAAGGACAAGCTGTTCGGGTTCTTCGTCGGCCAGGCGATGAAGGCCACCGGCGGCAAGGCGAATCCGGCGCAGCTGAACGATCTGTTGAAGCGCAAGCTCGATGGTGGCGCCTGAGGATGCATGATCGAGACTGCCTGCACCGCTTTTTGTTCGACCGGCACCCGATCCGCGGTCATCTGGTGCACCTCGACGCCTCGTGGCGGGCGCTGATCGAACACCGCGATTATCCCCCGCCGGTGCGCGACCTGCTCGGTGAGGCGGCGGCGGCGGCGCTGCTGCTGGCCGCCACCATCAAGTTCGACGGCGTGTTGTCGTTGCAGCTGCAGGGCGACGGACCGGTTCACCTGTTGCTCGCCCAATGCACCAGCGGTCTGGGCGTTCGCGGGCTGGCGCGCCATCGCGACGGCGCGGCGGCGGCCGGGGGGACGGCGGCCGCAGCGGCGCCGCCGTTGCCGCCACTCGCGACGGGGGGCACCGCGGCGCTCGGCGCGGGCAACCTGACCGTCACGCTGGAGACCGATTCGGGTGCGCAGCGCTACCAGGGAATCGTGCCTATATCGGGCGGCCGGCTGGCCGACTCACTGCAGACTTACTTCGAAAGCTCCGAGCAACTGCCCACCCGACTGTGGTTGCAGGCCGATGCTCATGGCGCCTGCGGCATGCTGCTGCAACGCTTGCCGCGCGAGGGCCGCGGCCACGAGGGCTCGGCCGCGGAAGACGACGACGCCTGGCGGCGGGTGCAGCTCATCGGCGAGACGCTGACGGCCGAGGAACTCGGCCAACTCGCCGATGCCGAAATACTGCGCCGCTTGTTCCACGAGGACGACGTACGGCTGTTCGATCCGGCGCCGGTTTTTTTCCGCTGCCGCTGCTCGCGCGAGCGTGTCGGCGGCATGCTGCAGGGGCTGGGCGAAGGGGAGACCCGCGCCGTGCTGGCCGAGCGCGGCGCCGTCGAGGTGCGCTGCGATTTCTGCAATCGCGCCTATGTGTTCGATGCGGTGGACGTCGAGCAGCTGTTCAGCCCCAGCCTGCCGGGCGCGAGCGGCCCCGGGCTGCATTAAGTTAATTCGCCGAGCGCCGCGCGCGCTCCGGCGACCCCCCGTCGACGGGATGGCGTTCGCCGGTGCCGGTGCGGGCAATCGCGGGAAATGTGATGTGAATGGTTGCGCGTCCGCGGCCAATCTTTAACCTCTTCCCGCTATACGGGAATCCGTCAGCTGGTCATTCTAGGGAGAGGGTCAATGGCCGAGTCCGCCAGGCAGGCATCTTCCGCCGGACGCGAGGAGCCGTCCGCGCCCGGCGTCGCCGCCGCCGCGGGCGGCGCGCCGGGCGCGCGCGCCAAGCGCCGGCGCACCGCCGTGCTGATCACGGCCGACGACATGCTCTGGCCGCTGGTGGGCGCAGCCATGCCGGTCGATGTGGTGCTGTCCCAACAGGATGACGTGGAACAGCTGCTGGGCGCCGACGACGGGGATCAATCCGCCGTGGTGGTCTGGGATGCCCGGGGCGATGCGCGGCACGCCGCGCATCTTGCGCAAATTCAGCAGCGTTCCCCGCGGTACGCGCTGGTGGTGCTCGATGAGCCCGACCGACTCGAGCACTGGCAGAAGCTCAGCGCGCAGAACCAAATCGTCGCCGGTGTGCCGGTGCCGTTCACCCCGGCAGTCTTCGGTGCCGCCGTGGAGGCCGCCCTGGAGGAGGCGCGCGTGCGCCTCGAATTGCTCGGCGACGCACCGCCGCCGGCCGCCACCGCCGGCCGCGCGCCGCCCGCTCCCGGCGCCGCGCCGCCTCCCGGGGCGCCGCGGTCCTCCTTGCCCCTGCTGATGGGCGGGGTGGTGCTGTGTGCCGCGGGTCTGGCGGTGTGGTGGTATGCGATGATGCGCTCGTCACCGCCACCGGCCGCGGCACCCGCGAGCCCGCTCGCAGAGAGCGCGGCCGTGGCGAGCACCCCTGCCGCCGGAGGCACGGCGGTCGCCCCGCCGGCCGATGCCGGTGGCGCGGCGCGGGCCGACTTGCTGCTCGACAAGGCGCGGCAGGCCATGGCCGAGCGCCGCTTCATCGATCCGGCCGACAACAGCGCGCTCGGCTACCTGCGCGAAGCGCTGGCGCTCGACGCCGGCAATGCCGAGGCACGGCAGGGGATGAAGCGTCTCGAGGAGCTGCTGCTGGCCCGCGCCGAGAACGCACTCGATCAGCGGCACTTCGACGCCGCCCTGCAGGCGCTCGAGTCCGCCCGCAGCATCGACAAGGACGACGCGCGCATCCCCGCGCTCGATGCCCGGGTATTCCAACTGCGCGCCGAATTGGGGGCCAGCTCCATCCAGGCGGCCATCAATGCCGGCAACTACGAGCGCGCGGCGGCGCAGATCGACGACGCGGCGCACACCCAGTCTCTGCCCGCCGCTCAACTGGCCACCCTGCGCGACAGTCTGCGCCAGCATCAGGAGGCCGATGTCGAACGCGCCGCGCGGGCCGCGCAGGTGCGCGCCCAGGCCGAGCGTGCCACTCAGGAGGCGCGCCAGCAGGCCGCGGAACTGCAGGCCGGTCATCAGCGGCTGGCGCAGCTGGTACATGAGCGCCTCGCCGCCGGCGCCCTGAGCGCGCCCGAGCACGACAGCGCGGCCTTTTATTTGGAGCGGCTGAAGAGCGAGGATCCGCAAAATCCGCAATTGGGCGACCTGACGCGCGAGTTCGGGCAGCGGCTGGACGCACAGCGGGCGGCGGCAAGCGCCGCCGGCGCGGCAAGCGCCACGCCGGCCGCCGCATCCGCCGCCGCTCCGGTCATCGCGCTGAAGCTGCTGCGTCCCATCCGCCCCGCCTATCCGGCCGAGGCGCAGCGCGCCGGCACCGAGTGATGGGTGGACCTGGAGTACACGGTGGGGCCGGACGGGCACCCGGGCAACATCAAGGTCCAGGATGCCATGCCGCGCGGCGTGTTCGAGCATGCCGCCGAGGCGGCGGTGCTCGCCGCCCGCTATCAACCGCTGCCTAAGAACGTGGCCCAGGTGAGCCGCCCGGCCCGCCAGCGCGTGACTTTCAAGTTGACCCAATGACCTCGTAAAATCCCTGGAGCCACACCGCCATGCCATTGCCCGCCGACCCAGCTGCCGCCACTCGCCAGCGGGTCCGTTTCGACATCCTGCTGATCAGCGCCGCCTGCGTGGCGTTCGTGGCGGCGGTGTTCATCCCGGGTCTGCGGCTCGCCAAGACGCTGTCGAGCGATGCCGCCGCCCTGAAGTTCGTCAGCGAGCAGCGCCGCTACTCCCTGGCGCTCGCGAGCACTTTGCAATCGGTGCAGGACCGTCTGGACTCGGGCGGCTACATCCAGACGCCGCTCGATCAGCTGCGGGCGGATGAACAGGCCCTGAGCGGCGCGGTTGCGCAGATGTCGGGCGCCCGTCCCATCGGCTGGTTCGACGCACCCACGGAGATTTCCGCGCTGGCCGACCCGCAGGTGGCGGCGAGCATCGCCGCGCTGGGCAGCGAGTGGCGGGACTATCGCGTGCACCTGCGGCCGGTGCTCGAGTTCAAGGGCATTCCCTACCACGACAGCGAGAGCGCCGGCACGCATCTGAATCCGGCCGGCCGGCGCCTGGCGGAGGCGGTAGGCGCGGCTCTGCATGCCGGACACCAGGCCTTGCCGCGCATCGACGGGCAATTCGACCGCATCGGCGATGAGTTGGAGCGCGGCAGCGCGCTGGCGGCCTCGCGCCTCAGTCTGGTGATGCTCGCCGGTCTGCTGCTGGCCGCGACCATGGTGGCCCTCGGAATCGCCCTGCAGATCGCCCGCCAGAACCAGGAGCAGGCCGTGCGCGAGGCGCGCCGGCAGACGGAGAGCATCTTTCGCACGGTCAAGGAGGGGCTGTTCCTGCTCGACCGCGATCTGACCATCGGCGCCGCCTACTCGGCGGCGATGCAGGACATCTTCAAGCGCGAGGACATCGCCGGACTTTCCTTCGAGGAACTGCTCAAGGATCTGGTGCCGGAGAAGACGCTCGCCACGGCGTTGAAATTCGCCAAGGTGCTGTGGACCGAGCGCACCAAGGAAAACCTGGTCAAGACCATCAATCCGCTCGGCGAGGTCGAGGCGCGCTTCAACACCGAGTCGGGAGCCGAGGCCACGCGCTACCTGGACTTCGATTTCCACCGCGTGCGCACCGGCAACGAGATCACCCATCTGCTGGTTTCGGTGTCGGACGTGAGCGCGCGCGTCGCGCTGGCCAACGAATTGAAAAGCGCTCAGGACCGGACCCAGTCGCAGATCGACACGCTGCTCGGGTTGCTCAAGGTCGACCCGGCGCAGCTCGCCTCCTTCCTCGCCGATTCGGATGCGGGGCTGCGCATGGTCAACACCATCCTGCGCGAACCGGCGCGCGAGGCGGCGGCATTTCGCAAGAAGGTCGACTCGATATTCCGGCAGGTCCATTCCATCAAGGGCGAGGCTGCCGCCATCGGCCTGTCGACCATCGAGGATCGCGCGCATCGCTTCGAGGAGGATTTGCGCGTCCTGCGTGACAAGGCCGACCTGTCGGGCAACGATTTCCTGCCCCTCATCGTCAAGCTGGATGATCTGCTCACTCATCTGCAATCCATCCGCGAACTCGTCGCGCAGCTCTCGCGCCTGCAAATTCACCCGGGGAAGGCCGCGGCCCGGCCCGCCGGCGGGGACGCCACGGCGGGCGCCGATCTGGGCACGATGCTCGACCAGTTGGCCCAGCGCATCGCGCAAGACAGCGGCAAGAGTGCCCGCGTCGCCCTCGCCGGGATGGAGTTGCTGCCGAACACCTACCGGCGCCTGGTCAAGGACGTCGCCGTGCAGGCGGTGCGCAACGCGGTGATGCATGGCATCGAGGCGCCCCAGGAGCGCGCGCTGACGGGCAAGGACGACTGTGGGCTGATCCGCATCGACATCGCCGCCGCCGGCGCCGACGGCTACCGGGTCAGCATCGAGGACGATGGCCGGGGCATCGCCATGGATAAGGTGGTCGCCTCGGCGGTGCAGCGCGGACTGGTGAATGCGCAGGACGTGCCGACCCTCGGGCCGAAGCAGGTGCTGCGACTGCTGTTCCGCCCGGGCTTCTCCACCGTCGAGCAGGCCAGCAAGGATGCCGGTCGCGGAGTCGGCATGAATTTGATCTGGACCCTGGTGCAGGAGGCCGGCGGCCGCATCGGCGTGTCCTCCACGCAGGGCAAGTTCACCCGGCTCACCATCAACCTGCCGGCGTTGCGCGACACCGGCAAGAGTCACGAGGCGGCATGATGGATGGCGCGGCGGGTGTCCTGAAGATGCTGATCGTGGATGATTCGAACATCATCCGGCGGCGCATCGAGCGGTCGCAGCAGGTCGACCGCCTGGAAGTGGTCGGCTCCGCGGCCAACGGCGTCGAAGCGGTGGAGATGTTCCGCCGCACCAATCCCGACGTCGTCACCATGGATCTGACCATGCCCGAGATGGACGGCATCGAGTGCGTGGAGCAGCTGGTCAAGATCAAGCCCGATGTGCTCATCCTGGTGATTTCAGCGCTGGCCGACAAGGCGACCGCGGTGGAGGCGATCGAGCGCGGCGCCAACGGCTTCCTGTGCAAGCCGTTCACCGATGTGCAGCTGAACGGCGCCCTGGCCGAGCTGCTGGCGGAGCGCTGAAGATGTTTCGCGAGAACGAGCTGAGGATCTTCATCGACGGCGCCTTGCGGGTCTTCGAGACCCTCACCCGGCAGGCGGCGTCCGTGGGCTCACCGTACCTGGTCACCGACGGCAATCCCGGCGTGTACGATTACGCCGGGGTCATCGACATCACCGGCGTGCGTCGCGGATTTGTCTATTTCACGGCGCCGCGCGGCATGCTGACCGTGCTGCTGATGCGCATGCAGGAGACCGACACCAGCGAGGACAACATGCGCGATCTGGTGGGTGAGGTGGCCAACACCATCTCCGGCAACGCGCGGCGTGATCTCGGCAAGGGGTTCAACATTTCGGTGCCGAACGTGGTCGCCGAGGCGCCCTCGGGCACCGCCATGCCGAATGCGCGCTGCTTCGTGATCCCCATCAACTGGCGCACTCACTCGGCCAAGTTGGTGGTCTGCCTGCAATAGGACCAACCATTCGCCAGCGTCGCGGCGACCTCGGCCGCGGATTCCAGCGCGCCCTCCAGGTAGCCGCCGGAGGTGGCGGCCATTTCCGTGCCGGCGAGCAACAGCCGACCCTCCCACAGGTTCGCCAGCGCCGCCGGGCGACCGTAATGCGGGTGGTCGCCGCCGGTGGTCCGGTCAGCGTCCGTCGCGGTGAGCGCCTCGGCGGCCCAGTCCTGCAGCAGCAGATGCGATGGCTCGCCCAGCGCGCGGCCGAAGGTGCGACCGAGCTGCTCCCGGATCGCCCGCCGCAGCTCCTCGGGGTGCTGCCGGCGTATCTGCGGCGGAGTGCCGATGAAGCCGAAGAGTGCATACGGGCCCCCGACGGCCGGCGAGGCATCGTGTATTTCGGCCAGCGGACCGCGTTGACTGAGGGCATCGCCCGACAACCCGCTGTCCCGCCACACCGGCCGGTGATAGAGCGCGACGGCCTTTGCCTGGCCCGCCATCCAGGTGGGGACGGCGGCGAGCGCGCTCTGCGCGTCCGCGGGCAGCGCCGGACTGAAGTTCAGCGTGGCGGCCGCGAGGCGCGGCGGGATCGCCAGCACCACGCGGGCCGCGCGTACCGATTCCGCGGGCGCGCCCCCCGGGAAGTCGATGTCCACACCGGCCGCCGAGCACCGCAGGGAATGCACCGGGACGCCGCAACGCAGCCGTCCGGGCGGCAGATCGGCCGCCAGTCCTGCGGTGAGGCGGGCCATGCCGCCGTCGATACGCACCGAGCCGGCCATCGAGGCGATGGCCGCGCCGCGGCGCACCCGTCCGGCCGGATCCTCGCCCACCGTCTCGCCCGCCGCGAATTGCTCGAACAAGCCCAGTCCCAGTCGTCCGGCCAGGTGGGCGATGCGCGGCTGACCGGGCCAGAACCAGGTTGGTCCGAGATCGAAGGCGGCGCCGTCGATCACCGACGAGAGTATGCGTCCGCCGACGCGGGCGCGCGCCTCGAGCAGCAGATAGTCGGCGCCCTGGCGCTGCAACTCCTGCGCGAGCGCGAGCCCCGACAGTCCGGCTCCGACGATGGCGATATCGGTGATCATGCGTCGGCGCCGGGAGCCGGCTCAGAGTGCGGAGACCCCGCCAAGGGTGGTCAGACTCTGGGTGCGGGTGAGCGCGATGAACTCGCGGATATAAGCCGCCTGCGCGCCCAGCGCCGTGGTCGCGGCATACAGCTCGCAGCGCAGGCCGCCCTGGCCGATGGGCCGCGACACCACATAGCCGCGTTCGATGTAATTGCCCACCGTCCACGAGGGCAGTGCGGCAATGCCGCGCCCGCTGGCCACCAATTGCAGGATCGCCACCGTCACCTCGGCGGTGCGCCGCTTGGGATTGATGCCGGCCGGCGTGAGGCAGTGCTTCATGACGTCGAGCATCTCGTCCGGCACCGGATAGGTGATGAGCGTTTCGGCGGCGAAATCGGCCGCCTCCAACCAGGGCTTGCCCGCCAGCCGGTGGCGCGGACTCATCAGAGCGACGCTTTCGTAGCGGAACAATGGGCTGAACACCACGTCGGGCTGCTGCGGCGGCCGATCGTGGATGACCGCCAGTTCCGCTTCGCCCCGGGCCAGCAGCGGCAGAGGATCGATCACGAAGCCCGAAATGATGTCCAGCTCCACCTCCGGCCACAGCGAACGGTACGCATCCATGGCGGGCATGAGCCAGTCAAAGCAGTTATGGCACTGCACCACGACGCGTAGGGGTCCGGCATGGCCCTGAGCCAGGCGCGCGACGTCCCGGCTGGCCTCGGCCACCTGCGGCAGCACGACCCGAGCGAGCCCCAGCAAACGCTGGCCGATGGCGGTGAAGCGCAGCGGGCGAACATTCTTTTCGACCAGGGCAGCCCCGTAATGGCTCTCCAAGGCCTTGAGCTGATGGGACAGCGCGGACTGCGTGAGGAACAGCCGGGCAGCGGCCTTGGACAGGCTGCCGCATTCGGCCAAGGCCAGCAAAGTCTCCAAATGGCGAAGTTCCAGGGCGCTATTGGCCATGAGGGCAGTTCATTCCCGGTATGAAGATAATGAGTTTGAGTCATAGCCTACGCTGCCGCATGCTGTCAACCGTCGAACTTGAGCAGACCTTGCGCAGGGTGAATCCATGTCTAAGCCGGTCGAAGTGTCCTTCGAATTCTTCCCACCCAGCGATGCGGCCATGGCCGCGCAGCTGTGGACCACCGTCGAGCGGTTGGCGCCGCTCGGTCCGAAGTTCGTCTCGGTGACCTATGGGGCCGACGGCTCGACCCGCGCCCGCACTCACGATGCGGTGCTGCGCATGCTGCGTGAGACCGATCTGGTGGTCGCGCCGCATCTGACCTGCATCGGCGCCAGTCGCGAGCAGGTGCTGGGCATCGCGCAGGACTATTGGCGTCATGGCGTGCGTCACCTGGTCGCCCTGCGCGGCGATCCGGCCGGCGCCGAGAGCGGCGCGGCGCAGGGTGCCGCCGCGCGGCATGGGGCGCCGGCGGACGGCTTTCCGTATGCGGCGGATCTGGTGCGTGGCCTGCTGAGCGTGGCGCCGTTCGATGTCTCGGTGGCCGCCTATCCGGAGGGTCACCCCGAGACCGGCTCAGTCAGCATCGACGTGGAGAACCTGCGCCGCAAGATCGATGCCGGCGCGCAGCGCGCCATCACCCAGTTCTTCTTCGACACCGACGTCTTCCTGCGCTACCGCGATGCCTGCGCCATCGCCGGGATAACGGCGCCCATCGTGCCCGGCATCCTGCCGATCACGCGCTTTGCGCAACTGCAGCGTTTCGCGGCGCGCTGCGGCGCCACGGTACCCGGCTGGCTGGAGCGCCGCTTCGACGGCCTCGATGAGGATCCGGAAACGCGGCGCATGATCGCGGCCAACCTGGCCATCGAACAGGTGCAGAGGCTGCATGCCGAGGGCGTGGAGGAATTTCATTTTTATACCCTGAACCGCGCCGAACTCAGCTACGCGATCTGCCACGCGCTCGGACTGCGGCCGCGCGCCGCCGCTGCCGCACACGCGCAGGTGGCCTGATGGGCGCACAGGGCGACGTGCGGAGCCTGCGCACGCTGCTCACTGAGCGGGTGGTGATCCTCGACGGAGCCATGGGCACCATGCTGCAGCGGCACGCCCTGAGCGAGGCACAATTCCGCGGCGAACGCTTCGCCAGCTGGCCGCGGGATCTGAAGGGCAACAACGACCTGTTGAGCATCACACAGCCCCACCTGGTGGCGGCCGTCCACCGCGAATACCTGCAGGCCGGTGCGGATCTGATCGCCACCAACACCTTCAACTCGAACGCGGTGTCGCAGGCCGATTATGGTCTCGAGTCGCTGGTCCCCGAGCTGAATCTGGCGGCCGCGCGCCTGGCGCGCCAGGTGGCCGATGAGGTGGCCGCGGCCACCGGCAGGCCGCGCTGGGTGGCCGGCGTGCTCGGTCCCACCAACCGCACCGCCTCGATATCGCCCGACGTCAACGATCCGGGCTTTCGCAATGTCGACTTCGACACGCTGGCCGCCGGCTACGCCGCGGCCGCCCGCGCCCTCATCGAGGGTGGCGTGCAGATGCTGCTGGTGGAGACCGTGTTCGACACCTTGAATGCCAAGGCGGCGCTGTACGCGGTGCGCAGCGTGCTCGAGCAGATGGGGCTGGATCTGCCGCTGATGGTGTCGGGCACGATTACCGATGCCTCGGGGCGCACCCTCTCCGGCCAGACCACCGAGGCCTTTTGGAATTCGATACGGCATGCCCGTCCGGCGGTCGTCGGCCTGAACTGCGCCCTTGGCGGGCGGCAGCTGCGCCCGTATGTCGAGGAGCTGGCGCGCATCGCCGACACCCGGGTCTGCGCCTATCCGAACGCCGGACTGCCGAACGCCTTCGGTGCCTACGACGAGTCCCCGGCAGAATTCGCCGCCACGCTCGCGGAGTTCGCGGCCAGCGGCTTTCTCAACATGGCCGGCGGTTGTTGCGGCACCACGCCCGCGCACATCCATGCCCTGGCGCAGGCCGTGGCCGACATCCCGCCGCGCACGGTGCCGGTGCTGCCGCGGGCCTGCCGGCTGAGCGGTCTCGAGCCGCTCACCATCGATCGCGACAGCTTGTTCGTGAACGTGGGTGAGCGCACCAACGTCACCGGTTCGGCGAAGTTTCGCAGGCTCATCGAGGCCGGCGACTACGCGGCCGCGGTCGACATCGCCCGTCAGCAGGTGGCCAACGGGGCGCAGATGATCGACGTGAACATGGACGAGGGCATGCTCGACTCGCAGGCGGCCATGGTGCGCTTCCTGCTGCTGATCGCCGGGGAGCCCGACATCGCGCGCGTGCCGGTGATGCTCGACTCCTCGAAATGGTCGGTGATCGAGGCGGGGCTCAAATGCCTGCAGGGCAAGGGCATCGTCAATTCCATCAGCCTGAAGGAAGGGGAGGAGGCATTCCTCGCGCAGGCGCGCCAGGTGATGCTCTACGGGGCGGCGATGGTGGTGATGGCCTTCGACGAGCAGGGCCAGGCGGACACGCTGGAGCGCAAGGTGGCGATCTGCGAGCGCGCCCACCGGTTGCTGCGCGAACGGCTCGGATTTCCCTCCGAGGACATCATTTTCGATCCGAACATCTTCGCCGTGGCCACCGGCATCGAGGAGCATCGGCGCTACGGACTGGACTTCATCGAGGCCACGGCGGCGATCAAGCGCAGCATGCCCGATGTGCACGTGAGCGGCGGCGTGAGCAATGTCTCCTTCTCCTTCCGCGGCAACGAAGCGGTGCGCGAGGCCATGCACTCGGTGTTCCTGTATCACGCGATCCGCGCCGGGCTGACCATGGGCATCGTCAACGCCGGGCAGCTGGCCATCTATGAACAGATTCCACCGCTGCTGCGCGAGCGGGTTGAGGACGTCATCCTCGCCCGAAGCGCCGACGCCACCGACCGGCTGCTGGAGGTCGCCGCCCAATTCAAGGGTGGTCCGGCGGCGGCGGTGCGGGGCGATGACCTGGAATGGCGCAAGCTGCCGGTGGCGCAGCGGCTGCAACACGCGCTGATCCGGGGTCTGGATGAGTTCGTTCTCGCGGACACCGAGGAGGCGCGGCTGCAGGCGGCCCGCCCGCTCGATGTGATCGAGGGGCCGTTGATGGCCGGCATGAACGTGGTGGGCGATTTGTTCGGCGCCGGGAAGATGTTCCTGCCGCAGGTGGTGAAGTCGGCGCGGGTGATGAAAAAGGCCGTGTCGGTGCTGGTGCCGTACATCGAGCGCGAACGAAGCGGCGTGAGCCGCACCAACGGCAAGGTGGTGCTCGCCACGGTCAAGGGCGACGTGCACGACATCGGCAAGAACATCGTCGGCGTCGTGCTCCAGTGCAACAACTTCGAGGTGATCGACCTCGGGGTCATGGTGTCCTGCGAGAAGATCCTCGAGGCCGCGATCCGCGAGGACGCCACGTTCATCGGACTGTCGGGCCTCATCACGCCCTCGCTCGACGAGATGGTGCATGTGGCGCGGGAGATGCAGCGGCGCGGGTTCACGCAACCGCTGCTGATCGGCGGCGCGACCACCTCGCCAGCCCATACGGCGGTGAAGATAGACCCGCAGTACCACGGGGCGGTGGTGTACGTGAAGGATGCATCGCGCGCCGTCGGCGTATGCCAGCAGCTGGTCACGCCGCGCTCGCGCGCGGCCTATATCGCCGAGGTCAAGAGCGGGCACGAACTGCGGCGCGAGCAGCACCGCGGCAAGAGCGTGAAGTCGCCCAAGTTGTCGCTGGCCGAGGCGCGCGCCCGCAAATTCAAGACCGACTGGTCGGCTTACGTGCCGCCCGTGCCGGCCTTTCTCGGCGTGCGCACCCTGGACGACTATCCGCTGGACGAATTGGTGCCCTACATCGACTGGATGCCGTTCTTCAACGCCTGGGAGTTCGCCGGTAAATTTCCCGACCTGCTCACCGATCCGGTGGTGGGCGAGGCCGCCAGCGCCTTGTACGCCGATGCGACGCGCATGCTCAAGCGGCTGGTGGCCGAGAAGTGGCTGCAGGCCAGGGCGGTGATCGGGTTCTTCGCGGCGGACGCCGTCGATGATGACATCCAGGTCTACACCGACGGCGCGCGCCGGGAAGTCGCGCTGCGCCTGCACCATCTGCGCCAGCAGAAGGGCAAGAGCGAGGAGCAGGCGCAGCTGTGCCTGGCGGACTTCATCGCGCCCGCCGGGTCAGGCCGCGCGGATCATATCGGGGGGTTCGCCGTCACCGCGGGCGTCGGTATCGAGGCGCACGTGGCCCGCTTCGAGGCGGCGCACGATGATTACTCCAGCATCATGCTCAAGGCGCTCGCCGACCGGCTCGCCGAGGCGTTCGCGGAGCGCCTGCATGAGCGCGTACGCCGCGAGTTCTGGGGCTATGCCGCGGACGAGCGGCTCGACGCGGCGGGGCTGATCGGCGAGCGTTACCGCGGCATTCGACCCGCGCCGGGCTATCCGGCCTGTCCCGACCACACCGAGAAGGCGGCGCTGTGGCGGCTGCTCGATGTCGAGCGCCGCGCCGGCATCCGTCTCACCGAGTCGTTCGCGATGTGGCCCACCGCCGCGGTCAGCGGATTCTACTTCTCCCACCCCCAGGCGCATTACTTCGGCGTCGGGCAAATCGACCGCGATCAGGTGGAGAGCTATGCGCAACGCAAGGGGCTGCCCGTGGCCGAGGTCGAGCGCTGGCTCGCCCCCAACCTGGGCTACACGGCGGAGGAGCCGCTTGCGCCCGCCGCGGCGACGGCGGCCTGAACCGGCGCCCGGGCTCTAGAGAAACTGCCAGGTCAGGCCGAACGAGTACATGTAGGGATTGCCGCCGGCGGCGCCAAAGCGCTCGTACTCGGCGCGCGCCGCCCAGGAGCCGAGCTTGTACTGCACGCCGGCGCCGGCGGCGAAGCCGGTGTCATGCGGGTGGGCGCTCTGCGGCTGGCAAACATCGACCCCGCAGCCGTTGAAATTGACGTTGCTGTCCATGCGATCCAAACCGGCCTTGAGGAACACGTCAATGATGGGCACCGGCAGATAGAGCACGCCGAAGGCCGCGAACCCCTTGGTGGACACATCCACGGTTCCCAACCCGAACCCGTTGGCTGCCCCGCGCGGATGCCCGAGGTCGAGGTACTCGACCTCCGCGCCGACGAGGGAAATCGGCCGCAAGCCCGCCATGACCTTGTAAGCGGCATTGCTGTGGCTGAATTGCCCTGAAGATACGTTGCCGAAGAAGCGGCTGGGATCCGCCTGCACCTGGGCCTCGCCGATCGAGCCGCCCACGTACAGGCCGAGCAGATCGACGGCGCGCACGGCCTCGAGCGGCGCCAACACCCCCAGCGCCGCCGCCAGCAGGCCGGCGATGCGGCGGGTACTCCGCGAAACCGAGACCAGACGCTGCATGAATTTCTCCTTGGGCCGGCGCCCGCTCCGGGCGGCCTTGGGGGATCAGCCATCGAGCAGATGCGCGACCCGCTCGGCGCTGGCGCGCGCCCGCCGACCGGTGGACGCGTAGCCCAGCAGCACGACTATAATTCCGCCACCGGTGAGAATCCACCACATCGGGTGGGTCGAGGCGGGAAAGTGCTCCCAGAGCATGGCGCCGTGCCGGCCCTCTCCGGCCACGGTGCCGGCGAGCGCAACGCCCACCGAGGCGCCCACCTGGCGGCTGGTCGAGGCGATGGCCGAGGCGAGCCCGGCCTGGGCGCGCGGCATGCCCGACACCGCGGCGTAGGTCACGGGCGCATTGACCATGCCGAAGGCGACGCCGAAGAGTCCATAGCTGAGCAGGAGCTGTCCCAGCGGGGTCGCCGCGCCGAGCCGCGTCAACAGCAGTGCGCTCACGATCAACATCGTGCCGCTCACGAGCAGGGAGGGGCGCGCGCCGCGGCTGCCCACCAGACGGCCGGACAGGGGCGAGGTGATCATCACCGCCGCCGCCGTCGGCAGCAGGCACAGACCCGCCCGCAGCGCCGACAGGCCGCGAACCTGCTGCAGGTAGAGCGAGTTGAGAAAGAGGAAGCTTCCCAGGGCGGCGAACATGCACACCGCGATCAGGGTGGCGCTGCTGAAGGGCACACTGCGAAAGAAGCGAAAATCCAGCAGCGGTTCGGCACGCCGCGGCTCGTAGAGCAGCAGCGCGGCGCCGCTGCCCGCGGCCAGCAGCCCGGCGCTCAAGGCCTGCGAGCCGCTCTTGGCGCTCTCGATGAGCGCGTACACCAGTGCGGCAAGGCCCGTCAGCAGCAGGGCCTGGCCCACCGGGTCGGGGCGGCGCGGGCGCACCGCCCGTGATTCGGGCACGAAGCGGCCGGTGAGCAGCACGGCCAGCACTCCCACCGGCACGTTCACCCAGAAGACCGAATGCCAGCCGAGGTTCTGGGTGAGGGCCCCGCCCACCACCGGACCCAGGGCCATGGAGATGCCCGACATGGCGCCCCAGATGCCGATGGCGCGGGCGCGCGCGCGCGGCTCCTCGAAGGTCTGCACGATGATGGACATGGCGACGGGATTCAACATCGATCCGCCCACCGCCTGCACGATGCGCGCGGCGATGAGCGCCTCGATCCCCCGCGCCAGGCTGCAGAGCAGGGAGCCGGCGGTGAATACGATCATGCCGATCTGGAACACCCGGCGCCGTCCAAAACGATCCGCCGTCGAACCGCCGAGCATGAGCAGGCTGGCCAGCACGATGGTGTAGGCGTCTACCACCCATTGCAGGGCGCTCAGCGAGGTGTGCAGGTCGCGGTGAATCGCCGGCAGCGCGACGTTGACGATGGTGGTGTCCATCGCCACCATCAACAGGCTCGAACAGCAGATGGCCAGAACGGCGCCGGGATGTCGCGCGGGCCCGGCGCCGGGTGTCGATGCGCTCAGACGGGTTCGTCCAACGATTTGGCCAGCGGCGTGAAGGTCTGCGGACCGGCTGCGGTCATATGCCAGCAATCCTCGAGGCGCACGCCGAATTCGCCCGGAATGTACAGGCCGGGCTCGTCCGAGAAGCACATGCCGGCGGCCAGCGGGGTTTCATCGCCGTGCACCAGGTCCGCCGGTTCGTGACCGTCCAGGCCGATGCCGTGGCCGGTGCGGTGCGACAGGCCCGGCAGCCGGTAACCCGGACCCCAGCCCGCCCTTTCGTAATAGCGGCGCACGGCGTCATCGATGCGCCCGACCGGCTGGCAGAGCACGGCGTGCTCGAGGGCGATCTGCTGGCCGCGTTTCACGGTGTCCCACACGCTGCGCTGCCGTTCGCTCGGTGTCCCGTGTACCCAGGTGCGCGAGATGTCGGATTGATAGCCGTGCACGGTGCAGCCGCAGTCCATGAGCACCAGCGAACCCTCGCGCACCTGCTGCGGCTGGTGCGAGCCATGCGGATAGGCGGAAGCTTCATTGAGCAGCACCAGCGCGAATTCCGGCCGGCCGCCAAGCGCCGAGGTGGCGGCATTCATGATCGCGGCGATGTCCGCCGGCCGCATGCCGGGCTCGACGGCTGCGTGGGTGCGTCGCAGGGCCGCCAGGGTCACGTCGTTGGCGAGCTGCATCAGGGCGAGTTCCGCGGGCGATTTGAGCAGGCGGCAGGCGCGCACCAGTTCATCGCCCGCGACCATGTGGTAGGCGCTGGATGCGCGCCGCACGCCGTCGACGATGAAGTAGCGCACGGTCGGCTCGACGGCGATGAGGCCGGAGCGGATCCCGCGGTCGCGCAAGCCGCCGACGATGCGCTCGAAGGGGCTGTCGTGTTCGTTCCACGGGCGCACGTCCTCGCCCACCTTGAGCGATTCGCGCACCGAGGGTTCCTCGAAGGCCGGCGTGACCACGAAGGGCGCGCCGCGGGCTGGAATGAGCGCCACCGTGGCCCGTTCGGAGCGATGCCAGTCGATGCCGGTGAAGTAATCCAGGGTGGAGCCGGATTCGATCAACAGGGCGGCGATGCGGCGGCCGCGCATCAGTTGCTGCACCCGGGCCACGCGGCCTTGGCGCTCCGCGGCGGTGATCGGCACGGCGCCGGCGGTTCGGGCGGGCCGGGGGGCGGGCGCCCCGCCGGCACCCCCGGCGCCGCCCGCGCCGGCGCCGCGCGCAATGCGCGCCGCCGGGGGCAGGGCGGCGGCCGGCAGGGCGGCGGCCTGGCGCAGGAATTCTCGTCGCGTTGCCATGGGGTCAGTGCCTCGAGGGATGAGCCTGGTTGAGGATTTGCCGGGCGAGTCCGGCGTAGTCGCCGTTGAAGTGATGGCCGCCCGGCATCTGCACCACGTGCACCTTGGAGGGGTCGAGCTGCGGACACACCGAATCATCCTCCTCCTTGCCATAGATGCAGAGCACCGGGGTGCCGCTGATGCGGCTTATTTCCGGCGCCGTCGCCGCTCCGGAGCGGTCGTCGGCGAGCCAGTTGGTCAGATGGAATTCGAACAGCGCATGGGGGGACAGCCCGATCACCGCCGTGAGCGCAACGGTCGCGCGGGTCGCGGGCGGCAGTCGATTGACCGCGAAGGGCAGCACATCCGCTCCCTGGGAGTAGCCGATCAGCAGCACCCGTTGCTTGCCGAGACGCGCGAGGTAGTAGCGGATCATGCGGTCGAGGTCGTCGGCCAGCCCCTGCGGCGTGCGTGCGCTCCAGAAGTAGCGCAGTGAATCCAGCCCCACCACCGGGATGCCCTTGGCGACCAGCGCGGCCGCCACGTCGCGGTCGAGTCCGGCCCAGCCGCCATCGCCGGAAAGGATGATGGCAAAGTCGGTGCCGCCCCCGCCCTGCGCGGGAATCTCGATCACCGGCAGGCCGCCGAGCGCGGCGGGCGGCGCGGGAGTCTGCGCGCGCCGGGCACCGGCCAGCTGCGCGAATGCGGCGCTGAATTGCGGCAGGCCGAGGCTCACGGTCACCGCCTCATTGGCGGCGCCGGTCACCACCGACAGTTGCGCGCCGGGCACGCGCGCCTGGAAGTCGCGCAGCGAGGCCAGTGGGAAGATGGTGTTCATCTGTCCCTGCAGCACCATCCAAGCGCCGGACAGCTTCGGCACCGGCAGCAGGTCGACTCCGCGGCCGTCGGCACGGCGGCGGAATTCGACGCCCGAGCCGCGGCACAGCGCCATGCGCTGCTCGAGTTGCGGCGAGAAGTTCACGCTCAGGGCCGCCGCAAAGGTGTCCGGCGGCGCCTGCGCCAGCATGGCGTAGGCGAAGGCCGCCCCCGCGTCCTCGCCGACCAGGATGGGCGCCAGGTAGCTCGGCAGGTGCTGGTAGGCTTGGACGAAGTGACTGAGATTCTCCAGGTCGCCGTCCGGGAACACGCAGTCGCCGCCGTCGGCCTCCAGACTCTTCTGCAACTGCGGCAGATCGATGGCCGCCACCAGGGCTCCCTGTCGTGCCAGGACCTCGGCCAGGTCGGGCTTGGTTTCGCCCCCGCCCGCCGCGCCGCCGAGCAGCAGCACGAAGCTGCCGGGGGTGGCCGCCGGCGCATAGACCCGCAGGTCCGCGAAGCGTCCGTGGGATAGATGCGTGATGAGCGGAGCGGCCGGCGCGCCGCCCGACGGCGGATTGACCCCGGCGTGGGCGGGCGCTTCGGCCGTGCCGCCGTCCTTGTCGGGCTGGCGCCGGCCGAGGGCGAGGAAGGCGGCCATGCCGATGAGCAGCAGGGCGCCGAGCAGCGCGGCAAGGCGCCAATATCGCGTGCTTTTCATGGGCTCACCCTATCATCGCCGACGGTCCGGATAGGCATCGATTTCGTTGAGCATCTCCGGCCCGCCCAGCGCCTGCATCTGTCCGAGTATCCATGCGCGACGTTGCAGCACGTAACGCGAGGGCGCGGCGGCGGAGAAGCGCCGCGGGTTCGGCAGCACCGCGGCCAGCACCGCGGCGTGGGCGGCGGGGGGCGCCCGCGGCCGGGGGGGGGGTGGAGAGGGGGGGGGCGGGGGG
>VFSW01004176.1_pt1 | contig 21533 bp, 20 predicted proteins | sample 5358111 | NCBI WGS metagenome assembly VFSW01 (sample SAMN11554181, study PRJNA540505) | mine drainage metagenome | isolation source: sediment from site ElyBrook_90M | place: USA: Ely Copper Mine, Vershire, VT | collected 2017 | reverse complement strand
ATCAGGCTGATGATTTCCGGTTCCGCTATGCGATAGTAAACCTTGTTGGCATCCTTGCGCGACGCCAGGATCCCCTTGTCGCGAAGAATGGACAGATGCTGGGAAATATTGCTCTGCGAGGTTCCCACATGCTCGACGATCTCCTGCACGCTAACCTCGTTCATCGTACCCAGCAGACAGAGTATCTTCAAACGCAAAGGATGGGCCATGGCCTTCAGAGAATGGGAAGCGTGGTAAATGTCCTCCTCGTTGGTAATCAAGCCCACATGCTCGGCAATCATGCTCATGTCATTACCTCGTGTCGGTTAGGAGTTGCTGCATACTCCATGCTGAATCATCCAGCCGATAGCCGCCCTGGTAGTCAATCAGGCCCATTCCATGGCTGTCATTGTTCTGGAAACATTATACAATATTAGCCAACTTTAAAAGACCATAAATTCACGCAGGTTAAACAACGGCATGGAGTCTATCCCCAAACCGCTCGTATTGATCATCATGGATGGCTGGGGCTACCGCGAAAACACTGAATACAACGCCATCGCTGGCGCCCGCAAGCCCAACTGGGACTTCCTCTGGACACATTTTCCCCACACCCTGATCCGCGCCTCCGAGGCGGCGGTTGGCCTGCCATCGAACCAGATGGGAAATTCGGAAGTCGGCCATCTCAATCTGGGTGCCGGGCGCGTGGTCTACCAGGAATACACGCGCATCAATCGTGCGATCAGCTCGGGCTCTTTTTTCACCAATAAGACCCTCACCGACGCGGTTGACCTCGCCACCAACTCCGGGCGGGCCGTTCATATCCTCGGCCTCTTGTCTCCAGGCGGCGTTCACAGCCACGAGGATCACATCCATGCGATGATGGAACTCGCAGTCAAGCGCGGCGCGAAAAAGGTATTTCTGCACGCCTTTCTGGATGGACGCGATACGCCGCCACAAAGCGCCCACGCCTCGATCCAGGCAATGGAAGAGAAATTCCGCAGCCTCGGACAGGGACGTTTTGCTTCCGTTATCGGCCGGTACTATGCCATGGACCGGGATCATCGCTGGCCGCGGATCCAGTCCGCCTACGATCTCATTACCCTGGGTAAGGCCGAATTCCAGGCGGCATCCGCCAGCGCGGCGCTCGATACCGCCTATGCCCGTGGCGAAACGGATGAGTTCGTCAAGGGAACAGTGATCATTCCGCCAGGCGCAGGCTCGGCGCGCATTGAGGACGGCGACGTTGTGCTGTTCATGAACTTCCGCTCCGATCGCGCGCGTCAGATCACGCGCCCGTTTATCGAGGATGACTTTGACGGCTTCAAGCGCGCCGCGCGCCCAAAGCTGGGTCGTTTCGTCAGCTTGACCGAGTATCAGTCCGAGTTTCATGTTCCGGTTGCGTTTCCGCCTGAACGCCTGCGAAATGTACTCGGGGCATATCTTGCGAGCCTCGGCAAACATCAATTGCGGATTGCCGAGACTGAAAAATATGCGCACGTGACGTTCTTTTTCAACGGCGGTGCGGAAACACCGTTTGAGGGCGAGGACCGCATTCTCGTTCCGTCACCAACAGACGTCGCCACCTACAATCTAAAACCGCAAATGAGCGCCCTTAAGGTCGCCGAGAAGGTCATCGAGGCAATCAAGGGCGGCTCCTACGATGTGATCATCTGCAATTTCGCCAACGCCGATATGGTCGGGCACACCGGCGATTTCAATGCCACAGTACTCGCCATTGAGACGCTCGACCAGTGCCTCGGGCTGATCACACCGCTATTGCGCGAGACCGGCGGAGAACTTCTCATTACCGCAGATCACGGCAACGCCGAGCAGATGTATGATCCCGAGACCCGCCAGCCTCAGACCGCCCACACCACCAACCCGGTGCCGTTCATTTACATGGGCCGGAAGGCGCGCATGGCGGCAACGGGTTCTCTTGAGGATGTGGCTCCGACCATGTTGTATCTGATGGGCCTGCGTGCGCCCTCGGAGATGAGTGGGCGCTCTCTGGTTGAGCTGGAACCCTGACAATCGAGGCGGAAACATCGTACGACGCTGGCGCATGTTTTCCTGCGTCTGCATGACCCCCGCCAGCGCCGAAAGGCCGGCCCCCAGGCGCCATCGCGCCGCGCCAGCCATGGTATTCGCATTCGGACTCGCCCTGGTTCTGTGTTCGCCCGTTTGCGCCGGAATCGCCATGGCCAGGTCATCTGGCGATGATGCGCATCAGCTGGAACAGTTGCGAAGTCGCCTCAAAACCCTGCAGGACAACCTGGACCTCACCCGCGGCCAGCGCGATGCTGAGCGCGAAGCGCTGCGTGACTCGGAACGCCAGATCGGAAAGACGCTGCGCAGCCTTAAACAGCTCGACGGCAGGCGCAGGATCGAGAACGGGCGTCTTTCCCGGTTGCGCGCCGAGCAGGACCGCGAGCGCAACCAGATGAGCGGACAGTTACATGAGCTCGAGGCCGAGGCACGCTCGGCGTATATCCTCGGGCAGCAGGAATATCTGAAGCTGCTTCTCAATCAGCAGGATCCGGCCAGCGTCAGCCGCGTTCTGACCTATTATCAGTATCTTCAAAGGGCGCGTACCGCAGAAATCGCCGCGGCCCGCTCCGACCTCACCGAGCTTGCCGCGGTCGAAAACCAGATCAAGCAGCGCCAGCAGACGCTTGAAACGCTGCGCAACGATCAAGCCGCCAGACAGCAGACTTTGCTCAAATCAGAAGCGCAACGCCGAGTCTTGCTGGCCCGCCTGGACCGGCAGGTAGTCAGCCAGTCCCAGGAAATAGAGCGGCTGCGCGAAAATGAACAACGTCTGAGCCGCCTGGTCAAAGGCATTCAGAGCGCGATGGTTGGCGTTCCGTCAATTCCGCTTCCCGGTCTTGATAGCCGTTTCGCCGATTATCGCGGTAAACTACGCCTGCCGGTACGCGGCAGAATCCTCGATCGGTTCGGTGACCCGAAACATATCGGCGACCTCAAATGGCAGGGTCTGTTCCTGGCGGCGCCCGAAGGGAGAAATGTCAGATCAGTATTTCGCGGACGGGTGGCCTATGCGGACTGGCTGCGCGGCTTTGGATTGCTGATGATTGTGGATCACGGCGACGGTTATATGACCCTTTACGGCCATAATCAGAGTCTGTACAAAGAGGCCGGCGACTGGGTCGAGGCCGGACAGGTCATCGCCAGTGTCGGAAATACCGGCGGCACGTCGCAACCCGGTCTATATTTCGAGCTCAGGCACAACGGGGAACCCCGCAACCCTTTGAAGTGGTGCAAAATACGTTAGACTTGGAACATATTCAGTCAAATATCGAAGAATGCCGCTGCATTCGAGACCGACAGCGGAACCACCTGTAATCTGGAGAAACCCCAATGAAGCCATCGCACCGCTCCCCTGACAACGGGCAACCCCCGCCGAAGGGCGGTAATTTCCTCCGCTATGCCCTGATCCTGCTGCTTGGTGTGTTCGTCGGCGTCGGCATAACGCTGGAACGCGCAGTACAGGCGGATCGCGATACGGCAGCGCCCGAAAGCGAAGCAGCGCAACCGCTGCCGATTGAGGAATTGCGCTCCTTCACGGAAGTGTTCAGCCGCATCAAGTCGGATTACGTCGAACCAGTGAGCGACAAAAAGCTCATCGATGATGCAATCCAGGGCATGCTTGCAGGACTGGATCCGCATTCGGCCTACCTCGATCCGGACGCTTTCAAGGAGCTGCGCGTCGGCACCGAAGGCGAATTCGGCGGCCTCGGTATCGAGGTCACCATGGAAGACGGGTTTGTGAAGGTCGTTTCACCGATAGACGATTCGCCAGCGGCGCATGCCGGTATTAAACCCGGCGACCTGATCATCATGCTTGATGAAAAAGCAGTGAAAGGCATGACATTGAATGACGCCGTCAAGTATATGCGCGGCAAACCGGGCAGCCCGATCACGCTTACCGTGGTGCGCGAAGGAAGCAACAAACCGCTGAAATTCACACTGACCCGGGCGGTAATCAAGATCCAGAGCGTGAAGGAACGCCTGCTTGAGCCTGGCTACGGGTATGTGCGCATCACCCAGTTCCAGGCCAATACCGGCGACAGCCTCAATTCTGCCCTGAAGAAACTCAAGCAGGAAAACAAGGGCGACCTGAAGGGTCTTGTGCTCGACCTGCGCAATAACCCTGGCGGGGTGCTGAACGCCGCCGTCTCGGTCAGCGATACGTTCCTGGACAAGGGCCTGATCGTCTACACCAAGGGGCGGGTTCCGGATTCACGCCTGAAGTTTTCGGCAACCCCGGGCGACGCCCTGCATGGTGCGCCAATGGTTGTGCTAGTTAATGGTGGATCGGCCTCGGCGTCAGAAATCGTCGCCGGTGCATTGCAGGACAACAAGCGCGCCATCATCATGGGCACAAAGACCTTCGGCAAAGCCTCGGTGCAAACCATCATTCCGATGAGCAACGGGGCGGCACTGCGGCTTACGACAGCACGCTACTACACGCCGAGCGGCCGCTCCATACAGGCGCTCGGCATTGTTCCGGACGTGATCGTCGACGAGATGAAGATCGCGACCCAGCAGAAGCTTGATGATGGAATGCTGAAGGAGGCCGACCTCGCCGGTCACCTGACCAACACGGGCCCCGCCAATCCGGCCGCACCAACCGCCAAGGCCGTGCTGGTGACGACGGTCGGCCGGGACTATCAGCTGCAGGAAGCGCTGAATCTGCTTGCCGGTATCTCGATTTACCGGACCGACCATACCCGGTGAGCACCATACGGCACGCGGGTCGGCGGACAGATGTATCGCCGGCCTTGCGCGCCGTCCGGCCTCGGCGACCCGAGGCCGCGAAAGCGTAAGTCATGACCGCGCGTCTCGTCCTGGCCGCGGCCCTGACGGCAGCCATGCTGCAGGCCGGGTCCGCCTGCGCCGCCGGCACGATGGATTTCCGTGCCAGCTATGTGAGCATCATCATTGATGACCTTGGCAACAACCGCGACGCCGGAGACCGGGTCACCCGATTGCCGGGACCGGTCGCCTGCGCGATTCTTCCGCATACACCCTTCGCGACGCGCATCGCCGCGCAGGCGCATCAACGTGGCAAGGAGGTGCTGCTGCACCTGCCGATGGAGGCGGTGGATGGCCAGGAGCCCGGCCCCGGAGCCCTGGACACCGGCATGCCCCGGACCCTGCTCACACTCATGCTCGCTTATGATCTGGCGAGCCTGCCCTATATCGTCGGAGTCAACAATCACATGGGAAGTCTCCTGACGTCACGCACCCTGCCAATGCAGTGGGTAATGCAGGAGATTCGCTACCAGGGCAGTCTGTTTTTTGTCGATTCGCGCACTTCCGCCCAGTCCGTCGCCGCACGCACTGCCACGCAATACCGCATACCAAATCTGACGCGCAATGTGTTTCTGGACGACCTGCCCACAGTCAAAGCCGTGGAACAGCAGTTTGCGCTTCTGATGGTTCTTGCGCATGAACGCGGGCACGCGATAGCCATCGGGCATCCCCATCCGGCAACTCTCGCGGTGCTGCAGCAATGGCTTCCAATGCTGGCCTTTTACCGTATCCATCTGGTGCCGCTTTCGGCACTGATTGCGCAAAAACGACGCGCTATTGCGGCATGGCAGGCACCCCTGCCGTCGTCAGATCTGCGGCGTGACCCGCTGGCGGGAACGCCAGAAGCGGAAGACAGCACGCTCGCGCGGCAATGAAGGAACCGTCAATGAAGAATGCGGAAATCAGGATCCGGCCGCTTCGACAAAGCGACGTCGCTGCCATAATGCTCCTGCATCGCGAACTCGGCTGGAATCCGGCCTTCAAGGCCGACGGCAGCACGCTACGCCAGCGGCTGGAATCCCTGACGGAAGAGGACAACGCACTTCTGCTCGTGGCAGAACTGTCCGGCCGTGTCGTCGGCTACATCCACGGCGAAATCGTGACCTACCTGCTCTTTGCCGGTCGCGAAATGCTTATCAGCGAAGTGTTCGTGATGGAGAATGTACGCGGGCAGGGGGTCGGCAAGGCGCTGATTGCAGCGATCGAAAGCGAGGCGGTCAGACGCAAGTGCTTTCGCATCAGCGTGCTGAACAGCCGCGAGCGGGAATCCTACAAACGCGGCTTTTATCCGTCGCTTGGCTACTCCGAGCGGCCGCATACCGCAATCTTCGTAAAGCGCCTGGACTGGGGCTAGCTCAAGGCACTCGTCACGGACAGGCTGGCACCGGCAGCGCGAAGGTCTGAAAGGCGCCGGTAATACTGCCGCCGCAACCCTGTCCGATACCAAGCCCCGCAGGACGATCGCCACTGATCGGATCCTGATCCCCTGTCGGATATCCGCTGCCTAACCCGGCCTGGCTCAAGCGCTGATCCGGACATGCCACCCCGGTGAGCGGCTCGGGCGGACACGAAGGAAACTCAAGTCGCGAGGTCGCGTCCTTCATGTATCCGTACTGGCCACTCTTCAAATTGAACGAACCTGCGCGATTGACGACAGCAATCGCGCCATAACCGACGCCCAGATACAGACCATCCGGGTTGCCGGGGGGACAGTCGCCATGACACAGGCGCAACTGATAATCCGTGCCGCGGATGCCCACCGTTGCCACCGGGGTGTCAAGATGGTACGCCTCGTGCTGCACCTTGCCGATGAATCCTGACAGCGTGCGCAGACCGCCCGTCAGCAGACTGAAGAAACTGTGATTCGTAGCCGATCCGTCCGCATAGTAATAATCGTCGATGCGAAAACGGGTTGCGGCACGCAGCGTCACCAGCGCGCCGTCGAGAAACCGCAGTTGTGCCGCGGAATCGGCCGCGCTGATAATGGTATCGCCACGTTCGATCACAGCATCGGCGACCAGTGTGCGCGTGCCACCATCGGGCTGCTCGGCCACAACCTGCCCGCTTACAACCAGCGCCTTGCCGACTACCGCTGCGTGCGCGCCAGGGGCCGCGAACGCAAACAAGGCAAGCAGCAGGAATACCAGGCCTGACCGTGCGCGCGATCTCATTTGATTTGTTGCCGGTCTGTTCGTCATATCTGTCTCTCAAACTCCTGTCAGCCGACATACCCTCGAAAGCACCCGGATCGATCCACCACCAAACACCGGCAAGTGCCGACTATGCGCCTGGCCACCGGCAGCCGCGGACTAGCGAAAGTCGTGACGCGTGCTGATGTAGAACTGGCTGCGGTGATACTCGTAGAGCGTAATATTCGAGCTGTTCTCCGTGTAATTCGCTTCGACCCGCAGTCCCCAGTTTGGCTGGAATTGCCAATTCCAGCCGGCCGCGATACGCGAAAAATTTTCCTGGCGTATGAGCGGGATGCCCGGATCCGGGCCGTCATAATTGCTGTGCTGATAGAGCACTGACACATACGGACGCTGGTGGATGAAAGCCGAGTAACTGCCCTCCACGGCTACGCCGTAATAGCGTCGGCCAAAATTGCTGTACAACGGATTTTTCGCCACATCGGTACCGCGATACAGGCTGCCACCAAGACGCGGCTTGCTGGCGATGGAGAATTCCTGACTAAAGCCGAGCGCGACCACGCCGCTGTCTGTATCCTGGGGCAACTGATCCTGATAGCTATAGTCGCCATACTGGCCAGAGAGCGAGACCAGGCTTGCTGCCTCCAGGCGGTAGGTCCACGCCAGACCCAGGGCATCGTATTGCCGGTAGCGGCGGTGATCCACCAGAAATTCCTGGTGGTAAAGCGGGAGCGAAAAGCGGTTGCGCCCGAAATCGATGCCGCCGCCACCGACAAAATTGACCAGCGTCGTGTCGAACTGGCTTTCGTTGAAGTTGGCGTTCTCGTAGCCCGCGACGTTTCCGAAGGCGAACTCCCGGGAAGCGAATGGCTGGTAGGTATTAAGGCCAAAGGCGAGGCGCCCGAATCCATCACTTTTCGCCTGATAGTTCGGGTCGAGAACCAGGTTGGCCGGATAGTAGTCGATGTTCGCGGACAGAGGCTGCACGGTGCCGGGTGGCAAGGCCAGCAGCGTGGCGCTGGGCGCAGCGTTGACGTTCGAATCATAACCCAGCCCGAACTCCACAAAACTGCGGCTCTTGGCGGCGCGCAATGGCCGCTTCAGGGAAGAACGCAGATCAGCGGCATTTTTTGCGATATTCGGCGCCGGATCATGCGCAAGCACGATATCAAGTTCGTGCTCGGCCGATACCTTCTCGCCGGTACGGGCATAGGCCTGCGCCAGCGCCAGTCGCGCGAGGTCGTCAGCGGGCCGGACAATCAGCACACGCTGCAACGCAAAAATTGCCTCATCCGGATGACCGGCAGCGAGCGCGGCGCGTCCGTACAGATAGTCAAAATCGGGATTGCCGGCATGATCAATGCTGAGAGTGCGCGCAACGGAATAGGCACCAGCATTACCTCTTTCGACCAGTAGTCTGAGTCGGGCAAAGTCGGCAGCGCGGGCGGGAAGCGCCGCGATCACAAGCGCCAAAGCGCCTAACGCAATCCATCGTTGGTGCAAAGTAGTCCCCTCCCCCCAAACCTGCTGTCAGCCATGCCGCATGAGTTATTGTTCAAGAGCGCACTAACTGAGCAGTTATACTGACAAAAAACCGGATAAACTTCCATGACTCGGGCGTTGCGCGGCCGGATCAAATCCTGACCCTGTTGCGGAATCAGTTCGCGCGGCCGCGCAGCCATTCCGAAAGCAGCAGTCCGGCGCCCGCCACACCGAGCAGCCATCCGGCCACGGGAATTCCGAGCCACCCCCGGGCCGGTTTTCCGGTCAGATAGATCACAACCGCAGCGAGCAGGAACCCGCCCCCCGACATCAGGAGCGCAATCCGGCGCTGGGTGCGCGCCATGTCCCGGCGCAAACGTTCGATTTGAGCTGTCTCCTGGCGCCCATCAATGTCAACACGGCGACGCAGGGTATCGTAGAAAAGCGCCGGCAGCTCGGGCAGCATATGCGACCACTTGGGAAGTTCCCTGACCAGATTACGCAGCAGCGCACGCGGCCCCACCTGATTGCGCATCCAGCGTTCAAGGAAAGGCTTGGCGGTCTGCCACAGGTCCAGATCCGGATACAGGCGCCGACCCAGGCCCTCGATGTTGAAAACGGTCTTCTGCAGCAGGACAAGCTGTGGTTGCACTTCCATGTTGAAGCGCCGCGCAGTCTGGAAGAGCCGCAACAGCAGACGCCCGAAAGATATGTCCTTGAGAGGACGCGCGAAGATCGGTTCGCATACCGCGCGAATGGCGGCCTCGAATTCATCCAGCCGGGTGTCGCCTGCCACCCACCCGGCATGCATATGTGACTCCGCAATCGCGCGGTAATCGCGCCGGAAGAAACCCAAAAAGTTCTCGGCAAGGTAATACTTGTCGCGGTCAGTCAGGGTTCCCATGATCCCGAAATCCACTGCAAGATACTGACCCGCCGGCGAGACAAAGATATTGCCTGGATGCATGTCCGCATGGAAGAAGCCGTCGCGGAACGCCTGGGTAAAGAAAATTTCGACACCGTTATGCGCCAGGCGACGCAGGTCAATCCCGGCGTCCTTCAGTGCCTGGATGTTGCTGATGGGGATGCCGCTGATGCGCTCCATGACCATCACCGTGGTTCGCGTCAGATCCCAGTACACTTTTGGTACATGCAGGATTTCGGAAGTGGCAAAATTCGCACGAAGCTGGCTGGCATTGGCCGCCTCGTGCATCAGGTCGAGCTCGGCATGGATCGTTTTGCTGTATTCATCCACGACTTCCTCGGGACGCATGCGACGCGCCTGCGGCCAGTAGCGTTGCGCAAGTCGCGCGAGCGCATAGAGAAGCGCCAGATCGCGTTCTATCACTTCCTCAATGCCGGGGCGCAGCACCTTCACCGCGATAGGCGTACCGTCGAGGAGCTCGGCAAAATGCACCTGCGCCACCGAGGCCGAGGCGACCGGTACGGGGTCAAATGCCTGCAGATGACGGTCAATCCTGTCACCGTACGCCTGTTCAATCACCGCCAGTGCCTGCTCGCCGGGAAACGGCGGCACTTGATCCTGGAGGCGGTTAAGTTCCTCGGCGATATCTTCCGGCAGCAGGTCCGGTCGCGTCGACAGCATCTGCCCGAACTTCACGAATACCGGTCCGAGTTCCTCGAGCGCCTCGCGCAGGCGCTGCGCGCGTGGCGCGCGCTCGCCCCGGAACCAGCGCCACGGCATCAGGCGCAACGCCAGGCGATAGGGACGAAACAGATGCAGCGCGCTCACAAACTCGTCGAGATCGTGGCGTACGAAAATCTGCGTAATACGCAGCAACCGCCCAATTTGCGCCACGCGCCCCATTACCGTATTTCCCGTGATCGCCTGTCGGGTCGAAGACGCACAATGCGCTGTTCCAGGCGGTCCACATCGGCGCGCAATACGTCGACTGCGCCGAGAAAGGTCTCGACTTCCTGGCGCTGCGGCAGCTCGCGCGCCTCGCACTGCAGATACTCGGCCAGGTCGCGTCCGATTAACGCGCCCGATTCCGCCGCAAAGGCACGTGCCGCGCGCGCGGCATTGCCGAGCTGATGCGCGAGCGGATCTCCGAGCATGCGTGATATCTGCTCCTCCCAGTCGATATCAAGTTGCTTCAGGATCTTCTGGAACTGTTGGCCGACATCCACATCACCACTGACTTCGATCCCGCCTGAAAAAAAAGCCCGGGTCTCCGACCCAAGACCGAGACTCAGAAATCCGGGAAGACGTCCGCGCGCCACCACGTCGGCCGCGCCGGTATAGTCGGTGCGCGCATGCACGCCTGACTCGGACGGGAACAGGTAAACTGATACACCGAGGTCAAGGAATTCGAGCTTGATGACGCGGCCGGACAGGGCGCCCAGCCTTTGCAGACTCTCTGGATCGAGCCGCACCATGCGGTTTGCGGCATCCTCGATCACCCCGATAAGCATTTGTGCGACGGTCATCTACAAATAGCCCAGGGATATGGCCGGCGTCAGAGCTTGTAGCCCTTGTGCAGAGCAACGATGCCACCACTCAGATTGAAATAATGAACCCGCTCGAAGCCTGCGGCTTCCATCATGGATTTCAGTGTTTCCTGATCCGGATGCTTGCGTATCGATTCCACCAGGTACCGGTAACTGTCCTCGTCACCGGCGACCAGCCGGCCCATCAGCGGCAGCACAGAGAAGGAATAGGCATCGTAGATGGTGCCCAAACCAGGCAGGACCGGCTGCGAAAACTCAAGCACGAGCATGCGCCCTCCGGGTTTGAGTACCCGGAACATCGATGCAAGCGCATCATCCTTGCGCGTGACGTTGCGCAACCCGAAGGCGATGCTTGCGCAGTCGAAATGATCATCCGGAAACGGCAGGCGCTCGGCGTCTGCCTGGACGAACTCGACATTGCCGGCGATACCCAGATCTGCCAGGCGCCGGCGCCCCACATCCAGCATGGCGGCGTTGATGTCTGCGACGACGACGCTCCCGCCGGCACCGACGCGATCCGCAAATTTGACCGCCAGATCGCCGGTTCCTCCAGCCACATCCAGGACGCGATTGCCGGCGCGCACACCGCTTTGTCCCAGGGTAAAACGCTTCCACAGGCGGTGCACGCCGAAGGACATCGCGTCATTCATGAGATCGTACTTGCCGGCAACGGAGTCAAACACCTGTGCCACAAGACCGGCCTTCTCCGCCTTGGCGACATCGCGGAAGCCGAAGTGGGTCAGATCATCGTCTCGGCCGGAGCTCTGTGACCGCGTCACTGTCTTAACTCCCCGTCAACTGGCTTTGGATTGCGCTTGTATCCGGCCTTCTCGAGCCGCTGCAGGTATTCGCCCCAGAGCTGCTGCTGGTTCACGCCCAGGCTATGCAGCAGATCCCATGAGTAGATTCCGGTATTGTGGCCATCATCGAAATACAGGCACACGGCATAGGTCCCGACCGGCTCGATATTGGTGATATTGACGTTTTCTTTGCCGATTTGCAGAACCTCCTGGCCGGGTCCATGGCCACGAACTTCGGCCGATGGCGAAAAGGCGCGCAAATACTCGCATGGAAACCTGAAATGGCTGGCATCGTCAAAGGTGACTTCCAGTACGTGTGACTTCTGGTGAAGCTTGATATCGGTGGGTCTCGCGACGTTCTTACGCATGATCTGCCTGTTAAGCCTGTGGGTAATTAGTGGTAAGGGATCTGCAATCCGCCTTGGTTGTTGCATACCCCGACGCCAACCCCGTATCCCGATCTTCACCGGACGCAACTGCTTGGTGGCTTCGATTCGACCCGGCGCGGGTTCCGGAGGGAAATTATACCGGTTTTGCCGGGGTATACGCCCATGGTAACCAAACTGTCATACTAATGGTATGAAATATGCCCGTAAAAAACGAGTGCACCGAATCTGATGGGACGGGAAATTGAGACATGCCAGCAAAGATACTCATAGTTGAGGATGAACCGGCGATCCGGGACATGGTCTGCGTCGCCCTGCGGCACGCGGGTTATGACTGTCACGAGGCAGCCGATACCACCCAGGCCCAGGCCCGGGTCCTGGCAACCATGCCGGATCTGGTGCTGCTCGACTGGATGCTGCCTGGTGTCAGTGGCGTTGACTATGCCCGCCATCTGCGCCGTGAGAAACTCACGAAACACCTGCCGATCATCATGCTAACGGCGCGCGCTGAGGAGGAAGACAAGCTGAAGGGACTCGAGACCGGCGCCGACGATTACCTAACCAAGCCGTTTTCCACGCGCGAGCTACTGGCGCGCATCAAGGCTCTGCTGCGCCGCAGCGCGCCCGCCGCCGCAGATGTCGCGATCGATATCGGCGGTCTCGAGCTCGACCCGGTCACCCACAGGGTCCAGGCGCATGGCGCCAAACTGCTGCTCGGCCCGATGGAATTCAAGTTGTTGCATTTTTTCATGACCCACCCGGAGCGCGTGCACAGCCGTGAACGCATACTCGACAGTGTCTGGGGCGGCAACGTCTATGTCGAGGAACGTACCGTGGATGTCCACATACGCCGTCTGCGCAAGGTGCTGACGGTAAGCGGTCATGACGCGCTCATCCAGACCGTGCGCGGTGCAGGTTATCGGCTCTCGACGCAGGACTGACCGGGGTGCGCGAAAGCTGGATGCGCGAGATTTGGGTAGTGGCAGGAATCGTCATTGCTTTTCTCGCATTGGGTCTGATAGTCGGTCATCCTCTGTGGGTTCTGCTAGGTGGTCTTGGCGTTTACCTGGCGATGGGTATGCGGCACCTGATGTTGCTCCATCGCTGGCTGCAAAGCCGCAGACGCGAGGATATTCCCGAGGCATCGGGTGTGTGGGGCGATGTATTCGACAGTATCCGTACACTGATGAAGGAAACCGGGCAGCGTGAGGATCAGCTGACACAGGCTCTCTCCCGCTTTCAGAACGCCAGCGCCGCGACGCCGGATGCCATGGTGGTTCTGACCCAGAACGATGCGATCGAGTGGGCCAACCCGGCGGCTGAACGCCTGCTCGGCGTCGTGTTTCCTCGCGATTACGGCCTGCGCGTGAGCAACCTGTTGCGTGATCCCGATTTTGCAAACTACCTGAAGGACGGTGACTTCACCGAAACCGTAGGCATACCGTCACCGGAAAGCCCGCAGAAGTCTCTGTCCGTCCAGATCATCCCTTTCGGCAGCAGCCAGAAACTCCTGATCGGTCGCGACGTCACCCGCCTTGAACACCTGGAAGCAATGCGGCGCAACTTCGTGGCAAATATTTCCCATGAACTTCGTACACCACTCACAGTCGTTACCGGGTTTATCGAAACCCTGCAGGACATGGACACGCCGCGCGCGGACGATCTGCACAAGTATCTTGGCATAATGCATGAACAGGCGGTACGCATGCAGCGGCTGGTGAGTGACCTGCTGACACTGTCCAAGCTCGAGACCGCGCCGCCGCTGCTGCATGAATCGGCTGTCGATGTTCCGGCAATGCTTGCCGGCCTCAGGGAAATGGCGGAGATTCTGAGCGGCGAACGCAGACATCCCATAACCATAGACGCCAGACCGGACCTGAAGCTGCTTGGCAATGAAGAGGAACTGCGCAGCGCATTCTCCAACCTCATCAACAACGCGGTTCAATATACGCCGGCCGGCAAGTCCATCTACCTGAGCTGGATAACGACGGCCGACGGCCCCAGATTTTCCGTTACCGATAGCGGCGACGGAATCGCGCCGCAGCACATACCCCACCTCGCAGAACGTTTCTACCGCGTTGACAGTGCGCGCTCGCGCGCGACCGGAGGCACCGGTCTCGGATTGTCCATCGTAAAGCACATTCTCCTGCGCCATGACGCGAAGCTGGTCATCGAAAGCGAACTGGGACGCGGAAGCAGCTTTATCTGCCAGTTCCCCCAATCGCGCGCGCAATTCGCAACGCAGCTGTAGCCGCGCACGCCGCAAGCACCACGCCGTGGTTGCGCGTAACCGCGATGTCATGCTCCGGAAACACCCATGTCAATGACTCACGCTATTGTGCGTGCGACTTTCGAGGCGGTCGCAAGGATGCCGGCCGCAGAGCCAGGCACGTAAGAATGGCTGCGGCGCTGCAAATGATCAGGACACAGTCGGTCGCAGGGTAATACAACTTCGTGTGCAGGGGTCACACGTACAGGGACGTTGGCTTCAGGTCATGGAACCTGGAAACCCCACCTGATTTCCGTTTGCGCCGCGTTTCGTCCTGGCCACCGGGCGGATTTCCTTAGCGCAGCGCGGCGCAATGTTCAATATTGCCAGGCTCGGTCGTAACCTCGATCGTAACAGCGGGCGCGCCCATGGAACGCGCGCACCAAAGTCGAAATGACCGCTCGCGATTACAGTCGATAACACCATCCGTCTTTATGTACCGCAAATCCACCACCCTGTCCCGGTGATCCCGGGCGCGCACATTCACGAACCATCGAGTGCGTGACCGGAATCCGGACGTCCCGCCTGATGACGGAAGTGAAGACCTGGTGTCGCTCGCCATGGTCGTGGCGCTGTGCCCGCAGACCTCGCCGGTTCGCGCCGCAGCCGACGCCTGTCCGGGTTCGCCGACAAATACCTGTATATATGATTGATCGTATATGTCATATGGCGTATATTCATTGAATGACGATCGATGCGATTGACCTGTTTCGCGCCCTCGCTGACAAGACGCGTCTGCGATGTCTGGCGCTGCTCATGACTGAAGGCGAGCTTTGCGTATGCGAGCTTACGGAAGCCATCGGTCTTTCCCAACCAAAGGTTTCACGTCATCTTGCCACACTGCGGACGGTCGGTGTCGTTGATGACCGGCGCAGCGGCCAGTGGATCTACTATCGTCTGCATCCGGATCTGCCGGCCTGGGTAAGGCGCGTGCTGCGCGCCGCGTTTCTGGCAGCAAATAGTGACCGGACCTTTTCTGCCGACCGGACCGCATTCAGGCGAATTACGCGCCGCCCCAAAAGCATGTGCCGCGGATCGACGACTACGGCTGCAAGAGCTCCGGCCCGGCAAAACCAGCGTCCTTCGTCTCCATGAAACCGGTTCATCCGTTCGCACCCGAGGATATCAGCCAGGAACTCGCAAAGGTTCTCAACCGGGACTGCCACTGCATTAGCGTCGATGCTGATGCGCTGCGGCGCGAGCTCGAGAAGGACATAGAGAGCCGTAATCTTTATCGATCCATCCTTGAAACCCGCCCGCACCTTTTCAGCGCCTCGGCGGTTTTTGTGTCGCGCGCAGATGTGGAACGCATGGCTGCCATCATCCACGCGGTCGAGACCGTGGTCACGCTGCCCGCATACAGCGAGACAGTGCTGTCCTGGGGGCCGGCAATCGCCCGGATAGAGCACGGGCCGCGCGGGGTATTTCTCGGCTATGACTTCCATCTTGGCCCGGAGGGCCCGCAACTCATCGAGATCAACACGAATGCCGGCGGCGCTTTGCTCAACACTGTGCTCGCACGGGCGCAGCGCGCGTGCTGCAACAAGGTTCAGCACCTCGCCGTAGGTCCGATTGCGCTCGGTTCCCTCGAACAGGCGCTGTTTGACATGTTTGTCGCAGAATGGAGGTTGCAGCGCGGCGAGCATCCCCTGACCACGGTGGCCATTGTCGACGATGAACCTGCACAACAGTATCTGTACCCCGAGTTCGTGCTGTTTCAGCAGCTGTTTCGGCAACGCGGACTTACCTGCGTCATCACCGACCCGAGCGAGCTGAGCTTTCGCGATGGTGCGCTCTGGCATCATGGCCTGCGTATCGATCTGGTATACAACCGCCTTACCGACTTTGCCATGAACCAGCCCGCACATGCATCGGTGCATGCGGCATATATCGATGGCGCCGTGGTGTTGACGCCGCACCCGCGCGCGCACGCGCTGTACGCGGACAAGCGCAATCTCGCCGTGTTCACCGACGCGGACCGCCTGAACGCATGGGGCGTAACCGGGCCCGTGCAGGCAATTCTGCGTACCGGTGTTCCGACGACAACGCTGATAGAACCGGAGCAGGCCGAACAGCTCTGGGCAAACCGGCGCCGGCTGTTTTTCAAGCCGACATCGGGCTATGGCAGCAAGGCAGCATACCGCGGCGACAAACTTACGAAACGTGCATGGACCGACATACTTTCCGGCCAGTTCGTCGCCCAAACGCGGGTTCCTCCGAGCGAGCGCCGGCTGCGCGTTGGCGGTGAAGAAGTCAGCCTGAAGCTGGATATGCGCAATTATGTTTACAACGGCGTCGTGCAGCTTCTGTCAGCGCGGCTGTATCGCGGCCAGACAACCAATTTTCGCACGCCCGGGGGCGGGTTCGCGCCGGTTTTCTACCCCGATCCATCCGAGAAAGGGAGCTGAACAGCACATGTCGCGTCTCTCCGTGACCGCTCTATCGGGCCTTGCGCTGTTCGCGCTTGCACCCGCCGCCAGTGCCGTGAACATGAACAGCGCTGATGCGCGCAAGCCGGTGCTGTTGCCGCCCATGATGCAGCAACATATGCTCGCCGACATGCGCGATCACCTGTTCACGATAGAGCAAATCGAGCGCGATCTCGCAGACGGTCACTTCGATGCAGCCGGACAGATTGCCGAGCAACATCTCGGAATAAGCTCACTACAGTCCCACGATGCCAGCCGTATGGCGCCGTACATGCCGAAAGCGATGCAGATAATCGGCGATAAAATGCACAGGCGCGCGAGCCGCTTTGCCGTCATTGCACCTGAAGGCAGTCTTCCGAAGGCGCTTTCTGCTCTTGCGGATGTCACGAGCCAGTGCGTGGCCTGCCATGAAGCCTACCGCTTACACTAGGAAACACAGATGTACAAACGCAAAGCGCACATACTTTTCATCTGTACCGGAAATTCCTGCAGATCGCAGATGGCCGAGGGCTGGGCAAACCACCTGGGAAGTGAATGGATCGAGGCACGCTCGGCCGGGATCGAGGCCCATGGCAAGAACCCACGCGCCATCGCAGTCATGCGTGAAGCCGGCGTCGATATCTCGCACCAGGAGTCGACCAGGCTTGAGCCTTCGATGCTCGCATGGGCCGACCTCCTAGTCACTGTCTGCGGCCACGCTGATGAACATTGTCCGACCCTGCCACAAGGCGTACAGAAAAAGCACTGGCCGCTCGAGGATCCTGCCCGGGCTCAAGGAAGCGAGACGGACATAATGGCGGTGTTTCGCGAGACCCGCGACGAGATCAGGGATCGCGTGGAAGGTATGGTGGGCGGCATGAAAATGCTGGCGCGAACGAATGTGTCAGAAAACTGAGAAGAACGGTCAATGAGCGCAAGAGTTGAAATTTCAGGGAAACACACCGGCAGCGCAAATATAGGCCTGTTCGGACGCTATCTGAGCGTCTGGGTACTTCTTTGCATCGGGGCCGGAATCGCGCTCGGCCACTTCTTCGAGGCGCCGCTTCAATCCATTGGCAATCTGCAGGTAGCAAGCATCAACCTGCCGGTCGCGACCTTGATATGGCTCATGATCATTCCGATGTTGCTCAAGATCGACCTGCGCGCCCTGCGCGGTGTGCAGACGCACTGGAAAGGGATAATAGTTACCTTGTTTGTCAATTGGGGCGTCAAACCGTTCTCGATGGCGCTGTTCGCCTGGCTTTTCATCAAAGTGCTCTTTGCGCCACTGCTTCAGACTGCCCAAATCGACTCGTATATTGCCGGATTGATCCTGCTCGCGGCCGCGCCGTGCACTGCAATGGTATTCGTCTGGAGCAATCTCACGCGTGGCGAACCGCATTTCACACTTGCCCAGGTAGCGCTTAACGACCTCATTATGGTGTTTGCCTTCGCACCGATTGTTGGTCTGCTGCTTGGCCTCTCGTCCATCAAGGTGCCGTGGGAAACGCTTCTGCTGTCGGTCGGAATCTATATCGTATTGCCGCTGGTGCTGGCGCAGACCTGGCGGCGCATGGTTCTCCGGAGCCACCAGGGTGAGGTACGGCTCGCGCGACTGCTCAAAGCGCTGCATCCGGTTTCGCTCATCGCACTGCTTGCCACCCTGATTCTGCTCTTTGGTTTCCAGGGCGAGCAGATCATTGCGCAACCGCTGGTCATCGTATTGCTCGCCGTGCCGATCCTGTTTCAGGTATTTTTCAATTCGGGACTGGCTTATCTTCTGAATCGTGCCGTCCGCTCGCCGCATTGCATAGCCGGGCCGTCAGCCCTCATCGGGGCCAGCAATTTCTTCGAGCTTGCGGTGGCAACAGCCATTGCGGTCTTTGGGTTCGACTCAGGTGCCGCCCTGGCCACAGTGGTCGGGATCCTGGTCGAAGTGCCGGTGATGCTCGCCGCTGCAAGCGTAGTCAACCGGAGCTGCGCCTGGTACGAATCCCGGCCGGGTGTGGCGAACTATGCCGAATGCTGCCCGGTCCTGTCGCAACGTTAACACGCGCTCCGCCGCCGCAGTCCTGACACAGCTGCAACGACTTGCCATAATGCTGCCGCGAGTGCACCTCAAAAGGATTGTCTGCGTCGGGGAATCGGGGCTCCGGTACTTCTGCTGATCCCGCCGCGGCGGCCAAAGTTGCCGGGCGCCACTGATTCCGGCAATCCGCGACGCCACGCTCACAGGCGCCGGCGCCAGACCCGGAATCCTGCCGGAAAACGCAGCTTTCATGTGGTTGTCACAATTGTTCATCAAACTGTCACAGCGGTTCGCGATCATTACGCGCGCCACAATCTATCCAATTCCCTGGAGAGTAACATGTCAAACTTGGTACAACTGAAACGTTATTTGACGGCGGGCAGGCTCGCTGTCGCAATTGGGACCGCAGGCATGGCCCTGGGTACGGTTGCCCACGCCTCCGATATCACCGGTGCCGGAAGCACCTGGGTATACCCTCTGGTTTCTAAATGGGCTGCCGCCTACGAGAAACAGAAGGGCGTACAGGTGAATTATCAAGGCATCGGCTCTGGTGGCGGCATTGCCCAGATCAAGAGCGGCACCGTCGCTTTTGGTGCAAGCGACATGCCGCTCAAGCCGGAAGAGCTGGCACAGAGCCACCTTATCCAGTTTCCTACCGCTATTGCCGGTGAAGATCTCGTGATGAACCTGCCTGGCATCAAGCCCGGCGAACTCATTCTGAGCGGTGCTGTTGTCGCCAAGATATACCTTGGCGAGATAAAGAAGTGGAACGATCCGGCAATTCAGGCGCTCAACAAGCAGGTGAAACTGCCGGACATGGATATCGCCGTAGTCCACCGCTCTGACGGCTCCGGAACTACCTTTACATTTACGAATTACCTCTCCAAGGTCAGCCCGGAGTGGGAGAGCAAGATAGGTGCAAATACCGCAGTCGCCTGGCCTACCGGTATGGGTGGCAAAGGCAATGAGGGCGTTGCGGCCTATGTACAGCGTATCCGCGGTTCGATCGGATATGTGGAGTACGCCTATATCCTCGAAAATCACATGAATTATGCGCGCATGTACAACAAGGCAGGCAAGCTGGTCAGCCCCAGCCTCAAGGGCTTCCAGGCCGCCGCATCTCATGTGGATTTCACCAAGGCCCAGGATTTCTACGTGATCCTGACCGATCAACCCGGCCCCGGAACCTGGCCTATCTCTGGCTGCACCTGGGAGATCCTGCGTACGGATGCACCCAAGGCCACCAACGAGAGCGTAGTCAAGTTCTTCCTTTGGGGCTTCGAGCATGGCCAGAGCATGGCGGAGTCCATCGCTTTCGGGCCCCTGCCGACGCGTACGGTGGATTCGATCAGGGCTTATTGGAAAAAGAATCTGGCAATCTAAAGCTCTGATTGCGACCGGGATATTGGTCGCACTATATGTGCAGGACGGGGCCATTATGGCCCCGTCCTTTTCTTGCCTCTTCGGCTTTGATATAAGTGCCCCGAGTTCATTGACATCCAAAGTGTGTTGCTCAGGAGATCGCGTGGGGAAGCCACAATCACCGTCCCGGTCCGCCCGCATATGGGATCCCCTGTTCAAGGGGACGACAGCCACTCTTGCCTTTCTGGTACTGGTCCTCCTGGCGGCGGTCTGCCTGTCTCTCCTGATTCAGGGATGGGACGCGTTTCGGACCTTCGGCTGGCATTTTCTGATCAGCAAGGCCTGGGACCCGGTCGGCGACAAATTCGGTGCGCTCATCCCTATTTATGGAACCGTGGTCAGTTCCCTGATTGCGCTGGTTATTGCAGTCCCCGTAAGTCTGGGCATCGCTCTATTTATCACCGAGCTTGCACCGCGCTGGCTGCGCCAGCCGGTCGGTGCCGCCATCGAGTTGCTGGCCGCCATCCCCAGCATCATCTTCGGAATGTGGGGGCTGTTCGTGTTTGCATCCTGGTTCGCCAACTACGAGCCCTGGATCAACGATCATCTCGGAGCAATTCCCGGAATCGGGGTCGTTTTCAGGGGTGCGCCCCTCGGGATCGGCATGTTGACGGCCGGCATTATCCTGGCCGTCATGATCATCCCCTTTATCGCCTCGATCATGCGTGAGGTCTTTCTGCTCACACCGCCGCTGCTGAAGGAATCCGCCTACGGCCTCGGGGCGACCACATGGGAGGTGGTCCGCAACGTGGTGCTTCCCTATACCCGCACCGCGGTTGTCGGTGGCATCTTTCTCGGGCTGGGTCGTGCGCTGGGGGAAACAATGGCGGTAACTTTCGTAATCGGCAACGCGCATGATCTCAGCATCTCATTGCTGGATCCGGGCAATTCCATCGCCGCGGTTCTGGCAAACGAGTTCAGCGAGGCATTTTCGCATATGTACAAATCCTCCCTGATCGCCCTCGGCTTCATTCTTTTCGTCATCACCTTCATCATCCTGGTGTTCGCCAAGCTGCTCCTGCTGCGACTCGAGCGCGCGCAGGGTGATTCGGCATAAGGAAAGCCCAAGCCGTGGATCTGCGCTACCTGCGACGCCGCATCACGAATGTGTTCAACCTGGGCATGTCCGTGCTGACTACCCTGTTCGGTCTTTTCTGGCTGTTCTGGATTTTGTATACCACGGTCCGCTACGGCTACCAGGCTCTGGATCTCAAACTGTTTACCGAAAACACGCCGGCGCCGGGCGCCGTTGGTGGGCTCAAGAACGCCTTTGTGGGAAGCCTGATCATGATCGGGG